>Ga0208244_101054_pt1 | contig 18037 bp, 16 predicted proteins | sample SubbioCR12Aug_5A_FD_184828 | JGI IMG/M metagenome (GOLD analysis project Ga0208244, IMG submission 184828) | Serpentinite rock and fluid subsurface biosphere microbial communities from McLaughlin Reserve, California, USA - CR12Aug_5A (SPAdes) | ecosystem: Environmental > Terrestrial > Deep... | reverse complement strand
GGCTTATCAGGCAATACTTTCCTAAAGGGTCTTCTTTTGAAAATATTACTAATCAACAAATTCAATATGTTCAACACAAGTTAAATAACAGACCAAGAAAAAAATTGGGGTTCTTATCACCAATTGAATTTTTATCATTAAATTTGATTAAACAAAAAGTTGCATTTGTGACTTGAATTCAGCTCTTAATTTTACTCATAGTTTATAAATTTAGGGGTTTATCATTGCCCTATGCCTGGTGGTTTAGATTGTAAACTCTCTTATACGGCATCCAACTGCCAATTGGGACTCTTTAAACCACCTAGTGTCAGACTTATTAGTGATGTTTTACATCATGGTTCTTACGACATAAAATGCATGGGCAATGCCTAAATTTAATAATTTTTCTCCAGTTATTCGTTTAGGGGCAATATTGGGTATACTGAGGGACTTATTATGAAATAGGAGATTACAAAAATTCAATTGATAATTATAGAAAATCTGTAGAAATTAAGTTTGAACTATATAACTTGGAAAGACAAAGAACCGCAGCTGAATTTGAAAAAAAGTTTGAATCAGCAAAGCAACAGCAAGAAATAGAAAGACAGCAACTTATTATCGAAAAGCAAGATTCGGAAAGCAAAAAGCAGCTTTTATTGAGAAATTTTCTCTTGGTGGGTTCAGGACTCCTTTGCTTATTTGTTATTTTTATTTTTTATGCTTACAGAAAAAATAAAAGAAGTAATTCGCTTTTAAAAGAAAAAAATGCACTTATTGGTCAGGCCTACGAGGAAATTAGAACTCAGAAAGATGAAATTGAAGGCCATAGAGATTTAGTAATTAAGCAAAAATCTTTTATTGAAAATCAAAAGAAAAAAATCGATGATTCTATTATTTATGCTCAGCACATTCAGTCTGCAATACTTCCGTCTGAAGCTCAGATGAAGAATTTGTTGGGTGATTATTTTATTATTTTTAGACCAAAAGAAATTGTTTCAGGCGACTTTTATTGGGTTTATAATGTGAGAAATTATCTTGTTATTGCAGTGGTCGACTGCACTGGACATGGTGTTTCAGGTGCATTCATGAGTATGCTGGGGGTCAGTTTTCTAAACGACATTGTTAAGAAAAAGGAATTGTTTGAAGCAGAAAAAATTCTTGATAGCTTGCGCTCATACCTTTATGAAGCATTATCCAATAATACAGATGAAGATATGAAAAGGGAAGGGATGTACGTAAATCTTTTAATTATTGATAAGAATTCTATGGAATGTACTTATGCAGGCGCTCGAACTCCTTTGTGGATATACAGAAGCAGTCAATCAAAACAATCTGATTCTATAATTATTGAAGAAATAAAGCCTGAAAATTCATCTGTAGCCTTGCATAAGAATCTTAAAGAATTTACAAGCAAAAAGGTTATTTTATCAGATGGCGATATTTTGTATTTGTTTTCAGATGGAATTATAGACCAGTTTGGCGGACCTGAAGGGAAAAAGTTTTCTTCGCGGAAATTATTACAAGTAGTTCAAAACTCTGCACATTTGGATATGAAGAATCAGAAGTTGGCAATTGAAGACTCTTTGGATAATTGGCAAAACCCTCAGGATGGACAATTTTTTGAACAAATTGATGATATAACCTTATTGTCGATGAAAATATGTTAATTCTCAATTAAAAACCCATCTAATATTTAATCGTATATTCTTGGCTTTTTGATTATTTTTGTGTCCGTTTATTTTAGTTTAACTCGTATCGTTTTTCTGAGGCTTCATTTTATCTTGATGTTATTTAGCAATAAAGAATATTTCCTTTTTTCAACAATCATTTTGTTGTTTGTTTTTCCATCTATAGTTCTTGGAGATGATAATTCTATTTCAGAAAAAAATAAGGGTAAAAATCATGATTTGATAATTGCCCAATCTGCCATTGAAAAAATGAATGAGTTGCTTGATGCTGACGAACTTGAACAAGCCTACATTTTCTCCGATACTGCATTGGAATTATCTGAGAAAGCCGGTTATAGCAAGGGAATAACAAGTATTTTATACTCAAGAGGAATTATTTGCAGAATACTCGGGGATAGATCTTGCGCCTTAACTAACTTTTATAATAGCCTTGAACATTTCGAGCAAATGAATGATCTTGAGGGAGTTAGTAAATCACTTAACCAAATTGGCGCCATTTACAGACTGCAAGGGAATTATCCGGGAGCAATAGATTATTTTCTCAGATCTTTATCTATCTCAAAATCTATTAACGATTCTCTTGGATTAGCAAGTGTTCTGAATAATATAGGCATAGTCTATTTCTATCAGAAAAATTTCGAAAAAGCCCTAGAATATTATCTTGAATCACTTGAAATTGAGTTGTTGATGAGAAATGAATTTGGTGTTAGCGTTTCTTATATAAATATTGGAGAAGTATATAAAAATCTTGGAAAATATAATGAAGCTCTCGAATTCTACTTAAAAGGTCTTGACCTTTCTATAGCTTATGAAGAGAAAGACGGTGACAAAGATGGGATAGGAGTTATTTATAATGAAATAGGATCTTTATATATGCTTATTGGCGATTATGCTTTGGGAAAAGAGAATCTCGACAAGGCAATGAAAATATTTTATGAGATTGATAACAAATACAGAATAGCTGAGGTTCACCTTTATTTGGGAGAACTTTATTTACGCTTGAAAAATTATATTAAAGCCAAGCAACATTTCATAATTGCTTTGGAAAATGCTAAAGAAGCCCAAACATTAGATGCAGTCTCACAGGCACACAAAATGCTGAATGAAGTTTTTGAACTTCAAAATAATCCGGTTAAAGCTTATTATCATTTTAAAGAATACATTGCCGCAAGGGATAGTTTGTATAATGAAGAAAACACAAAAAGGATTTTACAGTCTTCTATGCTTTACGAATTTGAAAAACAAACTAAAGAAGCAATGCTACTGCAAACAAAAAAGGATACTATCGCGGCTGAAACAATTAGAAGACAGATACTTGTGCGCAACTTTCTGATAATAGCGTTTGTTCTTGTGGTGTCATTGGCAATTGTTATATTTTATGGATATAAACAAAAGCAAAAGAGCAACATTATTATCACTGAGAATAATGTACTGCTTGAAATGGCCAACGAAGAAATCAGGGCTCAAAAAGATGAAATTGAATCCCAAAGAGATATGGTTGTAAAACAAAAGAGCTTTATAGAAGGACAGAAGAAAAGAATGGATGATTCCATTCTTTATGCAAAACATATTCAATCTGCCGTTATCCTTTCTGAAAAGCAAGCTATCACCCTTTTTGATGATTATTTTGTGGTATTCAGGCCTAAAGAAGTTGTTTCCGGAGACTTTTATTGGGCAACTAAAATCAACGATTTTATTATTGTTGCTGTTGCCGATTGCACCGGACACGGTGTTCCGGGTGCTTTTATGAGCATGCTGGGAATTAGTTTTGTGAATGAAATTGTTAGAAAAAAAGAAATCACAGAGCCTTCCAAAATACTAGAAGAATTAAGGAAAATTTTGATTGAATCATTAGTGCAAAACTCCGAAGAAGATATGAAAAGGGAAGGGATGTACGTTAATCTCATTTCAATAAATACAAAAACCCTTGAGTGTAATTGGTCAGCAGCCAGAACCCCAATTTGGATTGTTAGGGGAAATCAGGAAGATAAAAAGGCAGATATTCCTTTATCTAATTTTGTTCAAGAATTATTGCCGGATAATCCTTCTGTTGCATTACAAAAGAAAACTCGCGACTACAAAAGCCATAAGGTTCAACTAAAAAAAGGAGATAGGCTTTATATATTCAGCGATGGTATTGCTGATCAATTTGGTGGTAATGATGGACGAAAATTCTCTTTTAGTCGCCTGAAAAGTATTATTGCCAACACATCCGACAAATCAATGTCCGTCCAAAAATTATCAATAGAGGAAGAAATAGACAAATGGCAAAATCCTTCAATGGGTGAGAGCTACGATCAAGTTGATGATATTACTATATTTGGGATTAGAGTTTAACTTCGTTTTAAATATTTTTTTGATATTTGGGAAAAAATACCTCCGAATATAAAAAAAACACCTACCTTTGCGGCGTTATTCAAATTTTTATCAACATTATTTTTTTAAATTTTATGAAACAAGGAACTGTTAAATTCTTTAACAAAACTAAAGGATATGGTTTTATTAAAGAGAATGAGTCAGAAAAAGAATTTTTCGTACACGTATCAGGACTTATTGACCAGATTCAGGATGGCGATGAAGTATCATTTGAGTTGGAAGAAGGTAGAAAGGGGTTAAATGCTGCTAAAGTTAAACTCCTTTAATACATATTATTTGGAAGTTTAAGTCAAAAAGGCTGCTGTTATGCAGCCTTTTTTATTTATTGACGTATAACAATAATAAATATCAGTATTTTTTCAAGTAAACAAAACAATTATTAATTTTGTCTGGGTAATAAAATATACGATTTTGAGTTAATAGTAATAATTAAAATCTGGAAAAATTCATGCTAAATTCAATCTTACTCCAAGTTCAGCTTTCAACTGCGGATCAACTTAAAGATGCCACTGAAGCTATGCCAACACACGAAACATTATCATTACTGAATCTTGCCGTAAAAGGTGGTATAGTTATGATTCCTTTGGCAATTTTGTTAATAGTTGCAATTTATATTTTTATTGAACGATATTTTGCTATTCGAAGAGCTTCAAATGATGAAACTAACTTTATGAATAATATCAGAGATTTTATTTATGATGGCAGAATAGACAGTGCAAAGGCGCTTTGCAAAAACAATACCTCACCTATCTCAAAAATGATAGCTAAAGGTGTTGTGAGAATTGGTCGCCCTCTTAATGACATTAATGCTGCCATCGAAAATGTTGGTAAATTAGAAGTTGCTAAGCTCGAGAAAAATATAGCTTTCCTTTCCACTGTTGCAGGTGCCGCACCTATGATTGGTTTCCTTGGTACTGTTATTGGAATGGTTAGGGCTTTTTATAATATGTCTATGGCAGGAAATAATATCGATATCTCATTGCTGGCTGGTGGAATATATGAAGCAATGGTTACCACTATTGCTGGTCTTGTTGTTGGTATTATTGCATATATCTGCTACAACATTCTTGTTTCTAAAATAGAAAAACTAATATTTATCTTGGAAGCTAGAGCTACTGAATTTATGGATTTATTACATGAACCTGCATCTTAATATAAAACTGATATGGCAATTAAACCAAGAAATACCAGAAAAGCAGAGTTTAACATGGCATCCATGTCTGACCTCGTCTTTCTTTTGTTGATTTTCTTTATGCTTACTTCTACGCTGGTTGCTCCAAATGCTATAAAACTTCTTTTACCATCTAGTGAAAGTCGCACTATGGCTAAACAATCTGTTACTCTTTATGTAGATGATGCTGCTCAGATTTTTCTCGAAGATGTACCTATTGATTTAAATACACTCTACTACGGAATTACAAGTAAAATTGGAAACGAGACTGAAGCTTCAGTTGTGTTAAGAAGCGACAAATCAGTTCCTATACAAAACATTGTTAGCATAATTGATGTGGTGAATAAAATAAATGCTCAATATAATACCAAACACAAGGTAATTTTGGCTACTCAACCTCAAAGATAATTACAATGGAAACCAACGGTAAAAAAGACAAAAATAGGGCATTGATTGGAACAATACTTTTCCATGTTCTTGTTTTGATCTTTTTAATTTTTACTAGCTTAAAAACTCCTCTTCCTCTTCCTGAAGAGGAAGGTGTTCTTGTCGCTTTAGGATATACAGAACAAGGATTTGGAGACAAAACTCCTTTTTCGGCTCCTTTGCCTACTCCTTCTGCTGCACAACCTTCAGCATCCTCTCAACATGAAGATATTGCAACTCAAACTACAGAGGAGAGTGTTGCATTACCTGAAACAAAGGCAAAGCCTGAACCTAAGCCAAGACCGCAACCTGAAACTAAACCTCAGCCTGAAACTAAACCGTCGCAAGAAGAGGCCAAGAAAACTGAAGAGGAAGTTAAGCCTGTTGTTGACCCTAGAGCATTATTCCCGGGGAGAGACGATCGTAGTACATCTCAGCAAAATCAGGGTAATACTGAAGGACAAGGTGCTCAAGGAAAACCAACCGGAGTTCCGGATGGAGATTCATATGATGGTAGTGGTAAAGGTGGGGGTGTTGATTTCAACCTCTCAGGTAGAAAAGCAAATTATTTGCCAATCCCCGATTATACTACGTCTGCGCAAGGTAGGGTAGTAGTTACAATTACTGTTAATAGAAATGGGCAAGTTACAAGGGCTAACGCGGGCGCAAGGGGAACTACTGCAACTGACAGAACTCTTTGGACTCTCGCTGAAGAAGCTGCCAAAAAAGCTAGATTCGACCTTAAGCAAGATGCCCCTGAAGAACAAACCGGTACAATAACCTATAATTTTATTCGCATCAATTAATATTAATATAGTTTGATGAATTATAAGCAAACTATTGATTATCTACAAAGTCAATTGCCGGTTTTTCACCGTATTGGCGCTGCTGCTTATAAAGCTAACCTCGATAATACGATTAAGTTAAGCAATCATTTCGGTAACCCGGAAACAAAATTCCCATCAATTCATATAGCAGGTACAAACGGCAAAGGCTCTGTTTCTAACCTTATAGCATCAGTATTACAGCAATCGGGATTCAAAACAGGTCTAACGACTTCTCCTCATCTTAGAGATTTTAGGGAAAGATTCAGAATAAACGGTGAAATGATCTCCGAAGGCTATGTGATAGATTTTGTAATCCGAAATAAAGAATTCTTTGAAAAGCTTAAACCTTCTTTTTTTGAAATGGCAATTTCGCTGGCCTTTGAATACTTTGCGAAAAGCAATGTGGATATAGCCGTTGTTGAAACAGGAATGGGAGGTAGGCTGGATTCTACAAATATAATTAAACCTGAAATTTCAATCATTACTAATATAGGACTGGATCATACAGCCTTCCTTGGTGATACTTTAAGTAAAATTGCATTCGAAAAAGCCGGAATTATTAAACCCGGAATTCCAATTTTAATCGGTCGTAAACAGAAAGATACTTCAAATGTTTTCGAATTAAAAGCCAAGGAATGTAAAAGTGAACTGTTTTATGCATCTGATGTTTGCAAACTTATTAATGCGAAAACGGTATTTCAGAATGATGCATATTACCTGGAGGTGAATGTTATTGTAGATGGTGAAGAGAAAAGTTATCTCTGCGGACTTTGGGGACCTTATCAAACGGAGAATATTGTTATAGCAATTGCAGCATTTCATTTATTAAGTAAATACTCTAAGTTTAATGTCTCTGAAAATGATATTGTTGAAGGCCTTAAGAATGTTAATTTAAATACTGGTTTTGAAGGCAGATGGCAATTGAAAGGCACAAACCCAAGAGTTTTGTTTGACACCGGACATAATATTGATGGTTTATCAGTAACTATGTCCGCAATTAAAAATATTGCTTATGAGAGACTCCATTTTGTGCTAGGTATGGTTGATGATAAAGACGTTAACTCTACACTCAAATTGCTTCCCAAAAATGCCATTTTTTATTTTTGCAAGCCTGATGTTCCTCGTGGATTAAATGTTGAATCTTTACATAGATCTGCCACCGAATTTGGACTATCAGGAAAGCCATACAACTCTGTTCGAGAAGCATTTCATGATGCTCTAAAGTGTTCAAAAACCAATGATCTTGTATTTGTTGGAGGTAGTACTTTTGTTGTTGCAGAAGTGATTTAAAAAAAAGGAGGTGCAATAATACACCTCCTTTTTTTTAAAAATATTTTAAATGTTCTCCTGATGCGTCAACCAAGCAGGAAGAGTATTAGTTTTAAAGTCTTTTTTATCCTGACGTAGTTTTTCCATATCAAGACCAATATATTTCTGAGCTTTCTCTTTTGTTGATATATCAGGTAGCTTTACAGGATATTCCCAGCCATTTTTTCCAAATAATGTTGCAAGTAAAATTCTCGCTTCGTTAGCTTTTTGTATTGATGTTGCCAAAACTCTTAATGATTCTCCGGGTGAATGAAACCCCATCCCATTTGATGCTGCTATAAAATCCCATCTCCACTGAGCATGTCTTATAAGTTGAAGGATTTCTTTCATGTCGGCTTCCTTGGCGCCATTATCCCATGCATTTTTTGCTTCAATGTGGACAGTGGCCAGATTAACCTCAGCTATCCTTCTTAACTCTGAGGTTCTGGATTGTATCTCATAAACATTTGCTTTTAACTCTGCTTCGCCTTCACGATGACATACTTGACAGCTATTTGCAATATTGTCTAAAGGACTTGAAATATGATGATCAGTGAATTTGACGCCGCCTTCACGCATATATGGCATATGGCAGTCGGCACAACTAACTCCTCTTTTCGCATGAATGCCTGTTTTAAATAATTCATAGTCAGGGTGTTGTGTTTTAATCATAGGTGCTTTACTTAAAGCATGAACCCAATCAACATGCCCAACTTTATCTAAATACGACTCCATACTTTCTGCAGTTAGTCCTTCATCCCAAGGAAATGTTAAATATGTTCCCGGTCCCTTAAAATAATACTCAACATGACATTGGGCACATACCAACGATCTCATCTCTTGAAGTGTAGCCTTGGAAATATCTTCGCCTCTTCTGGCAAAGGCTTCAACCAATGCAGGCCTTGTAATTCTTAAGTTCATCGTTTTTGGATCATGGCAATCTTGGCAGCCAATAGGATGCTTTATTTCCGGTCCAATTTCAGCCCATTTGGATGAATAAAACTGTTCAACTCCAATCTCATTCATTAATCTGGGTACGTCTGTGCTTTTACATGTCCAGCAAGTTCCTGGTTGAGGCACACCTGTGCGAAGTGTGTTTTGAACATCACCAACTGAATAGTAATGCCCACGACCCTGATTATAATCTCGAGAAAATGCATAACCGGCCCACATTACAACTAATTCCGGATATTTTGCCAAATAGTCTATCATTGCAGAACCGTGATATTTGCTGGCATACGTTGTATCTAATGTCTTAATGTATGATTGATATTGCCTTGGAAAGTTTTCACGCCAAACTGCATTATCTGGCTCCCAGTCTGGAATAGGCTGCACCATCTGGAAATACAACTGTGCTTCGCTGCGCCTTTCTACAATTGATGCAGCAAATAATCCGATTATAAAAACCACTATAACCGTAATAAAAAATATTACCCAGTTCAACCATGGCTTTTCTTTTGTTAGTTCTCTAATGCTTTTCATATATGATTATTTAATGTTTAAATATCGATTACTGAAAATATTTTTGCAATGCAATTAATAATGGTTTATTCTTTATTCATAAATTGTTCGAGCCATGTAGGTAAAACAGTTGGAAGCCTTTCAACAACTGAATGTGGTGATGATGATAAACTTTTAACCGTTCCATGTGGTGTATCTCTATGACATTCCCAACACAATTTTCCGTCACCACGATTTGCCATATCTCTTGTTACTTCAACTATTTGAACCATATCTACCTGTCTTAAGTGACATCTAATACAGTTATCCTGAACAACCTGTGTGCCCGCCGATTTAATTTTCAAAACCTGTGGCTCCCAGCGAAATGTAAAGTATGTTGAATGCATAAATCCATCTTTGGCTTTAAATGCATATTTCCTGAAAATATTATCATTCGGAACATGACAGTCAACACATGTAGCTGTAGCCTGATGACTGCTTTTCGACCATGATGCATAGTGTGGATACATTACATGACAATTTATACAAGTTTTGGGGTCATCTGAGAGATACGAAGTTGCATTGGAAACATGTATAATTAATATAAGAAATCCTGTAAATATTCCTAAAATTACAGCTGCAGCGCTTTTCCAGCTATCAGGCGGTATGAAAAATGATATCAGTTTCTTTATCATTCTGATGTTTTTATATAAGAAAATGAGTACTCAAATATATATAATTGTTTTGAATCAACAAATCATTTATGTATATTTTTGTTGTAACAAGGATATTTCCCATATTAAAGTTTGATATTTTAATGCAATTATGTATATTGTTTCGATATCAATTGATTTTATTTATTTTGTTTTATTTTTGTTGTTATTTTTGCAATGTTGAAATATTAAGTATTATGAAACTTAAATTAAAATTTGTCTTTCTGTTAGTATTGTTTCTTTTAAATGGTAAGTTATTTTGCTCTGAAATTGATGCTCATGATGATTACCCTGATGAATATGGAAAGGCAATAGATTCATTAAGCAATGAGAGTAATAATTATTATGATTTAATACAGCATTATGCTGATTCTCTTGTTAATTATGTGTTGGAGTATCAACACATGGTTAGGCTAGGTTTGTCGAATGACAGCATCTTCTGCAGCAAGATTCTTCAACATATTGCTGAAGTAAAAGTATTGATAGAAAAAGAAAATCTTAATCAAAAATCAATAATTAGTGAAAGTGAGCAACAGGTAGAAAAGCTTATGACTGAAAGATATAGAGTAATCAGAAATCTTTTAGTTATTGTATCTATACTATCGATAGTGCTTCTCATTTTATCATATAGCCGTTATAGAATTATTGTTAAGTCTAAAAAGATTCTTGAAGAAAAGCAGATTGAAATTAGCAGGGCAAATACGAATCTGCTTGAGAAAAATGCTAAACTTAGTGAGCACGAGCAAAAACTCGAATTTCTAAATAAAGAACTTAATGAGGCAAATCAGAATTTACTTAAATCTGAGAAAAAACTAATGGCAATTAATGCAAGTAAGGATAAGTTTTTTTCAATTATTTCTCACGATTTAAGAAATCCATTTGCTTCTATTTCAAGTTTTTCCAGAATAATTAAGAGAGATATTAAATCAATGTCGCAACAAGAACTTATCGAACTTGTTAGCGAGATGGACGCCAGTATATTAAAAATTAATAATCTGCTTGATAATCTCCTTATGTGGTCGAGAAGCCAGTCAGGGAAAAATATCTTTTTTTCTCAAAGTATAAGTTTGTTGGAAGTTGTAAATGATAATATCGAACTATTTTCCGCAAGTGCTAAAGAAAAAGGTGTTTCACTTAAGTCGGAAGTAAGTAAAGGTATTTCAGTCTATGCTGACAAAAATATGCTTGATACAATAATTAGAAATTTAATTTCTAATGCTGTTAAATACTCTAAATCGGATGGTATAGTAAGTGTAACTGCCATTACTAAGGGGCAAAATGCTGTTATCTCAATTATAGATAATGGTGTTGGTATCTCTGATGAAGATAAAATAAAATTATTCAATTCAGAATTGTTTCATTCTACATACGGAACTAATGAGGAAAAAGGTAGTGGACTAGGTTTGAAAATATGTAAAGAATTTGTTGAGAAATTGGGTGGTGAGATTACCTTTGAAAGCCAACAAGGAGTTGGTTCAGAGTTTACTTTTTCTGTTCCATTGATAAGTGTTTAACATTGCAAAATATATTTATTTTATGAAGCGTCTTGGATTATTATTTACCTTCCTCATGATTATAGTTTTTTCGTGTAAAACTACACAACAAGCATCCCTTAAAGAATTTGGAAGCCCTAATGTTGAACACAGTCTTATTAATGATAATACATTTCAAATTACTCAATTCTCCAAAGATAAAACTTATGGATATGAGCAATTAAATCCCATTATGGTTGGTGGTGTGAAAAACATGGAAGGTCCGCTTAATCAAAGGAGATTTCTTAATGCATTAGCCGGACCTAACGGAGAAGAGATTGGATATTACAGAGTTGGGAGTTGCTGCCACTTTAAAACAAAAAATAGCACATTCGGTGGTACAGGATTGCTTGATATCTACAATGTCTTTTATGAAGGTCTTCAAGAGCCTATTGAACTTTATTTAAACATGTATGACTCTGATACACTGAGAGTACCTGTTGGATTTACACTTAAAAATTTGTAAACAGAATACATCCTCAACTTTTTTTTGCAAATTATTTCAAAAAGTTATTTTGTTAAAAAAAATGTCGTATATTTGCACTCCTTTTTGGCAAAAGCGGATGTGGCGTAATTGGTAGCCGCGCCAGACTTAGGATCTGGTGCCGAGAGGCGTGGGGGTTCGAGTCCCTTCATCCGCACAAAATATTTTTATGAAACTCCCCGTACCAGACAGCATTAACTATCTTAGGTTTACGGGGTTATTTTTTTAACATAATACAGCTTATCTAGGTATGAATATTATTCAGGAAAAGAAAAACGAACTCGAAGCAGTTATCAGAATTAAAATCTCAGAAGAAGATTATAAAGAAAATGTTGAAAAAGGCCTTAAAGAAGCCCAGAAATCTGCTAAAATTGCCGGCTTTCGACCCGGTAAAGCTCCTATGGGGATGATTAAGAAAATGTATGAAAAAAGCGTCAGAGCTGATGAAATTAATAAGCTACTTGTAGACTCGGTATATGATTTCATTAAGGAGAATAATTTGAATATCATAGGAAGTCCTATTCCTGTGCTTGAGGATGTTGCAAAAATTGACTGGGAAAATCAAAAAGAATTTGAAATGTCTTATGATATTGGATTTGCTCCAGAAGTGAATATTCTAATTGATGATAAAATTAAGGTAGACTATTATAATGTTAAGGCTACTGATAAAATTATTGAGGAACAAGTTACCGAACTTAGAAAAAGGTATGGTAAAATAATGAATCCAGAAGTTGCAACTTCAGAAGATGTTTTGTTTGGTGAATTTGTTGAGATGGAAACAGAAGATGCTGAAAAAGAAAATGCTCACAAACATAAAAGCAATCTGTTTGTTCAATACCTTAAAGATGAAGATATTAAGACTAAATTTGTTGGTTTCAAGCAAGGTGATTCGTTGGTCTTTGATCCTCTGGCTGCAACTGGCAATGAAACCGAAACGGCACATATGCTCGGAGTGAAAAAAGAACAACTAGCTAAATTAAACTCTAAGTTCAAATTTACTGTTGAATCTGTTTCAAGAGTTGAACCGGCTGACATGAATGAAGAGTTTTTTAATAAAATTGCAGCAGGAAAAGATATTAAGGATGAAACTGCATTTAAATCATTTATTGCAAGCCAAATCGAACAACAGTTTCAACTTGATTCCGATAAGCATTTTAAAAATGACGCAATTAAAAAAATAATTGAAAAAGCTAAACTGACGATTCCTGAAAATTTCATGAAAAAATGGCTAATTGCTAATAATAAAAATGAGGTTTCTAAGGAGCAAATTGAAAAAGAATTTGAATCGTATGCTGATTCTTTTAGATGGCAGTTTATTGAAAATCATATTATTAAAGAAAATAATGTTGAGGTAAAAGAAGAAGAGATAAAAAATCACTTGAGTGATTATTTTAGAGCTCAAATGAGGCAATATGGACAAGATAATCTTGACGATGCTGTAATTGATGATTTTGTAAAAAACATTCTTAAGAAAGAGGATGAGGCTAGAAAAGTTTTTGAGCGCTTGATGGATGATAAAATTCTTGATTTGTTCAAAACTAAGTTAAAACTTAATAAAATTGATATTTCTTTTGATGATTTTCTTAAATTAGTATCGGAAAAATACAAAAATGAACAACCCATAAAATAATCTTTTTTAAAGAAAATATTATGTCTGACGCACAAGAATTCAAGAAATATGCTACCCGCCATTTAGGAATAAGTAGCCAAACATTACACAATTACACAAGTGTTTATGGTAATTATATTAGCCCTACCATTATAGAAGAAAGACAGCTAAATATTGCCACTATGGATGTTTTTAGCCGTCTGATGATGGACCGCATTATCTTCTTAGGTGTACCTATTAATGATTATGTTGCTAATATTATACAAGCTCAATTGTTATTTCTTGAATCTGTAGATCCAAGAAAAGATATTCAAATTTATTTGAATACTCCGGGGGGCTCTGTTTACGCAGGTTTAGGTATTTATGACACTATGCAGTATATTGCCCCTGATGTTGCAACTATTTGTACAGGAATTGCTGCTTCAATGGGTGCAATTCTTTTATGTGCAGGTCAAAAAGGCAAACGCACAGCATTAAAACATAGTCGTATTCTAATACACCAGCCAATGGGTGGTGCTGAAGGTCAAGCTTCTGATATAGAAATTACTGCTAGAGAGATTCTAAAGCTTAAAAAAGAGCTTTATGAAATTATTAGTGACCACTCAGGTCAGTCATATAAAAAGATTTATGCAGATTCTGATCGTGATTATTGGATGACTGCCGAGGAAGCTAAGGAATATGGAATGATTGATGAGGTTTTGTCTGGGAATAAAATGGCTAAGGATAAATAAGCCAAAGAATTAGCGAAAATGACTTCGAAAAATTATAGAAAGTGCTCTTTTTGTGGGCGCGAAGCAAAGGATGCCGGGTTATTGATATCCGGTATTAGTGCTCATATATGTCAACATTGTGTTGAACAAGCTCAACAGGTTATTGAGCAAGAGTTCGCAGTTAAAGGGGCGAAAAAAATTCCTTCTTTTAAACTTCTTAAGCCGGCTGAAATTAAGAATCATCTAGATCAATATGTTATTGGTCAAGATGATGCTAAGAAAGTATTGTCAGTTGCTGTTTACAACCATTATAAAAGAATTAATAAAGCAAAGGAAACTAATACTAAAATCGATGATGTTGAGATTGAAAAATCAAACATCGTTATGGTTGGGGAAACAGGTACTGGAAAAACCTTGCTGGCTCGCACAATTGCAAAAATGTTGCACGTTCCGTTTTGTATTGCCGATGCTACAGTTCTTACTGAAGCTGGGTATGTTGGCGAAGATGTTGAAAGTATTCTTGCAAGATTGTTGCAAGTCGCAGATTATGACGTTGCATCTGCTGAGATGGGAATAGTTTTTATCGATGAAGTTGATAAAATTGCTAGAAAAAGTGATAACCCATCAATTACAAGAGATGTTTCTGGCGAAGGCGTGCAGCAAGCACTTTTGAAAATTCTTGAAGGTTCTATCGTTAATGTTCCACCTCAAGGTGGAAGAAAACATCCTGAACAAAAAATGACTCAGGTAAATACAAATAATATTTTGTTTATTTGCGGTGGAGCTTTTGATGGAATTGATAAAAAAATTGGCTCGAGGCTTCAAGCAAATGCTATTGGGTATGGAATTAAGACCAAAAATCCTCTTGATCGCGAAAATCTCTTGCAATATATTGCTCCCCAAGATTTAAAGAGCTTTGGCTTAATCCCTGAACTTGTTGGCCGTCTTCCGGTATTAACATATCTAAATCCTTTAGACAGCGAAACATTAAGGCAGATACTTACCGAGCCTAAAAATTCACTTATTAAGCAGTACAAGAAATTATTCGAAATGGACAATGTTGAACTTGTCATTGAAAATAATGTTCTTGATTTTATTGTTGAAAAAGCTGTTGAATTTAAACTTGGAGCGAGAGGACTTAGATCTATTTGTGAAGCAATTATGCTTGATATTATGTTTGAGATGCCATCGCAGCAAGAACCTCAAAAATTTGTTCTTACTCTCGATTATACGCGCAAACAACTTTCTAAAACAAATTTGGAAAGATTGAAGGTTGCGTCATAAACATTATACTGGCATATTATTTGCCTTAATTTATATGTAACATCATATAAATATGAAAACAAAAAATCACATTACAGCCAATAATTCTTTTTATTCCGGCTTTGCCTTTTTGCTTGTTTTTGTTTTATTTTTTTCTGATTCTTTTGCTCAAGAAACAAGAAGAAGAAGAGGAGAGTCCGGAAATACTTCTGAAAATCCGATCGAAAATAAACTTCCATCACAGAATACTTTAACATCTAACAAAAACACTACACAGACCTCTTCGTCATCCAATACCGGGAAAATTCAAGGTACTGTGATGCAGAAGGTTATTGTTGGTGGAGATACTTTACTCTTATCTGAACTTCAGGAAGTTGTTATTCTTGCACCCAGAGAATTTAAAAGCCGCTTGGATCAAGTTAGATATAATCGTTTAATGCGTAATGTAAAAAAGGTTTACCCCTATGCTAAATTAGCAGGAGAAAAGTTTAGAGAATATAACGAGCTCCTTATTAATGAAACAAGTGAAAGGAAGAAAAGTGCTTTAATGAAGCAAGCTGAAGAAGAATTGCGGGAAAGCTTCGAGGCAGAATTAAAAAAACTTACTATAACACAAGGAATTATTTTAGTAAAACTTATCGATAGAGAAACCCAAAACACAACTTATGAGATTCTAAAAGAATTTAGAGGCGTATTTTCAGCAGTTTTTTGGCAAGGTTTAGGGCGGTTGTTTGGGTATAATTTAAAAACAAAATACGACCCCAAAGGAGAAGACAAACTAATTGAGGAAATTATTATGATGATAGAGTGGGGGATTATTTAAAACGACAAATTACTTACCTCTTCCTTGCATAATAATAAGAGCAGTGTAAATCATAATCTTAAAATCAACTGCTAAAGACATATTTTCAAGATACAATAAATCGTATTTAAGCCTTTCAATCATTTCGTCAATATTTTCTGCATACCCAAATTTTACCTGCCCCCAACTTGTGATTCCAGGTTTTACCTTTTGCAGAAGTTTATAATGTGGTGCTTTTTTTACGATTTGATCTATATAATATTGTCTTTCAGGACGAGGTCCAACCAACGACATATTTCCAATTAAAACATTAAAGAACTGCGGTATTTCATCTAGTCTTACTTTTCGCATAAATTTTCCGAAGGGTGTTATTCTTGGATCATCTTTACACGATAATTGCGGTCCGTTTTTCTCAGCATCAATAAACATAGACCTAAATTTATGCATTTTAAAAGGCTTACCATGTAGCCCAATCCTTTCGTGAGTATAGAATACAGGCCCTTTTGAAGTTAGTTTTACGCCTATAAGGGTAGCGAAAAATAGCGGACTTAGTAAAATTATTGCAGCAATTGAAACAACAACATCAAGGAATCTTTTTATTGACAACTCCCATTGCGGCATAAGTCCCTGATGTATTTGAATTAATGGTGTCCCAAATATAGAGCTCATTTTAACCGATCCAAGCATGATGTCGTGCATCTCGGGGATAATTTTTACTTCAACATCAGTTTCATATAAATCTGCAAGAATATGGCTTATATTTTTGTGTTCTCTTGGTTCTATTGCTATTATAGCTTCCTCAATTTTGAATTCGCTGATAATCCTTTTTATATCTTTAAACCAACCTAATTTCTGAACCTGACTAGCTAATAAATACTCATCGTATAAGTTGACATTTACAAAGCCTAGAATTCTATTTCCTGAAGATTTCTTCTGAGACTCAAGCTCATTGTATATTTGAACTGCTTTTTTCTGACTACCTATTATAATTGTATTAAAACCAATTATTCTTTTGTGAATTTTTTTTATTGCTAAGGTTAAAAAAGTCAGACGGAAAAAACTTGTTATTGAGAGGTGTAGAAATAATAATAAAATAAATGATCTGTAATATTCTGCACCTGTTTTAACTTCTTGATTTATAAGCACTACGAAGAAAATAATAAGTGTGCCAATTAATGATGAAATAAGGGTTTGGCTGAATTCTCCAATTCTTGACCTTTTAAATATGTTCTTATATTCTCCGCTGATATAGTATAAGAGAAACCAAAATGCTGGTATAGCAATAAACCCTATAATAAGGTTTTTGTCTGTAATTAGCTGATTTTTAAGTGTTGATATGTCAATCGAACCATTAATTCTTCTATATGCCAAGAACACAAACCAGGCAATAACCGAGGAGAGATAATCAAAAACAATGTATTTAAAAACCTGGATTTTCTGTAGTTTTTTCTCCATTATAACTGTATAGATTCAGGTATATTTATATAATTATTCCGACTTAATGTTATTTTTTAAACGAGAATAACATTTTATTATTGTTTGTTTGCAAAAATGCAAAAAAATATCCCAAATATAAAGCTTACTAAATTCAAGTAATTAATGCAACTTTTTACGAGGATATAAAGTAAATAATATTTTTCAAGACAAAGGAGAAAGAAATTATCTTTCCCCTTGTCCTGATGGATAAAGTTTAAATTGGCTTTCCTCGT
>Ga0208244_101053_pt1 | contig 18059 bp, 14 predicted proteins | sample SubbioCR12Aug_5A_FD_184828 | JGI IMG/M metagenome (GOLD analysis project Ga0208244, IMG submission 184828) | Serpentinite rock and fluid subsurface biosphere microbial communities from McLaughlin Reserve, California, USA - CR12Aug_5A (SPAdes) | ecosystem: Environmental > Terrestrial > Deep... | reverse complement strand
GCCCTGAGAAATTTCAGAAATGATCCAAAGGTGGTGGGCGCTCTCCTCTATGTTATTGACGAAGACAGCTTCTATCTCAGGGAAGCGGTCATTGAGACATTGGGAAGAATCGGGAACCGGGAGACTCTTCCCAACCTGATTTCTGCCCTTGGGGACAAGAGTTTTGCAGTCAGGATGAGCGCTGTAAGGGCCCTGGGTGAAATGAACGATATCAGGGCGATCCACCATCTGAAAGATATTGCGGACAATGACGCCGAACCCCTGATACGCGGAGAAGCATTAAAGGTACTGGAGGGTTTAGATACTAAAACCTCAGCCCGCTGAAAACGTTGGTCATTCCGGGTGGCAGGCTGAATGAAGCATATTTTATACATAGCGCCCTAAGTTATGCCGCATAAATCGCAGGGTTCTGTCATGCCGGCTTGTCCGGCATCCTTCTTTCAGGAAAGATTCCCGGCAAGCGGGAATGACAAATAATGCGACAATTATTATGATGTCATGTTTATATGGAGCTTTCCGTATCCGGGACTACCTTGCGATCCTCTTCAATATCTGCTCCAGTTTTCTTAACTCTTCTCCATAACCTGCCCAGTTACCCTGCCTCTGGAGTTCGAGCGCCCTTTCAAAGACCCGCATCGCCTCTTTTGCAAGATCCTGGGTAGGCGCCTTTGCATCCTCTGCAACTTTCTCAACCTTCCCGACGATGACTTTCCTGGTCCCGAACAACCTCTGGAGGGCGAGGTCGAGGTTTTCTTCCATGACTACCTCGTTTTCATAGGCAACGATAACCCTCCTCAGCTCGGGAAGACCGACCTTGTCCGCGGCTGCCAAATAGAGAGGTTGGACGTACAAGAGTGAGTTCTCTATCGGAATCACGAGGAGGCTTCCCCTGATGACCTGCGAACCGCGCTGGCCCCAGAGTGTGAGCTGCTGGGATATAAAGGAATCCTGGTTTATCCGCGCATCCACCTGTTTCGGGCCGAAGATGAGCCTGTCTCTCGGGAAGGTATGGACGACGAGTTTCCCGTAGTTCGGCTCGTCACACCTCGCGGCAAGCCACGCGGCAAGGTTATCCCTTTTCGCAGGGGTATAGGGCAAAAGAAGGATATACTCTTCTTTCTTTTCGCCCGGGAGTTTCATTATCGTGTAATAGGGATCCATCGGTTTTTCCCCAAAGGCAGGCACCTCCCAGAGGTTCTCCTTATTGTAAAAGACCTTCGGGTCTGTCATGTGATAGGAAGCGAACATGGAGGCCTGCACCTGGAGAAACCCATGCGGATACCGTATATGCTGCTTCAGTCCGGCAGGCATCTCTCCAATGGGCCTGAACATGCCGGGAAATATTTTCGAATAGACTTTCAACATAATGTCCGAAAGGTCGCTCGCATAAAAGCTTATGGAGCCGTTATAGGCGTCAACCGCGACCTTTACGGAGTTCCTGATATAATTGATCCGCCTGTCTGCCCGCTTTGAATAAGGCAGCCTGCTTGACACCGTATAGGCATCAATCATCCAGATAAGTTTTCCATCTTGCGATATCACGAGATAGGGGTCCTGGTCAAAGACCAGGAAGGGGGCTATTTTCTTGACCCTCTCTGAAATGTTCCTGTAGTACAGGATCCTGCTTTCTCTGCCGATATCAGAGGACAGGAGAATCTTCTCCGTCTTGAGCTTTACCGCGAACAAGGCTCTTTTCAAAATGGAATCAAGCCTGACCCCTCCGCTGCCGTTATAAGTCGTGTATATATTGCCTTCGGATGTCGGATAGCTGAATTCGGGCACCTTTGTTTTTACTATCACATAATCATTCGAAAGCTCTCCATAGTATATCTCGGGCCTTGTCACCTTGAGGTCGGCCAGGCTGACAGGCGGGATATCCTTTATGAGGAACTCTGGAAGCCCTTCTCTGCTTATCCTGCTGACAGGTCCCAGGGTGATGCCGTTTCCATGGGTGAAAATGAGCCTTTCGTTTATCCATGTCTTGCTCGGAAGGTCATTGTATGAGAGTTCCCTCGGTGAGAGCATCACCTGCATATACTCTCCGTTTATTGTATACCTGTCATTGTCAACGTCGGCAAATTTGTAGTAAGTCCTTATCTGCTGGAGCTGGCTGTATGTCCTGAGAAGCGGGCTGTGGTCCCACAATCTTATGTTTTTTATCGTTGCATCATTTTTCTCTATGTCCCTGCCTGTGAGATTGTAGGCCACATCAAAGGGTATCACTTCTATCCTGTCAAGGTCGAAGCCGAGCCTGGTAAATCTTATGTTATGTTCTATAAACGGTGTTTCAAAGGCAAGCTCGTTCGGCGCGACCCTGAATTTCTGGAGAACGGACGGGTATACCACGATGCCGATAAAATACACTGCTGAAACAAGGATCAGAGGGATAACTGCCAGCCTCTTGGAGTTTCGGAGTATCCCTGCCGTGAAGAGGATGCCTGCAAGGGGCGTGATAACGATCAGGATTTTGTAAAAAAGGAGCCTTGCATGAATATCCGTATACCCTGCGCCGAAAACGACGCCGTGCTCGGAGAATAAAAGCCTGAATGTATCGAGGTAGAAACCAAAGGAAACAGTAAGAATGAACAACCCCGCTAAAATGCCGAGATGTATTTTGACCTTTTTGTCGAGAGAGGCATTTCTTTCCGTTACGAGGATTCCTCCTCTTAAAAAATAGTTGATAGCCAACAGGATTGCCGTCAATGCTACCGCATATGAAGCAAAACCCCTGATCGCCTCTATCAGGGGAAGCTTGAAGAGGTAAAATCCCATATCCTTGCCGAATATAGGATCAGCGACACCCATAGGGAGACTGTTTTTGAAGAGCAGGTAATCTTCCCATCGCAACGCGCCCCATTGCCCTGCAAACAGCGCCATAACGAAGCCTGCAAGCACTGTCAGTGGTTTGACGACTCTTTCCAGGCCGCTCGTCTGAAGCGGGTGGATGGACCCTTCAAGGATAAAAAAAGCCCTTTCCGGAAAAGCGATCCTGTGAGCGGCAGTTATGTTGACCAGCGCAAAGAATAAAAAGGAGACACCGAAGAAGAGGCCTGAGCCGATTTTTGTCGAAAGTATTTTCAAAAAGAGATTTGTATATCCTGTCTCCGCAAAAAAGAGCCAGTCGAAGGAGAGGTTCAGCAAGAAAGAGAACAGGGGCAGGACCAGGAAAATAAATCCGAACAGGATTATATAACTCGCTTTGCTTTTAAGCATATATTCACCTCTCCTTCAATTACATCTAACGTAGTATGATACCCCAACAGGTTGCTCTTTACAATAGGGCTGCCCGCAGGCTCAAGAATTAATCATTCAAAAAAAAAAGACTTAAGAGTTGATGAGTTCTGTAATTGCCTTATTCCAGCCTTCAGGACCAATACCGCTCGCCTTTCTTATGCCAGAAATCCGTATTCGCTCGTCATAGCTGCCATCGGGTTTTTGGACGATGACCGGATAATCAACTATTTCAAGCATCGGCATGTCATTAGGGCTGTCGCCAATAGCGATTGTTATAATTTGACTAAGTTTTCTTTTGAACATATCGATTAAAATGGACACTGCCTTGCCTTTGTCGCTGTTGCCGAGGATATGAAAAAATCTTCCCTGAGTATAATTGAAGCCTTTAGACTCAATGGCAGCGAAAAGTTTTTGAATCTGCGTTTCATCTCCTTCAAAAATAAACGGCTCATCAAAGTCCCGTTCTTTTGCCATTTTGACCTCATCAAGATTCATATTGGCTATATCTGCAAGCTCTTCTGCAGACATATCTCCAAAGCCTTTTACCTTAAACCCTTCTTCGTGTAATTCCATGATCGCCTTTCTCAGGTCAGAATATTTTGCGCCGAGACTGATAACATAATAATCATTTTCACCTGAAAATACCCTCATTTCCGTCATTCCCGCAGTCCTTAAGCGGGAATCCACGTCTTCCTGGATTCCTGCTTTCGCAGAAATGATATTTTCATTGTCTTTTACTGTGAACTCTGAATTTTGAACTTTGAACTCGAAATAGCCCTTCGGAATGAATATCCCCCCGCCGTTTTCGGATATGAAGGGGTGATGATTGTCGAGTTTTTTTCTGTAATGTTCGATCTCTTTTCTCGTTTTACTTGAACAGATAATAAGAGGGATATCTTTTTCTTTGAGTAAATGAAGTGCTGGGATTGCCGGTTCAAAAGAATACGTATTGGCATCTAAAAGCGTTCCATCAAGGTCTGTGACTATGATAAGTTTTTTCATTCTATCACCACTATCTGAATATCCATCACATTTGTTCCTGTCGGGCCTGTGATAAACAGGCCGTCAATCTTTTTGAAGAAATTATAGGAATCATTGTTATTCAAATATTCTTCGGGATCAAGTCCGAGCTTCTTTGCTTTCTTGACAGTCCCGCCGTCTACAATCGCCCCTGCTGCATCTGTGGGGCCATCTGTGCCATCTGTCCCGGCGGAAAGAAAAGTTATTCCATCAATGCCTTTTATTTCCATTGCAAAGGCGAGGGCAAGTTCCATATTCCTGCCGCCGAGACCATCGCCCTTGACTTTTACAGTTGTTTCACCGCCTGAGATCAAACACCTTGGCCACTTGACCTCTCGAATCCTTGAGCCCTTTATCTCTTTTGCCTTTTCCGCAAGCCATTTCCCAATATCTTTAGCTTCGCCTGTAAGCTCGGAAGAAAGTATCTCGGTCTGGAATCCCATCTCCTCTGCCTTTTGTTTTGCCGCATCCAGGGCTATCCTGCTGCTGCCTATAATAATGTTTTCCACGTTCTCGAAAATTGTATTACCAGCTTTCGGCGTCTCAGGAAGTAAACCGTCAAGTCCTCTTTTAAGGACATTAAGAATATTCTTAGGGGTGCAGCCTATCAAATCATATTTCTCCAAAACCCTCAATGCATGACTATATGTTGTCATATCTGGAGATGTTGGTCCCGATGCGATAACATCAAGCCTGTCACCGATGACATCCGAAAGGATTAAAGATATAATCCTTGCAGGATAGGCGATCTCTGCGAGCCTTCCGCCTTTTACATTTGAGATATGTTTCCTGACGGTGTTTAACTCATTTATGTCCGCCCCTGCATTAAGCAACAGTTTTGTAACCAGTTGCTTCTCGGCAAGCGTGATGCCTTCATGTGGAGACACAAGAAGCGCAGAGCCTCCGCCGGAGACAAGACATACTACAAGGGTCTTTTCATCCGCACTTTTTAAAAGTCTTATTATCTCTTCTGAGCCTCTTAATCCATTCTCATCAGGCACAGGATGACCTGCTTCAAGTATTTTTAGAGCAGTAGAGCAGTAGCGCAATAGACCAGTGGCCTCGGAATAAGAAATATTTTTTTCCTTATTAACTGCCGCTCTACTGCTCTGTTGCTCTATGCCGTGTCCGTATTTTGTAATTGCGACTCCTTTACTGATTAAGTCAGCTACATTATCTTCTATAGCCTTTACCATGGGACATACCGCTTTGCCAAAACCGATGACAAAAAGTCTATTGAAATTGTCGCTGTGATATGCTGAACGAATTCTGTCTGAATAGAGTTCTACAGAACTATAAGGGTCAACGGCCCTTATAGCGGCATAAAAAATGTCAGCAGCTAATTTCTTTTTGTCTGTTATCTTCATATCTCAATTATAATGAAAGGCATCCTGTTTTTCTTGAACATTAATTTTAAAACCTCTATAATCTATCTATATTCTGATCTTTCTTCCAAATAATTACCTCTGGAGGTGTGTAATGTCAGACTTTTACCAGACAGGCGTCGTTGCTACGTTCCATAGGCTTGGAAGACTTAACCTCGAAAAGATTGAATCAGAATTATCATGGTATGCGCAAGAAAGACCAATAGCCCTTGTGTTGCCATCTCTCTTCAGCGAGCTTGCGGGAGATGCACTGAAAGGAATAGTCAAAGAACTTAAGGAGGCCAAATACGTCAAGGAGATAGTTGTTGCTCTGGGGCCTGCTACGGAGGAGGAATTCAGGCATGCAAGAGAATTTTTCTCAGTTCTCCCTCAGAAGACGAGTATCATCTGGAACACAGGGACCAGAATGGCAGAAATATATAGAACCGTAGAAGCAGCAGGACTGCCGATTGGTGAGCCGGGCAAAGGAAGGTCAGCATGGATGGCTTATGGCTATGTCCTTTCCCAACAGGAATTTCATGTTATCGCACTTCATGATTGTGATATTCTTACATATAGTAGAGACTTACTTGCGAGGCTGTGTTACCCTGTCACAAATCCAAACCTTGATTATGATTTTTGCAAGGGATTTTACAGCCGTGTTTCAGACCGCCTTCATGGAAGGGCAACCCGCCTTCTTGTAACACCCCTTATACGTTCGCTTAAGAAGATTATCGGTTATCATCCTCTTCTCGTTTTCTTTGACAGCTTCCGCTATCCTCTTGCAGGTGAGTTCTCAATGGACATTGATATGGCACGGGTTAACAGAATTCCGGGTGATTGGGGGCTTGAGGTCGGCGTCCTTGCGGAAGTTTATAGAAATACATCGCTAAGAAGAGTCTGTCAGGTTGATATAGCAGAGAACTATGAGCACAAGCATCAAGTTCTTTCTCCAGAAGATGCATCAAAGGGCCTTCACAAGATGTGCGTAGACATAAGCAAGTCCTTGTTTAGAACCCTTGCTTCTGAAGGGATTGTTTTTTCCGACGGCCTTTTCAAAACACTTGTTGCAACATATGTAAGAACAGCACAGGATATGCTTAAAAGATATGAGGACGATGCTGCTATAAATGGGCTCTTTTTTGACAGGCATGAGGAAAGCCTCGCTGTGGACACGTTCACAAACGGCATAAAAAAGGCAGCGGAGATAATTACGGAAGACCCTCTTGGCGTTCCACTCATATCAAGCTGGGACAGGGTGACTTCGGCTATACCGGATATCCTTGTCAAAATCAAGAAGGCGGTGGACGAGGATAATAGGTAGAAGATTAAATGTAATCGATTCCCTTCTGGACAAAGGAAAATGTCGAATGGTTGAGATGTTTTTGAGGGAAAAAGCCGATTCGAAAAGGAGGCAGCAATGAATTTCTGGGGAAAAATTAAGAAGGATTTGCAGAAGGAAATTAAAGAGGGCGTAGCAATGGTTAAGGAAGGGGCTGCTGTTGTAAGAAAAAAGGCGGAGGAACTTACAGAGGAAGGCAAAAGGCAGTATAAGATATTTGAACTCAAAAGAAAGGTTCATGAGTGGATAACAGAACTTGGCGGAAAAGTGTATGAACTGAGTTCAAAGGCGAAAAACCCCATGAGTGACACAACGGTCAGGTTAATGGTGGGCCGCATCAAGAAACTTGAAGCACAGATAGCAAAGCTTGAGGGGAAAGCAAAAGCGCCGGTGAAAAAGATAATGACAAAGACAAAAGGAAGAAAGGAAATGTAGAAAGTAATTGAAATAAAACTACTCAGGACTAAACGGAGGGATAATATGAAGGTTGCAATAGTCGTAATCCTTGCATTTGCAGTATTCTTGGGTTTTGGATTTTATGGCCTTATGGAAAAAAAGACCAGCGGGCTAAAGGGTGAGATTCAGGATGTAAAACAGAGGCTGCAAAAAATGGAGGAGGAATCAAAGGCTGCCCCCCTGCAACCCGATGCCGATACGCAGAAGATCATCAAGGCTGTAAACTCACTTTCTTCCAAGGCAACATCCCTTGAGAATTCTTTCAGTAAGGGCATGGCTTCAACAGATGAGGCATTGAAAAAACAAAAGGCAACAGCAGAAGATGCTTTAAAGAAACAAAGCGAAGCTATTGACAAACTGAATAAGGAAACACAGGCTAAATTACAGAAGATAATGCTTGATGCAAAGATGGCAAATATCAGAGGACATATCGCAAAGGCAAGGACAGACCTTTTGGCTAAGAATATCGCCACCGCAAAAACGGAGCTTGAACTCATCGATCAGGTATTCGAAACACTAAAGACCTCGGTCTCCGACGAAAATAAAAAGACTATTGAAGAACTTCAATCAACCTTAAAGAAGGCGAGGACAGAAATAGATACAGACTTGCCTGCTGCAATCAACAGGATTGATCTTCTTTGGCATGAAATGAGCAAGCTTTTAAGGAAGGGCTGAGAGAGGCAGATGATTACAATAGCGCTTTTATTGGTAATCGTTGCGCTTGTAACAATTTTTTCGGTTCAAAATGCTTCTCCTGTAGCGGTCTCTTTCCTCTTCTGGAGATTTGACGCGTCCCTCGCTATAGTCATATTTCTCTCTGCGCTCAGCGGTATTTTAATTGCAGTAATTTTTCTGCTTTCTGGAAAAGTCAGATGGACTGTAAAAAGGCAAAACTTGCCGGATTAATATTCCAGGGTAGAGGGATGAATTTTATAAAAGTTATATTCAGGTCCTTTGTTGATTTTTTTAGGGATGGTGGAATGGTACATGCCGCTTCTATTCTTCACCATATATGTTGTGAAGGTAGCAAAGCCGGGGACTATTTACGGCCCCCTCTCAGCCTTTGTGCTATTTTTGTTGTGGGTCTTTTATTCATCGTGCATATTCCTTGTGGGGGCAGTGTGGCGGGATCGGCATCCTGTTCAACATTGGGCGCTCAGATGTAAACACAAGACCATGGAGGATATGATGGACATATTGACAAAAAAGCTTATTATTCCCATCGGTGTGGCTCTGGCGGCAGCGGTGGCGTTGCTTGTGATACGCGGCATCTCGTTCAGGTTGCTCCATAAATGGGCTGAAAGAACGGCTACGCAAATCGACGATATCATATTAACGGTCTTCAGAGTACCCACTATCTACTGGTGCCTCGCCATCGGACTTTATATCGGGGTAGAGGTTTCAGATATTTCCAAGCGATACGTCTTCTACTTCAGCAAGACGATTCATGTTATCGTAATTTTATCCGTCACCTTGGCTGTTGCGAACCTTGCCGGTATGGTATTCAAGAATTATGTCCAGAAATCGAATCTTCCCCTGCCTACTACAGGTCTCGCTTACGGAATATTCAAGGGCACAATCGTTGTTATAGGCTTCCTGATCATCCTCAGCACACTAGGAATATCGATTACACCTCTCATTACCGCACTCGGTGTCGGAGGCCTAGCGGTTGCCCTTGCCCTTCAAGATACACTTGCAAATCTGTTTGCCGGTATTCATATCCTCATGGAAAAATCGATCAGGGTCGGCGACTTCATCAAGCTCGAAACGGGCCAGGAGGGGTATATTGAAGATATAACCTGGAGAACGGCAAGGATACGGATGCTGCCGAACAATATGGTTGTTATTCCCAACAGCAAGCTTGCACAGAGTGTAGTTACGAATTATTATCTTCCCGAAAAGAGGATGTCTTTGCTGATTCCAATAAGTGTGAGCTATTCATCCGATCCTGAAAAGGTTGAAAGGATCCTCGTTGAGGAGGCGAAGAAGGCTGTAGGTGAAATCCCCGGACTATTGGGAGACCCCGAACCATTTGCAAGATTCATCCCAGGCTTCGGAGAGAGTTCACTCGACTTTACACTTATATGCCAGGTGCAGGAATTTGTTGACCAGTATCTTGCCCAGCATGAATTGAGAAAGAGGATATTCAGGAGATTTAAGGAAGAGGGCATAGAGATACCATTCCCGCACAGGACGGTTTATTTGAGAGAGGAAAAAGAATGGCAGAAGTAAAGGAACCCTTTGAATTTAAGCAGTGCGTGAGCCTCCTTAAATCTACCGGCAAAAAGGCTAAAAGCCTGCGTGAACTGAGGGATGTAATAGCTGTTGTAAGCGATGAGTCCATATTCCATCACACTTACCAGTATTTTCTAAAGGGACATATCCTCGAATACACAAATGACTTTGCCCATTGGGCAGGAGAGAGCCTTGAAGAAAGGGCGCTGTCCGAGCATTTTTCCAACATAGACCCTTATGCCTTTAAAAATATGGACGAACTAAGACAGGAGTTGCTCAATGTAATAGACAGCTATCTTGAAAACTTTCCAGAACCGAGGGGGGCGATGCCCGGCGATGAATTTTACTTCAATGAAACCATAACCCTTACATTCCCTGTGGGCATAAGGGTTAAGAACCTTGCGGAATTTTTAATAGCAATTAAGTATATAGATGCGGCAGCCATTTACTACCATTTCTATGAGGCCCGTATCAGGCTCGGAGTTGATGACTTCTCAAAATGGCTTGAAGATTCGCTGGGCAAAAAGGAGCTGTCGGAAAAAATAAGATCGATAGACCTCTTCATGCACAGTATAGAAGGGATAAGGGATCACATAATAGAGGCTGTTGAAAAGAATGTCAGGACAGGAATGGAGGCCATAGAGCGATGATTAGCCAATTCTCTGGCATATCTCCCAAAGGTGATTTAATACTTCTTCATAAGTTGGGTGAAAAACTTAATAACAGATCGTTTCTCCATATTAATTCGACCCTTGCAGGAGGTGGCGTGGCAGAGATTCTGCACAGGATGATCCCCGTACTCAGAGACCTAGGCATTGATGCAAGATGGGAAGTCATAGAAGGGGACGAGAGGTTCTTTGATATAACTAAAAAAATCCACAATTCCCTTCAGGGAAATTTCGAAAATATTACCGATGACATGTGGCAGCATCATTACGAAGTCAACAGGAGAAATGCCGAAAGGCTTAATCTTGATGCTGATGCTGTTTTGATACATGACCCTCAACCTGCACCGCTGATTGAGTTCAGGAAATCGGGCAGATGGATGTGGAGATGCCATATAGATGTATCACATCCGCTAAAGGAAGTATGCGATTATCTGCTGCGTTATTGCGGGAAATACGATGCCGCCATTTTTTCTGTAGCAAAATTTGCAAGGGCAATGGGGATAGATGAATTCATAATACCTCCGTCCATAGATCCTATCAGCGAAAAGAACAGGGAATTGACAGGAGAGGAAATAAGCGAGACATTAAATAAATTCCAGATACCTCATGACCGGCCCATTATACTTCAGGTCTCCCGTTTTGACATATTTAAAGACCCCATTGGCGTGATAAAGGCATACAGACTGGTTAAAAAATACAATGACTGCATCCTTATTCTTGCCGGAAGCCCTGCAACGGATGACCCTGAGGGAGAGATAGTGCTTAAAGAAGTTCAGGATTATGCATCCGACGACCCTGATATACACATTCTTCTTCTGCCGCCTTTCAGCGACAAAGACATCAATGCCCTGCAAAGGGCGGCAACAGTGGTATTACAGAAATCATTAAAGGAAGGGTTCGGCCTTACTGTATCGGAGGCCATGTGGAAGGGAAAGCCTGTGATAGGAGGAGCCACCGGCGGCATTCCGCTTCAACTAGTGCACGGTATAACAGGATTCCTCGTGCATTCGGTGGAAGGCGCTGCCTTCAGGATAAGGCAGTTTCTCAACAACCCCGAGATGGCTAAAAGGACGGGTGAAAAGGGCAGGGAGTATGTGAGGAACAATTTTTTAATAACAAGGCAGATAAGGGATTATCTCTCTGTATGGTACGCGATGGAGAACAAAGGGAAAAGTGTTATAGAGCTTTGATATGAAGATTACAATCCGACTTCTTGTTTCTCTTATTCTTGTGGTAGCTCTGGTAGCTGTTATTTTTTCATTCTACCAGGTGCGCAGTGAAAAAACGCGTCTTATCGGAGAATTAGAACGAAGGGCTATTATCCTGGCTGAGAGCTTACAGGAATCAGTGAAACCGCTCATAGAGACAAATTCTCTTCCAAAATTAAACCGCCTTGTAGAGCGATTCGGGAACCGTGAAAGACTTAAGGGAGTTGCTGTAATTGATAGACAAGGAAATATCTTTGCTTCAACGACTCAACTTAAACCCAAAATCCCACAGCCATTACCTCAAGCAGTGCGCTCTATCGAAGAAAATCTTCCAATAGGTAGTTTCATAAGTATTGATGATAAAAAAACATATCTCTATGCCCTTCCACTTATTGAGGGAGATAAGACTATGGGAACACTGGCAATTTTCCACGATGCTTCCTATATCGATGTAAGGCTAAATGGAATATGGAAACATAATCTTCTTCGTTTCTTAACATTATCAATACTGCTTGTCGTAATTACTCTTTTAGTCATCAGATGGAGCATTACAGGTCCCATTGCCCAGATTGCAGAATGGATGAGGGAGTTACGTATGGGAAAAGGAAAAATTAATCAACCTGCAATTTCTCCGAGAGGGGACGTGTTAGCTCCTCTGATCTCAGAAGTGACGCAATTAACCAAGAGCCTGGCAATGGCCCGTGCAAGGGCAGAGGAAGAGGCCAGGTTGAGAATACAGGCTGAATCTCTCTGGACAGCCAACAGGCTTAAAGAACATATGCGTGTTGAACTGGGCGGAAAAAAGTTGTTTCTGGTTTCAAACAGGGAGCCTTACATGCACGTAAAGGACGGACGTAATGTTAAATGTATCATCCCAGCCGGCGGATTGGTTACCGCTTTAGACCCCGTCATGAGGATATGTGATGGGGTCTGGCTTGCTCATGGAGGCGGAGAGGCAGACCATGAAATGGCAGATGCTGATGATAAATTGCGTGTGCCTCCGGAAGAACCTGCTTACACTCTTAAGAGGGTGTGGCTTACCAAGGAAGAGGAAAAGGGTTACTACTATGGTTTTTCCAACGAAGGCCTCTGGCCGCTCTGCCACATCACCCATACCCGTCCTATCTTTCGCCTTGATGACTGGGTCTCTTACCAGAGGGCAAATGAAAAATTTGCTGAAGCATTACTAAAAGAAATTACTAAAGAGGAGTCTCCCCTGATTTTGATTCAGGACTATCATCTTGCCCTTCTTCCCCTGTTGGTCAAAGAAAGGCGTCCTGACGCAAGGGTGGCGCTCTTCTGGCATATCCCATGGCCAAATCCTGAGGCTTATGGCATCTGCCCATGGCATCAGGAGATTCTCATAGGTATGCTGGGAGCTGATATCATCGGTTTCCATATACAATTTCATTGCAATAACTTTTTGGATACAGTTGACCGGTTTCTGGAATCAAAGATCGACTGGGATCAATTCTCGGTTGAACGTGGCGGCCATACAACCCAGATTAAGCCGTTTCCTATCAGTGTTGATTTCGAAAGTGCAGCCCTGCACGTGTTTACCGGTAACAGGGAAGATGTTCTTAAAGAGATAGATGTACAGGCAAAATATATAGGTGTTGGAGTTGACCGTATTGACTATACAAAGGGCATAACTGAACGCTTCAGGGCCATCGAGCGATTCTTGGAGAAATACCCCGAATATGTTGGTGAGTTTACATTTATAGAACTCGGCGCTCCCAGTCGCACACATGTCAAACGATACCGTGACCTTATGTCAGAGGTGGAAGAGACAGTGGATAAAATCAACTGGCGTTTTCAGGCAAAGGGATGGAAACCTATTGTATTTCTTAAGGCACATCATGGCCATGAAGTAATTAACCGTTTTTATAAGGTAGCCGACATCTGCATGGTCACCTCTTTGCACGATGGAATGAACCTTGTGGCTAAAGAGTTTGCGGCATCCCGTGATGATGAGGATGGCGTATTGATTCTCAGTCAATTTACAGGCGCCTACCGTGAGCTTAAGGATGCAGTGATTATTAACCCTTACGATATAGAGGGAATGGCGGATGCCATCTATCTTTCACTCACTATGGATCCCCACGAAAAGTCTGAACGAATGAAAAGGATGCGTGAAATGGTCAAAGAAAACAATATCTATCGCTGGGCAGGAAACCTGGTTACAACACTGGTCCGGCTGCGGTTGCCCTGAAGTCCAGGATAAAAAGAAAGAATGAGAGTTATGCATTCAACCTATCTCTCCAAAAAAGATTCCAACCACATACATAATATAATTAAACCCGGGCTAAAAATCGCATTATTTTTAGATTATGACGGCACATTAGTACCTATTCAACAAGACCCTGCCAAATGCATTTTATCCGATAGAATTAAAAAACAATTGCAGCTGCTGGCACATTCTAACCGTTGTTACCTGGCTATTTTAAGTGGTAGGTCGTTGCCGGATATCAAGAAAAGGGTTGGCATCAGAAAGATTTATTATGGGGGGAATCATGGTTTAGACATCTCTGGCCCTGATGTGAGATATACACATCCAAAGGCGCAATTAGCAAAACCGGTTATTAAAAATGTAAAACATCTACTCAAAAAAGATATCGAACATATAAAAGGCGCATGGCTTGAGGACAAGAAATTTACCCTGAGCCTTCACTTCCGATCTGCAGATAAAAAAAATATTGCACTTGTAAAGAAAAAATTTTATAAGGTTATAGCCGAATTCTTAAAGCAAAAGTCATTTGCTGTCATTAAAGGGAAAAAAGTTTTAGAATTGACACCTAATGCATCATGGAATAAGGGCAGTGCCGTTCGTTTGATTTTACAAAAACTAAAAAATAACTATTTGCCGATATATATAGGCGATGATCAGACAGATGAGACAGCTTTTAAAGAACTGTTTAAAAGAGGTATTACTATACGGATTGGGAAATCAAAGAAGACTTCCGCAGATTATTATCTTAAAGGTCACAGGGAGGTTTCACGATTACTGCAGCAAATCCAGGAGATTGCAAAGACCTTTTAGAAAGGATTGCTGAATTGCCTTCGCTATTGCATTTGGTTGCAGCGGTGGAGAGGCAACAAGGGCGGTATTTAGAAAAGAGAAACGCAATACATACAAAATGAATAACTCAATAATATTCAGGAAAGAAGTAGGAGAAAGGATTAATGAGATAAGGGAGGCGGACATCCTTGCCGGCATTCCAAGTTACAACAATGCACGCACCATTGGACATGTTGTAAAAGCCGTACAGGCAGGGTTTGCGAAGTATTTTCCTGATAAGAAATGCGTTCTTGTAAATTCAGACGGCGGTTCTACAGACGGCACAGCAGAAATAGTTCAAAATGCAGGAATAGAAAGTTATCAGGCTATTCTCATCAGTCACAGAGCGACGCCATCTTTTAAAATAACAACGCCCTATCACGGCATTCCAGGAAAAGGAAGCGCTTTCAGGACAATATTTGAGATAGCTTCAGCCCTTGATGCAAAGGCATGCGCTGTTGTGGATTCAGACCTTAGAAGCATCACTCCGGAATGGATTGAGCTTCTTATAAAACCTGTAGTGGAAGGCGGTTTTGATTATGTTGCGCCGCTTTATCACAGGCATAAATATGACGGCACAATAACCAACAGCATAATCTATCCCTTAACCCGTGCATTATACGGCAAGAGGATAAGACAGCCAATCGGAGGAGATTTCGGTTTTTCAGGAAGGCTCGCAAATTTTTATTTGACAAAGGATGTATGGGAGACAGATGTCGCGAAATACGGGATAGATATATGGATGACAACAACGGCTATAGCCAATAATTTCAAAGTATGCCAGTCATTTCTTGGCGCAAAGATACATGACCCCAAAGACCCGGGCGCTGATCTGAGTGCAATGCTCCATCAGGTAGTGGGAGCAACCTTTGACCTGATGGAGACATACTCTGATGCGTGGAAGACAATAAAGGGCTCAGAACCACTGCTGACCTGTGGTTTCCAATATGCTGTAGGTCTTGAGCCTGTTAATGTTAATGTGGACAGGATGATAGAGAAGTTCAAATTAGGCGCAAAAGAATTATGTTCTTTATGGGAGGTCTTTTTATCAAAGGATGTCCTTGATTTTCTCTGTGGATCGCAAAAATTATCAAAGGATGAGTTCAGGATGCCTGATAGTATATGGGCAGAGATCATTTATTCATTTGCGCTGGCCTGCCACAAAAAAATCATAAACAAGGAGCACCTGCTGAAATCTCTCACGCCGCTCTATATCGGCAGGGTGGCATCCTTTGTGATGGAGACATGGGAGAGCAGCGCTGAAGAAGTGGAGGACAGGATAGGGAAGTTATGTCTAACCTTCGAGGATAAAAAGGACTTTTTGCTAAATAACTGGCAATAATGAAAGGGGGTAATTATGGGTAATTTTTTACAGAGAATAGCTATAGAACCATTTGAGAGATTCTTTGATAAGGTCGTCCAATTTCTGCCGAACTTCCTCACAGCCCTTCTCATTCTGATAATAGGTGTTGTCCTTGGAGTGATCCTTAGGGGTGTCTTTTTGAGGCTCTTTAAGGCCATTGGTCTTGACAGGGTTTCAGAGAGATCCGGAGTAATAGAGTTGCTGAAGAAGGGCGGAATAAAGGATTCCGTGTCTGTACTGCTTTCCAGGATAATTGGATGGATCACCGTGGTCATCTTCGCCGTCATCTCCATGAGGGAACTTGAGATTCCCACCGTGGAAAGGCTCTTTGAGAGCTTTCTCCTTTATCTTCCCAGTGTATTTGTTGCTGCCCTGATACTTCTGTTTGGTTATCTGTTGGGCAATTTCTTTGGCAGGGCTGCCCTGATAGCGTCTGTGAATGCGGGTATCAGGTTCTCAGGCGTTATAGGCAAATTCGTGAAATTCACTGTATTTATCCTCTCTGCCACAATGGCGCTGGAACAGCTTGGAATTGGAAGCGGGACGATAATCATTGCCTTTGCAATAATCTTCGGCGGCATAGTCCTTGCCCTTGCCATAGCCTTCGGGCTTGGGGGTAGAGATATAGCGAAAGAATATCTTGAAAAGAAGGTTAAAGGCAATGAGAAAAAGGATGAAATAAGTCATCTCTAAATTGAGAAAAAATTTAAATGTGGAATGAAATCTATTTCAGCACAAATTCATGCCCGTATTTTTTGCAACGGACGGTGTCGCCTTTCTTTTTACCCTTGAAGTGCTGGATCTTTTTGCAATGCGGGCATTGAGTGTAAAGATGCACAATTGCTGACAAAACTGCACTGAAGTAAGGCATAGTTTATGCTACCATAATAACAATGGAATCTGAATTTTTAAAATCACTGGTTATTATATTTGGCGTCTCGGCTGTTGTGGTTTTTCTTCTGCACAGGCTGAGGGTGCCCTCTCTCGTGGGTTTCCTTGTTGCAGGGGCTATTATCGGGCCTCACGGCATCGGGCTGATAAAGGACGCTCATGCTGTGGAGACCCTGGCGGAAGTCGGCGTCATACTCCTTCTTTTTACCATAGGCATAGAGTTTTCCATGTCGAAACTCATGAAGATGAAAAAGGCTGTAATCGGCGGCGGCGGCGCTCAGGTTGCGTTCACCATTGCCTTGTCTGCTTTTGTCGCCTACCTGGCAACCGGCAAAGCCAATATGTCTGTTTTTTTCGGGTTTCTTGTTGCCCTGAGCAGCACCGCGATTGTCTTTAAGATGCTTACGGAAAGAGGAGAGATAGATTCTCCGCATGGACGCACCATGGTAGGCATCCTGCTTTTTCAGGACCTGTGTGTTGTGCCGCTGATGTTGCTTACGCCTGCGCTGTCAGGAGAAGTGATAAATATAGTTGATATAACGCTAAAGTTCGGCAAGGCGGTTTTGATTGTAGCAGTTGTGCTTCTTGCTGCGAGATGGATCGTGCCGGGTCTTCTGCATCAGGTTGTGCACACAAAGAGCCGTGAGCTATTTATCAGCACAATAATACTTATCTGTCTCGGCATAGCGCTTCTGACCTCAAGGTTCGGCCTTTCTCTGGCGCTGGGCGCATTTCTGGCAGGGCTTGTAATATCAGAGTCTGAATATGCGCACCAGGCAACATCGGATATACTGCCGTTCAAGGACAGCTTTATCGGACTGTTCTTTGTCTCTGTGGGGATGCTGATAAATTCAGGCTATATGTTCGATAATTACCCGAAGATCGCCATTGTTGTTGCCTTGATCTTCGGGCTTAAAATAATTACAGGCATGTTTTCAGCCCTCCTTATAGGAAACCCTCTGAGGACCGCAATTCACGCCGGCCTCGGTCTTGCCCAGATCGGCGAGTTTTCATTCGTTCTTGCCGTTGCAGGAAAGGCCTCGGGACTGATAACAGAGGCTTTCTATCAGGTTTTTCTCTCATCCTCTGTTATAACAATGATCATGACCCCTTTTGTCTTAAAGACATCGCCGTCAATATCCGCATGGATAACCTCAAGGCGCCTGTTGAAAAGGGCGGGCAGGCTCAAAAGAGGCTTCGAAGGAGAGGGGTTTCCGAGA
>Ga0208244_101052_pt1 | contig 18065 bp, 15 predicted proteins | sample SubbioCR12Aug_5A_FD_184828 | JGI IMG/M metagenome (GOLD analysis project Ga0208244, IMG submission 184828) | Serpentinite rock and fluid subsurface biosphere microbial communities from McLaughlin Reserve, California, USA - CR12Aug_5A (SPAdes) | ecosystem: Environmental > Terrestrial > Deep... | reverse complement strand
GTGGTCATGTCCGATATGCTGCTTGGGTGCGGATTCCTGCACGGCAGCCGCATTTGGTCCTACGCCGAAATGATGATGGACTGCGAAATCTTCTCCATCATCGAAAAGATGATGCAAGGCATCGTCGTGGACGAAGAAACACTCGCGCTCGAAGCCATCGCTGCAGTTGGACCTGGCGGTCACTACCTCGCCCAAAAGCACACCCGCAAGCACATGCGCGAGTTGTTCATGCCCAAGTTCCTCGACCGTCGTCCCTACTCCACATGGGAAGATAAAGGCGACGACGCCCGCGATTGGGCGCTCGACAAAGCCCGCAAGATTTTGAAAGAACACCAGCCCGATCCGCTGGATAAAAGAATCAGTTTGGAGTTCGATAGGATCATTAAGTCCGTTGAAAAGTAGTAACAAGAAACGAGTAACGAGTAACGAGACCTGAAAGCTCATTTCTCGCCTTTCGTTACTCGTTTCTGCCCGCTCTCTTCGCCAAAGAGAAACCAAATCCCAATTAGAGGTGTCCGATGAAACCAAAACTAACTTTACTCAGTGACGAGATCATTGTCCGTATTCTGGAGGAGGCATACGAACTTCTCTTGTGTCCGGGCATCAAAGTCCAGAACGAAGAAGCGCGGGATTTACTTGCCGCGGCAGGCGCAAAGCTCTATCCCGACAACCAGGTTGTTGGGATTCCCGCTTCGCTCGTCCACAAAGCACTGGAAAGCGTGCCGCGCGAGTTTTATCTCTATGACTACGATGGCAATCCCACCGTCCACTACGGCGGCGACTCGGTCCACTTCGACCCTGGCTCATCAGGCATCACCATGCTCAACCCTGATACGCTCGAGCATGACACCACCGAGACCGAGCATCTCATTCGACTGCTGAAGGTGGCGGAGCAAATTCCCCAGTACGACGCGCAATCCACCGCCGTCATCTGCCACGACGTGCCAAAGGATATTCAGGATTCCTATCGCCTGTATCTGGCGCTGCTGTATTCAAAGAAACCCATCGTCACAGGTGCGTTCACCAACAAGACTGTGCAAGAGATGATCGACATGCTTGCGCTGTTCGCAGGCAGCCCTGAAGCCGCACGCGAAAAACCACGCGCCATCTTTGACGTGTGCCCTGCTCCCCCGCTCATTTGGAGCAACTTCGGTGCGGGCAACCTCATCGCGCTTGCGCGCGCTGGCATCCCTGCCGAGATCGTATCCGTTCCGCTTTCGGGCGCGGCGGCGCCTGTGACCATGCTTGGTACGGTCACCCAGCACACCGCGGAATGTTTTGCGGGCATCGTCATTCATCAACTCGCGCACCCTGGTTCACCCATCGTGTGGGGCGGGGCGGCGGCGATCTTCGACATGAAAAAAGGCGCGACGCCCATGGGCGCGATTGAAACCGCCATGCTCGATTGCTCGTACGCACAGGTTGCAAAAACCCTCAACATGCCGACGCACACCTACCTCGGCGCAACGGATTCAAAACTTGTTGACGCGCAGGCAGGGCTCGAAAGCGGAATCTCTGCGATGGTCGGCGCATTGAGCGGCATCAACATGATCTCAGGCTCAGGCATGTTGGACTTCCTCGCCTGCCACTCCGCCGAAAAACTCGTCATCGATGCGGAAGGTATTGCGATGGCGAAGCGCATGATCGGCGGCGTCAAACAGCACACCGACACCCTCGCCACAGGCTTCTACGACGACAAGATCAACTTCAAAGGCGGCGACTTCCTCAAACAGAAGATCACCATGCAACTCTTCCGCGAGGAACAGCATCTTCCAGGCATTGTCATCGACCGCGACTCGACCAGAGCGTGGAAAGCGGCTGGCAGTCTGGATGCCTTTGGCAGAGCCAAGCTCCGCGTGAAGGAATTGCTCGCCTCGTACACCCGACCTGAACTTGATCCTGACCAGACGGTGCGGCTTCACTCGTACATGCTCGACCTAGCCAAGAAGACAGGTATCGAAGAATTGCCCAGGTTGGAAGATTACGAACCCGCGTAATTTGCGTTCTCTAACGCAATGATCCGCGGCGTTAGAGAACGCCTACTGCGCAGCCTTCCTCCTGGGTTTGTGAAGTAATGAGAAACGAGAAATAAGTAACGAGGAAACTCGTTACTCGTCACTCATTCCTCATATCTTAAAATGGAGGAACCATGCAACCCAAGCTATCCCTGCTCGACGATGCCCTGATCGGACGCATCCTCGACGAAGCCTATCAACTGATGCTCAAGCCTGGCATCAAAGTGCAGAACGCCGAAGCACGGCAATTGCTCGCCGAAGCAGGCGCGGACGTGAACGAAGAGACGCACGTCGTCCGCATTCCAGAGCAGATCGTCCGCAAAGCGTTGGAAACCGTTCCACGCCAGTTTTATCTCTACGATTACGACGGCAATCCCACAGTCCAGTACGGAGGCGATGCGGTCCACTTCGACCCAGGCTCCTCGGGCATCTCCGTCCTCATCCCAGAGACGCTGGAACACAAGACCGCTGAAACCGAAGACTTGCTGCGCGTCATCAAAGTGACGGAAAGTTTGCCGCAATACGACGCGCAATCCACGGCGGTGGTCTGCCATGATGTGCCGAAAGACATTCATGACCTGTATCGTTTATATCTGGTCATGATGTATTCGAAAAAGCCGATCGTTACAGGTGCATTCACCAACCAGACCGTGCAGGCGATGATCGACATGCTCGCCATCTTTGCAGGCGGACGCGAAAATTTACGAGAGCATCCACGCGCCATCTTCGATGCCTGCCCATCGCCGCCGTTGATCTGGTCAAACTTTGGCGCAGGTCAATTGATCGAACTCGCAAGAGCAGGCGTTCCTGCTGAGATCGTCTCGATGCCATTGGCTGGCGCGGCGGCTCCTGTGACATTACTCGGCGCGGTCACACAACATGCGGCGGAATGTCTTTCGGGCATCACCATCCATCAACTCGCACACGCGGGTTCGCCCATCGTCTGGGGCGGCGCGCCTGCCATCTTTGAAATGCGCAAAGGCGGCACACCCTATGGTGCCATCGAAACCGCCATGATCGACTCGTCCTACGCGCAAGTTGGCAAATCACTGGGCTTGCCCACACACACTTACCTCGGCGCAACAGACTCGAAAGTCCTCGACATGCAAGCGGGCATCGAAAGCAACATGGGTTTCCTCGTCGGCGCGCTGAGCGGTATCAACATGATCTCGGGCGCAGGCATGATCGACTCACTGCTGTGCCAAAGCCCCGAAAAACTTGTCATCGACGCGGAAAGTATCTCGATGGCAAAGCGTCTGCTCGAAGGAATGAAGATACAATCAGAAACGCTTGCAACAGAATTCTTTGAAGGCGTCAACTTCAAAGGCGGCGACTTCCTCAAACAAAAAGTGACCATGCAACTCTTCCAAAAAGAACAACACCTGCCCACCAAGATCATCGACCGCGATTCGATTCGCGGATGGAAAGCATCTGGATCACTGGATACATTTGACCGCGCCAAACTACAGGTGACGGAAATCCTCGCCTCTTATACTCGACCTGTACTTGATCCCACCCATGAGGCGGAGTTGCACGCTTATGTTTTGACTCTCGCCAAGCAGGCAGGCATGGAAGAATTGCCCAGATTGGAAGAACTCGAATTTGCTTAGAAAGTGACGAAAAATGAGTAAAAAGTAACGAGTAATAAGTTGCAAGTTACAATCAGCTTACTACTCGTTACCCGCTACTCATCCCTAAAAAATATGCTGACCCTCCCCCAACTCCTCCGTATTCCAAATGTTGACAACGGTTTGCCGTTTGCTGTCTCGCCTGATGAGCGTCAGATCGTCTTTTCGTGGAATAAAAGCGGAAGTTGGGAGTTATGGAGTACAAAGTCTCCCGACTTTGCACCTGAAAGTCTGGAGACTTTCGAGTCCGTGCGGGGGATGAAAGGCGCAAAATTCTCGCCTCGCTTCTCACCAGACGGCTCAAAGATCGCCTTTGCATTGGACTTGGATGGCAGTGAGTCATATCACATCTGTGTTCATGACCTGACCACTAATATCACTACCGACCTGACACCCAACATTCTCTATGCCAACCAGCCAAATATGTCATGGTCACCTGATGGTGGGGCATTGGCAGTTCTATCCGAAGCCAAGGGACAATTTGCCCTGTACGTGCTTCCTCTCGATGGGAGCAATCAGCGCATGGTCCGGAATATCTTCCACCCCTGCTGGGATGCGACCTGGTCACCTGATGGGATGTGGATCGCAGTGGAGTCCGAATCCACGGCGAGTGACCGCAGTATTCACATCGTCCCCATTGGGCGGCGCAAGGGACCGAAAGTCCGCACGCTGCAATTGACGATGGACGGCAAGGTGTTGAACGCCCAGCAGCCTGCCTGGTCGCCTGATTCCAAGACATTGGCGTTCTCGTGCGAAAACGGAGAATGGCACAATATCGGGCTGTTCGATGTTGAGACACAGGAGATTTCATGGCTGACCGACTCCGTTGGGGATGATACCCAACCAGCCTGGTCGCGGAGTGGAGAAATCATCGGCTGGGTACATGCAGAGGGGGCAAAGACCAGTTTTGAGTGTAAAGAAAGAAGCGGTGAACTTCGTCAAATCAAAGTCGGTGATGGCGTCCATGCCTTTCCGCAATTCGTATCTGATGGAGTCATCCTTGTATATGAGGATGTCAATCATCCGCCTGACTTGTGGAAGATACATTTGAAAAGCGGCGAAGCGACGCAACTCACGAAGTCGTTGAATGAAGAATTGAATTTTGTACAGCCTGAAGAGATTTCGTATGCGGGCATGGACGGCACACAAGTGCCCGCGTTGTTGTATCAAGCAGGGAATGAATGCGCGGTGTTGAACGTCCACGGCGGACCGAACTGGCATTACTCGTTTGGGTGGAATCCGTTCATGAGTTACATGGCTTCGCGCGGGTGGACGGTGCTTGCGCCAAATTATCGCGGCTCGACGGGCTACGGTAAGCAGTGGCAAAACGCGAGTCGCTACGATATGGGCGGCGTGGACAATGACGACTGTGTGGCAGGCGCGAAGTATCTGTTGGAGAGCGGGCTTGCAAAAAAAGTTGCAGTGACAGGGCGTAGTCATGGCGGATATTTGACGATGACCTGCCTGACGACACATCCTGAATTGTTTGCGGGTGGTTCGGCGGTGGTGCCGTTCTTGAATTGGTTCGAGTCGCACAAGAATTCGCGTGAAGACCTAAAGCATTGGAATATCGAAAACATGGGATACCCCGAAGACAATGCAGAATTGTGGCACGCGCGTTCGCCGTATTTCTTTTTAGACCGCGTGCGCGCGCCTGTGCAAATGATCTGCGGAGCGAACGACCCGCGCTGTCCCGCGTCTGATTCGCTGGATGCGCGGGATAAGTTGGTTGAATTGGGGAAGGAAGTAGAATTGCATTTGTACGAAGATGAAGGACATTCGTTTTTGAAGATCGAAAATGTGGCGGATGCGGAAGTGAAGCGCGTGGAGTTTTTGGAGCGAGTTTTGAGAGATTAACCACAAAGGGGCACGAAGGGTCACAAAGTTTTTAAACCTTTGTGCTCCTTTGTGACACTTCGTGGTGAAAATTTTTACTGAGGAGAGCCAATGCAACCATTGAAGTTCTTATCCGACGAAGAAGTGAAAGCGATGCACGAAGCCACGCTCAAGGTGATGAGCGAGATCGGCATCATCTGGACGCACAAGCCGAGCCTGGATATTTTGCTGGGCGCAGGTTGCTCACTGAAAGACAACCGCGTGTTGATGCCGCCTGACCTGGTGATGAACTCGGTCGCCAAAGCGAACAAACGCCCGAAGATTCGCGGGCGGGATGGGACGGTCAATGAATTGGGCGGGGGGAATTTGTACTTCCACAACCTCGGCGGCGCGCGTGATGTGTTCGATGCGCGCACGGGTACGCATCGCACCGCGACGAATGAAGATTGCGTTAACGCGATTCGCCTGTTGGATGCGCTCCCAAATTGCAACAACGTCACGCCATTCTTCACGCCGCCCGATGTTGAAAATGAAATGATGGCGCTGCACATGTTCCGCCATGCCTTGTCGAATACCTCCAAACCCGTGCAGGGACCGGGCATACAGTTTGGGCATGAGGTCAAATATGCGGTGGAGATGGCGGCGGTGATCGGCATCCAACCGCACGAGATCACGCTTTCGCTTTCTCCGGTCAGCCCGCTGACCATGCACGATGTCGCCGCGCAAGCCGTCATGGATATGGCGGAGGCGGGCGTCATTCACGCCAACCTGCCCGCGCCCACGGGAGGAGCCACGTCACCGATGACCATCACGGGCAGTCTCGTCCAGCAAAGCGCGGAGACGCTCGCGCCTCTCGTCCTCGCCCAGATTCTGAATCCCGGCTGCGGCGTGGTCTACTGCGGACGGCTGGGGATGCTGGAACCGCGCACAGGTCTGATCTGGGGCGGTGTGGAACTTGGCATGTCGTCGGCGGCGACGGTTCAACTTGGACATTATTATGGATTCGCCGTCAACGTGTATGGATTTTCGACCAACGCCCATACACTCGACGCCCAGAACGCCTTCGAACGCGGACTGAACGCCTCTCTTCCCGCCCTGGCTGGAGCAGACGAACTCTCTGGCATTGGCGAAATGGAGGCAGGCGTGATGGGTTCGTTCGCGCAAATGGTGTTGGATAACGAACTGGCAAAAAGCGTCCACCGCCAGCGTCAGGGCTTGTCCGCGGATGTGGAGCATCTGGCGGTGGAAATCATCGGCAATGTAATGGACACGAACCGCAATTACCTCGCCAGCAAACATACGCTCAAACATCTCCGCGCGGGCGAAATGGCATTGACCAAACTCGCCGAGCGCAATTCGTGGGACACATGGGAGGATAAAATGGGACGCAAGCAAATGGCAGACCACGCCATCGACGAAGCCGAACGCATCCTGCGCGAACACCAGCCGGAGCCGTTGGACCCTGCGCAGGAAGCGGAATTGGATAAAATTCTGGCGTCGGCAGAGCGGGAGACGGTGAAGAGGAAGTAAAAATCTACAACGCTGGTTGAGTAGTGGCGCGTGATTGTCGCGACACGTATCGAAACCAGCAAGTAATCTGAAAAAAAAACTACCGTACATTCGTCATTGCGAGTGGCGCCCTGCGCCACGAAGCAATCTCAAAATTAGGCTGGGATTGCTTCGGGCAAGAACAAGAGCGCCCTCGCAATGACGAAAAGTAGTGGTTGTACGGTAGGGGAAAAAAATTCAATTGAGACCTCGGCGGTTTCGATACATTCCTCGCTACCGCTCGGAATTACTCAACCACCGAAAAACAGGAGATCTTATGATAAAACAAGCACATGCAATTTCAGAAGAACTGATCGAATGGCGGCGGGATTTTCACCAGCACCCCGAAACGGGATTCGATGTCCACCGCACGGCGGGAATCGTGGCGGACGAACTGGAAAAGATGGGATACAAGGTCAAGCGCGGGGTGGGCAAAACAGGCGTGGTCGCGGAAATAGGCGAAGGCGGCAAGGTGGTCGCCATCCGCGCGGATATGGATGCACTTCCCATCTTCGAGCAGACGGAATCCGAGTATGCGTCCAAGATCGAAGGCAAGATGCACGCCTGCGGACATGACGCGCATACGTCCATGGCGTTGGGTGCGGCGCGGATTCTGGCGAAGGAAAAATTGAACGGACGGGTGCGCTTCCTTTTCCAGCCCTGTGAAGAGACCGCAGACGAGGAAGGTAAAAGCGGCGCACAGCGCATGTTCGCGGAAGGCGCGGTGGACGGCGTGGATTACGTGATCGCGCAGCATGTGGACCCGACCAGCCCTGCCGGCACAATCCGCATCAACGAAGGTCCGAGCGGCGGCGGCGTGGATTCGTTCACTGCGATCATCAAAGGCAGGGGCGGACACGGCGCATATCCGCAGGCTTCGATTGATCCCTTCGTGTTACTCGCGCACGTGATCATGGGTTTGAATGCGATCACATCCCGCAGACTCGACCCGTTCGAGCCTGCGGTGGTCAGCATTGGCGCGATCAACGGCGGGTTTACGGAAAATGTCATCCCCGACCAGGTCGAGATGAAGGGCACGCTCCGTTTCACGTCGTTGGAGACACAAAAGATTATCCGCGAGGAAGTGACGCGGGTCTTCGATGCGGTCAAAGCGCTGGGCGGGGATTACGAACTGAACTTCCTGTTCGGCGGTCTGCCGCTGGTCAACGACAAACATGTCGCGGAGACTATTGCAAAGGTTGGAAAAGACCTGCTTGGCGAAGACAAGGTCAAACCGATGCACAAGACGCTCGGCGCAGAGGATTTCCCCGAATTCCTGAAGAATGCACCCGGCGCAATGTTCACGCTTGGCACAAAAATCGAAGGGCGCGAGGTGTATGAATTGCATCATCCCAAATTCGATCTGGACGAACGCGCCCTGCCCGTCGGGACGGCTGTTCTGGCGGAGACGGCGTTGAGGTTTTTGAGACTATAGCGTAGGACACGTTCTCTTACGCCGACGGACACGTTAGAGAACGTGTCCTACGCAATATTGAAAAATTTCGGAGGGCACCCATGCACACAATACTCAAGTCAGAAAAAAAAGAAGTTGTCATCGGCATCGACAAGCCGTTCGTCATCATCGGCGAAAAACTCAACCCGACGGGCATCAAAAAACTCGGGCAGGCGCTGGTGGAACGCAACATGGACTATGTCAAGCATCTCGCCAAACGCCAGGTGGATTGGGGCGCGGACGTTCTGGACGTGAACGTGGGACATCCGCAAATCGAAGAAGCCGAAATCATACCGTTGGTGGTGGAAGCTGTTCAGTCGGTGACGGATGTTCCGCTGTGTATTGACTCGAACGAGCCGAAAATTCTTGAGGCGGGTTTGAACGCCATCAAAGGCGGCAAGCCGCTGGTGAACTCGGTCAACGGGGAGGAAAAACAACTCGCGGCAGTCCTGCCCATCGTCAAGGCACGAGGCGCGGCGGTCATCGGGTTGACGATTGCAGACGAAGGCATCCCGCCCACAGCGGAAGGTCGCCTCGCGGCGGCGGCGAAGGTCATCGAACGGGCGGCAAGAGTCGGCATTCCCATCGAAGACATCATCATCGACCCGCTGGTGATGACGGTCGGTCACGACAGCAAGGCGGCGATGATCACACTCAAAGCCATCGAATTGATCCGCAACGAGTTCGGCGTGAACATCAGCCTGGGCGCAAGCAATGTTTCATTCGGGCTGCCAGACCGCCACTCCGTAAACGCGGCGATGCTTTCCATCGCCATGCAGGCGGGCGCGACCTGCTCCATCACCGATCCTATCAAACTCGGCAGTACCATCCGCGCCACCGACCTGCTGCTCGGCAAAGATGCGAATTCCATGCGTTACCTGAAATATTTCCGCGCCACAGAAAAATTAAGAGAAGCAGAGAGTTTGGCGAAACAATAAAAATGAAGATAGACTTAAGAGGCAGTAAGAGACTGCCTCTTTTTGTTTTCCAGATTTACAGGAGTACATCATGAGAATAATTTTATCGGTAACGTTCGTTTTGACATTATTCGTGACGGGTTGTTGGGCGAACACCACGACACCAACGGATGAAGCGCCTGACATCCTCGATACGCCAACCCTCCCAGAGACGCCTCCCCCGACCACATTCGACGCAACCGCGACAGACACGCCTCTCCCCACCGCCACGCCTGTTCCCCACCCGATGAGTATTATCGCCCTCCGGAACGGCGACTACCCCGGCAGCGAGATCACCATCGTCCGTGAACTGGACCGCGGCTCGAACTACCGCCGCTACTATGCCTTCTATCTCTCAGAGGGATTGCGAATCTACGCCCTGCTGACCGTCCCCAACAGCGCGCCGCCCGAAGGCGGATTTCCCGCCATCGTCTTCAATCACGGGTACATCCCGCCGAACGTCTATCGCACGACGGAAAGATATCTCGCCTACGTGGACGAACTCGCCAAGGCGGGCTATGTCGTCTTCCGCATTGATTATCGCGGGCACGACCAGTCTGAAGGAGAACCCACTGGCGCGTACGGCAACCCAGGTTACCAAGCGGACGTGCTGAACGCAGTCGCTTCGCTCAAGCAGTTCGAGCAGGTGAACCCCCAAAAAATCGGCATGTGGGGACATTCGATGGGCGGCTACCTCACCCTGCGCGCAATGGTCGCTTCCAACGATGTGAAGGCAGGCGTGATCTGGGCGGGCGTGGTCGCTTCGTATCCCGAAATGCTGTACAACTGGCGGCGCACGGGATCGTTCACGCCGTCGCCGAGTTCGCGCGGCGTAGGCTGGCGTTCGGGATGGATCAACGAGTACGGCACGCCGGAGCAAAATCCCGCCTTCTGGGATTCGGTCTCCGCAAATTCCTACCTCGCGGATCTCTCCGGACCTTTGCAACTGCATCACGGCACCGCAGATGAAGACGTCCCCGTGGACTTTTCCATCCGCCTCGCCGAGCAGGCGCGCGCCGCCAACCAGATCGCCGACCTGTATATCTACGATGGCGACAACCATAATATTTCGAGATTCTTCTCCGTTGCGATGAGAAGGACGATCGCGTTCTTCGATACGTATCTAAAGTAGCCAGCCCGTGAGCGTCTTGTCCATGCTATACTTGGCACATTCCAAATAATTGAGGATTACATGACTGGAAACACTCATCAGGAAATGCTGGCGAAATACGCCGAAGCCATCGTAAAGGTCGGACTGAACGTCCGCGCAGGACAGCGCCTCATCATCACGCTGGGAGCGACGCGCGGCGTGCCGCATCAATTTGCGCCGCTGGTGCGCGAGATCGCCAAAGCCGCCTACGCCGTGGGCGCGAAATATGTGGACGCCATCTTCGCAGACGAGGAAATGCTTCGCATCCGCGCCCAGCACGCGCCGAAGGATTCCTTCGACGTGTATCCCAAGTGGCAGATCCAAGCCGTCACCGACATGATCGAACATGGCGACGCCCTGCTGTCGATTGCAGGCTCCAACCCCGACCTGCTCGGCGGCTTGGACGCGGATGTGGTCGGGCAAATGCAGAGGACACATCTGGAAAACTGGAGCCCGGTCAGCGAGAAAGTGACCACCAACGCCATCAACTGGTGCGTGGTCGCCGCCGCGGGCGAAGCATGGGCTCGGAAGGTCTTCCCAGACCTCCCTGTGGAAGAGGCGCAGGAAAAACTCTGGCAAGCCATCTTCGAGACCACACGCATCGATCAGCCAAATCCCATTTCCGCATGGGAAAATCACATTGTCACCTTGCGTAAACGCGCAAAATATTTACAGTCCAAACAATACGCCGCCCTGCACTATAAAGGTCCTGGCACCGATTTCACGCTCGGCTTGCCGAATGGTCACCTGTGGATCAGCGCGCAATCGCTCGCGCAAAACGGCATTGCTTTCACCGCCAACATGCCCACGGAAGAAGTCTTCACCTTGCCGGATCGCAACCGCGCCGACGGCGTAATCTCCGCCACCTTCCCGCTCTCGTACGGCGGCACATTGATCGAAGATTTCCAAGTCCATTTTGAGAATGGGCGCATCACCAAGGTCGCCGCGAAGAAGGGCGAAGCCGCCTTGCAAAAACTGGTGGACACCGATGAAGGCTCCCGCCATCTCGGCGAAGTCGCACTCGTGCCCGCCTCCTCCCCCATCGGTCAGCGCGGACACCTGTTCTACAACACCCTCTTCGACGAGAACGCCTCCTGCCACATCGCCATCGGACGCGCCTACCGCTTCACGCTTACGGGCGGAACAGAGTTGAACGACGAGGAATTCACCGCCGCCGGGGGCAACGTCAGCCTCAATCACGTGGATTTCATGATCGGCTCCCCGCAAATGGACATCGACGGCATCACAAAAGACGGCGCGCGCGAACCTGTCATGCGGCAGGGTGAATGGGCGTTTGAAGCATAGAAAAACCCGATCCCAGCAACCACCCGCCAGGCATGCTCAAGACGCCTGGCGGGTTTATTTTTAGAACACCAAAAAGCCCCGTGCCCCACTCCACTTGACCCAAACCTGCCATATAGATAGAATTACCGCAGATTGTTCATTTTGGAGCAAATGCCTTGATCAAATTAAGTTACAGCACGTTCGGGTTGACCAACCTGGATTTTCTGGATGCCATTGAAGTCGTGGACAAAGCCGGCTACCCCGGCGTCGAACTCTCCTTCCATCGAGACCAGTTCAACCCGTTCAACATCACCGGGGAGCACCTTGCCGCGGTCAAGAAAAAACTCGACTCATTAAAGGTGACAGCCGCCTGTGTTTCCACCGCCTCCCACTTCTTCACGCCGCAGCGACCGCATGAACCGTCACTGATGACGCCTGACCTCGCGGGGCGCAAGCGGCGCATCGACCTCGTCAGGCGCGGAATCCATGTCGCCCGCGCGCTGGACGTGCCCCTCGTCACATTCGGAAGCGGATTCATCCGCGATGAGCACGTCAGCAACCCGTCGGTCAACCCGCGCGAACTGCTGGTGGACAGCGTCCATGAATGCCTGAAGGAACTGCGCGACGACGAAGACATCAGCCTGCTGATCGAACCCGAACCGGGCATGTACATCGAGACGCTCGAACAGGGCATGAGCCTTGTCAACGAGGTCAACTCGCCGCGTTTCCAATTGCACCTCGACCTGAATCACAACTATTGCTCTGAACAGGATTATCTTGGCGCGCTCGCAAAAGCCGCGCCGTACGCCAAATTCCTGCACGTTTCGGATTCGCAGGAAGGCTACAACCTGAAACTGGTCAAATGGACAGACGGGTTGACCATGGATCTGGGCTTCGCCAAATATCTTATTTATTTTCCCGATACCGCCGAATACCTGCTGGTGGACCCCGACCATCCGATCTATTTCCACGACGAGATGCCCGGCACGGAGCGGAAGAAATGCATCGAATCCATTCTGGGGTCGGTGAACATTTCCACGCCGCCCGCCTTCGTAGATTACAACAGCTTGTATGCGGGACAATCCCCCTTCGAGAGCGAAATCTTCGTCTATCTGATCTCCGTCCCCGGTTTGAGTTATGACGTATTGGAGCGGGCGCGCCCGATCATCATTTATCTCCGCAGCACCAAAAACGCGGACGGCAACCTGCTGATGGATAAAATGGTCGCCAATACGCTGACCGGCATCGTCCACTTCCATGAAATCCCCGGCGAAGGGACGATGGATTTCGCCGCCACCTTCAAAACCCTGCGTGAGAACGGCTTTTCAGGGTATGCATCCGTGGAGTTATATCACCATGTCGCTTCGTGGGAAAAAGCGCTGGAAGACAGTTTTAACCACCTTTCGAAATTCACCGATCCCGCTTAATCCCCCTGCATGAAGGGACATTACCGCATCCCTTCTTTTTTTCACGCCAATTCAAGGAGAGAACACATGGAGAGTCCTGAACAATTGGGCTGGGAGCCCGCCACCGTTGGCGAACTCGACCACAGGAAACTGAAAGCGCCGCACGTCAAACTGCGAGCCGCTACGCCGGGTCCCACCGGCGATGTCGTCTATGCGGTGGATCTGCGCATCAACGAGCCGAACTCCACCTCCCTTTCCACCACTGAAATGCACTCCTTCGAGCATTTCCTGTTATGGGGGTTTCAAAAATACATGCCGCAGAACTTCATCTCCGTCGGCCTAATGGGCTGTCAGACGGGTTTCTATCTGATCCTGTTCAACGAAGGACGCGCGGACACCATCCTGAACATCTACGAAAAAATTCTCAACGACATTTTGACCGCCAGCGAAGTGCCGTACGCCAACATTGCCCAATGCGGCAATTACCAGAATCACAGCCTCGATATGGCGCAGACGCTCGCCCGCCGCGTGCTGGAGGCAAAGGAACGCTGGCGGCAGATCATTTAGAGGTAAGCAAAAAGCATGAGCATACGCAAAGTCACGTTCCAACAAGCAATCGAGTATGAGGTAATCACCACTTCGAACATCTTCCATCCGCAAAACTGGGCATTGCTCGCCACCGGCAGGGTGGAAGACGCCCGCCGTTTTGTCGTGGTGGACGCCAACGTGGAAAAACACCACGCCGCCGCCATCCGCGCCCATTTCGATTATCACAACGTGGAGGCGAAGATTGTCGCGTTCCCCGGCGGCGAAGAGCACAAAACCCTCGACCACTACCTCGCCATCGCGCGCGAACTGGATGCCTTCCCGATCCACCGCCGCGACGAGCCGATCATCGCCATCGGCGGCGGCGTGCTGACCGACCTGGTCGGCTTCGTCGCCGCCAGTTACCGCCGCGGCGTGCCATACATCAAAGTCCCCACCACGCTGATGGGCTACGTGGACGCCTCCATCGGCATCAAAACCGGTTTCAACTTCAACGGAAACAAGAACCGCCTCGGCGCCTTCCACGCGCCTCAGACCGTCCTGCTCGACAAGTCCCTCCTGAAAACCCTGCCGCGCCGTCACCTGCTCAACGGCATGTGCGAGATCATCAAACTCGCCGTCATCAAGGACGCGGAGCTTTTCGACCTGCTCGAAGCGCACGGCGCGCAAAGCGTGGAAGCGCACTTCCAAAACGAACAGGGCGGCATCATCCTCGAGCGCGCCATCGAAGGCATGTTGGAGGAACTCGAACCGAACCTCTTCGAGGAAGACCTCGCCCGACGGGTGGACTTCGGTCACACCTTCAGTTACGGGCTGGAAACGCGCCACGAAGCCCACCTGCTTCACGGCGAAGCCGTCCTGCTGGACATCCTCCTTTCGACCCTGATCGCCCGCTCGCGCCGCCTGCTCACGGAGGATGAGACCAACCGCATCTTCCGCCTGACCGACGCGCTGGGGATCGCGCTCGACGCCTCGATCCTCGACCCGGACCTGCTCCACGCTGCGCTGACGGAACGCACCTACCACCGCAATGGACTGCAGCGCGCCCCCATGCCGCACGGCATCGGCGACTGCACCTTCCTCAACGACATCACCGCGGACGAGATCACGTTCGCCGCAAAAATTCTAGAAGATTGGATCAATATAAAACATGAAATCGTTTGAAAACGCAGACAACCGAGAGATCGAAAAGTTCGACCGGGTATCGCAGATCTGGTGGGATCCCAAGGGCGAGATGGGCACGCTCCACACCATCAACCCGCTCCGCACAAAATTCATCATGGAGAAGCTGACCACGCCCAACCCAAAATTTTTGGATGTGGGCTGCGGCGGCGGAATCCTCTCGGAGGCGCTGGCAAAAGCCGGGGCACAGGTAACAGGCTTGGATTTGTCCGAGGCGTCGATCCACGTCGCAAAACAGCACGCGCAAAGCGAGGGGCTCCAGATCGACTATCGCTATGAAAGCGTCCACGACCTGGCGGAAAAACAGGCGGGGACGTTCGACGCGGTGGTGTGCATGGAAATGCTCGAGCATGTCCCCGAACCGGCGAAGGTGGTGGCGTCGTGCGCGCAGGCGCTGAAGCCCGGCGGTCACGCCTTCTTCTCCACCATCAACCGCACGCCCAAGGCGTTCCTGTTTGCCATCGTCGGCGGCGAATATATTTTGCGCCTGCTCCCGCGCGGCACTCACAATTACTCGATGCTCATCCGACCGGCGGAACTAAAACAATGGGCACGCGATGCGGGGCTCGATTTTGTACGCCTTGCGAGTTTGATGTACAACCCCTTCAACGGCAGTTGGAAAGTTGCCGCCGGCAAGGAAGATGTAAATTACATGGCGCATTTCACCAAGAAATAACTTAAGGGAGAACCTGCAATGAAACGTTTTTGGGCGCTTTCGAGAACGACACACGGGGTTTTGGACCTTGCCACGCCGGGGTTCGTCGCCCTGCTCTGGCTGGGCGCATTCCCGCCAATTTGGACCATCGCGCTTTCACTCTTTACGGCGTTCGCGGCATACACCGCAATCTATGCCTTGAACGACCTCGTCGGCGTCGCCGTGGACAGGGAGAAATTTGCCGGGGGCATCAACGAAGGCTACTCCGTCGAAGCGTCCGAGTTGCGCCACCCGCTCGCCCAAAATGCCATCAGTCATCGCGGCGGATGGTTGTGGTTTACCGGGTGGTTCATCGCCGCACTCATCAGTTCCTACCTGCTCAACCCTTTCATCGTGATCATCCTGATCGCCGCAACGCTCCTCGAGGTAATCTATTGTCTCCTGCTCAAAGTCACCTATCTACGGACCTTCGTCAGCGGGCTGGTCAAATCCAGCGGACCCATCGCCGCGATCTATGTCGTGGACCCCGCTCCCGCGTCCTCTTCCGTGCTGCTTGTGCTGGCATGGGTATTCGTCTGGGAAATTGGCGGGCAGAACATCCCTGCCGATTGGAACGACACGGAAGAGGACAGGCGCGTCAACGCAAAGACCATTCCCCTGCAACTCGGCACACAGACCGCGGGAATCATCGTCCTGCTCACGCTCGGTCTGACAGTGGCATTCAGCCTGCTCCTGCCGAGGGTTTCACCCCTTCCGCTCGGATGGTTTTATATGGCGCTCAGCGCGCTGGCGGGCATTTTCCTGCTGCTCAAGCCGGGCTATGAATTGTACAGCCGTCAAAACGAAGGACGTCTCGCCGCAAAACTGTTCGACAGCGCCAGTTATTACCCGATGGCAAAACTGGCATTGATCACGGCGTTCGTGATCGCCCATGCGCTGACGGTATAAAATATAAATGCTGAAGGTCTTGCAAGTCCGAAGATTTTTTTGAAAGGAACACGCTATGCCGCCAAAACCCAAACTCAACAACGATGAAATTCTGAAATCCGAATATACCTACATCGCCAACACCGTCTTCCAGGCAAACGAAGACCGCTCGCGGGTTACCTCCTTCTATTTTGTCACGGTCGGCTCACTGGTCGCCGCCATCCTCGGCACCTTGTTCTCGGAGGACGACCTGCAAGGCGCCTCGCTCGCTTTTGCGGGCTTGTTCCTGATCCTGACCATCCTCGGCGCGCTGACCCTGGCGCAACTTGCCCGCCTGCGCGCTGCATGGCACGAATCCGCCGAGGCGATGAACGTGATCAAGGAGTTTTACATCAAGCATAACAAGGAGATCGAGTCCGCCTTCAAGTGGAGGGCAAAAACACTGCCGCCGACAGATAAACGCTTCAGCATCGCGAACCTGATGGCGGTGGAGGTGACAATGTTAAGCGCGGTCACAAGCGCCGCCACAGCCTATTTCATTTTGGTTTATTTTGGAACGCTCAGCGGATGGTACTGGGCGATCCCCGCCGCGACCCTATTCATCGTCTATTTTATCCAATGGAGATGGTACAAATATCTCCTCGTGGACAACCAATAACCGACATGCCCCGCAACTACGAAAATAAATCCCCCGTCGCTTTTCAAAGGCTTCCCGAATACAAACGCGAGGATGACTGGATCCGCGCCCTGCTCCATCGCGGACAGATCGCCCACATCGCTTCGCGCTGGGACCTCCAACCGTTCCTCAACCCCACGACCTTTCTCTACGACGAAGCGGATCACCGCATCATCTTCCACTCGAACATTGCGGGGCGCATCCGCGCCAACATCGAGCGCCATCCCGAGGTCTGCGTGGAAGTGAGCGAGTTCGGCAAACTGCTCCCGTCCAATATCGCGCTCGAATTCTCGCTGCAATACCGCTGCGCCATCGTGTACGGCAAGGCATACATCATCGAAGACAATGACGAAAAACGGGATGTGCTCCACAAACTGGTGACAAAATACTTCGGCGAGATGGAAATAGACAAGGACTACCGATCCGCCACGGACAAGGAATTGAAGCGCACGTCCGTCTACGAGATCAAGATCGAATCGTGGAGCGGCAAGGAGAACTGGAAGGATGCCGCCGACCAAAGCGATGAGTGGGCGCCGCTCGACGAAAAATGGTTCGAGTTCTACAGGGAGAAACCATGAAATCCTACCGCAAAGAACTCTGGTTCAACATTCCCTCCCGCCGCGGATTTGTGAACATCACCCCGCGGGTGGAGGAAGCCATTCGTGAGAGCGGCATCAAAGAGGGGTTGGTATTGGTCAATGCCATGCACATCACCGCCTCGGTCTTCATCAACGACGATGAAAGCGGGCTGCATCACGATTACGACAAATGGCTGGAGCGGCTCGCCCCGCACGAGCCCGTAA
>Ga0208244_101051_pt1 | contig 18066 bp, 15 predicted proteins | sample SubbioCR12Aug_5A_FD_184828 | JGI IMG/M metagenome (GOLD analysis project Ga0208244, IMG submission 184828) | Serpentinite rock and fluid subsurface biosphere microbial communities from McLaughlin Reserve, California, USA - CR12Aug_5A (SPAdes) | ecosystem: Environmental > Terrestrial > Deep... | reverse complement strand
TTACCTGGCAGAAAGCAGCCAAAGAACACACTGAATACTTCCTGGAGGTTATCAATGAATACAGTCGACTTCACGCTGCTGGACATTAAAGAAGGGGAGCTAATACTTGATGCGGGTTGCGGCATCGGCAGGCATAGCTGGAACCTGATCAAAGGTAACCACCGGGTTGTTTCGATCGATCTCGATTTGGAAGCTCTGTCAGAAAACTACGGCTTTATGAAATACATGGATACCATAGGTGAAACCAAGGGGACCTTCTGTGTTATTATGGGCAATGTCCAGGCCCTTCCATTCTCCGACGCTACCTTTGACCGGGTCATCTGTTCGGAAGTCTTTGAACATGTGGATGATTATTTTGAAGCGATGTCTGAACTGGTGCGTGTGCTTAAACCAGGCGGCACCATGGGCATCTCGGTCCCCACCTGGATAACCGAAGTATTTTATTGGAGGCTGGATAAAAATTACAGTCATCCAGGGGGGCATATCCGGATTTTCCGGGCTTATCAGGTGCGCGATTTACTTGAAGCCTTCGGACTAAAAATCTTCAACAGCAATCGCCGTCACAGTCTGCACTCGCCTTACTGGTTTTTAAAATGCTTATTCGGGCTCGACCGGGAGCGCGCATTGCTGCCACGTGTTTATAACCGCTTTCTCTGCTGGGTTGAAAATAATTCAATCCGGCCCTTTAAGTTCCTGGAAAAATTGCTCGATCCAATCTTTGGAAAAAGTCTGGTTTTCTATGCCCTCAAAGAGGAAGGTCCGGCAGTGGGCGCCGCGGATGCCCGCGCAGCATTAAAACGTCGGCAGTAGAAGGAACATGGTGGGCGATCAAGTTCAGGCTCCTGAGGATAATCCTGGTCACCGGTTTTGGTAGCCGTTTCAATATACCTCCATACCTGGGCACACCGAATAGAAGAGATGTGCCCCAGATTTTTTCCTGCTGCAGGGAAGGCCTAACCAGGGCTTTGAGCACTTTATAATCGACCCGGATTGTATGATCTACTGGCGTATCCCAGGGCATTACACCTTCCGGTTTTCTGATCCGCATTCCGGTGATTAGACGTCCCAGACGGAAGCCTGCGCTTTCAAAGTTTGCCACACTGAGTACCACCCAGCCTTCTGGCTTGGTTACCCTGGACATTTCACGGATTGCCGACTGGGGGTTATAAAAATGATCTATTGCTCCTTTACAAAAAACTACGTCGAATGTATCATCGGCAAAAGGCAGGTTTTCACCGAAAGCGCGGACCAGCCCCAGCGTAAGTTTTTTTTCAGACAGCGCCTTGTTGGCTTCTGCAATCATCACATCGGAAACCTCAACCCCAACACCTCTCATGCCTCGCTCTAAAAGCTGAATGGCATCCACAGCACGGCCGCAGCCGACATCTAAAAAGAAACCACCGGGCTTATAGGCGGCATCTAATGTCTCGCCGATCATTTTTTCACAGAGATATTCAAGATCAGGGTTGATTTCAGATGGAAAAACATGATCGTCGTTCCAGTGTAGATCAACTTTATGTTCGGCAGTCACTACTTCAATCTCTTGTGGTTTTTTCATTATTGTTCCTCGGGCAGTATTTTTGCTTCGTCAATAAACATTATTGGTATATCATCTTTTACAGGATAGAGGCGCCTACATTCCAAACATAAAAACCCTTCATCCCCTCGCTGTTCCATCGATACCTTGCATAAGGGGCAGACCAAAATCGAAAGCAGTTCTTTGTCCATCTATTCTTTTCTCCTTTTAAGGCAACTATTCCGCCGTATGAAAGAAATACAGCATCATAAATTCTACACTGTGCGGCTAAAACCTTTTTTATTTGTTATGATTAAGTGAGCTGATCGAGCCCGCAGAACCGGTAAACGAGAAGTGTAAAAGAGAAAGTTGTTATTAATGTGCGATGTGCTATGATTGTCTGTAAGGCAAATTAATGAAATGCTCTATTAATAGGAAGGAGATTTTATTGGAACATACAATGACCTGGTATCTCCTTTTAGTTGCTGTACCATTTAGTGTAGCTTTTATTCTGACACCTTTGATTACAAAGTTAGCTCTACGTTACGATGTTCTCGACAGACCAAGTGTTCATAAGACTCATATTGATGCAAAACCACTTTTAGGCGGATTATCAATATTTATAAGTTTTGCAGTGGTTATTCTATTGTTTCTTCCAATGGATAAAAAAATGATCTCCATGGTTGTGTCAACTTTAGTGCTGGTAGTTACTGGACTCTACGACGATCTTTACGATCTCAAGCCGATGTTAAAATTAACAGCTCAAGTAGCTGCTGCTTCGATCGTAATCATGTGGAATGCCAACCTTTTCCGGTTTTTTGTCGAATACTTCTCAAATTACAACATCACTGCTGTGGTGGTTTATTTTTTAATTATAGGTTGGGTCGTGTTGATGATCAACGCATTTAACTTAATTGACGGCATTGATGGTTTAGCAGCTGGTACAGCTGCCATTATTTTTATTGCTATGGCTGTTCTCTCTTTTTTTGAGGGAGGGCGGCCAAACATGTTTGGTGTTCAATTGATTGGTGCGGCAGCCTGTCTCGGTTTTCTTTTTTACAATTTTCACCCTGCCAGAATCTATATGGGCGATTGTGGAAGTATGCTCCTCGGTTTTGTCCTTGCAACTGTTCACCTTTATACAATTAAATATCCCTTTTCGGTGCAACTGGTTTTGGGAAGTATCTTCATATTTGCTTATCCTGCGCTCGATATTTCTTATGCGATATACAGGCGAATTTGTTACCGAAACTCTTTGTTTAAAGCTGATAAGGGTCATATACACCATGTCATTCTCAGCCTTGGTTATTCGGTTAAGGAAACTGTAATGATAATATATGCGCTAAACGTTGTTTTTGCTTCTTTTGCAGTTCTACTAATGAACTTAAATATTTCCGCCCAAATCTTACTGTTGATCGGGATAATAACGGCCATATCTGTGATAATATTGTTTAAATGGTTAATTCTTATCAGCAAAAAGAATGGAATACTTCATAAACAAATTGTCAACCATTAACACCTAAATCATTTTACTTCTTGAGTTATTTTGAAAATGAGGGGTTACACAAATGTTCAGTTTGATCAACAAACTGTTTAAAATCCTGACTATTAGGGAGAAGTTTCAGCTGGCGGCTTTGCTTCTGGCTATGATCGTTACCGCTTTTACACAAACCTTAGGCATTGCTTCAGTCTTTCCCTTTATCACCCTGATCATGCAGCCCAGCCTTATTTTTGAAAACCGCTGGTTATATTGGATCTATCAGACCTTTAATTTCAGCAGCGCAAACAGCTTTATCATCTTTGCCGGGATAACCATGTTTTTTATAATTGTTTTTTCCAATTTGATCTCGGCTTTTACCACCTGGCTCAACTTTCGTTTTGTCTGGATGAACAACCACCGTCTTTCACGGCGTTTGCTGGAGAAATACCTTTCCATGCCCTACCCCTATTTCTTAAATAAAAACAGCTCTGAATTAAGCAAGAATGTGCTTTCAGACGTCTCCCAATTGACGGGAAGTTTCATGATACCGCTGATGAATATTATCAGCAGGGGCCTGGCAGCCATATTTATACTAACGATGCTGCTGTGGATTAACGCTCTTGCTTCAATCCTTACTATACTGGTTATCGGTGGCACCTATGCTTTGATCTACTGGCGGGTTAACCGAAACCTTAAACACCGCGGCGAAAAAAGTCTGGCAGCCAACTTGTACCGTTTTAAAGCGGTGCTTGAAGCGTTTGGCGGGATCAAGGACATAAAGGTACTGAACCGCGAAGATTATTTTCTGGATCTATATACTGATCATTCCTATCAGTTCGCCCGGCATAATTCCTGGAATGCTGTCGTCAGCCAGCTGCCGCGCTTTGCCCTCGAAGCCATTGCTTTCGGGGGGGTAATTATTTTTGTTTTAGTCTTATTAATTCAGCGTGGCGACGCGACCCAGGTTATTCCCCTTGCAAGCGTATTTGCTTTTGCCGGATACAAGCTGATGTTCGCCATGCAGGAAATATTTTCTTGTTTTACCCAGATGCAGTTTAGCCGTTCCTTATTCGATCGTATTTATGCTGATTTTATGACTCCGGGCCAGGAAGGTCTTCAATCGGCTGGTCAATTGAAACAAGCGCCTAACGGCATTGTTTTTAATGATAAGATTGTTTTAAGCAATATTTCGTTCACTTATTATAATACGGAGCAACCCGTTGTAAAAGAGATTAACCTGGTTATCAAGAAGAACAGTTCGGTAGCCCTGGTTGGCTCAACAGGTGCAGGTAAAACCACGCTGGTTGATATAATTATTGGGTTGATGCTGCCCCAACAGGGCACTATGCTGATCGATCAGCAGCCGCTTTCCGGCGAGAACGTGCGCAGCTGGCAGCGAAAGATCGGCTATGTGTCTCAACATATTTATCTTACCGACGATACTGTAACCCGCAACATTGCTTTCGGCATAGCGGATCAATTAATTGACCGTGAAAAAGTGGAGCAGGCTGCCCGGTTGGCCAATATTGAAAAATTCATCGAGAATGAATTGCCCGCTGGTTACGATACCATCATCGGAGAACATGGGGTCCGGTTTTCGGGTGGGCAGCGACAGCGGCTTGGCATTGCCCGCGCGTTTTACCATGATCCGGAAGTGTTGGTTTTTGATGAGGCTACCAGCGCCCTTGATGGGGTTACAGAAGATGCGGTGCTTGCTTCAATTCTTAGCACGGTTAGTTCAAAAACACTAATCGTTATTGCCCATCGCCTGACAACCATCAAGAATTGCGATCAGGTTTATTTAATGGATAAAGGCACAATCGTTGCGTCAGGTACTTACGACAGCCTGATCGCAGAAAACAAGATCTTCAGGGCTATGGCCAAGGTGGGGAGATTAACTTAAATCCGGCTTAGCTGAGCCAGTCATTACGATTAACCGGTTAAAATGCTTTTTACTGATTTCCATACTGTGATCTTCTTGAAATAACCGGCGGGATTTACTCCTCATGATTTGCTTATCCTCAACTGTCAGCCTCGTGTAGTGTTCCAGCGCATTTATAAATGCGGCGGCATCATCAGCGCGGTAGCCGTTTTCACGGTCAGTAATTTTGTATCCGGTTAGCGCATGGCTGGTTCCGATCACCGGTAAGCCGTAGGATAAAGCTTCAGCGACTTTAACTTTCATACCCGCCCCGGAAAAAATCGGGGCCAGGTAGATTGAAGCTTTTTTAAAGTACGGATTCATCTCCCGGGGAGAATCAACAAGCTCGATATTTTTGTGGCAGGATGCCAGCGACAAAATCTTTTTTCCAGCTTTAGACCCAGCTATGACCAGTTTGAATATTCTGCTGACATAGTGTTCATCATCCACTAATTTATGCCAGACGTTTTTAATAAACCAGGCTGCTCCATCGGCATTTGGCCCGAACCATAGCGATCCCGTAATTAAAAGATAGGGGTTTTTCTGAGCTGCATCAATCTGATTAATTGAGGGCGTTGCTGGAGGGCAGGACTCTTCAAGCGCAACAGGGATAATCATAAACTTTTTCTCGTCCAGATATTCAGGATATAGTTCGCTTAATCTTTTCTTGTCGCCGGCGGTAAGGCAGATCACGCAATCTGCGCTGTGCAGGCAAAGCTTTTCCTGCCTGGTGATTAATTTGCGCTTGATCAGTGAACGAAGGCTGTTTTGCAAGCTCTTCTTCTCCGTTACACGATTAAGAAAATAATCTCTTTCTACATTATGAACTCTGACAACCAGCTTCTTCTGATATTTCTTCGCTTCCCGGGCGATAAACCCGTATCTTGAATATTCCAGGTAAACAAGATCATAATCATTCCAGTCAAGTTTGCTTGACATGGCCAACCAGCTTCTGTAGTAGCCGGTTGTCACGCCACTGAACAAAGTTTTTGCCAACCCGCTGTAACTTGACTCATATTCAAGTGGATAGATCTTCCTGAATGTTTGCTCCAACGAACGATCGCTAAATTTGGGGCCCAGGTAATCTATTTCTGCCAAGCCGGCCAGGGATAAGATCGATTGCCTGACCACCAATCCCCCCCCTGATTGAACAGTTGGCGTTTCAAGAGTTATGTATAAAACCCTGATCGCAGGAAGCCCTCCTTTATTGTTACGCTTCAGTCCCGGCCATCACGGCCCGGTAGTCATTAGCCACCAATTCCCTGCCAATAATTTCCCAAGCATATTGATGCCTGATATGATCTCGGAGATTAATACCCATCTGGGCCAACTGCCAGCTACTGACATTTTCAATTATGTATATTAGTTTTTCTGCGTAAACTTGATCGCTGTTGTCGACCAGAAAACTATTTATATCATCTTCCAGGTATTCTTCAATTGCCCCCGTTTTTGTTGCGAGGACAGATTTTTTAAACTCTGCCGCGGTAAAAACCACCCCGCTCATACTGGCAGAACGGTATGGTAACAACACGAGTTGAGATTGATCAACTAGATAATTTAGCAGATTGTCGTCAATGAAGTGATCGATATATAAAATATTGCTGCAAGCTTTAATCTCAGCTTCAATTTCATTAAGCTCCTTATAGTTGCGGTCCTTTTTGCCCGCTATGATCAGGAGGTATTGTTGAAGATCCTTAAAGTTTTCCAACCAGGTTTTTGCTAAGCGGTCTACGCCCTTGTTGTAAAATATATTCCCAAAGAAGATGAAACGCTTATTCGGAACGTCCATCTTGGCCAGGATATCTTCGTTTACCAACCTTCTGTCATATCTTAAATTCTGGCCGCTAAATGATCCGTGTCGCTGAATGCTTACTTTATTCTTGAAATCCTCATAAAGGTCGGAAAACTCTCGCCTTGTTTGTTCACCGTGCACCAGGATTCTATCAACCTTGTTGTATATTTTTGAGAGGTCGGCGTACTGTTTTTTTCCGCTTCGGTGAGGCAAAATATTATGCGCAGTATAGATTACTTTAGGGCCAAGTTTCTTAATGATTCCTAAAAAGATGATATCTGTTTTATAATGCAGCAGCCACTGGATGTGCACCAGGTCATAGTTGTGCGCTCTTAATTCCCTGAATAGGGCAAAATAGGCAATGTAGTATTCAACTATGCGTATGAGATTCCTAAAAAAGCCCGATTTCATTTTTTCTGATCTTTTAAAAAAGACTCTTTTAACCGGGTAGTTAAGCTTCTTTTCCTGCGGGTAGTGGTAATTTGTCCATAATGTGAGATCAGCTAACCCGGCGATACTCTCACAGAGACCGTCGGTATAAAGGTACATATTATAAATGCCCCAGGGGTCAACCATCATTACTTTCATACCGGCCACCAGGTTTCCCTTTATGAGGGATAGTTTTCGAGATCTTCGATTATTGCTTTTTTCGGGTTATGCTTTAAACCGGCAATGGAGCCAATGCCATAAGCCAGGTGATTAAGCGGGTAAAGTAAAAAAATCATGACTGCTTCTTTGAATCCATCCGCCAGTTTAAGGGTGAAAGTAATATTAAGCAGCAGGTAAAGGGTCAGCTCAGTAATTAACAGCCACTTAAACAAAGGCATAAAAACCGATAGTATTGGAAGCAAGATCAGCGATAGTACAAAAATAAAGGGGATCAAGTGCCTTAAAGACATGGTACCCAGGCACAATTTAGCGGTAATGATGTTCCATTTGCCTTTTTGATAGCTTTGTTCTAAAATACCTGAAATAGTGCTTCTGCAATGATAAATCAACTTAAGATCCGAATCTAAAAAGATTCTACCGCCATTTTTTCTGATCCGGTAGTTTAACTCGTAATCTTGTCTTCTTGTTAGCCTTTCATCATAAAGGCCATACTTGTCAAATGTTTTTCGCTCAAATGCCCCAAAAGGCACTGTGTCAACATATCCGGAAGAAGCATTAATGCGAAAGCTCGCATTTCCCACCCCAAATATTGAAGAGAGAACCTTGGCATAGGCTCTGCCAATAGTGCCGGATCCCCTGGTTTCAAGCAGGCCGCCCACATTATCGGCGCCAGTATTTTTTAGGGTTGCAATGCATCTTGAGATGTAATTATTAGGGTATTGTGCGTGTCCGTCCAGACGAATAATATAATGCCCGTTGGCGTTTTTGATGCCGATATTCATGGCATAGGGTACGGTTTTCATGGGATTTTCAAAATATTTTATGGTAGAAGGGTATTCTTGATTATAGTTCTTGATTATCGCTTGTGTTTGATCGTCTGAAAGGCCATCGATCAGTAGCGCTTCAATTTTATCCAGCGGATAATCCTGTTTCAGGACAGACTTGATGCAATTCTCAATAAACATATCTTCATTTCGGACAGGAATGACCAGTGATACTGTGTCATCAATATTTGTTTTGTTTACCATACCAAGTATTTCCGCCTTAATAAGAAATATTTAAAGGAGTATTATTAGAACTTGTTCGTATTATATTTCAAAAATTATAATAAGTGAATCAAAAATTTTATGTTAGAAGTGGAGATCAGGGAAAAATCAGGGAAAAATGTATAAAAAGTTATTGACATACGTCAGAATGCCTGTATAGAGTGTGCCGGCCGGATGAATGTTGCTCGTACCACAGTGCAGGGCATCTACAATAATAATGATTCATGTGGTGGCCATTGATTGAAATAGTTCAGAATTAGCAAAAAGAAGCACGGGAGCTGGATTACCTCACGTGCTTCTTGGCATTTTTGATCATTATTCTAACCGAGGCTGCGGGTGGTCACCACGTCAATGCCGGTGTCGAGTAAATTTTCAATTACCACGGTTCCCATCTTAACCGGTGCGGTCAGCTCCACCTTGTTTATCTCTTCCATCGCTTTGTAAATCAACTCTTTAGGCAGAGGCTTGCTTGTTTTTACCGGCAGCCGGGCCAGCGGTGCATTGTTGATCACCACAGTTGAAGTGAGGGTGCGGGTCGGATTTGTGTATTCTTCATAGGCGTATTCCCGCCCTATTTTACATTGTTGGCCACGGATCGTTAGTCCTTCCGGATTGTCGGCTACACCGGATACTTTCATTTTACAGCCCAGCGGGCAAAGGATGCAGATTAACTCTTTTTCAGCTGTCTCGGTTTTAGTCATCTTTAACTGTCCTCCTTGGCCACTTCAACGGAAAGAGTTTGGAAATTCTCATCCGGTAGGTCACTCTTTTTCAGTTTGATCGAGACCATTTCTCCGGGAATCAAAACCTTTTTCTTGACTTGCTTAATAACCTGTTGATCTGCTTTTACCACTAATGCGCTTTTTTCATGGTTGCCTCGCACCCGCATGAAAAGCTCCAGGTTATCTTTAATCAGATCTTTTCTGACCCGATGCGGAACAATGTAGCCGATATTTTTTAGCGGTTTGGTGCGGAAGACGGAGCCCTTATCTATCTCTGCCGTTTCACCTTTAATCAGAGCCGCTGCGCCTTGGCCCGCTCTGTAACTTTCGTCGGTTACCCAATCAACTAAATCGTGAACGTGAACAACGTTGCCGCAGGCAAAGATCCCCGGAACGGTGGTTTCCATCGCTTCGTTAACCACCGGGCCACCAGTTGAGCGGTCAAGTTCGATCCCCGCTTCTTTTGACAGCTCGTTTTCAGGAATCAGGCCGCGGGAGAAGAGAATGGTGTCGCATTCAATTTCACTGAATGTGCCCTCAATCGGCTGCTTGTTATCGTCTGTCTTCGCTATAGTAACGCTTTCTACCCGGTTTTTGCCCTTAATGTCGACGATAGTGTGGCGATAGAGCATGGGTATGCCGTAATCCTCGACACATTGCACGTAGTTTCTGACTAACCCGTCGGAATAGTCCTTACGTTCGATTACGGCCATCACTTCTGATCCTTCCAGCACTATCCGCCGGGCCATGATCAGGCCGATATCGCCGGAACCGAAGACGACGACTTTGCGGCCGACCATGTATCCTTCGATGTTGACAAAACGCTGCGCCGTGCCGGCAGAAAAGATACCGGCCGGACGCATGCCGGGAATATTAATTGCACCCCTGGTTCGCTCCCGGCATCCCATACCGAGAATGATTGCCTTAGCCTGAATTGTCGTTAATCCGTCAACTGTGTTAACGTATGTTACCTTTTTGTCGGCACTGACTGATAGCACCATGGTGTCAAGTTTACAGCGGATGCCCTCTTCTTTAAGCATGTCGATAAAGCGTTCGGCATATTCAGGGCCGGTAAGCTCTTCCCGGAACTGGTGCAGGCCAAACCCGTTATGGATACACTGCTGTAAAATTCCACCCAGTTCGTGGTCACGCTCGATCACCAGGATATCCTCAATGCCGCTCTGCCTGGCCGCGATAGCCGCCGCCATGCCCGCAGGGCCGCCGCCTACAACCACCAAATCATAACCGGCTTTTACGCCGGTTTCAAGGGTAAGCCCGGTAGTCTGGGGCAGACATTTGCCGATTGCTCCACTTTCGCGTGGATCAATCTCCCTGTTTTTTGTGGTGCCGCTTAAAATGAATGAACCGGGGTTATCCTTGTTGATTTCCGGCAATTTCTTGTCCAGCTCGTTCGCTAAAATTTGCATTACCCGCGGTCCGCAGAAACCACCCTGGCAGCGGCCTCCGCCGGGACGGGTTCTTTTCTTGATTCCGTCAACCGTCCGGGCCCCGACCGGGCCGTGGATAGCCCTGATAATCTCGCCTTCGGTAATATTTTCACAGCGGCAGATGATGCGTCCGTAGCTTGGTTCCTCTGCGATCATCTTGACTCTTTCACCTTCAGGCAGGGACATAAATGGTATGTAGCTTCTGGCCCTGGTGATAAAGTTATCATTTAACCTCAAAACGCCTGCTTTTTCGCTGATTAGATCGGCAATATAGCAGGCAATCGCCGGCGCAGCTACCAGGCCAGGTGAGTCAATCCCGGCTACATTGAAGAAACCCGGTGAAACGGTTGACTCTTCAACAATAAAATCCCCTTTTTCAGTTTTGGCTCTCAGTCCGCTGAAGGTGGTGATTACTTCATGGAAAGGCAGGTTCTTTTTCAGCTTTTTAGCTTGTTCTTCAACATATTTCAAACCGGCCGCTGTAGTTGCTGTATCTTCAGGTGAGTCGATCGCTTCGGCATTTGGTCCGATGATCAGGTTGCCATGAGCAGTGGGGGATACAAGGACCCCTTTCCCCAGGGCTGTCGGGCAGGGAAAGAGTACATGCCTGGCCAAAGAGCCTGTTCCTTTGTCCAGCAAAAAGTATTCGCCTCGGTTTGGTTTGATTTTAAAATCAGCAGGGTTAATCATTTCGTTGATCCGGTCGGCATAGAGGCCGGCGGCATTGATTACGTACCTTGCTTCGACAGTCTTGTCGCTGCAGCTAATGGCGAAGGATGATTCTTTTTTTTCAATAGCAGTGACAGCGCTGTCCAGCAGCACTTCAGTGCCGTTTATGGCAGCGCTCTCCGCCAGGGCGATCGCCAACAGGTAGGGATCGGTAATCCCGGCAGTGGGGGCGTAGAGGGCGCCCACTGCATTTTCATTTAGACCTGGTTCAATTTGATTGAGGCGATGATGATCGATTATTTCCAGTCCCGGTATGCCGTTTTTCAGACCCCGATCGAGTAGCTGTTGCAGGGTGTTCATCTCTTCTGCGCAGAAGGCGACTACCAGTGAACCGATCTGCTCATATGGTACTTCGAGTTCTGCACAGAGGGCCGGGTAGATCAGATTTCCTTCAGCATTAAACTTAGCTTTCAGGGTCCCCGGTTCGGGGTCAAAGCCGGAATGAACAATAGCGCTGTTGGCCTTGGTTGTCCCGTTGGCAACGTCGCTGTCTTTCTCAATCAGGATCAATTTCAAGTCATATCCGGCTAGCTCGCGGACTATGGCTGTGCCGATAATACCGGCACCGATTACAGCAACATCGTACATGATAAACCTCCTGCAGCGCTTAATTTATTTACTGTGACGACTTGAACTGTATTGGGATTACTTAATCTCGTTTACAAAAGCTTCAATACGGCTCAGGCCTTCCACGATCTTCTCCATTGATGTGGCAAATGACAGCCTCACATAGTCGGGAGCGCCGAAACCGGCCCCCGGAACGACAGCCACATTGTGATTTTCAAGCAGGTAGGCGGAAAAATCATCGCTGCTATTCAGCACATTGTTCCGGTAAGACTTACCTAGAGCAGCAGCGGTTGACACAAAAAGGTAAAAAGCGCCCCGCGGTTCAAGAGCTTTCAGGTAGGGCAGGCTGTTGATCCGCTCATAGATATAGCGACGACGTTCGTCAAAAGCGCGGTGCATCGCCTTTACACTATCCTGTGGCCCCTTTAATGCCGCTACGGCAGCTTTTTGGGCAATTGAATTAGGGTTTGAAGCGGTGTGACTCTGAATATTGGCCATCACCGTGGCAATCTCGGCAGAAGAAGCAGTGTAGCCAATACGCCATCCGGTCATTGCGTAACTTTTTGATACACCATTTACCACAATGGTGAGCTCTTTGATTTTTTCATTGAAACTGGCTATACTGATGTGCTCATCCAGGCCATAGATCAGTTTTTCGTAGATTTCATCAGAGATCACAAAGATATTATTTTCAGTGCAAAAATCGGCAATGCCCTTCAGTTCCTCTCTGCTGTAAACCTGGCCTGTTGGGTTTGATGGACTGTTTAAGATGAGAACCTTGCTTTTTGAGGTTAGTGATTTTTGCAGATCATCTACCGTTGCTTTTAGATTGTTTGACAAGTCAGTATCTACCACTACCGGAATGCCGTCATTGAGGCGGACCATTTCAGGGTAACTGACCCAGTAAGGGGCAGGGATTAGCGCTTCATCCCCGGGGTTAAGCAGGGCGGCTAAGACGTTATTAATTGAGTGTTTTGCCCCGTTGCTGACCACAATTTGGGAAGGCTTGTAGCTGAGGTTGTTATCGAACTCTAGTTTCTTACAAATTGCTTCCCTGATTTCCAATGTCCCCGCGGCCGGAGTATAATGGGTGTGGCCTTCGTTAATCGCTCTGATCGCCTCGTCGCGAATCAATGCTGGAGTATCGAAATCCGGTTCACCGGTCCCAAATCCGATTACATCAATCCCCTGGCTTTGCATTTCCTTTGCTTTACTGTCGATGGCCATTGTCGGCGAAGGGCTGATCGCCAGCGCTTTTTTTGATAACATTTCTGCTCACCCCTAATCCTATAATCTGAAAAATATTTTACCATAGAAAAGATCTTTAGTTGAGCATTTCAAGAACGTAAGCAGGAGGGATCCAGAGCAGATCGCCACTCAGAAGTTGCATCGGGTTAACAGGAGCCTGGCCGATATTCACTTCCCAGTGCAGGTGCGGTCCACTGGCATAGCCGGTCATGCCCACAGTGCCAATCTGCTCGCCGCGTTCAACCATTGCGCCTGCCTCTACCGAGATGGCCTCCAGATGCATATAAGTGCTGGACAGGTTAAGGCCGTGGTCGATGATCACCGTATTGCCTCCGGAAAGTAATAACTCTGCAAGCCTCACAATACCTCGGTTTGCAGCTAAAACGGGGATGCCTTCGTCAGCTGCGATATCAATGCCGTTGTGACGGCGGGGAGGGTTGTCGTTGATGTACCTGATGGCAGCAAACTCAGAGGAGATTCTGCCTTCAAGAGGCAGCACAAAACCTTTAAGCCAAAGCGGCTGAGGCTCGGTAGTTTCGCGGGCGATGCGCACTTTTTCGCGGTCTTCGGCCAGGCGCTCAGCAGTCCAGCCAACGGTTGCGCTGGGCGGCACCCTAAAACGGGATACCGGGAAATCTTTCGTGCCGATGGCTAAATCCGAGATAGCCACAACATTGCTGTCCCCAGCATCTTCAGTCTTAAAGGACAAGGTGTAGATATTCGGCTCCGTATCGTAACTGATTCCGGCCACAATGAACCAGCTTTCGCCAAAGCGGTAATGGTTGGATATAGTTCCCGGAAAACCGAGATCGAACATCAATTCCCTTTCTATCTCAACAGGTGTGACTTCAATCACTAAAAAATCACCGGGAAAAGGGTTTTCCGGGTAAAAATATATTTGAGGTTCGGTGTTGTATTGAATAGCATAGGGCACAATATACTTTACCTGCTGCACAGGTTTTGTATCCGGTTCTGATTTAGTCACATTTAGCAGCAGAAAAGCAATGAGTACCGCTACCACAGAAATAACCGGGAAAAGCATCGCCGGTTTGCCCAATTTTATCATCGCTTGCTATTTCAACCTCTCTTAGTAAAAATGGCTTATTTACTTCTTGCGCGCAGCTTCGGCTTTTTTCCAGTCATTTAAGAAGCTCTCAATTCCGGAATCGGTAAGCGGGTGTTTGAACATCTGTTTTAATACTTTAAAAGGCATCGTGGCGATGTGCGCGCCGGCTAAGGCTACTGCGGTCACATGCTCGGGGTGACGAATGCTGGCGGCAATTACTTCCGATTTCAGGTCGTGCAGGTGAATTACATCAACGATATCACTAACCAGGTCGACTCCCCGGTGCCCAATGTCGTCGAGCCTGCCAATAAAGGGGCTGATATAAGCCGCCCCTGCTTTGGAAGCCAGCAGGGCCTGGTTGACGGTAAAGACCAGGGTAACATTTACCTTTATCCCTTCTTGAGCCAGTGTTTTCACCGCTTGCATTCCTTCCGGGGTAATCGGTATTTTTACAACCACGTTCTGATGCACGGCAGCCAGTTTACGTCCCTCGCGCACCATCCCTTCATAATCGAGAGCGATCACCTCGGCGCTGACCGGACCGTTTACCAGCTCACAGATAGAGGGTAGGATCTTTGCAAAATCTTCGTCTTCCCGGGCAGCAAGCGACGGGTTAGTTGTTACCCCGCAGATCACTCCCCACTTAACCGCTTCTTTGATTTCGTCAACATTAGCAGTATCAAGGTAAAGATTCATATTTTTTGACCTCCTAAGATTCAGTATTAATAAATCCATTATACCTGAAGATGCTAAACTATGTTAAAAATGCAGATGCAGTGGCCGCTAATATTGTTGCCGGCAAAAGGTGTGGCTGTTAGAATGAAGCGAGAGGTAGGTGAAGCGCCTTGAAAACGATTGAAGATCTGGCCAAACATTACCCGGAAAAATGTGCCTCTGCGGAAACGATTTTCAGCAAGATCAGGGCCGGCGACCGGATCTTTATCTCGACTGGTTGCGGAGAGCCTCAACAACTGGTCAAGATGCTGGCAGAATATGTAGAATCGCACCCAAAAGCCTTTTTTGATACGGAAATTTTGCACGTCTGGACTCTTGGCGTTGCCCCTTACAGCAATGAAAAACTGAAAAATAATTTTCGACAGAACTCGTTTTTTATCAGTCACCTGACTCGCAATGCTGTTAACGAGGGGGCAGCTGATTATACTCCAATCTTTTTATCGGAAGTTCCCGACCTTTTTCGCCGGCGCCAAATTCATGTTGATCTAGCCTTGGTACAGGTTTCTCCTCCCGATGAACACGGTTTTTGCAGTCTCGGAGTCAGTGTCGATATTACCAGAGCTGCCGTGGAAAACGCCGACCTGGTAATTGCCCAGGTTAACAAAAAGACGCCCCGGGTGCATGGCGATACCTTTATCCATGTATCAAAGATCGACTACCTTGTTCCTTACGATGAACCGACTCTTGAGTATATTCAGCCTCAGCTCGAACGAGATATTATTGAACGCATCGGTCACTATACCGCTCGGATTATTGAAGATGGGGATACCATCCAGGTTGGCTATGGCAGTGTCCCTAACGGGGTCCTCGAGTTTCTTGCCGATAAACGCCATCTTGGCGTGCATACGGAGATGCTTGGGGATGGATTGATCGAGCTGATGGAAAAAGGTGTCATTGACAATAGTAAGAAAAACCGCAACCGCGGCAAACTTGTTGCCTCTTTCTGCATGGGCACTCAAAAAACCTATGAATACATCGATGATAACCCGGCTATCCTTTTTAAAGAGATAGACTACACTAATAGCCCCCTGGTTATAGCCGGGCACAACCGGATGACGGCAATCAACAGTGCTCTGGAAATTGATTTAAGCGGTCAGGCTTCTGCTGAATCGCTCGGCAGCGTATTTTACAGCGGCATTGGCGGCCAGGCCAACTTTATGCGTGGAGCGGTGCTTGCGCCGGAAGGTAAAAACATTTTGGCAATGCAGTCAACTACCAGGGATGACGAGGCTTCGCGCATTGTTCCGGCGCTGAAAGAGGGGGCCGGAGTTACCCTTACCAGGGGCGACCTTTATTATGTGGTCACCGAGTACGGTATCGCATATTTGCATGGTAAAAATATTCGCGAACGGGCCATGTCGCTGATTGCCATCGCTCATCCTAAATTTCGCCCCTGGTTAATTGAAGAGGCCAAAAAGCGGGCCCTGATCTACCCCGACCAGGCATTCTTGCCGGGAGAGAAGGGTGAGTATCCAGAGCACTTGGAATCATTCCGGACCACGAAGCAGGACGTGCAAATTCTGCTGCGTCCGGTAAAAATCAGTGATGAACCTTTAATCAAAGATTTTTATTACAGCCTCTCTGATAAAAGCATCTATCACCGCTTCTTATCGATTCGCCGCCACCTTCCTCATACTGAGCTGCAGAAACATTTTGTGATTATTGATTACACCAGGGAGATGGCTATTCTGGCAATCAGTAGTTCTCATGGCCAGGATTTAGTGGCCGGCCTCGCCCAGTATTGCATCGGTGAAAACAGCCTTTCTGCGGAGATCTCTATTGTAGTGCGCGATGATTTCCAGAGCAAAGGAATCGGGTTTGAGCTTCTCTCCTACCTTGTTTCTGTGGCCAAAAGCCAGGGACTGCATACCTTTACCGCCGATATTCTGCCCGATAACCTGCACGTTTTCAGGCTGATTGATAAACTGGGGCTTAAATATGATCGCAAGTGGGATAGCGGCCTGATCCATATCGTTATTTACCTGAAATAGCTAAAATTTAAAAAGAGAAATTTATTATTGACAGACAAGGAAGTAATAATTTTTGGCCCAGACAGTTTATGAAATCAGAAAAGAAGATTTCTCCTCACTGACAAATTACTTTACCGATCAGCGCTTTAATCTTCAGTGGCCCTCGGTTTTTGTCTTGCCCTTTTGGCTGCAAACCTGGTGGGAGCACTTCGGGGAAGATTATGAGCTATTTATGTTTTCAGTCTGGAATGAAGGAATCCTTGTGGGTATCGCCCCCCTGAAAAGTAAAGGTTCAACCGCATCGCTGCTCGGTAGTCCCGATGTCTGTGATTATCTTGATTTTACTATTATGCCGGGAAAAGAAAAAATATATTTCCAGGCACTTTTAGAGACACTTGAGCAAAGCAGCATCAAGAGGCTGGAACTATTTAGCCAGCGCCCTGAAGCTGTGGTCTTCGGCAGCTTTTTCACGGAAGAACATTTTAAAGACTGGACGGGTTTCTTTGAGGAAGAGAATTCTTCATCGGAAATTTATCTTCCCGGTAGTTGGGAATCATACCTAGCCGGCCTGCATAAAAAACAGCGCCATGAAGTGAGACGCAAGATCCGTAAGCTCGAAAACGAGACTCAGAGTTTTAGCTATAAGTACCTGGCAGAAAAAGATGAAGTTATCAGCTTTATCCCTTTATTCATGGATTTATTCCTCCAGAACCCTGAAAAACAAGACTTTATGACAGGTGGGATGGATAAATTTTTCCGGCATCTGATCATAGCAGCAGCTGAATCGGGGCTGGTCCGCTTTGGCCTGCTGGAGGTTGAGGGACGTACTGTTGCTGCCGTGCTCTACTTCGATTATCAGGATAAAATTTATCTTTATAATAGCGGCTACGACAGTGAGTACCACTCACTGAGTGTTGGTTTGCTGGCAAAAATATTTTGTATTAGGGACAGCATCGAACGAGGTAAGCAGATCTTTGATTTTCTCAAAGGGCGGGAGATTTACAAAACCCGGCTCGGGGGTAAAACGGCGCCGATATACCAGGTCACCTTAGAAAGGGTATAATCACCGCCGTGAGTGCAAAATCTCCCCCTCACCCTAACCCTCTCCCTCCAGGGGAGAGGGGATCCTCCCCCGGATTGAAGGGGAACCAAAACTCCCTCCCCCGGATTGAAGGGGAACCAAAACTCCCTCTCCCGGATTGAAGGGGAACCAAAAC
>Ga0208244_101050_pt1 | contig 18066 bp, 19 predicted proteins | sample SubbioCR12Aug_5A_FD_184828 | JGI IMG/M metagenome (GOLD analysis project Ga0208244, IMG submission 184828) | Serpentinite rock and fluid subsurface biosphere microbial communities from McLaughlin Reserve, California, USA - CR12Aug_5A (SPAdes) | ecosystem: Environmental > Terrestrial > Deep... | reverse complement strand
TCGATTATTCAAGCTTTGAATATGCTCGAGCAGAAAAATCTAAAAGCGATGGGACACTTTAAAGATAATGCGGAGACTCTTCACCTTATGGCAGAAACGTTCAGACGCGTCTATGCTGACAGGTCTGCTTATATGGCAGATCCGAAATTCGAGAATGTTCCTTTAAATGGGCTTCTTTCAAAAAGATATGCAAGAGCAAGATTTGAAGATATTGATATTAACTATGCTTCTCCGCCGGAATATAGAAAAACAAAAGAAGGAAACCCGATTGCGTTTGATCAGACTGATGCACAGGAAGAGACTGTTATCAAAAATGATGATTCAAAAGACTTCTTCGGAGATGATGCAGATGATGAAACTTACACAACTCCGCAGCGTAACGAAAGCTTGTTTGATAGTTGGGGAAGAGTAAGGAAAGAGTCTAAAAAGGAGACAAAAAAAGAGAGTAAAGCTCCGGCAAAGCAGAAAGAGAAAAACCTCGATGAACTTGAACAAGAATTTGACGGACACACTACTCATCTTTCAATAATTGACAAAGATGGAAATATAGTTTCATTAACACAAACACTCGGAACATTTTTCGGTTCCGGTTTTACTTCTGCAGGAGTATTATTTAACTGTTCAATGTCGAACTACGGTTTTAATGTTGCATTGAACATGGTTAGACCAAACAAACAGCCGCGTACATCAATTGCACCAACTCTAGTTTTAAAGGATGATAAGCCGTTCCTTGTCGTAGGTTCTCCGGGTGCCAGCCGTATAATTGCAACAGTTGTTCAGATGATTGTTAATGTTGTTGATTTTAATATGAATGTAATTGATGCAAATGATGCGCCAAGAATGTTTTGTCAGAAATTTGATGATTATCTTCATATTGAGAAAAGGATTTCGGACGAAGTTCAAGCAGGCTTGAAGAAGAAAGGGCATAATCTCAATGTCCACGGAGAATATTCTCTCTTTTTCGGTGGTGTCCAAATGATTTTAATTGATTCGGAAAGAAGTCTGTTTTACGGCTCGGCAGATATTCGCAGAGGAGGTTCTGCCCTAGGTTTATAATACCGTTTAATTAGCCCGGGTTCATTTTTTTGTAAATCGATATTTTTTACTCAAATTTACAAATCAAAATGAACCCTTTGTTTTTATAAAAAAATGATAATCGATTTAACTCTCATAATTACATTTGCATTTTTAGCGGCACTTCTGTTGGAAGCAATTCTTATAAGAAGATGTGTTAATCAATTTAAAGTCAGAGTGCTGGTAAACGGAACAAGGGGTAAATCAAGTGTTGTAAAATATATTCATGCGGGTTTGAGCAACACTTCCGCATTAGCTAAAATTACCGGTGTAATTCCTACGATAATCTTACCGGATGGCGTTGAACAGGTAATTCATCGTAGAGGTCCTGCCAGGGTTCAAGAACAGATTAGAACAATTCGTCTTGCCACAAAATTAAAAGTTGAAAATATTGTACTTGAGTGCATGTCCATTAATCCGGAATTACAAAAACTTGAAAGCCGTTTATTAAAACCAAACTTTTATGTTATAACCAATATAAGAAATGATCACTCTGAGCAAATGGGGGCAAATATATTAGAACAAGTTCACTCTATTTGTAATGCAATACCCTACAACTGTAAAGTGATTACTGCAGAAAAAGAATATCTTAATATTATAAAAGAAGCTGCCATCAAAAAAAAATCAGAGGTAATTGAAGTTCAAGAGTTAAATAACTTTCAGATTGATGATAATATGCTTTCCATTAATTTATCCATTGCCGCGACTGTCTGTGAATTAATCGGTATTAATAAAGAAGAGGCAATAAATTCTATTATTGCTAAAAACAGAGTTTCGGAAAAGTTGTCGTTTATTCTACCCAAAGAATCATTCTTCATTAACGGTTTTGCAGTAAATGATATCCCTTCCGCAGAAGAATTTTTAGTAAAATGGCTGAATGAGTTTAAAGACAAAAACGAGGCAGTTGTATTATTTAATTCAAGAAAGGATAGACCTTTGAGAACAGTACAATTTGCCGAATGGCTTTCCAAAAAAAAGAACATCACCCGAATCGTTCTAACAGGCAACCATCAACCCAGAGCATTTATGGAATTACGTAGTAAAGATTATGATTTAAGTAGAATAACTTTGTGGAACTCGAAAGCGATTAATAAATTTTTTGACTCCGTTAATAAACTCAATTTAGAAAATGCATTGATAATAGGTATCGGAAATATAGCAGGTGATGGATTTACAATCATAAATAAACTTAGAGAAGGGGATAACAAATGATAACAGAAGCCCTATTAATTGGATTAATTCTCGGGATCATTTTCTATGAGTTATTTGAAATATCCCCCGGTGGGGTTATCAGTCCGGGTTACTTTGCACTATTTATAAATCAACCTTTGAGAATAGTAACAACATTATTCGTAGCATTAATTGTTTGGGTTATAATTGAAGTTCTATCCCGCTATTTGATCCTGTATGGAAAGAGAAAGTTTCTTTTGGCTTTACTTATCGGTTTTTCGTGCAAGATAATTTTTGACTATTTATTTTTCTCTGTAGTAGAGATCAATATTGAACTTGCTTCAATAGGTTATATTATCCCCGGGTTAATTGCTAATGAAATGTCACGACAAACCCCCTTAAAAACTATTTTAAGTCTTGGAATAGTTACGGCATTTACATACTTGATACTTTTGCTGGTTTATTAGGAATTAATGAAAAGTAACTATAATCTGATCGCACTCTCATTTCTATTTCTGATTACTCTACTTTTTGCAGGGACAGCGAAAATATTATTTTCCGAAAAAGTTAAAAAGCCTGAATACGAAAAGATGGAAAAAGCAGTTGAATTGGCTGCTGAATGGTTTGCACTGGTTCATAAAGAAAAACTGATGAAGGGCTTAGTCAATCAGGAGTGGCGGAGTTTAAAATATGGTGGACTTATGGGGAAAGAATACTCTGATATAACAACAACTCTAGGTTCGGCAGAATCAAAGCAGACGGCTATTAATCCACAATTTGCGGCATTAACATACTCCTGGATGATAGAGAACGGAATAGATTCAAATTCGACTGTTGGAGTTAATATTTCCGGTTCTTTTCCATCAATTGCTATCGCAGTTTTAGCAGCTATACAGGTACTTGGAGCAGAAGCTGTTTTAATAAGTTCTTTAGGGGCATCTTCATTTGGAGCAAATGACCCGGAATTTACCTGGATTGATATTGAAGAATTATTGAGAAGAAATTCAAACCTGCACTTTAAGTCGATTCTTCTTACACCGGGCGGAATAAATGATAACGGTGGAGGATTACAACCGGAAGGAATTATTCAATTAAAGAATGCTGCTCTTAGATGCGGAAGTGAACTTTATTTTCCCAAAAATTTGGTTGAAGCTTCTGAAATTAGAATTAACACTTTCACCAGATTCGGAATTGATCTCTTAATTAATATCGGAGGTAATCATCCCGCACTTGGAAATTGTTCTCACGCCTGGCAAATACCAAACGGAGTTATTCCCAATAGTTTTTCTTGTCGACATAACGAGAGAAGTTTCTTATTTCATTTTATAGAGAATAATATCCCCGTCATTCATTATTTAAACGTTAAAGAGATCGCCTCAAGAAACGGGCTGCCAATTACCCCGCTTACCGTTTTTAACAAACCGGAAAGCATTTATTACAGGTCATCATTGAATAAACTGCCGATTTTGATTGGAGTGATAATACTTTTTGTCGGAATGTTATTTGTTTCAAGAAAAATAAAATTTTTCTCAAAAAGTAAAAGTGAAATTAATGTTTGAAAGATCTTATCTTGGTGTATAAGATATAACCCGATGTAACAACCATGAATAATAAGAAGAGAGTGTAAGCCTCAGTGTACTTCATAATGGGTGCTGCGGTTATCTGATTTATTAATGGTTGTATCTTTTCTGAAACATTGAATGAGCCGGAAGCATCTTTACTTGTTAACTCCTCAAAGATGTAAGATGCTATATAACCTAACCAGATAAAAATAATTGTTGCCAGAGTAGAAATAATCCCGATGAAAAATCCCCGTCCTTTCACCGAATTAGAAACAGGTCGTACAATTTTCTTCATCACAAGTTCATTTATTTTAGCCGGCGCAGTGTAATCAGCGATACGATAAAGATTATTATTCAATTTCAGAATGGATCCAAACTCTTTTTTACATGACTCACATTCCTCAACATGTTTCAGAAAAGAATCCCTTTCTGATATTAGAAGCTCGTCATTAAGGTATTTGTCTACTATCACATCATTCAGATGAATCATAACAATTCCTTCTTTAAATTATTTTTTTCAATTAACTCTTTTAACATATTTCTAGCTCTGTGAAGCAATACTTTCACATTCGACACTGATTCTCCCGTTATATTACTAATTTCTTCGCAGTTTAGCTCTTCTTTATAAAACAAATCTATAACTGCCGAATACTTTGGTGGAAGTTTCTCAACAAGTAAGGTTAAAACCTCGGAAAAAGAACCGGAATCACCATCAAGATTTTGAGAAGCAATCTCTAAATGAATTCCGTCATCAATTGAAATAGTGCTCATCTCAATTTTTCTTGTTTTGCTTGAAAGTTTTGTCATAGCACAATTATAAACGATGCGGTACAACCAGGTTGAGAATTTCGAGTCTTTTCTAAAGTTTTTTAGTCCAAAATATACTTTTACAAAACTATCCTGCAGAACTTCTTCCGCATCGAGGTCATTATTAAGGATCCTCCTCAGCAAAGAAAAAGCTCTATTTTTATACCGATCAATAATAAGATTGAAATCGGATTGATTCCCTCTTAATATTGATTCGATGATTTCCAGATCAGTTAACTTATCCACAATAACTTTGACTAAAGAATCGAATAAAAGGTTACATCGCCACTTATCATTAATTTTATCCGCACTATTTTAACAACTTAAATTTTGTAACCTCATAACAAAAATAATAGTCTTAACCAACAAAGCAAAAAATCATTTTATAGTGAGGTTCAAAATGGAAGGTGTAATAGCATTATCAATACCGATTGTTTCCGTGGTAGTTACCGCAGTTGTGATAATTACTATTATTTATTTCAACTACAGGAAACAACAATTACTAATCGAAAAAGGCTTCTCTGCCGAAGAGATTAAAGAGATGTTCAAAACAGAAAAGGATAGATTTATTCTGTTGAAGATCGGAATAATTTCAATCTTCTTCGGGTTGGGTTTGGGTTTCGGTTTAATGCTTGAAGATTGGATGCATAAAACTTATTACGTTCCCCTTCTGATTTTTGTCGGTACCGGAATCGGTTTTATTCTTGCCAATTACTACGGCAGAAAACTTAATGATAGAAAAGTAGAAGCAGAGAATTAAGCTAATTATTTATAAATTAAAAGAGGCTGTTTTTATTACAGCCTCTATATTAAGAAATTATTCTTGTGCTTCAAGCCATCTTTCTGCATCTATTGCAGCCTGACAACCCGAACCAGCAGCAGTAATTGCCTGGCGGTATGTTTTATCAGTCACGTCACCTGCTGCAAATACTCCTTCAATATTTGTGTAAGTAGTCCCCGGTTTAACTAAAAGATATCCGGTCTCATCCATATCCAGTATCCCTTTGAATAGATCGGTATTCGGTTTGTGTCCTATTGCTACGAATAATCCATCTACTTGAAATACTTCTTCGGCACCACTAATAGTGTCTTTAAGTATCACTCCTGTCATTCGTTTCCGTCCGTTTTCTTCAACTCCGGTAATTTCTTTTACTACTTTATTGAGAGCAAATTTTATTTTAGAATTTTTCTGTGCTCTCTCAAGCATAATTTTAGAAGCACGGAATCCTTCCCGTCTGTGTATTACATATACTTCAGAAGCATGTTTTGTAAGATAGTTTGCTTCTTCCATGGCCGTATCTCCTCCTCCTACAACAATTACTTTTTGATTCTTAAAAAAGAATCCGTCGCAAGTTGCACAGGCAGATACCCCGAATCCCATATACTTCATTTCACTCTCTATCCCAAGCAGTTTTGCCGATGCACCTGTCGAAATTATTACTGCATCTGCTGTGAAAGTTTCGTTGTAGGATTGTACAGTAAAAGGTCTTTTGGAAAAATCTACTCCGGTTACTTCTTTAAACATACAAGTAGCCCCAAATCTGGTTGCCTGTTTTCTCATTACATCCATTAATTGCGGACCTTGAATTCCGTGTTCAAATCCGGGATAGTTCTCAACTTCTGTTGTAATTGTCAACTGTCCACCCGGCTGCATACCTTCAAAAACTAAAGGAGCTAGATCTGCCCTTCCTGTATAAAGTGCTGCAGTTAACCCTGCTGGACCGGATCCGATAATAATAACTTTGCTATGGTTTGATTGTGTCATATATTCCTCTTAAAATTCACTATTACAATATTAAAATTAATGATTAATCGCACTCTAAAAAAGAAGAAGTAAAATAATCATCAAAAATTTCTCAACTAATTACTAACTTATCTAACGCAATGTTTGTTAAACTCTCTAAAAATCTGGTAAATCATTAGGGACTGTCTAAAAAGTAAATTTTAGTGACGGTTTCGTGTTTTAGTGATTTTGTGGCGTAAAAATCTTAAGTTAATTAATAAATCTCTCATTCATGCTACTCGGAACGATCTTTCGGAAAAACACTAAAGCACATGAGAACCATCTCCAAAGTGTGAAGCATCCTTCGGACTTCGGACAAAAACCTTTTGGACAGTCCCTACAAAACCATAATCAAAAGAGATTTTTGCGTAAGGTGAGTTAGTAAGATTCATTTTTCGCCAATCGGATTCATTTATCTTCCAGATGATGAAGAAATTTGGCGTTTCTTTTCAATCCTTTCAACCTTGAACGTAATACAGGGCTGTCTTTAAATCTTATCTTAAATTGATGATTATCCAGTTTAATAACTTGGCCCAATTCAATTTCGGTCTCATTATTATAAGGGCTGAATTCATCAATTGAAGAGATTTGAGAAAATTTGTCATTCCAGGGACAAACATCCTGGCAAATATCACATCCGAAGAGAAAATTTTCAAACTTTCCTAAAAATTCCCCGGGTATATCTCCTTTATTTTCTATAGTTAGGTAGGAAATACATTTATTTGCATCAACTACATATTCATCAACTATTGCATTAGTCGGGCACGCATCTATACAAGCTGTACAGGTACCACAATGATCTGTAATCGGTGTATTGTACTTAAACTCAATATTAATGAAAATATTAGCGATGAAAAACCAGCTACCCATCTCTTTGTTTATAATATTCGTATGTTTACCGAGCCAACCTAAACCGGCTCTAGCCGCCCACACTTTATCCATGACAGGTCCTGTATCTACGTAATAAACTGCTTCAATGCCCGGTGAAATCTCTTTCATTTTGCTGATGAATTTTTCAAGCTGCTCCCAAATAATAAGATGATAATCTTTCCCCCATGCATACCTTGAAATTTTTCCATACCCTTTTTTATGTGAATGAAAGTTGTTCGTGTAGTAATTCATTCCAAGCGAAATAACACTTTTGGCAGAGGGGAGAATCAGTTTAACATCTCTTCTTTTATCGAGATTTCTTTCCATGTATTTCATACCGGCTTGATAACCGGATTCAAGCCAAAGTGCTAATTTTTCGGTCTCCTTTTTTAATTCTTCAACTTTGGCAAATCCAACAAGGTCAAAACCTAATTCGGAAGCAATATTAATGATAGTTTCATTAGTCATGTTTAAGATTACCAATTCAAACTTTTTTTAATCACCTTAACATAGACCTCTTCGTTTAACAATTCTACCTCGTAAGAATCAACCCCTTTCCTCCCGCTTGGCTGTTTGCCGTCTTCAAGGTTGAATTCCCAACCATGGGCCGGACAAACAATAAAACCATCTTCGATAAAACCATCAAATAAAATGGGGGAGTGTTGATGCGGGCATACATTGTTCAAAGCATAAATATTCTCCTTTACCTTGAAAAGTGCGATTTCTGTTTCATTAATAAAAAATCTCTTTCCTTGTTTTTCCCTTAGGTCGGAAACTTTACAGACAGGGAAAAATCCTAATTCTTTAAGTTTAGAAGGTGTTAAACTTTTCATGAGCGTTATATCCATTTTTTGTTCTAACTACGGTTGCCATAGCAAAGAAAGGATCATGTTCGAAGCAGAGTATCCAGCTTTCTTCAACTGCTTTGGCTAAGATTTGCTTTTTTTCTTCAAGAGTAACAAGCGGCTGAAGATCATAACTCATAATGTAAGGTAGATGAATATGCGAGCTGAAAGGCAGAAGGTCTCCGCTAAATAAAAGAGTTCGTGTTGAATCCGAAATCTTGAAAATTTGCTGTCCGAAGGTGTGTCCGTTTATTGTTAGAATTTCAATCTCTTCATCAAAGGAAATATCCTTTTCAGTTAAGAAATTCAGAACACCAAATTCTGCAAGCGGGACAAAATTATCTTTGATATAACTTCCTTTATCCTTATCGGAAGGATTTAATGCCCAATCGAAGTTTCTTTTTTGCACATGGTATTTTGCATTCGGGAAAGTAGGAATTAGCTTTCCATTATCAAGTTTGGTAGAGCCGCCGGTGTGGTCAAAATGGAGATGCGTAAGCAGAACATCTGTAATTTCTGAAGGAGCTATCGAGAGTTTTGATAAAGATTCTACAAGTTCATCTCTTTCTAAATTAATATCATAAATCTCTGTCGATTTCTCATCCCATTTTAAACCCATTCCTGTATCAATCAAGACTTTTTTTGCATCCGAGATAAGCAGAAGATTTCTCGTAAAAAGTTTAACCCTATTTTTTTCGTCTGCGGGGTTTGATTTTTCCCAGAGCGGTTTGGGAATAATCCCGAACATTGCGCCCCCGTCAAGGCTTAAGCCACCGGATTCGATTATGTGCAGAGTGTATTTACCGATTTTCATCTATTATCCTTAAACTTTAATGATCTTATTAACTTTTTTCATTTTTAAATGAAAATTAAGCAATAGAACAAAAGGAAAGAAATTTTACCATTCTATTAATGTATGATGAGTACTTTTTAACCTAAACCTTTCAATATTAAGAAATTGACAGGTCTGATATTCAATATATTTCCTTACTTTTACTTTATAAATCAATATTTTGTATGGTGTTTTATATTATTACTTTTTAATTTTAATTTGTATCATAAACTAAAGGAGTCAACATGAGAGCATTAATAACTTTTTTCCTTCTCGTTTTAGTAATCAATATTTCGGCTCAAAACGATTCTACCGTAATTAGTCCATGGTCAAAATCGGGAATAATAGGTGTGAATGTAAATCAAATTGCACTGAGTAATTGGTCACAAGGCGGTGACAACAGTATTGCATGGACACTCTTTACAAATATGAGTCTAAACTATTCTGCAACAGAGTGGGATTTTAAAAACTCCCTAAAAGTTGCATTCGGCAGGACTAAACTTGGGAGTGATGATTACAGGACAAACGACAATGAACTTTATTTAGAGAGTGTTATTTCCTACAAAATCGGCTGGGCTGTTGATCCATATTTTAGTAATACGGTTAGAACAGCAATCGGCAAGGGTTATGATTACAAAAAAGTACCTTACCTAGAGATAGCTTCCTTATTTGATCCCGGCTATATTACACAAAGTTTGGGATTCTCTTACAGCAAGTTAAAGAACCTTTCAACACGATTGGGATTTGCATTTCAGGAAACATTTTCGGATAAATACAGAGCAAGATATCTAAATGATACAACTAAATCGATGCAGTTTGATACGGGTATTGAATCTGTAACAGAAGCGAATTATTCATTTGAAGAAAATCTTCTGCTTACAACTAAATTAAGATTATTCAGCAGGTTTAACTCTCTCGATGTTTGGGATGTAAGATGGGATAATACTATAACCGCAAAAATCTCAAAATATGTAAATGTTAATCTGAACGTTCTTGTAGTCTATGAGAAGAACCAATCGCTGAAAACTCAATTGAAAGAAGCACTTCAACTCGGTTTTACTTACAACTTATTTTAATCATTAGGAGAATAAAATGAAAATAATTGATGAATTCAAGTCGTTTATTAAGAGAGGGAATGTAATTGATCTCGCTGTCGGTATAATTATCGGGGCTGCATTCGGAAAAATTGTTAGTTCATTCGTAAATGATGTTATGATGCCTCCTATTGGTTTGCTATTAGGAGGATTGGATTTCTCAGAATTTGCTTTGGTTTTAAGGGAGGCTTCGGGAGATATTCCGGCGGTAACAATCAAATACGGAACGTTTATTAATATGGTTATTGATTTCCTTATAGTTGCGTTTGCAGTATTTATGGTAGTTAAGGTTGTGAATAAACTTAAAAGAGAAGAAGAAGCCAAACCAGCTCCGCCTAAAGTTACTAAAGAAGCTGAACTATTAGGTGAAATTAGAGATATTTTGAAGTCTAAATAAAACAGTTTTACGGCACTATTTTTTTAGTATTACCTTGAAAGTAGTGCCTTCCCCTAACATTGAAGATTTAACAAATATTTTTCCTTTATGGTATTCTTCAATAATTCTTTTAGAGAGGGACAAACCCAATCCCCAACCTCTTCTTTTTGTGCTGTACCCAGGTCGAAATACATCTTTCCTTCTCTTTAAATCTATTCCTTTACCGTTATCTGTTACATCCACTTCTACTTTCTTTTTATGCGGAATAATATCAATAACAATTTTACCGTGATCGTGTTCAATAGCGTCGAGAGCGTTTTTGATTAAATTTTCAAAAACCCACTCAAAAAGTTCATGATTGAGTTTTGCTCTAATTTCCTGGTCACCGTTAAGAAGCAATTCAACTCTCTTACCCGATTGGGGAAGTCGTCTCTTAAAGTATTCGGTAACCTTGTATAGAACTTCGTAAACACATTCATCTTTTAACTCCGGTTTCGAGCCAATCTTCGAGAAACGATATGTTATTTTATTCAGTTTTTCTACATCATTCTGAATTTCTTCGGCTGTATCAAGTACCTTATCAGAATCTGAAAAATTTAGTTTTAAAATTTCGATCCATCCCATTAAACTTGAAATAGGAGTACCGAACTGATGTGCGGTTTCCTTCGCCATTCCTACCCAAATATTACTTTGTTCACTCTTCTTGATCTGGCTAAAGCCTATATAACCGATAAAAACGAACAATGCTGCGATAACAAGAAGCAGGTAAGGATAAAATTTTAATTGATTAATTAATTCCGAATCGCCGTAATGAATTTTTGTTAGAATTATCGTATCGCCGTTTATCACATACAAAACCGGGATGGGTCTGTTTGTAGCATCCATCTCGGAAATTTTTTCTTCAAAGAATTCTTTAAGTTTTTTTTCAGAAAGATTAGTATCGTATCTGATGTTTCTTATATCAGTTTTATTATGGAAGTTTACATTGTTGTCTTCGTCTGTAAGAATAAGAGGAAAATCTATCGGACGAATAATATTCTCAAATAAAAAAGTAATATCGTCTGTGTCTTCTGTTGAATTTGCAACATATTCAAGTCCTTTTGCAAAGAATTGAACCATTTCCCTTTCTTTTACCTGGAGACTGTCAACTAAAGAATTGGTGTATAAAAGGGTTCCGCCTCCAATACAAAGTGCAATTACAAGTAGAAAGATTTTTATATTGACCGAAGCGGGACCGCCGCTCATTTTCATTCGGAGTACTCCTCGTAGAACTTCTCGATTGCCATAAAAATTGATTTTGCTATCTTCTCTTGAAACCAATCTTCTGTTAGTAATCTTTCTTGTTCCGGTACACTCATAAATGCCGGTTCTACAAGCATAGATATAGATTCGGGAATTCTGCACATATATAAATTGTCCCAATAAAAACCGAAATCATTCAAATCAATATTATCCAGTAAACTTTTATATATCAATTCAGCAAGCGGTTTTGCCTGGGGGTAATAGTAATAAGCAGATATGCCGTTGTGGACAAGTGGATTTACACCCTGCGGTACTGCATTATTATGAATGCTGACAGAAATTTCGGGATTGTGTGAATTTACAGCAGCTTTTCTTTCCCGCAAATTTAAACCTTTTGTTCCGTCATGTGTTAAAAAAACATCCGCTCCGGAATTCTCAAGCATTCCTTTTAATTTCATTGTTATCTGCATATTCACATCTTTTTCTCTAACTCCACGGGGTCCTACTGCTCCTGCATCCGGTGTGTGTCCGGGATCTAATACAATCCTTCGTCCCTTAAGTTGATTACTCCAGAATAGAAATGTCGAATTCTTTTTTGCTGGTTTATTAATATTGATTTTTAACACAGAGCCATCATAAACGGACTTATAACCCCAATGTGTCTTTTGATTAATAAAGACATCTATCTTCAGTGCACCGTCAAGCGGTTGAGTCCATTTGACTTCCTTAACAAAATCAGAAGAACGGTTATAATGAATCCAATCTATGTCCGATGTAATATTATAAATTAATATTTCCAGCATTTGCGGATTATTGTGCTGTACTATTTTATAAGGTAACCGTTCACTTAAGCCAATTTCGATTCCAACACTTCTATCGGTTTCTTCAACCCTCATAACAGAAACAACACCATTCGGCGGGGGAGTACCAGCCTGCAGTATTGAAACAGAGTTTTCGGATAAATATATATGTTGTGCTGAACCCAGGCGAGCCTTATACCATCCGCCCTGCTTTTGCATAACTTCAAGTTTAATCCCTTCTTCCATAAACAAATTGTAACCTAACCCGGGCCCATATCTTCCGATAACAAGATTTGGCTCAGATTTCGTTTGAATAACAAGAGGAATGTTATCATTAAGAGTAGTTATAGTTCCTTTTGCCGCAGCTTTTACTGAAGGGAATCCATTTTTTTCGGCAGTAATAATAATTTTAGCATTCTTTAATTCTTTATTGATTCTGACAGCACCTCGATAGATGCCATCAATCCGGTTGTCCACTCCTTTAAAACCATCACCAAATATTGCATCTCCTAATAGGTACTTTTGTTCGATTACAGTCTCCACCATAGGAAATGTACCTGTTAAGCCATCTATTGAAAAAGATAGTTTAGAACCGGGAGTTGCCCGTGCTTCAACTTCGATTAGATCATTGAATCTGATTGATAAATCTTCATTTGGAGATATTCTCCAGTTTTTATCAATTGTTAATTCGCTCTCGGGCAGTTGCGGAGGGGGAAGTTTTACTTTATAAATTTTTTCAACTTCAACAGTTTTATTATTTGATATTACCTCAAAAACAAATTTTCCTTTAGTCATGCCTGCATCTTCAAATAAAACTACCGGGCAGTAACATAAAAATGCCCCGTCAGCATCTATGTTTGCTTCAACGTCATTGATTTTGAGTTGCGCATTTTGTTTATCAATCTGTCCTAAAAGAAAAACAGACTTACCATTTATTTCGATTATCTCATTTGAGGTGGGATAAATAATGTTTATTCCAACTTTATCATCTTCCTGAGGGATTGATAACCTTAAAGAGCAAATCAAGATTACAATTAAATATAAAGCAGCTTTTTTCATTCGGTATAAAAGGTTTGATTTCTTTTAGGACCAACGGAAATAATCCTGATATTAATACCTGCTGATTTCGAAATGAAGTCGAGATACTCTTTAGTTTTTGCTGGCAGTTGATTATAAGATGTACATTCTTTAGTGCTGGAATTCCATCCTTGTAGAGTCTCATAAATTGGTTTAACCAAAGACAATCTGTCATAATCGGTAGGATACGATTTTAGGATCTTCCCATCCAATTCATAACCTATACAAACTTTTATCTCTTCGAAATGATCAAGGACATCAAGTTTTGTAATTGCAACCGAATCCAAACCGTTTATCATTGCAGAATACTTAACGAGTGCTGCATCGAACCAGCCGCATCTTCTCGGTCTGCCTGTAGTTGCACCAAATTCACTCCCGATTTCTCTCAACTTTTCTCCATCTTCATCGAGCAATTCCGTAGGGAATGGACCTTCACCAACGCGGGTTGTATAAGCTTTTACAATTCCTATTACCGAATCGATTTTAGTTGGTGGAATTCCCGTCCCTGTGCAGGCTCCTCCTGCAGTTGGATTCGACGAAGTAACATAAGGGTATGTGCCATGATCAACATCCAGCAGAGCTCCCTGAGCACCTTCCAGTAGAATAGATTTCCCTTCTGCAATGGCATTATTTAGAAAAACAGGTACATCCTTGATGTATGGGTCAATTTTTCTATCGAAATCAAGATAAGATTCGATTATTTCATCAACATTCAGTTCTTCATGGTTATATATTTTTTTAAGCAAATTATTTTTTTCTTCAAGATTTTCGCGGATTTTTCTCTCAAGTACTTTTTTGTTTAATAGGTCAATTATCTTAATCCCTTTCCGCGCGTATTTATCTATATAACAAGGACCGATACCCCTACCTGTTGTACCTATTTTTTGCTTACCACTTTCGCTTATCGAATCAAGAAGTTTGTGATAAGGCATAATTAGATGAGCATTATGACTTATAAATAATCGTCCATCAACATTAATATTGTGTTGTTTTAGTAAATCAATCTCTGAAAGCAGTGCGGCGGGATCAATAACAACACCGTTACCAATAACACAAATAACGTTTTCGCGTAAAATACCTGAAGGGATTAAATGAAGAATATATTTCTTATCGTCGATTTCAACTGTATGTCCCGCATTTGCTCCTCCCTGATACCTTGCAACAATATCGAAATCTTTACTTAAAAGGTCGACAATTTTCCCTTTACCTTCGTCTCCCCACTGGCTGCCGACTATAATTGAAACACCCATTAAAACTCCGCTTTAATAATTGAAAAAGAAAACTCCGAATCTTGTCCGGAGTTATAGAAAATAAATATAAAAAAACTGTTATTTGTCGAAAGTCTTTATTGCTTCGTCAACCGAGTCATAGTTTTCAAAAATTGTAATCAATTTGGTGATCATTAACAGGCTCTGAATTTTCTCGGTAACGCAAGCAAGTTTCAGTTGTCCGCCATCTTTTTTAACGGTTGTTAATCCGCTGATCATCATACCTAAACCGGAACTATTCATAAATTTAACATCTGATAGGTCTAAAACAATGTTTTTCTTCTCTTCAGCTACAAGTTTTTTTAATGTTTCACTGAATTCGATAGCTTCGGGACCACCCATTACGTTTCCTTTTAATTCAAGAACAACAGCTTCGTACCTCTCGGTTATTTTAAGTTTCATGATTTCTCCAAAAAATTTTTATTTGAAAATTAACCAGTTGATTTTTCTTTTGCAAGTTAATTGAGTCAACACGCAATGAATATATGCGGTTTGTTACTACTTTTTCGATTATACATCTCTAATTTAGTAAAGATTTAATTAATTTTCACAGAAAAAGGGGATACTCATGGGTGAAAAGTGAAATGTCAAACGTGAAACGTCAAATGTGAAATGCTGATGGCTTTCCGTTTATCACAATATAATAGAACATGTTATGTTTTATAACCTTTTATAGATAATTCTGTACCATTATAGGAATTTTTCCTATTTTCGTTAGGAACTAATTAAAAACATATTCGTCAAAATCACAGAATCACAAAAACGGTATGGATGAATTGCAATCTCAATCAATTTTTATGCTTGATGACGACTTCTCTTTAATAAAGAAGTTCAACGAAGGGAATGAATTTGCTTTCAGAACCCTCGTCCATCGTCATAAAGAAAAAGTGAGAAACATTGTTTATCTGGTGCTTGGAAACACAGACCAGATAGAAGATATTTCTCAAAATGTCTTCATTTCAGTTTATAAGAACTTGAAATTTTTTAGGTTTGAATCCCAATTTACTACATGGCTTCACAGAATTACTGTGAACAAATGCCGTGATCATATTAGACGGGTGAAAATTAAAAGTTTTTTTACCGGATTTTCGACTGATGAAGTTGATGTTCCGGCAGATGAACAGGAGACAAATTTTGATATACATGAATTTGTAAGGCGCGGCATTGCTAAACTACCTGAAAAATTGAAAGTCCCACTTGTACTAAAGGATTTTGAAGGATTGAGTTATCAAGAAATTGCAGAAACTTTAAATACTGAAGTCGGTACCGTTAAGTCCAGAATTTTTAGAGCGAGAGAAGGCTTGCGAAAAATATTAGAACCTTATAAAGAGGAGCTACTATGAAACAGAATTACGAAAAATATGAGAACATTTCTGCTTATCTTGACGGTGAATTAAGTCCCGAACAGAAAGAGAGATTGAAAAATGAAATTCAATCAGACAGCGAAATGAAAAAAGTACACTCGGAACTGGAAAAGGTTAAGGAGTTAGTTACCGGCATAAAACCATTGCAAGAAGATGATTATTTTGAACAGAGGTTAATGGAAAATGTTAAGAGTGCTCCAGGTAAAACGTTTAAGTTTAATCTAATAAAGAAACCTGTTATAGCGTTTTCTTTGTTAACTGTTTTCTTTATGATTTTCTTGAAGTATAATCCCGATTTCTTCGATAAGTTTATAACGGATCAGCAAACAAATATTATCGATTTTTATACGGAGAACTTGCAACCCCTAATCTTTGCAAGTACGCTCACAAATGAAGACATCTTCAATTTTGCAATGAACAAAGAACTGGTATTAAATAAAGAAAACAACCAGTTTCTTGCCATTGAGAAAGACGAAAACGGCAATGAAGTTTTTGAGATCAAATATGCCGGAAATGCTTCGGGATCTCTGAACCTTGAGTCTTTCGTAAAAACATTGAATTTGAATGAAAAACAAAAAGTCCAGATCGATTCTATACTTGAAAGTTATTCCGATGAAATTTCGACCCAAATTCTCGTGAACGATAAAAACGTTGTGGCAGTCAATCCGAATATTCGCCATTACCGGAATGCAATAAAATCGGATCTGATTTCATTTGCTGCAAATACCGGTTCAGCTACTGCAAAACAGATTTTTCCGGCTCATTTTGAGGTAGAGAAATTACACAACTTTTCACGGAGTATTATCTCGGCAGACACAAAAGGGAATAATGTTTATTGCTTTATAGGACCGGATACAATCTTCTTTAATAAAATTGAAATAGATAAAGATGAGTTGAAACGGGAAATCGAGAAGTTTAAAGAAGAAATGAAAATTCATCAGAAAGATATTAAAGCATTAAAGAAACTGAAATTCGATGTGAAAGTATTTCCTCCGGATTCCATAATAAGACACAGTAGGATAATCCGATCGGATTCGAATCAATTCAGAATTATTATACCGGATGTTTTTATACCGGAAATTACTATACCGAACTTTGATAGTCTCGATTCGGAATTGAATAAAGCACTCTTACATCTCAAGGATTTAAATATCGGGTTTAAAATGGATTCTTTAATGAATAGAAGGAGAATTCACGTTAGAATTAATTCCGATTCTTTAAAAAATTTAATTCATAAGTTTAACCCGGATTCTCTGAAAGCTTTTCACTTTAAATTTAAGGATAAGGACTTCGACCTTAAGAATCTCGATTCTTTGGGGCAAGTATTCAAACATTTTTTTGCCGACTCTTCAAAAATAAAATTTCCTAAAGAGTTCAATTTTGAGTTAGATGAATTTAAAAAAGAAATGGAATATCTGCGAAAAGAGATGGAACAACTGCGGCGAGAGCTTCATAATAAGAAGGAGAAAAAAGAGATCAAAAATGTTCCGATTGAGATTTAAGATGAATTCATAACTACTGAACAGGGGAGACATAGCTTAAAAACAGCACTTTCTCAGACAATATTTGCCCAATTTTTCCGAAAATCGTAATTTAAGATTGTAATCATTAAACATTCTTGAATTATTGGAGTTAGATAATGAAATTTCAATCAAAGAACTACTATTCTTACTTAATAAAATCAGTTGTAATATTTGTAATTAGTCTTGTATTTTACGGCTCAACCCCGCCGGATGAAGGGATGTATCCTTTGAGTGAAATCGCAGGGATTGATCTGAAAAAAGCAGGATTAAAAATAGAAGTGAACGAGTTATACAATCCAGACGGTATTAGTTTGATTGATGCCCTTGTTAATACCGGCGGTTGTACCGGTTCGTTCGTTTCTGATGAAGGATTGATTTT
>Ga0208244_101049_pt1 | contig 18078 bp, 16 predicted proteins | sample SubbioCR12Aug_5A_FD_184828 | JGI IMG/M metagenome (GOLD analysis project Ga0208244, IMG submission 184828) | Serpentinite rock and fluid subsurface biosphere microbial communities from McLaughlin Reserve, California, USA - CR12Aug_5A (SPAdes) | ecosystem: Environmental > Terrestrial > Deep... | reverse complement strand
GAGGGCCCGTCGTCCCGGCGCAGGCCGGGACCCAGGGCAGCGGTTGGTTGGGCGACGAGGGCCGTTCTGGATTCCGGCCTGCGCCGGAATGACGAGGGCCGCCTTCCCTACGCGACCACACGGTTCAACTCCTGCAGGCTGGTCTCGCCGCGCCGCACCAGTTCCAGGCCGGCCTCGCGCAGCAGCCGCGTGCCTTTCGCGCAGGCGGCCTCCTTGACGCGGCGCACCGGCTCGCGCGTGACGATCATTTCGCGCAGTTCGTCGTCGAGGATGAGCACCTCGGCCACCGCCTTGCGTCCGCGGTAGCCGGTGCCGCGGCAGTGGGCGCAGCCGCGACCGGCGCGCAGCGTCCAGCCGGCGTCCGGCGCGATGCCGGCGGCGGCGAGCAGCGCCGCGTCGGGGCGGTCGTCTTCGGCGCACTCCGGACAGTTCACGCGTACCAGGCGCTGGGCGACGATGCCGTTGAGCGCCGCCACCAGGCTGTAGGGGTCGAGCCCCATGTGGGTGAAGCGGCCGAGCACGTCGAAGACGTTGTTGGCATGCACGGTGGTGAGCACCAGATGGCCGGTGAGCGCCGCCTGCACGGCGATCTGCGCCGTCTCGCCGTCGCGGATCTCGCCGACCATGATCTTGTCCGGGTCGTGGCGCAGGATGGAGCGCAGGCCGCGCGCGAAGGTGAGGCCCTTCTTCTCGTTCACCGGGATCTGCAGCACGCCGGGCAACTGGTACTCGACCGGGTCCTCGATGGTGACGATCTTGTCGTGGCCGTGGTTGATCTCGCCGATGGCGGCGTACAGCGTCGTCGTCTTGCCGCTGCCGGTGGGGCCGGTCACCAGCAGCATGCCGTAAGGCTCGGCGGCGAGCCGGCGCAGCGCCGCCATCGTCGCGGCATCGAAGCCGAGCGCCTCCAGGCGCAGCCCGGCCACCTCGTCGGTAAGGCGCTGCTTGTCGAGGATGCGCAGCACGGCGTCCTCGCCGTGGATGCTCGGCATGATCGAGACGCGGATATCGATCTCGCGGCCGCGCGCCGCCACCTTGAAGCGGCCGTCCTGCGGCACGCGCCGCTCGGCGATGTCGAGCTCGGCCATCACCTTGATGCGCGAGATGACCTGCTCTGCGTTCTCCGCGCCCTGGATGCCGCCGACGCCGGCGAGCACGCCGTCGATGCGGTACTTGACGAAGATGCCGCCGGGCGCGGTTTCCAGGTGGATGTCGCTGGCGCCGGCCTTGAGGGCGTCGTAGAGCGTGGAGTTCACCAGGCGCACCACCGGGCTGGCGTCCTCGCTGATGCTCTTCAGCGATATGTCCTCGGCGGCGGCGCCCCGCTCGGCGCCCTGCGCCATGGTGACGATGCCGTCCATGGCGCGCAGCGTCTCCTCGTGGCGGGCGAGGTAGGCGGCGATGTCGCCGCGATGCGCCAGGCGGATCTCCAGCGGCTGGCGCACGCGTTCCTCGGCCCAGTCGCGCAGCGCCGGCTTGAACGGGTCGGCGATCACCAGGGCGAGCGCTTCACCTTCCCTGAACAGCAGGCATTCGCGCTGCAACGCCTCGCCGTAGGGCAGCAGGTCGAAGGCCGGCGCCAGGGCATGCAGTTCGCCCAGCCCGACGACGGTCTGGCGCACCGTTGCGGCCAGCCGCGCCATGAACGCCTCGGCGGAAACGCCGCAGCCCTCCTCCAGCGCCTCGATCAGGCGGCCGCCGCGCGCAGCGGCGACGGCGCGGGCAGCATCGAGTTCCGCGACGGCGAACGGCGAGGCGAAGAGATCGAGATCGCGCGGCTTGTTCATCCGATGCTCTCGGCGAGCTGGAAGATCGGCAGGTACATGAGGACGACGATGGCGCCGATCACCAGGCCCATCAGCAGCATCAGCAGCGGCCCGAACAGGCGCGTCGCCCACTCCGCCCAGCGCGCCATCTCCTCGTCGTGGAAGGCGGCGGCGCGTTCCATCATCTCGCCCATGTTGCCGGCACGCTCGCCCACCCGCAGCATGCGCAGCGCGACCGCGGTGGTGAGGCCGTCGGTCTCGAAGGCCTGCGAAATGGCGCTACCCTCGCGGATGCGCCGCGTCGCACTGGCCAGACGCGCCTGCAGGGCGACGGAGAGCAGTCCGCCGACCATCTCCAGCGCCGGCACGATGGCGATGCCGCCGCGCAGCAGCATGCCGAGCGTGCGGTACAGGCGCGCCAGCTGGAACACGCGCATGCGCTCGCCCAGCGCCGGGATGCGCCACAGCAGGCGGGCGGCGCGCTGCAGGGCGAGGCGGCCGCCGCCGTGGACCAGCACGGCCACCAGCGCCGCGCCGAGGACGAGCAGCAGCGGCCAGGTGCGCTCGACGATCAGGCCCCACTCGAGCAGCAGGCGCGAGAGAAACGGCAGGTTGCCGCCCATGTCCTCGTAGATGTGGGAGAAGCGCGGCACGACGTAGCCCATGAGAAACAGGATGACGAGGCCGCCGACGCCGATCAGCAGCACGGGATAGATCGCCGCGCTGACGAGCCGCCCGCGCAGGGTTTCAAGCTGGGAGGCATAGACGATGTAGCGGCCGAGCGCCTCGCCGAGGCCGCTGGTGCGCTCGCTGGCGCGCACCGTCGCCACGTAGAGCGGCGGAAAGGCCTGCGGCGCGCCTTCCAGCGTGGCCGAGAACGGCTTGCCTTCACGCAGGCCGGCGACGACCTGCCGCAGCACCGCATGCACGGCGGGCCGGCCTTCCTTTTCGGCCAGCGTCTCGATGGCCTCGACCAGGGTGATGCCAGAATCCAGCAGGGACAGCAGTTCCTGGCTGAAGAGCAGGAGTGGAAAGCGCGCGCTGCCGCCGGCGCGCAGTCGGCCGAGCAGCGGCGCACGGGAGACGGAGAGTACGGACTGGCCCTGCGCGGCGACCTGGCGCGCCGCATCGGCCGCATCGGCGGCCTCCAGCAGCGTGACGCCGACGCCGGCATCCGGTCTCAGGGTCTTGACGCGAAATTGCATCGCCGGTCACCAGTTGGTGATGTCTTCGGCCTCGCCGCTGCCGCCCGGCTGGCCGTCCTTGCCGTAGGAAACCAGGTCGTATTCGCCGTGCTCGCCCGGATACTTGTAGGCGTAGGGCCGGCCCCAGGGGTCGAGCGGCACCGCCTTCTTGAGATAGGGGCCGGACCACTTCGCCTCGGCGGCGGGACGCTCGTTGAGCGCCGCCAGCCCCGCTTCGGTCGCCGGATAGCGGCCGACATCGAGACGGTACTGGTCGAGGGCCTTTTCCAGGGCGTCGATCTGCGCGCGCGCCGTCTTCACTTCGGACTTGCCGATCTGGGCAAAGAATTTCGGCGCGACGAAGCCGGCCAGCATGCCGATGATGACCATCACCACCAGCAATTCCAGCAGGGTGAAGCCGGCGGCGCGCACTGCGGATTGTCTTGTTTTCATCGTCAGGGTATATGGAGAAGCCTGCATTTCCGTCCCGTCCCAACGGTCGGGGGTGTTCAGCACGGCCATGTGCAGCAGCCGAACGACGCAGGCAGTCTAAGCGGCTTGTATGACAGAACAGTTAACAGCCCGGATTTCGTGGTCTCCGCATAGTCCGTTCGGATCATCCCGCTGCTGCAGGATCATCCGTCCGCCGGCCTGAAAATCACCTCCACCGCAATATTTCCGACATACCCGGATGCGAAAATGGCCACAATGAATCCAATAGAAATCCTGCACGTTTGCAGAATGCCACGGGAGAATCCGATGGAACGCATCGACATAATCCGGTCCGAGCGCGACCTGCTGATTCAGCGCCTCGTCATCGACTGCGTCGAGAGGCTCGACAGGAATCCTCACTCGCTCTGGCTGCACACCATTCTGGAGAGCGGCTTCACCGGCTTTGCAAACATGAGCGCGGAGGAACTCGGGCGCGAAATCGCGCGGCGCGGCTTGCGCCTGGAGGAACCCTGCGATGAGCGGCAAAGCGAGGATTTCGACGACGATCCGGATGAGGATGAGGACGACTTGCTTCATTGCGCTGCGCTGGCCTGCCCGTCAGGCGCGTCCGGGCTTGCGTGATGCGCTGCCGGCACAACCGGCCATCGGCCGCCGCAATGTGGGCAGCGTGCTGCCTGTCCTGCGCGCCGGCGTCGGCGGACATCTATCACTTCCGCAACGAAGAAGGCGTTTCCCACTTCAGCGATCAGCCATCCGACCCGCGCGCCCGACTGTACTTGCGGGCGGCCGGAAGGATGCGAGATGCAGCGGCCCGCATCCCGCAGGGGATAAAGCAGCCCAGATTGTTGCGCGAGGTCGCCGAGGCGGCCCGCATAGGCCGCCTAGATCCAGCCCTGCTGCACGCCGTCGTCGAGGTCGAGTCGGCCTATAACCCCCAGGCCGTCTCGCCGAAAGGGGCGCTCGGCCTGATGCAGTTGATGCCGGCCACCGCCGCGCTCTATGGCGTGCAAAACCCCTTCGATATCTCTGAGAACCTGGTCGCCGGCGCAGTCCATCTGCGCAGCCTCATCGATCGCTTCTCCGGCGACATGTCGCTGGCGCTGGCAGCCTACAACGCCGGCAGCGGCGCCGTGCTGGCCCACGGCGGGCGCATCCCGCCCTACGCGGAAACACGGCGCTACGTGCCCGCAGTGCTGCAACGCTACGAGCGTCTGCGCGCAATGTTGCCGCCCTCGAATTGAAGTCTCCGTTTCCTGCACGGTCCGTCCTGGCGGGGTTTTTGCGAGGCCATAACAGTACGCCGCTATCGTGTCGTGCCCGATTTTGAATCAATCTGACTGGATGCCCCGATGCCCAAGAAAACAAAATGTTCTGTCGCGCTTCTCCTCGCAGTCCTGTTTCCGCTGTCATCCGGCGCCGAGGATGGCGGCGCCGCTGTCAAACAGGCGCTGGAATCCAGAATCGGAGGAAGCGTGGGCGAGGTCCGGAAAACGCCCTACCTGAAGCTGTATGAGGTGCAAATCGACGACAAGATCGTCTATACGGACGAAAAGGCCGAATACATATTCAACGGGAACATCATCGACGCCAGGACGCGCACCAACCTGACGCAGGAGCGCCTGGGCAAACTCTCCGCCATCGCGTTCTCCGACCTGCCGCTGGAGTTCGCCGTCAAGACCGTCAAGGGCAACGGCAACCGCGTACTGGCGACATTCGAGGATCCGAACTGCGTCTATTGCAGGAAGCTGGCAAAGGAACTGCAGGGCGTGGAGAATGCCACGATCTACACATTCCTGCTGCCGATCCTCTCCCAGGACTCGGAGGAAAAGTCGAAGGCGGTGTGGTGCGCGACAGACCGTGCAAAGGCTTGGAGCGAACTCATGGTGAAGGGCGCGACGCCCCCGCCAGGGAACTGCGAAACGCCGCTGAAAAAGATCATGGAATTCGCCCAGAAACACAGGATACAGGGCACGCCGACAATCTTCCTGGCCAACGGCGAGCGTCTCGCCGGCGCCATCCCGCTCGCGCAACTCGAAAAGAGGATGGCGCAAGCGCAATAGCCGCGGCGATCGCAACCAGGCTGCCCTGGGGCGGCCCCCACGATCCGCAACCGGTCATCTGCGCGCAATACCATCTTCATCCGGTTGCAATATCTCCCTCATACATTGGGACACACATGAACCCAATGGAGATGACAACCATGCTGCATCAGGCGAAACAGATAACCCGCATTCGCCGGCCAAGACTGCAAGTCGGCCTCGCCCACAGCGACTCGGACATCCTGGAGGCGAAGCGCCTGCGCTTCCGCATCTTCGCCGAGGAACTCGGCGCCAAGCTGCCCACGCGCACGCCAGGGGTCGACCACGATCTCTACGATCCCTTCTGCGATCACCTGATCGTGCGCGACGAGGAAAACAACCGCATCGTCGGCACCTATCGCATCCTGCCGCCGGAAGCGGCCAAGCGTGTCGGCGGCTACTATTCGGAAAACGAATTCGACCTGACCCGGCTGCACCTGCTGCGCGACAGCATGGTGGAGATCGGGCGCTCCTGCATCGACCCGGATTACCGCACCGGCGCCACCATCGCCCTGCTCTGGTCGGGCCTCGCCCGCTACATGGCGCAGGGGAACTACCGCACCCTGATCGGCTGCGCCAGCATCGGCATGGCCGACGGCGGACATGTCGCGGCGAACCTTTTCAGCCGCCTCGGCAATCATATGGCGCCGCCGGAATACCGCGTCTTCCCGCGCTGCCCGCTGCCGGTCGAGCGGCTCTGCAACGGCCAGCCGGCCGAACTGCCGCCGCTCATCAAGGGCTACCTGCGCGCCGGCGCCTACGTCTGCAGCGAGCCGGCCTGGGATCCCGACTTCAATACCGCCGACCTGCTGATCATGCTGCCGATGGCGCGAGTAGACGAGCGTTACGCACGCCACTTCATGGAGCGGAAAGCGGCGTGAGCGCCCCGCACGGCCGCCCGAAGGGGCGCCAGCCACAACCCGGAGCCGCGCACCCCAGGAGTACTTCTTCAGGGTGGCTTCGCCCACCCTTCAGGGCGCAGCGGCGAACAACCGTCACCCCCTTCCTCGGGAAGGGGGACGGGGGGAAGGTGCTCCAGTGATCGTCGCCTTCCGCCTCGCGCGTGTCGGCCTGCACCTGGTCGGCGGCCTCGCCACCGCAGCGGTGGTCTATCCGCTGGTCGGCCGTCCGGCGCGGCTGCGCCTGAAGCAGCGCTGGTCGCGCCAGCTGCTCGCGATGCTCGGGGTTCGCCTGAATGCCGGGGCGGCGTGCCTGTCCGCCCCTGCCCTGCTGGTAGCCAACCATGTTTCCTGGCTGGACATATTCGCCATCAATGCGCTGGCGCCTGCCGCTTTCGTCTGCAAGGCTGACGTACGGGACTGGCCGCTCATCGGCTGGCTGTGCGAACGGACGGAAACGATATTCATGCCGCGCGCCAGCCGCAGCGCGGCGAAGCAGGCCGGCGATGCCATCGCCGTGCGCCTGCGCCAGGGCGGGCACGTTGCGGCCTTCCCCGAAGGCACCACCAGCGCGGGCGGCGATCTTCTGCCTTTCCATGGCGCGCTGTTCCAGAGCGCCGTCGATGCCGGCTGCCGCGTGCAGCCGCTGGCCCTGCGCTACATGGATGGGAACGGCCGGCCTTCGACGGCAGCGGCGTATTGCGGCGACACCACGCTGCTGCAATCCATGCGCCGCATCGCCGCCGCGCCCGCCTTGCAGTTGCAACTCGATATCCTGCCGCCGATCGACGGGCAGGGCGCCGACAGGCGCCGGCTTGCCGCGGCGGCCCATCAGGCCATCCGGCACGCGCTTTCTCTGCCTCAGGAAATGCGGCTTGATGCCGCAGGGACGTCCGCCACCTGCGTCAGGCTGGCGGCAGCGTGACGCGCCAGGCAGGCAGCTCCACGCTGAAGGTGCTGCCCGCGCCCAGTTCCGAGCGGATGTCCAGGCCGGCCTGATGCCGCAGCAGCACGTGCTTGACGATCGACAGGCCGAGGCCGGTGCCGCCTGACTCGCGCGAGCGGCCCCGATCCACCCGGTAAAAGCGCTCCGTCAGGCGGGGAATGTGCTCCTCGGCGATGCCGATGCCGCTGTCCTCGACGCTGAATCGGCCTTTGCCGTCGTCGCGCACTTCCCACCGCAGCACGATGCGCCCGCCTTCCGGTGTGTAGCGCACGGCATTGCTGACCAGATTGGAGAAGGCGCTGTGGAGTTCGTCTCGGCTGCCCTTCAGCGTGGCCGGCACCACCTCGCAGACAATCGAGTGACGGCCGCCGCTGAGCCGGCGCGCCTCGCTGGAGATGTCGTAAATCAGGTCGCGCACGTCAAACTCCTCCTCGCGCAACATCTGCGTTTCGCTCTCCAGGCGCGACAGGATGAGCAGGTCGTCGACGATGCGGAGCATCCTTCCGACCTGTTCGCTGACCATGCCCAACTGATGCCGGACCTCCGCTGCAGGCGCGTCTTCCGCCGCCTCCGGCTCCTCGACCATATGCTCGAGGAAACCGGAGATCACCGTCAGCGGCGTGCGCAATTCGTGCGAGACATTGGCGACGAAGTCGCGCCGCACGGTGTCGGCCCGCTCGATCTGCGTCACATCGAAGCTGATGAGCAGCTTGCGGTCCTTGCCGAATCGGATGGCCTCGAGCGAAAGCACGCCGCCCTTCATCTCCGGCGGGCGATACAGCAGAGACTCGCCTTTGCGCGGCTGGACGATGAATTCGGCCAGCCGCGGCAGGCGAATCAGATTCGTCACCAGCAGGCTGGCATCGCGCTCTCCGTGCAGTCCCAGATGCTGCTCGGCCATGCGGTTGCACCAGACGATGTGGTCGTCGCCATCCAGGATGACCAGTCCGTCGGGCGAGGCTTCCGCCGCCTGGCTGAACACCTCCAGGTCGGCCAGGATCCGTTCTCGCGCCCTGGCCTCCTGACGCAGCATCCGGTAGAGCTCGACGAAGACATCGCCCCAGACGCCCCGGGCATCGGGCAGCGTCCGGCCATCCGGTCGCTTCAGCCAGCGTCGCAGACGCGTCAGTTGAACGCTGTGCAGGACAAGCAGCAGGAGCAGTCCCAGGCACCCCGCCGCCCAGCCGACGGCGGCGCCGAACCAGGCGCCAAGCAGTACCGAGACGACGGCAAGCGGCATGAGCCGCAGCAGCAGGGTGGCCCAGGCGGAATCCATGGCGCCCTTTTATTGAGAACCGTAAAACTGACTGTCAACATTCCTCCCGTTCGTGGAGAGCCTGTCGAACCATGAACGGGCGACGGCGTGCCATTCACCCTTCGACAAGCTCAGGGCGAACGGCAAGGAAGTGTTGTCAGTCATTTATCCGATGGCGGGACTGGCGGCGAGGCGGTAGCCGGCGCCGCGCACGGTCTCGACCAGCTGGCCGCCGTCGTCGCCGAGCGCCTGTCGCAGCCGACGGATATGCACGTCGACCGTGCGCTCTTCGATGAAGACGTGATCGCCCCAGACCTTGTCGAGCAGCTGCGCACGGGCGAACACACGGCCGGGGTTCGCCATGAGGAAGCGCAGCAGCTTGAACTCCGTCGGCGCCAGCATGATGCGCCGGGCATCCAGGGTGACTTCGTAGGTGATCGGATCGAGCCGCAACGGGCCTGCCGACAAGACGGATTCGGCGATGTGCGGCGCACGCCGCCGCAGCAGCGCCTGGATCCTCGCCACCAGCTCGCGCGGACTGAACGGCTTGACGAGGTAATCGTCCGCACCCGTATCCAGGCCCTCGATGCGGTCGCTCTCCTCGCCGCGCGCGGTCACCATGATGATCGGCAGGTCGGCGGTGCGGGGATTCTGGCGCAACTGTCGCGCGAGCGTGATGCCAGAAGTCTTCGGCAGCATCCAGTCGATCAGGACGACATCCGGCAGCGCGCCGTTGAGGAGGGCCAGCCCCTCCTCCGCGGAAGCCGCCAGGTTCACTGAAAAACCGGATTTGCGCAGCGTAAAGCGGAGGAGCTCCTGAATGGCCGGATCGTCTTCGACAACCAGAACGCGGCATTCCATCACGTTATTGCGCCTCTCCCGTTTTGCCGCCGAAGCGCTTGCGCTCCTTGCTGATGTGCCGCACGTCCGTGCCGCGCACGATGTAGATGACCTGTTCGGCGACGTTCTTCACATGGTCGCCGATGCGCTCGATGGCCTTGGCGATCCAGGCGATCTCCAGCGCCGTCGAGATGGTGCGCGGGTCTTCCATCATGAAGGTGATGAGCTGGCGCAGGATGTTGCGGAACTCGACGTCGATGTTGACGTCCTCGCCGATGATTTTCTCGGCCTCCTCGGAGTCCAGCCGCGCCATGGCATCGAGCGCCCGCCGCAACTGCACCACGGCCAGGTCGCCGGCGCGGCGCACCTCGGCCGAGCGCGGGATCTGCAGGCCGCGACGCTCGTGGATCTGCCTGGCCATGCGGGCGATCTTCTCCGCCTCGTCGCCCATGCGCTCGAGATCGGTGACGATCTTGCTGACGCCCATGATCAGACGCAGGTCGCTGGCGGTCGGCTGCCGCTTGGCGACGATGTGCACGCACATGTCGTCGATCTCGACCTCGTAGGCATTGACGCGGAACTCGGTCTCCTCCACCTGCATCGCCTTGTCGTGGTCGCCGGTGGTGAAGCAGACGATGGCGGCGAGAATCTGCGACTCGACGACGCCGCCCATCTGCAGGACGCGCGAGCGGACCTCCTCCAGGTCGGCGTCGAATTGCTTGGATATGTGTTCGCTGAGCGGCATGGCGGTTCCTTGTTAGCCGAATCGTCCGGTGATGTAGGCCTCGGTCTGGGAATTCTGCGGCTTGATGAAGAGGTCGTCGGTACGGCCGAACTCTACCAGTTCGCCGAGGTACATGTAGGCAGTGAAGTCGGACACGCGCGCCGCCTGCTGCATGTTGTGCGTGACGATGACGATCGTGTACTTGTCCTTCAGTTCGAAGAGCAGCTCCTCGATCTTGGCGGTGGCGATCGGGTCCAGGGCCGAGCACGGTTCGTCGAGCAGCAGCACCTCCGGCTCGAGCGCGATGGCCCGGGCGATCACCAGCCGTTGCTGCTGGCCGCCGGACAGGCTCAGGCCGCTCTCTTCCAGCCGGTCCTTCACCTCGTCCCACAGCGCCGCCCCGCGCAGGGCCTTTTCCACCGCCTCCTCCAGCAGCGCCTTGTTGCGCACCCCCATGATGCGCAGGCCGTAGGCGACGTTCTCGAAGATCGATTTCGGGAAGGGGTTCGGCTTCTGGAACACCATGCCGACGCGGCGCCGCAGCAGGGCGACGTTCAGGCTGCGGTCCATGATGTTCTTGCCGTCGAGCAGGATGTCGCCTTCGATGCGGCAGATGTCCACCAGGTCGTTCATGCGGTTGAAGCAGCGCAGCAGCGTCGACTTGCCGCAGCCGCTGGGGCCGATGAAGGCGGTGATGCGCTTGTACGGAATATCGAGATTGATGCCCTTCAGCGCCTTCGCGCTGCCGTAGTAGAGGTCGAGATTGCGCACCTCGATGGCGGTCTTCGCCTCCGCGGCGTGCTGCGTCGCTTGCGCCCGCCGTTCCAGCACGCGCACGTCGATGGCGTGGCCGCGCGGCTGGGGTGGCGCTGCCGTTTCGGGTTCCATGATTTCTCCCATAGGTAGGTTCATACGCCTTCCAGGTTGCGATAGCGCTCGCGCAGGCGGTTGCGCAGGTGGATGGCGGCCAGGTTCAGGCCCATGATCACGATCACCAGCAGCAAAGCGGTGGCGTAGACCAGGGGCCGCGCCGCCTCGACGTTCGGACTCTGGAAGCCGACGTCGTAGATGTGGAAGCCCAGGTGCATGAACTTGCGCTCGAGGTGCAGGTAGGGGAAGTAGCCGTCCAGGGGCAGGGCGGGCGCCAGCTTGACGACACCGACGAGCATCAGCGGCGCCACCTCGCCGGCCGCGCGCGCCACCGCCAGGATCAGACCGGTCATCATCGCCGGGCTGGCCATCGGCAGCACGGTGCGGATCAGCGTCTCGGCTTTGGTCGCGCCGAGGGCGAGGCTGCCCTCGCGGATCGAGCGCGGCACGCGCGCGAGCCCCTCTTCCGTGGATACGATCACCACCGGCAGCGTCAGGATGGCCAGGGTCAGCGACGCCCAGAGGATGCCCGGGCTGCCGAAGGTCGGCGCCGGCAGGGATTCGGGGAAGAACAGCTGGTCGATGTTGCCGCCGAGGAAGTAGACGAAGAAGCCGAGGCCGAAAACGCCGTAGACGATCGACGGCACGCCGGCGAGATTGTTCACCGAGACGCGGATGATGCGGATCAGCGGACCCTGCCTGGCGTACTCGCGCATGTACACCGCCGCCATGATGCCGAACGGCGTGACGATCACCGACATCAACAGCACCATCAGCACGGTGCCGAAGATGGCCGGGAAGATACCGCCCTCGGTGTTCGCCTCGCGCGGATCGTCCACGATGAACTCGGCCAGCTTGCGTGCGTAATGTCCGGCCTTGTCCGGCACGCTCATCGCGTTCGGCCGGTAGACACCGGCAACGTGGGCCAGCCTCACCTCGACTTCCTTGCCGTCCATCACCTCCGCCACCAGCGCATCGCGCCCGATCTCGTCGCGCAATTTCTGCAACGCCTCCTGCAGCACGGCAAACTGGCCGTCGTAGAGCTTGCGGCGCGCCGCGATGTCGGCCTGCAGTTCATCGGTCAGGCGTCCGTGCAGCTCGGCGCGGCGCGCCTCCAGCCGCAACTGTTCGATGTTGTAGTTGACGCGGCCGATGTCGTTCTTCTCGATGCGGTAGATCTGCCGGAACAGCCTGCCGGCCCGCTCGGCGCGCTGGACGAGTTCCGGCCAGGCCGCCTCGCCGGTGGCAACCACCTGGCCATTCTCCTTGACCGCCTTCAGGTGGCCGTAGAAGTTGCCCCATTCGTGCCGCTCGATGGTGATCAGGTCGGTCGGATAGTGCATTTCCTCCAGCAGCGGTTCGGGGAACCAGCGGAAGTCGACGCCGGTGACGTCCTTGTTGCCGAGCTTGAAGAGGAGCCGGTCTACGAAGACTTCCTCGGTATCGAGCTTGAAGCCGGATTCGGCCAGGCGCCTGACCGACACCTCCTCGCGCTCGCGCACCTCGCCGATCAGGCGGATGCGGCTGCCGTCGCGCTGGACATACGAGGCCTCGGCGACCGCCTTCGGCCAGAAGTGGCCGAGGCCGCGCAGGGCGGTCAGCGCCAGCACGCCCGCCACCATCACGATGCACAGCGCGATCGCGCCGGCGGTGAGCCAGATCCACGGAGAGCCGGATTTGATCCATTCACGCATGTCGGTCCGCTCCCGTCAGATGGCCTGGTACTTCTCGCGCAGCCGCTGGCGCACCAGCTCGGCGAGGGTGTTCACGACGAAGGTGAAGCCGAACAGCACCAGCGCCGAGAGGAACAGCAGCCGGTAGTGCGTCTCGCCCACGCCCGCTTCCGGCATTTCGACGCCGATGTTGGCCGACAGGGTGCGGAAGCCCGTAAACAGGCTGAGATCCATCACCGCCGTGTTGCCGGTGGCCATCAGCACGATCATGGTCTCGCCGACGGCGCGGCCGAGCCCGATCATGATCGCCGAGAAGATGCCCGGCATGGCCGTGAGCAGCACCACGTTCAGCAGCGTCTGCCAGGGCGTCGCGCCGAGCGCGAGCGAGCCGGAGGTGAGGTGCTTGGGCACGCTGAAGATGGCGTCTTCGGCGATGGAGAAAATGGTCGGCGTCACGGCGAAGCCCATGGCGATGCCGACCACCAGGGAGTTCCGCTGCTCGAAGGCGATGCCCAATTCGTTGCTGATCCAGTTCGGCAGGTCGCCGCCGAACCAGGCCGCCTCGATGGGGTGGCCGATCTGGAAGGAGAGCCAGATCACCAGCGCGACCACCGGGAGCAGCAGCGCCGCCTCCCAGCCGGGCGCCAGGCGCAGGCGCAGCGACTCGGGCAGCAGGTGCCAGGCATACGCCGCGAGGATGAAGCCGGCCGGCATGAAGGCGATGGTGATCAGCACGCCGGCCAGGTTGTTCTCCACCAGCGGCGCCAGCCAGAGACCGGCGAGAAAGCCGAGGATGACGGTCGGCAGGGCCTCCATCACCTCGATCGTCGGCTTGACGATCTGGCGCATGCGCGCCGACATGAAGTAGGCGGTGTAGATGGCGCCGAGCAGCGCCAGCGGCACCGCCACCAGCATTGCATAGGCTGCCGCCTTGAGCGTGCCGAAGGTCAGCGGGGCGAGGCTGAACTTGGGCTCGAAATCGGCATTGGCCGCCGAGGACTGCCAGACATACTCGGGCGCCTCGTAGCTTTCGTACCAGACCTTCTGCCACAACGCGCTGAACGACACCTCGGGATAGTGGTTGTCGACGGCCGCCGAGTGCAACTGCCCGGCGGTGTCTTCGGCCAGATAGCCGTTGCCGCGCGGCGGGATGCCGAGCGCCACCAGCGGCTGACCGGAGAGCTTGCGCTTGAACAGGAGGCGGTTCGAGGTGGCGAAGTAGCTGCCGAGCTGGCCCTTCTCGTCGCCGACGATGAAGCCCTTGCGGAAGAATTCGGGCGCGATCGCCGTCACGGCGCCGGACATCGGCTCGAACTCGCGAATGCGCTTGAAGGCAAACCACGTGCCCTCTTCGCGCACCGGGAACCATTGCGCCAGCTGCCCGCGGTCGGTGCCGACGATCAGCGAGAAGCCGCCGGAGAGCAGCGCCAGCGCGGTCACGCGCTGCCCCTCGGCGGCGACCTCGATCGTTTCCAGCAGGCGCGGCTGCGTCTTGTCGGCGATGTCGTAGCGGCTGAGCGTGCGCTCGCCGTGCAGGATGTAGAGTTCGCGCTGCTTGGTCTCGATCGCCATCTGGCGGATCTGCGCCGGCAGCGGCGCGATCTCGGAGCGCTGCACCTCGCTGCGCTTCTCGCCGGTGATCAGGTTCGTCGTCACGTTGATCGCCGAGACCAGCAGGCGGCCGTCGTCGGTCTGGGCGACGACCGTCGTGCCCGAGTCGGAATGCTGCATGGCCATGCGCACCAGGGGCCGGCCGCGGTCGTCGATGGCGATCGGCCGGTCGCCGAGCGGGTATTCGACCGAAGGCGTAATCTGCCGCTTGTTCTCCGGGAAGGTGACTGCGTAGCCCTGCTTGACGATCACCGCCCTGCCGTCGGACAGCCCGTAGCCGAAGGCGTAGGTGCTCGGATCGCCCTTGGCGAAGCTCGCCAGCGTGGCGCCGGCGGGCAGGCTGACGGCGGCTTCGGCGATCGCCTCGCCGCTGTCGAAACGGAAGAAGGTGATGCCGCCCGCCGTCGTGATGCGCGCGCCGATCTCGCGCTGCTCCTCGCCCGACAGCGCGCCGGTGGTCTGGCCGGCGCGGCCGGGCACGGCGAAGCGCGTCTCGCTCTCGATGCCCGGCGCCGCAAACAAGGGCACGACGACGCTGGCGAGATAGAAGAAGATCGCCGACACCGCGAGGATGACGCCGATGCCGCCCGCGGTCATGAAATGCCGGAACAGCGCGTCCGACAGCAGGCGCCGGCCCATCGCGCGTTCGACGCTGACCGCGGTCGTGCTTTGATTGGTGGTGCTCGTCGTCATGTTCGTATTTTAACCCCGCACACGCAACGAGGGCGGCAACGGAGTCGCCGCCCTCGCCATGCCGCCGCAACCGGGCCGGATTATTTGCCCGCCCGCAGGCTCTTGAATCGCTCCATGGTCGCCGTCGGCCGGCCCTTCTTGATGCTGTCCTTGTTCATCACCCAGACGAGGGTGGCGCCGTTCGGGCCGGCGCCGATGTCGGTAAACGAATAGGGCACTTCGCCGAAGGAAATGAAGTCCTTCATGTCCTTCAGTTCGCCGAAGACATAGTAGCGGTCGTCCTTGAAGACCTCGCCGTGGAACCCGGCTGCCTGCGGCAGCTTGCCTTCGTACAGCAGTTCCCCGCGGCTGGGCGCGTTCTTCTTGACGTCGTCGCCGAGGATGCCGAAGACGAGGGTGCGGCCGCCCGGGCCGGCGCCGATGCGCGTGCGCGTCAGCGGCACTTCCTTGTGGGCGAGGAAACCGAAGTAGTTCTTCGTGTCGCCGAAGACGTAGAGACGGCCGTCTTCGGGCATCACCGCGAAGTATTCGCTCGCCGCATCGGCGGGCGTCTCCGCTTTCGCCGTCGCCTCCTGCCCGCCTTGCCGCATGTCGCCGGCGCAGCCGGAGAGGATCATCCCGGCGAGGACGGCAACCGGCAGCAGGCCGAATCGCGTTGCTTGTTTCATGCGTATCTCCTGATCATGCCTGCGGGGGGCAGCCCCGGCCCGAGAGCCGGCTTGGCCGCGCCCCGGCGGCGATTGATTACTTGGCGAACCCGTCGACCGCCTGCGCAGCCATGCGGGCGGGCAGCGGCACGAAGCCGTCCTTGATCACGACCTGCTGGCCCTGCCTGGACAGCACCATCTTGAAGAACTCGCGCTCCAGCGGCGGCAGCGCCTGGTTCGGCTTCTTGTTCACATAGACATAAAGAACGCGCGCCAGCGGATAGGTGCCGTCGATGGCATGGGCAGCATCGGGCTCGACGAAGGGCTGGCCCGGCTTCTTCGACAGCGGCAGCGCACGCACGCCCGAAGTCTTGTAGCCGATGCCCGAATAGCCGAGGGCGTTGATCTGGGTGGCGGTGCTCTGCACCACCGAGGCGGAACCCGGCTGCTCGGCGACGTTGCGCTTGAAGTCGCCCTTGCACAGCGCGTTTTCCTTGAAGAAGCCGTAGGTGCCGGACACCGAGTTGCGGCCGTACATGGCGATGTCGCGGCTGGCCCAGTCGCCGGTGAGGCCGACCTGGCCCCACTTGGTGATGTCGGCGGCGCCGCCGCACTTGCGGGTCGACGACATGATCGCATCGACCTCCTGGATGCTCAGGCCCTTGATCGGATTGTCCTTGTTGACATACACGGCGAGGGCGTCGATGGCGACCGGCACCGGATGGGGCTTGTAGCCGTGCTTCTTCTCGAAGCCCTCGACTTCCTTGGCCGTCATCAGGCGGCTCATCGGGCCGAAGCTGGAGGCGCCCTCGGTCAGGGCCGGGGGCGCGGTGGACGAGCCGGCGCCCTGGATCTGGATGTTGACGTTGGGATAGACGCGCTTGAACTCCTCGGCCCACAGCGTCATCAGGTTGTTGAGGGTGTCGGAACCGACGCTGGTGAAGTTGCCGGAAACGCCGGCCGCCTTCTGATAGGTCGGCAGGGCGGGATCGACCTGGACGGCCTGAGCCAGGGCGCCGCTCGAGGCGCCGCCGAAGGACGCCAGCAGGCCGAGCGCAATCGCCGTACGCTTGAAATTCATGGAAAACATATTCACTCCTTGGCTGAATAAACACGGGCAGTTTATGAAGCCAAGGTTACGGGATTGTTACGGCGCAGCCTGTCTTGCCGCCGTCCCACCGGCTTTTCTGGAAGTCCACGCGCGGAAAACCCCTATGCACGGCCCATGATTATTTGGGTCCGCCAGAGCCCGTGCGCGCCCATGGTTGCGATCCGTACGTTATTGGCAATTCGGGAGGGGCCGGAGACGAAGTTCACGATTCGGCCTGGTGAAGCGCTGACCGTGGCGGCGCCCAACAATTTTTGCGGAAACTTTCCCGATTGTGGCCGTTGCAACCATTCGGATTGGCCGAAAAAAGGCCGGCTGAAAAACCCATCGGGAAAAGTCAGTGTCCGCAGGCCGGCAGGATGTCCTGTTTCAGTCGCCCGACTGCCGCTTGAGGTAGGCGCACTGGGTATTATTGAAAATTACCATTACGGATGACCACCTTTCTGGGTGGTCGTGCGCTGCCCGGATCGGGTATGGCTCGAGGAGCGATGATGGGGTTAATGCCGCCGGGAAAGTCAGTCCCCGCAACACGGCGCGGCGAACTTCCCCCTCGCCCCTTTGGGGAGGGCTGAAGTTAGACACCGATTCCGGCGCCGGGTATGATTCGGCCGTCATTGGGGAGTAGCCGGCCTTCATCGAAAGGAGCCTGCGTCAACATGCTTGGCCTTGCGGCCATGGCGCAGGCGGTTCCCGAACTTGGCAAGACCTTTGACCACATTGCCTTCGGACTGGCCGGAGCGGCGCTGTGGTCATTTGTCACTGTCCGGCCAGGGAGCGCAAATGGAAGCATTCCTCGTCTCATCGGGCATCGTCGCTCTCGCTGAAATCGGCGACAAGACCCAGCTGCTCGCCTTCATCCTCGCCGCCAAATTTCGCCGGCCGCTGCCGATCATCGGCGGGATCCTTGTCGCCACGATTGCAAACCATGCCTTCGCCGGCGCGCTCGGTTCATGGATTACATCGGTGCTTGCCCCTGAAACGCTGCGCTGGATTCTGGGAATTTCCTTCATTGGAATGGCCATCTGGACGCTGATCCCGGACAAGTTCGAGGAAGGCGATGCCAAACTTGCCCGCCATGGCGTGTTTGGCACAACGCTCATTGCCTTCTTCCTGGCCGAAATGGGTGACAAGACCCAGGTCGCCACGGTTGCCCTGGCTGCGCAGTACCAGGCCTTCTACGCCGTGGTCGCGGGCACTACGCTCGGCATGATGATTGCGAATGTTCCGGCCGTGATGCTGGGTGACCGGATTGCCCAGCGGATGCCTGTCCGCCTGGTCCATGCCATCGCCGCAGCGGGTTTCGCGATGCTCGGTATTGCAATCCTGGCCGG
>Ga0208244_101048_pt1 | contig 18130 bp, 7 predicted proteins | sample SubbioCR12Aug_5A_FD_184828 | JGI IMG/M metagenome (GOLD analysis project Ga0208244, IMG submission 184828) | Serpentinite rock and fluid subsurface biosphere microbial communities from McLaughlin Reserve, California, USA - CR12Aug_5A (SPAdes) | ecosystem: Environmental > Terrestrial > Deep... | reverse complement strand
CCGCGCCTACTGCACCTTCCCGCTCTGCGGGCCGAGCCGCAACTCCTTCCTCACCGGGCTGTATCCCAACAGCACCGGGATCCTCCGGAACGAGCTGGTCTTCCGGCAGACGATTCCCGCGCACCACAGCCTGCCGCAGGCATTCCGGCTGGCGGGCTACTTCGCGGGGCGCATCGGCAAGCTCTACCACTACGGCGTGCCGCGCGCGATCGGCACCAACGGCCACGACGACCCCGGCTCGTGGGAGCTGGAACTCAATCCGGCAGGGGTGGATCGGTTGGAGGAGGAACCGTTCATTTTCACGCTCACGCCCGGCCAGTTCGGCGGCACGCTGAGCTGGTACGCCTCGCCCAAGAGCGACGAGCACCACACGGACGGGATGCTCGCCGCGGACGCCGAGTGGGTGCTGGAACGCTGCGCGCGGCAGAAGGGAAGGCCGTTCTTCCTCGCCGTCGGCTTCTACCGCCCGCACACGCCGTACGTCGCGCCGAAAGAGCCGTACTTCGGCTGGTACGACAAGGAGAACATGCCGCTCGTCACCGGCGTGGCGGAGGATCAGGCCGACCTGCCCGCCGCCGCGCTGGGCAGCTACAAGAAGGAGCAGGACAAGCTCACGGACGAGCTGCGGCGGCAGTGCGTGCAGGCGTATTACGCCAGCGTCAGCTTCATGGACGCGCAGGTGGGCCGCGTGGTCGACGCGCTTGACCGGCTCGGGTTGGCGGAAAGCACGATCATCGTCTTCACCAGCGACCACGGCTACCACATGGGCGAGCACGGGTTGTGGCAGAAGATGAGTCTTTTCGAGGAGAGCGCCCGCGTGCCGCTGCTGATCGTCGCGCCGGGCGTGGCGAAGCCCGGCGGCGTGGCGCACGCGCCGGTGAGTCAGGTGGATCTCTACCCGACGCTGGCCGAGCTGGCGGGCGTCAAGGCCCCCGCGAACCTTCAGGGACAGAGCCTTGTGCCGATGCTGCGCGACACGGGCGTGGCGGGGCGCAACTGGGCACTGACGCAGGTGACGCGCGGCAACGGCCCGCGCCGCTTTTTCGGCTACAGCCTGCGCACGCCGCGCTGGCGTTACACCGAGTGGAACGGCGGGGAGGCGGGCCGCGAACTTTACGACCACGACGCCGATCCGCGCGAGCTGGCCAACCTCGCGGCAAGCGCAGATCACGCGGGCGTGGTCGCCGAGCTTTCCGCGCAGATGGCGGCGGCGGTGAAGGGTACCTTCCCGCCGGACGGAACGACGCCCGAAGTGCGCGAGGGCACGTGGGTGCCGAACCTGACGAATTCGGGTGACGGCGGCGAGGGTGGCAAGGCTGGTCGGCTGTGAAAGCGAGGAGGCGAGAGATGAAGGCAACGGTTTTGATGGCGGCGGTGTGGGCGGCGGCGGTGATCGCGCGGGCGGAGGCGCAGCGGCCCAACATCCTGTTCCTGTTCGCGGACGACTGGGGTCGGCACGCCAGCGCCTACGTGGCGGCAGGCGAGGCGGGGGGCGTGAACGACGTGCTGCGGACGCCTAACATCGACCGGCTTGCGGCGCGGGGCGTGCTTTTCCGCAACGCGCACGTCAACGCGCCCTCCTGCACGCCCTGCCGCAGCGCGGTGCTTTCCGGCCAGTACTTCTGGCGTACGGGACGGGGGGCGATCCTGCGCGGCGCGGTCTGGGATGAAGCGATCCCGGCATATCCTTTGCTGTTGCGCGACGCGGGCTACCACATCGGCAAGACCTACAAGGTGTGGGGGCCGGGCACGCCCGCCGACGCGCCGTACGGCGGGCAGCAGCACGCCTACCAGAAGGCGGGCGGACGGTTCAACCAGTTCTCGCAGCACGTGACGCGCCTCGCGAAGCAGGGGCGGGCGGTCGAGGAGGCCAAGCGCGAGCTGTACGACGAGGTGCGGGCCAACTTCGGGGCGTTCCTCGCCGCGCGGACGCAGGGGCAGCCGTTCTGCTACTGGTTCGGGCCGACCAACACGCACCGCAAGTGGACGCGCGGCAGCGGCAAGGCGCTGTGGGGGATCGACCCCGACGCGCTCAAGGGCAAGATGCCGCCGTACCTGCCGGACGTGCATGAGGTGCGCGAGGATCTCGCCGACTACCTCGGCGAGGCGATGGCGTTCGACGCGGCGGTCGGCGTGCTGCTGGAGGCGCTGGAGGCCAGCGGCGAGGCGGGGCGCACGCTGGTGGTGGCGAGCGGCGACCACGGCGCGCCGGGCTTCCCGCACGGCAAGTGCAACCTGTACGGCTTCGGGACGGGCGTGGCGTTGGTGGTCGCCGGGCCGGGCGTCAGGGGCGGGCGCGTGGTGGATGATTTCGTGAACCTCACCGACCTCGCGCCGACCTTCCTTGAGGCGGCGGGTGTGGCGGTGCCGGAGGTGATGACCGGGCGCAGCCTGTGGCCGGTGCTGCGGGCGGAGAAAAGCGGGCTGACGGACCCGTCGCGCACGTGGGTGGTGACCGGGCGCGAGCGGCACGTGGAGAACGCCCGCGAGGGTTACCTGCCGTATCCGCAGCGCTGCCTGCGGACTGACCGTTACGTCTACATCATCAATTTCAAACCCGACCGCTGGCCGATGGGCGAGCCGTATCGGCTGGACGGGCCGAACCCGCCCACGCACGAGGAGCTGGTCGAAGAGACGCGCGTGACATTGCCGGACGAGGATTCGGGGCCGACGAAGGCGTGGCTGGTGTCGAAGCGCGATGATCCCGAATGGCGCAAGCATTTCGAGTGGGTGTACGGCAAGCGCCCGCGCGAGGAGCTGTACGATTTGAAGGCCGACCCGCACGAGACGAGGAACCTCGCGGCTGATCCCGCCTACGCCGAGGTGCGGCGCGAGATGGAAGAGCGGCTGCTTGCCGAACTGCGCCGCACGGGCGACCCGCGTCTGATCGACGGCGGCGCGTATTTCGAGAATCCGCCGTTGGCGGGGCCGACCGGCGACGTGGAAAAGAACGGCGGCAAGTCGCCGGAGCAGCTCCGCAGGGGCGAATGAGCATCGCGGAAAAGACGGGGAGAAAGTTTGGGGAAGATGGAGCCAGCAATCGGGGTCGAACCGATGACCTCATGATTACAAATCAAGTGCTCTACCAACTGAGCTATGCTGGCCGAAAGAGGCATCATTTTTACCAAAAAGAGCGGCGGGATGGAAGCCGGATTTACCGGATGTCACGTGCGGGGGACGCACGTGTATTCTGAAACAAAAGGGGGATGCACGATGAAGCGGCGAGTGATGGGGGCGTGGTGCGCGGTGTTTTGCTGGCTGGCGGCGGGTGCCGTCTGGGGGCAGACGCTGACGGTCGATAAGCGTCTGGAGGTGGCAGAGGTCTGGGCGGGCTGTCCGGTGGGGTTCGCGATGCTGACCCACAGCAATCGGCAGTTTCTGGCGTTCTACAGCGCCGAGCGCGTGATGACGCTGGCCGAACGCACGCTGGACGCGGCGGAGTGGACGTTCACCGAGCTGCCCTCGCGGCTGGGGTGGGACAGTCACAACTATGTCACGATGGCGGTCGACGCCGAGGGGTATCTGCACGTTTCAGGGAACATGCACTGTGTGCCGCTGGTGTATTTCCGCAGCGCACGGTCCATGGACAGCCGCGAGATGATCTCTGTGCATACGATGACCGGCGCACTGGAGCGGCGCGTGACCTACCCGATCTTCATGAAAGGGCCGGACGGGGCGCTTCTGTTCACCTATCGTGACGGGGGCAGCGGTAACGGCTCACAGATCTGGAACCGGTATGACGTCGTGTCTCGGCGGTGGTCGCGGTTGCTCGACGTGCCGCTGTTCGACGGTCAGGGCAAGATGAACGCCTATCCCAAAGGGCCGGTCAAAGGGAAGGACGGGTACTACCATCTCACGTGGGTGTGGCGCGACACGCCGGCCTGCGAGACGTGCCACAACATCAGCTACATCCGCAGCCGCGATCTGGTTAACTGGGAAAACGCGCACGGGCGGCCTGTGGCGCTACCGGTGGCATTCGGCGCGGATGTGGTGGTCGACGCCGTGCCGGTCAAGGGCGGGCTCATCAACCCGTGTCAGGCGGTGGGGCTTGACGGTCAGGGGCGTGTGGTGGTGACGTACACGAAATACGACGCGGCAGGGAACACGCAGCTGATGAACGCGCGGTTCGAACACGACACGTGGAAAATCTATCAGACCTCCGACTGGAACTACCGTTGGGAATTCTCGGGGGGCGGCACGATCATCGGCGAGATCGGCGTGGGGCCGGTCGAGCTTCAGGACGGCGCGCTCGTTCAGGGCTATTCCCATGCGAAACTGGGCGGCAGGCGCTGGCGGCTGGACGAGGCGACGCTCAAACCGGTCGGCACGATGCCCGCGCGTCACCGCTGGCCTTCCGAAGTGGGACGCAAGGAGCACCCGCACGAGGCGGCAGGCGTGCGGACGGCATCTGATCTGGCGGCGGATCCCGAGACGGGCGTTTCGCCCGACGGGTTTGTCTACCGCGCGGTGTGGGAGTCGCTGCCAGCCAACCGCGACCGTCCGCAGCCCGGCGGCGTGCCTGAGCCCGCACGTCTGCGCGTCTACAAGCTGCGGGTGGCGCCGTGAGCGCGTGCGCGTTGCCTCTTTGAGAAAGGTGTGGCGTCTGAACGCGAGCCCCTTGTTTAGTCGCGGAATGCACGTTTTCTGGCGGAGACGCTTGAAAACATCGCGATGCGTCGTATAATACAGAGAAAAAGAAAATGCAGGACACGAGTGGTTTTTGAGGGCGTTTTCTTGATGTGGTTGTTCGGTCATAGAATGGAAAAATAGGAGGCGTCATGCGTACCTGTTCAAGGTCTGCTGTTCTCTCGGTTGTTTCATCTGTCGTGACGGCTGCGTTTCTCGCCTCCGGCACGGCGCACGCCGGTAGCGGCGCGTGGATCTATGACGGCAGCGGCACGTGGAGTACGGCCTCGCGCTGGAATCCCGCCGTGGTGCCGGGAACGGCAGCGGGCGATTCAGTCTACCTGACGAACAACATTACGGCCAATCGCACGGTCACGATCGACACCACGTCGCGGACACTGGGCACACTGGTTTTCGGTGACTGCGCCTCGCAATATTTCGGTTTCACTCTGGCGGCGAGCGGCGGCGCGACGCTGACGTTCAATAACGGTGGCGGCAGCGCGAACCTCGTCCAAACAAACAACAACGCGACAGCCGACACCCTTTCCGCGCCGGTGGTTCTGGCGGATAGCCTGAGTGTCACAAACCGTTGGATGCTGACGCTCTCCGGGGCGGTGAGTGGCAGCGGCAAAAGCATCACAAAGAACGGCGTAGGGGTTCTGACCCTTTCGGGCGCGAACACATACAGCGGCGGCACGGTCGTCAACAACGGCGTGTTGAGTTTGCAGAAAACCCAGTCCCTGCCCAGCGCAGGCGAGGTGACCGTCGCGAACTCGGGCAGGCTTGCCATCGGGGTCGGCGGGGCAGGAGGGTTCAGCTCTGCCGATATGGACGCCCTTTACGCGAACAACCTTCCCGGCGTATCGCTGGGCGCGAGTTCTGCCGCAGGGGTCGATACGACGTTGGGAGCCTTCACGTATGAGACTTCTCTTTCCGGCACCCGAGGGTTCGCCAAGCTCGGGAGCAACAATCTGATTCTGCCCGTGGCGAATTCCCACACGGGACCCACCCTGATCTACAACGGCGTGTTACAGTTGGAGCATGAAAACGCGCTTCCCGGCGGCACCGGCACGACGGGCGGCAGCAGCCCGCTGGTTTTCAACGGTGGCGTGCTCGGGCTGGGTGTCGGCGATTTCACGCGCAGTCTGGCGTCGGCAGGCACAGCGACGGGCGTCAACTTCACGGGGCCCGGCGGCTGGGCGGCCTACAACGCCGACCGTGTCGTGAACTTAGGGGGAAGCGGCGCCTCCGTCGCATGGGGGACGGCGAACACCGGCTTCGGCGGGCAAAGGCTCATTCTCGGCGCGCCCACGGCCACGCATACGTTGGAGCTGCGTAATCCGCTTGATCTCGGGTCGAGCGGCGCAAGCCGCACGGTTCAGGTTGACGACGGCGCCGCCGCCATCGACGCCGTGTTCAGCGGGGTGATCAGCGGAACAGGCACGAGCGCGAACCTCTACAAATACGGTTCGGGCACGCTGGCCCTGACCGCCGTGAACACGTATCGAGGGCAAACGTGGGTAGGAGGCGGTGTGTTGCTGCTGACCGGCACCGCCAGCATCGGAACGGCCGGGGCCAACAGCATGACGCTGGGGCAGCAGTATGTGGGCGCGGGAACCTTGCAGTACGACAGCAGTGCCACGAGTTATTTTTCGTCGATCAGCATCAGCCAGTCGAATTCGGCCACCGGCACGCTGAATCAGACGGCGGGCACGATCAGCGTGTCGGGTAACGTGAGCCTTTCGCCGACGGCGGACTGCGTCTCCTTCCTCAACCTGAGTGGCGGCACGCTTTCGGTCGGCAATACGCTGATTGTCGGTCTTCGCGGGAACGGTGCGGCGACCTTGACGCTCAGCGATGCCGGTGTGCTGACCGCACCCGTGGTTACGATACCGGATTTTTCCAACGTTCCCGGCAACTACAAGCCCTCCTACGGGCGGTTCATCCAGAATGGCGGCACCGCGACCGTGGGCTCGCTCGTGCTCGCGCAGACCTCCTATGACACGAACCCTCACGTCGGAACGTTCGACCTCAACGGCGGCACCTTGAGCGCTGCATCAATCACCGGTGGCGTGGCGACGGCAGGCGGGGTCAACACCAGTACTTTCACCTTCAACGGCGGCACGCTCAAACCCACGGCTGACCGCGACGCGTTCATGTATGGGTTCACCGCCGCCACGGTCAAGGACGGTGGTGCGGTGATCGACACAGACGGTTTCGACATCACCATCGCGCAACCGTTGTTGCACGCATCAGGGGCGGCGGCCTCGCCCCTGACCAAAAACGGCGCGGGCACTCTGACCCTTACCGGCACAAACACCCTTCTGGGGCCTGTCGCGATCACCGGCGGCACACTGGTGCTTGCCGAAAATGCCCGGCTCGGTTCCGGCAGTTTTCAGGCGCCTATACAGAACAATGGCGGGTTGGTGTTTTCTGGCAACGCGGATCAGACGCTCCTCGGCGCGGTGCGCGGCAGCGGCTCGGTGACCCAAAACGGCGCAGGCACGTTAACCCTCGGCGGCGACACGCCGTACGCCGGCGCTACGACCATCAGTGCGGGGACGCTTGTGGTCGGTGCCGTCAGTTCACTCAGCAACAGTGCCGTGACATTTGACGCTGGGACAGCGCTGGGGCTGAAGATCTCGTCCGGCGACGCCCCGTGGCGCTGCAAGTCACTCACCGTCGGGGCGGGCGCGGTCATGGCCGAGCTTCGCTTTTCGGGGGCGGTGCTCAGCGAGACGACGGCGCCGATTCTGGTGGGGGGCGACATCGTCAACAACGGCACGCTGAATATCGCGTTGAGTGGCGTGTCCGTCGAACTCGGCACCTATCCGATCATTCGCTATACGGGTGAGATGTCCGGAAACGGCTCGTTGGGTTCTGTCGCCCTGCCGAACGGCGGCGAAGGCGCTTTGGTCAGCAACCCTGACAACAAGACCATCGACCTTGTGGTCTCGACCGCTTCCTCCCCGCTGGTCTGGAATGGCGGCTCCGGCGACTGGGACATCGGCGCTACGCTCAACTGGATCGGGTACCGCACCACTTATCTCGACGGCGATCTTGTGCTCTTCGACGACACCTCCAGCGGTGTGGCACCCTACACGGTGACCCTGCCCGCAAGCGTCAGCCCGAGCCACGTGTCGTTCGACAACGTGACCACGGATTACACCCTCGTCGGGCCGGGCGCACTCACGGGGGATGCGGCTATCCACAAGACGGGTGCAGGCACGCTGACTCTTGCGGCACCGAATACCACGCGCGGCGGCCTGATCATCGACGCCGGAGCGGGTGCTGTGACCGCGACGCTCGCCGCCGATCAAGACGGGCTCGGGCTTGGGCCCGTGTCCCTTGGCGCGGGCACGAGCCTGACACTGGACAACACCAGCACGGCTGCCGGAACGGTCGCGAAAGCCAACGCATTCAGCGGTTCCGGCCTGTTGGGCGTGACCTTCGCGGAAAACCCGACGGCACGCACGACCGCGTTGTCTGGGCTCTCCGGTTTTGCCGGTGTGGTGCAGGTGGGCGTCCCCGGCTCGGCCACTGGCGACAAGCTGGATCTCAGCGGCGCGGACGCGCCTGACTCGGCCGTGAACGTCGCGAACGGGCACACGTTGCAAATTGGCGGTTCCGTCGCGTCTGCCCGTCTGGGCGGCATCAGCGTTCACGGCAGCGGTAACGCCGAAGGTCGCGGCGCGCTCCGGCTGGCGGCGAACGCCAGTCTGCTGGAGGCGCCGGTCACACTTCTCGGCGATACCACCTTCGCCAGCGATGCTGCGGGCGCCACCCTCGCCGGCCCCGTCATCGGCACGGCTGCCGCAGGCTCGACCAATGTGCTGACGCAGGGCACGGCTTCCTCCGCCGCGGGATTCACGTTGAGCGGCGCGATCAGCGACGGCCCGAATGGCGGGCGCGTCGCCCTGACCCATTCCAAGGGCACGTTGACCCTCGCCGGCAACAGCACCTACAGCGGCGTGACACTCGTCAACGGCGGCGGCACCTTGCGGCTCGGCGTCAGCGACGCCCTGCCGGTCGGCGGGCCGCTTGTCGTCGGCGGCACAAACGGGGTGGGCAACGGAGTGGGCAACCTCCACCTCGGGGACTTCAGCCAGACCATCGGCAGCCTTGTCGCAGCCAGCATGGGCACGGCCTATAACACCGTCACGGTTGCGCCGGGACAGAGTCTGACCATCGGGGGGAGCGATGGAATCTTTGTCGGCATCGATGCGGGCGTCAGCAGCGAGACGCGGGTCAGGATGACGGGCGGCGGAGCTTTGGCGCTCACCAATCCTTCCGCGACGGTCACGTTAGGCAAGGGCCAGTCGGACGAGTCCGGCAGCGGCGCTGGGTTGCTTGATCTCTCGGACCTTTCCAGCGTGACGCTCGGCAGCGGCGAGGCCCCCATCAGCGAAGTGCGCGTCGCCTACGGCCAGATGAGCGGCGGCACACTGACGCTCTCCAACACCAGCAACCTGCTCACGGTGGCCGCCCTGCGCGTCGGAGACTCGCTCAGGTTGAACGCGAGTTCGGGGACGATGATCCTCGGCGCGGGTGCCAACGTCGTGGCAGCCGACACGCTGGTCATCGGCTTGTATAAAGGGGTCGGCACGGTGAGATTCGCCTCGCAGGCGGCCGGTAGCCCAGGCACCTTGACCCTCGGCGGCAGAACCCGCGAGACCGCCGAGGTTGTCATCGGCAGTAAGGGAGCCATGGCTTCCGGCGCAGTGGCCTCCGGCACGTTGGATTTGCGGGGGCACGTCGCGAATATCGAGGCCGGTACGGTGACGATCGGGCGCGAGGACAACAGCACCGCTTCAACCTACACAGGCGGCGCTGCCGGCACGCTCTACTTCGATGGCGGAAGCTTCTCGATGACCAATCTCGTTATGGCGTATAAGTCGGGGCTCAACACGGGCGTGAACGCCAAGGCGACGGCGACGCTGACGGTCAGCGGCGGCGAGGTCACCGTCAAGCAGGGCGGCGCCTTCACGTTCGCGGCCACCCATACCGACAGGGGTTCCGCCTTTGCCACGCTTAACCTCGCAGGCGGCACTTTCCGCTCCTATGCGGACATCCTCACCGGCCCCAGCAACTGCACCAGCACGATCAACCTGAGCGGCGGCACGCTGGATTTGACGGGCCGCGCGATCGGTCTGGCTGCGCACACGGTGACGGTGTTCAACGCGCAGTCCGGCACACTGATGAACCTCGGCGAATTCAACAACGGCGCATCCCTCGTTAAAACCGGCACGGGCACGTTGTCGCTCGACGGCACGAACACCTTCTCCGGCGCGACGATCGTCAGCAACGGTGTCTTGCGCCTTGCTGGCGGGGCTTGTCTGCCGCCCACGGCCGAGCTGCATGTGTCAAGCGCGGAAGGCGCGACATGCGTTCTCGACTACGAGGGCTCGCTGCTGATCCATGCGCTGTATATCGACGGCGAGCGCAAGAAGGGAAATCGGTACAGTCAGGGAAATCTGCCGACGGTCTTCTCCGGCGCAGGACAGATCTCGTTGCCGCCCTATGGAACCCTGATGATTTTCCAGTAGGGGACGGCGGTCGGTGAGGTTAGTCGGCCGCCATGACCGGCTGACCGCGTGCTCTGGCCCATTTGAGTGTGGCGGCGAGTTTCGGGGAGTCGGCAGGCGTGGAATCGTGGAACTCCGCGAGGCCCCACGCGCCGTGGTTGCTGTAGTGGCCGATGCTGGAGAAGACCGCGAAGAGGTCGCCGCCGATGGCGACCCACTCGTCGTAGTAGCGGGTATAGAGTTCGCCCATGCGCGGGTGGCGGTTGCAGGCGTGCATGAGGGCGCTGACGTCCTTGACGGCGGCGGGGTCGCGCATGAAGGCCACCATGTGCTGACCGCCCTCGTAGGCGATCAGCCGGAGGCCGTGCCGGTCGGCCAACTCCTTGTTCATGCGCATGTGGCGGAGGCTCTCGGCGAGGCCGGTTTCCTCGAAGTGGGCGAGCATCCGTTCGACGCTCCAGCCGCGCATCTCCTCGCCCAGTTCGGCGGTTTTGCCGCGTCCGATGTTGTAACCCATGTAAGGCGCGATGGCGAGCGCGTCGGCGCGCCGGGCGACTTCGGGGTCGCGCAGGAGACCTTGGGTGACGCCGATATTGGCGGACTGCGTGGGGATCACGCGGACGAGGCGCGTGTGGCCTCCGAAGACGGATTCCCAGATCGCGAAGATCTCCAGCGAGCGCCGCGCGGTGTAGGCCCAGCCCGCTTCCCACGGGCGCTCCTTGGGGCCGAGCCCGAGTGCGATGCCGCGCTCAGCCGCGTAGCGGCATTGGGCGAACTGGCCGTTCCAGACCTCGTTGGAGTATTCGATGTAGACGTTCAGCGTCGGATCGAGCCGTTCTTTGACCTCGCGCGCGAACTGCCGGACGAAGTCGTCGTCGGCCATGTGGGGCATGCAGAACCACGGGTCGATGCCGAGGCGGTTGCTGAGGTCGATCATCCATTCCAGCGCGACGCCGCGTTTCGAGAAGGTCGCGTGCCGGAGCGTGGGACGGTCGGCCCACGTGCGGATCTCGGAGCCGTTGGTGTGCATCCAGTCCATGAAGCGGAGGCAGGCGAAACCTTGCCAGCGTTTGAGGAAGGCGGGATGGAAGGGATCTTCCGCGAAGGTGTCCGTGAAGCCGGGCATGACCACGCGGATGTCGCGGACAGGGTTCTCGGGGTTGGTCGCGGTCAGGCGCAGCGAGAAGCCGCCTTTCGAGGCGTCGACGTCGAGCAGGAGTTTGCCGCGTGCCGCTTCCTTTGTCTTCGCGTTGAGGCCCGCGGTGAGCGTGCCTTCACCCGCGTAGAGGACGGTGTAGACGCCGGAGGGGTAGTGCCCGCCGGGGATGGTGCAGAGCATGGTTTCGGCGTAGCAGTCCGGCTCAAGGTGCTTGACCCAGCCGAGGTCATCGAGCGCGAGTTCCGGCCCCTTGCCCCAGGACGCGCCCTGCCGCTGGCTGACCCAAGGGCGCGAGATGCGGAACACGTCCACGAACGGAAGTTCGGTCATCCAGTCCGCCGGGCCGGCGAGGTTGATGCCGAGACGCGGGCGCGGGGCTTCGGAACGCAGGGTGAGCGTCAGGCGGCGGAGATCCATGACGGAGGCGCCGGGCATTTCGCGTGCCCGCAGGGTGAGCGCGCCCGCCCCCTTGGCGAGCGTGATCGCGCCCAGCGCGAGGGAGCGGAAGGGTTTCATCTGCGACTCGCCCTTGGGGCGCGGGACGGTGTCTTGATTGGTGTGCAGCGGGGGATCCCAGCCGGGGGTGACGAGGCCGGAGAGGGTGCTGCCGTTGAAGGTCAGCTCGATGCGTGAGCCGGCGTCGGCGAGGGGGCAGGTGTAATCGAGGGTCACGTCGTACGCGCCGGAGGTCTGGACATCGACCTGCCAGACGATCTCGCCGTTCAGGTTAGTCCAGTTGACGAAGTACGAGCAGTTGGGTGCGCCGGAACTGCGCCGCACGCAGCCGCGCGGCTCGCCGTCGCGCGCGGGGAGCATGGTGACGGGGAACTCGGGGTAGCCGACGCCGATCAGGCGCGGATCGACGGTGTCGCGGCTTTCGCGCATGGCGTCGGAGGTGCCGTACATTTCGGTGCGCCAGGCGTCGGCGGCCTGACTGAGGCGTCGGGCAACGTCGGGTTGTTGCGCGGCGATGTCGCGTGTCTGGCCGGGGTCGTCATCCATATCGAAGAGCGCGCCGCGTGGCGTCATGCGGTACCGCTGCGTGCGCGGGCTGACGCTGCCGTTCCACGCGGAGAAGAGAATGCGGTCGGGCCATTCCGCGGGCTGGCCGAGGAGCAGAGAGGAGAGGTCAGTCCCGTCGAGCGGCTTGTCGCCGACGCGAGGGACGCCCGCGAGCGCGGTGAGGGTCGGCAGCAGGTCGATGGCGCCCGCGATCTCGCGGACGGTTCTGCCGCGCGGCAGGCGGCCGGGCCAGCGGAAGAAGCAGACCGAGCGCACACTGCCCTCGTCGGTGCCGCCCTTCTTGCCGGCCATGCCGCCGTTCCAACGCCAACCGTTTGGGCCGTTGTCGGAGAAGTAGAGGACGATGGTGTTGTCGGCGAGGCCGAGGTCGTCGAGCTTGCGGAGGACGCGCCCGACGTTCCAGTCTTGATTCTCCATCATGGCGAGCGCGCAGCGCGTCTCATCGGCGTTCTCCAGGTCGGGGCGTGTGGCGGTCTGTGTGAGGGCGAGGTCTTTGAAGCGCTGCCAATCCTTGGCGGGCGCGGCCCACGGCGAGTGGGGCGTGGTGAAGGGCACGTAGCAGAAGAAGGGGCGCTCGCGGTTGCGTTCGATGAAGGCCAGCGCCTCGTCGGTGCAGGCGTCCACGATGTAGCCCTTGGCCTGCTCCATGCGCCCGTCGCGTTCCAGCGGCGGGTCGAAATATTCGCCCCAGTGGCCGGAGGTGTGGCCGTAGTAGGTGTCGAAGCCGCGCGCCATCGGGTGGTAGGGCCACTGGCTGCCGTTGTGCCATTTGCCGAATGCGCCCGTGGCGTAGCCCGCCGCGCGGAAGGCGTCGGCGACGGTGCGTTCGTCGAGGTTCAGGCGTTCGTGCCCAGTGGAGACGCCGCGCACGCCGGTGCGGAGGTAGTAGCGTCCGGTGAGGAACTCCGCGCGGGTGGGGGAGCAGAGCGGGCAGACGTAGAAACGGTCGAACGAGACGCCGTCGCGGGCGAGCGAGTCGATGTGCGGCGTGCGGACCATCGTGTTGCCGCTGTGGCTGTAGTCGCCCCAGCCCGCGTCATCGGCCAGAAAAACGACGACGTTAGGGCGGGCGGCCGACGTGGCGTCGGTTGCCGCGAAAAGCGCGTGTCCCGCAAGCAGGGCGGATGCGAGGCATGTTGCGGACAGTCGATTCATTTGGCGTCTCCGTTCCGGTTTATTTTCGTGTGCCGGGCAGGGGGTAGTTGCAGGTGGCGTCATCCAGCACCAGCACCCAGTCGAGCATCTCGCCGGGATCGGGCGGCGTGAAGAGTTGCTCGCCCGTGTTGGCGAAGGTGCCGATGGGGATGGCGTGCCCGTCGCGCGGGCTGTACCACCATGCCGTGACCTTGGGACCTTTGATGACGTTCATGCGCACGCGGAAGCTTCGGCTCACGGGAGCGTAGACCATTGCGTAGCTGCCTTCGGTGTCGCGTGTGGCGACGAAACGGTAACGGCCCGCGCCGGGCACGGCGGTCGGCACGGAAAACGTCGCTGCGGCGTCGTCAGAGGGGCGGTGGGGGATGATGATTGTGTCGTCCGGGACGCGCGTGAGGAAAGGGCGTGCGGCGAGAAGCCAGATGGCGTGCCGCATTTGCCGTGCGCCGGGCTGTTCGAGGGCTTCCTGCCACGACATGAGCGGGTTGTTGACCGGGGCCCGGCCCGGCTGCCACATCTGCCAGACGGAGTGGTGGCCGTAGGTGTGCCCGAAGGCGCCGGAAAAGAGGTTCCAGTAGAGCGGGCGGCGGATGTCGGATGCGATGGTGTGGCCGAGGTCTTTGGCCTTGAACGAGACGGGGTGGTCCTCGTAGGCGGGTTCACTGTCCAGGACTGGCTTTGTCGGCGAGCGGTCATAGTCTGCCCGCGTGTTGTGGTAGCCCTCGTTGTAATTGGCGTTGTGCCCGTTCTGGCGCATGTTGAAGTCGAGCCATTCCTCGTCGTGGAAGTATTGCGCCGAGCCTTGCCCGCCGCGCGGGTGGAAGGTGCGCAGGTGGGTGCCGCCGTCGCCTTCGCGGAGACCGCGTGCCATGGCGCGGATCACCTCCCGATCCTGATCGTTGCGGACTGTGCGGTCGCCGCCCAGAATCCAGATCACATGCCTGTCGCGGTAGCGCCGCCCGAGCCATTTGCCGAAGACCTCCGCATTCTGCGGCGTGAAAAGCGGCTTGCCGTCCCGGGTGTCGTCGTGCCAGTAACGGCCCCAGGTCGGCAGGAAACCGATGTGGAGGCCCAGCGCGTTGGCTTTGTCCACGATGTAGTCGACGTGATCCCAATAGTCGTTGTCCGGGCCGGGCCGTTCCGCCGGGGTCGCGGGGTTGAGGTCGGCGAGCGGCAGGTGGCCGTAGGGGTTGGGGTCGCTGTGCCCGTTGAGTTCGGCGAGTGCCACGGCTTGGATGACGGTGAAACCTTGCCGTGCGCGGCATTCGAGATAACGGCTGGCCTCTTCGCGGTTGAGGCGGTGGAAGAGTTCCCACGCCGTGTCGCCGAGCCAGAAAAACGGCGTGCCGTCTGCGTTCACCAAAAAGCGCCGGTTTTCCGAGACCTTCAGGCGTTGCAGACCGCGCGGCGACGGTGCGGAGACACACGGGACGGCGACGGTGAGGGCGAGACAGGCGGCGGCCAGAAGCTTACAGAGTGCGGTTCTTTTCATATGTGCGGTTTCCCCCAGCAGGCTGGTTTGCGAACGCGGGCGTATCCCGATTCACTTTTACGTGGCATAGCTTAGCCGCACGGCTTTAAGCCGACAAGACGGAAAGCGGCAAAATGCGCGGAGTGTGGCGGAGTGCCGCGCCTTGCCGGAAGAACGCGGCTTTGATATGTTTCCGGCGGTATTGATCATATGGAACGCAGGGGGTGCTTATGAGTGTGCGGGCGGTGGTGGCGGCAGGGCTTTTGTTGGCAGGCGGCGCGGGTGCGGCGGAGGTGGCGTCGGTGCTGCCGCTGGGGGCGTGGCGGCTGGTGTTCGAGGAGCGTTTCGGCGGGACGCTGGAGGAGGTGGACGCCGCGTGGGAGTTCCAGAACGGGCCGAGCGGGCATATCCTGTGCAGCCGCTGGCGCGACAACGCGTCGGTGAGCAACGGGGTGTTGCGGCTGCATGCCCGCAAGGAGACGCGCGCGGGGCAGGAGTGGACGGCGGCGAGCCTGTGGACGAAACGGCGCTTCAAGTACGGCTATTTCGAGTGCCGCTACCGTTACGCCAACGCGCGGGGCACGAACAACTCCTTCTGGATCATGACGCGCGAGGGCACGGGGCCGGAGAAGAGGGACGGCAAATTCGAGATCGACATCAACGAGGGGCACGTGCCGGACCTCATCAACATGAATATCCACAACTGGTCGGGCACGCACTGGGCCAAGCACAAGCGGTTCCGGGCCGAGGGCGAGAACCTCGCGGAGACGTTCCACGTGTACGGGCTGGCGTGGGACGAGAAGGATCTGGTGTGGTATTTCGACGGGCGGGAGATCCGGCGCGAGCCGAACACGATCTGCCACAATCCCGCGCCGGTGTGGCTGAGTCTGGCGGTGATCACGTGGGCGGGGCCGGTGACGGACGCGATCGACGGCACGTCGATGGACGTGGACTTCGTGCGGGTCTACGAGCGTGGCGAGTGACGTCCGGCCAGCGGGGGGGCGTAAGGGTTTGCGTCTCGCGGCGGAACGCGCTAAACTTCGAGCCGTAAAGGGGAATGTATGTCGTCTGCACCCAAAGAGAGGCCGATCCTGTGCGCGGTGTGCCCCAAGATGTGCCGCATCCCGCCGGGTTTCAGCGGGGAGTGCCGCATCCGGATGAATCTGGACGGTGCGCTGCGCGCGGTGACGTACGGGCGGCCGTGCGCGGTGCATGTGGATCCGATGGAGAAGAAGCCGCTCTTCCACTTCTTTCCCGGCGAGACGATTCTTTCCGTGGGCACGGCGGGATGCAACCTCCACTGCAAGAATTGCCAGAACGCGGAGATCTCGCAGGGGAATCCCGAGGACGTGCCTTCGTATGACCTGCCGCCGGAGGAGGTGCCGGGACTGGCCAAGAAGCACGCCTGCCGCCACGTGGCGTACACCTACACGGAGCCGATGGTGAGTTACGAGTACACCCGCGACTGCTGCGTGAAGGTGCGCGAGGCGGGGCTGCGCAACGTGCTCGTGACGGCGGGTTACGTGAACGAGAAGCCGCTGGCGGCGCTGCTGCCGTATGTGGACGCGGCGAACGTGGACATCAAGGCGATGGACGACGGGTTTTACCGCGAGGTGTGCGACGCCACGCTCGAACCGGTGCTGCGGGGCATTCTCCAGATGCGCGCGGCGGGGGTGCATGTGGAGATCACGAACCTCGTGATCCCGACGCTGAACGATTCCGACGCGCTGCTTGACGCGTTGTGCGTGTGGGTGCGCGACCGGATGGGGGCGGAGACGCCGCTGCATTTCTCGCGCTTCTTCCCGCGCTTCAAGATGGCGCACCTGCCGCCGACGCCGGTCGAGACGTTGCTGCGGGCGCGCGAGCGGGCGCGGCAGGCGGGGCTGAAGCACGTGTATGTCGGCAACGCCGAGGTGCCGGACGGCGAGACCACGTTCTGCGCGGGCTGCGGCGGGGTGCTGGTGGCGCGGCAGCGGTATGTGGTGCGCGAGAACCGCGTGACGAAGGCGGGCTGCTGCCCGTCATGCGGCAGGCTGGTTTCGGGGGTGTGGGCGTCATGAGGGCGTGGACGCGGCGCGGTTTCCTTGCGGCGTTGTCGGCGGCGGGGCTGCGCGGTTGGCGCGGCGCGGGGTGTCCCGCGCGGGCGGCGCGGCTGCGGGACGGCGAGGTGCGGCGGATGGCGGCGTGGGCGGGGTGACGGCATGGGCACGAGGCTTTCAATTTCAGTGGTGGCGCTGGGCGTTTGCGGGCTGGTCGGCTGTTCCGCAGAGAAGGCCGCGCCGGAGGAGGTTGCTATGGCCAAGAAGGTGATGGTCTCGCCGCTGGCGGGACGGTGGTTCCAGGACAGTGAGCGGGCGTTGCGCGACGAGATCGGCGAGTGCGCGAAAGGGATCACGGTGGTCCGCAAGAAGAACGTGTGCGCGGCGGTTGTGCCGCACGCGGGGTACCGCTATTCCGGGCGCGTGGCGGCGGGGGTCTACCTGCGGATCGACCCGGCGCGCTGCCGGCGGATCGTGGTGATGGGGCCGAGCCATTACGTGGGGATGCGCAACCGGATCAGCGTGCCCGACGCGACGCACTACGCGACGCCGCTGGGCGAGCTGGCGGCGGATCTCGCGTTCGTGGCGCGGCTGCGGGAGCTGCCGTTCGTGACGCACGAGCCGGAGGCTCACACGCGAGAGCACAGCGACCAGATCCAGTTGCCGCTGATTCAGGCGTGTCTCGCGACCAACCTGCCGGTGGTGACGATGGTGTGCGGCCAGTTCGACGGGCCGTCGCTGGCGGAGGCGGCGGAGGCGCTGCGGGGGCTGATGGACGAGGGGACGCTGTTCGTGGCGAGTTCGGACTTCACGCATTACGGCGCGAGCTACGGTTACGTGCCGTTCAAGGACGACGTGCAGAAGAACATCGAGACGCTGGACATGGGGATCTTCGAGATGTTCGCGCGGAAGGATCTGGAGGGGTTCATGCGGCAGCTCGACGAGACCGGCGCGACGGTGTGCGGGCGCGACCCGCTGGCGTTTCTGCTCGCGATGATGCCGGCCGACGCGAAGGTCGAGAAGACGGCCTACGAGACGTCCGGGCAGATGCTGCACGATACGCGCAACTCGGTGAGCTACATCGGGGCGCTGGTGACCGGCTCGTGGGCGTCGGCGGCGCCGAAGCGGCAGG
>Ga0208244_101047_pt1 | contig 18141 bp, 18 predicted proteins | sample SubbioCR12Aug_5A_FD_184828 | JGI IMG/M metagenome (GOLD analysis project Ga0208244, IMG submission 184828) | Serpentinite rock and fluid subsurface biosphere microbial communities from McLaughlin Reserve, California, USA - CR12Aug_5A (SPAdes) | ecosystem: Environmental > Terrestrial > Deep... | reverse complement strand
TGCCCGCACGACCACCAGCGGTTTAATTGATGAAGAAGAAGTAAGTGAAGCGGACAAAGCCGAACAGGAAGATCCCCAGGCTGTCTCAATTGGGAAACCGGCTGTTCAGCTGGCCAATCTAATCTTTAATCAGGCTGCCCGCGATGGGGCGAGCGATATTCATATTGAACCACAGGATAAGAGCCTGCGGGTGCGTTTCCGCATCGACGGTGTATTGCATGAGGTAATGCAGCCGCCCTTCAGGCTTTACCCGCCCCTTGTTTCCCGTATCAAAGTTATTGCCAACATGGATATCGCCAACCGGCGCATTCCGCAGGACGGGCGGATCTCGCTGAAACTCGACCGACGCCTGATCGATTTAAGGGTGGCTTCTCTGCCTACTGCTTATGGGGAGAAGATGACCCTGCGCCTTTTGGATCGCAGTTCCCAGATAATCACCCTGACCGAGCTAGGCTTTCCCGACAGCCAGCTGAAGCTCTTCCGGAAAATGATTACCAAACCTCACGGCTGCGTTCTCGTAACCGGGCCAACCGGCAGTGGTAAAACCACCACCCTCTATGCCGGTCTGACCGAACTTAACTCGGTGGAAAAACATATCATTACCGTGGAAGATCCGATCGAATATCGGCTGGCGGGCATTAACCAGGTTCAAATCAACCCTCAGGCCGGGCTCACTTTTGCTTCCGGTCTTAAGTCAATTTTACGTAACGACCCGGATATTATCATGATCGGTGAAATCCGCGATCACGAAACAGCGCGCATCGCTATCGAATCAGCGCTTACCGGTCACCTGGTGCTCTCCACTCTTCACACCAACGACGCTGCTGGTGCGATCTCCCGCCTTAGTGATATGGGCATCGAGTCGTACCTCACTGCTTCATCAGTGATTGCTGTTTTAGCTCAGCGCCTAGTAAGGCTGCTTTGCGCCCACTGCCGTGAGGAGTATATCATCAGCAGGGAAGAACTGCTGGCCTCAGTCCCGGAATTCCCGTTGCGAAAAGAGGAGCGCGAGCTTAAAATCTACAAGCCTGTCGGTTGCCTGCGTTGCGGCAAAACGGGCTATAAAGGTCGCAGCGGAGTTTACGAGCTATTGATTATCAGTGAAAAAATCAAGCACCTCACCCTCCAGCGCCGCTCAGCCGGTGAAATTCATGAGGTGGCTGTGGCTGAAGGTATGATATCCCTGCGCCAGGATGGATTACTAAAAGCAAGGGCCGGGCTTACTTCGCTCGAAGAGGTGTTGCGCGTTCTGGCATAATTAATAAGAGCCGCGCCAATAAGCGCCGCGCTTCGGAAAAGCTTGACTTTTATCAATAATTATGCAATTATTGTGAAAATAACTGATCATATGGGCAAACCCGCCGAAAGGCGGTTACGCAAAGCTACAGGGGCTGAAACGTTTTATGCTTGGTATACAAAACGTCAATGCCAGCCAGCTGCCGGGTCTGGAGTTAATCCAAACAAGACCTCACCTGAAACGGCAGGTGGGGTTTATTTATAAGGGGGTTTATAATGGATAGCGAATCTGTTAAAGAGCAACAGCTTGATCTTGAGCACGCGATAAAGGATTACTTAGATACCGGTAGTCAGGATTCAAGAGAAACAGTTATCGCTTTGGGCCAGACAATGGCCGGCTACTTCGCTAACCTTTACAGCCCTGGTAGTGCTGATGTTGGCATGAAGCGCGCAGCATCGAACGGATTTCTAAAAGCCCTGAAACGGTTTGATCCTCAAAGAGGTGTCCAGTTTTCAACTTATGCAACCCACTGCATAATCAGCGAAATCAGGGAAGAACTGAAAAATCGTCAACTCTTCAGGGTGCCGGAGTGGCTAAAAAAATTACAGGAAGATGTCGTACAGGCAACCGAAGAGTTGACTAAGGAAAATCAAATGATGCCAACCCTACAGCAGATTGCCGATAAGGTAAATGTGGCCGAAAAAGGTATTGCCGAGGCGATGCAGGCGGGTACAGTAGCTTTTGAAAACTTGAATGTAAAATCGATCAAAAGCTTGCGGCATAAGGCTTTTAAACTGCCGGTGGAAGATGTTATTACTATTCGTAAATCTTTAGATCGTCTGGGCGATATCCAGCTTAAAGTACTGTCGCTTTTCTCCGCCAACCTGAGGGAGCTGCGCTTAGCGATGGAAGAAGAGGAAAAAGCGCTAAGCAGGGAGCAGGAGCAGTACTTGAAAATGGTTGAAAACGGTAGCGAAGAACTGGAAATTCACGCTTTTAGCAGCTTTAAACTGGATTTCCCTCTACATTTCGCTGCGAACCAGGTAAAACGATATTTTGAAGTATTGGCCGATGAATATGGATTACGGCTTACTGACCTTAAGTATTTAAATGCGGAAAAAGATCCAGCTTCTTTTGAGCATAGGGAAGAAGACCAAATAATTAACAAATCAATTGAGCTGATGCTGGAAGGACGCTACCGGGGATTACTACAGTTGCTTGATTATCTGCGCAATGAAGAAGGAGCTGTGCAGGTAGAACGGGTGCGCACTACCCGTAACGAAAATATTCCGGCCCGTATTAGTATCTTTTTACTGGTTAATGCCGGTTTTAAAGAACTGTCTGCCAAGGATCAACTGATCAGTGCACTGGATGACAATGATTAAAAATAATTATTTTAATAGCGAGCTAAAGTTCCATAATGGTTGGGAGGTTCTATTAACATGAATACCGGCATATTTCTCTTTCCCGAAGGCCGAAAGCAGATCAATGAGCAGTTCGACAGTGTTACTATCAGCAAGGGCACAAAGATTTATGCTGACGGCAGTAAATATGAAGGTGACTTTAAAGCCGGAAAAAAACATGGCACAGGAACAATCATTTATCATGATGGTAAAAAATATGCCGGGGAGTGGGAAAATGATCTGCCCAGCGGCCAGGGGTTAACGGTCTGGCCTGACGGCAGCAAATATGAGGGATCTTATAAAAAGGGGCTACGGAGTGGGTTTGGTTTTTTAACAGTCCCGGGTTCTACAAGCTACTTGGGAGAGTGGGCAGAAGATAAACCGGAAGGGCTTGGTATCATAACCTGGCCAAATGGCAAAAAGTATCTGGGCCAGTGGAAAGAAGGGAAACGCTCCGGTCAGGGAATAATGACCTACTGGCAGGACAGATCTTATCAGGGCCAATATATCGGCGAGTGGGAGCGGGGTGTGAAGTCCGGAATGGGCCTGATCATCTATGCTGATGGACGCAAATATTTTTGTGAATGGGCTGATGGGGTAAAAACCGGGGAGGGAACCTGGCTTAGCCCTCAGTCAGAAACAGACAGCTATCAACCAGAACCTGACCAAAAAAGAGATCTCGGGGCGATGACCTGGGAGAACGGCAGACACTATCTCGGCGAATGGCAAGATGGGGAGAAGGATGGTCAGGGTATCCTCAGTTTTCCTGACGGCAAGACATATATCGGCGAGTGGCAGAACGATTTGATTGCCGGGCAGGGTATCATGCTCTACCCAAGTGGTATTAAATACTTCGGAGAAAGGCTCGAAGGCAAGCGGCATGGTTACGGGATCATGTTTTATCTTGATAATCGGGTCTATGTAGGCTCCTGGAAGGATGATTATCGTCACGGAAACGGCACAATATTCTGCGATGATGGCAGTAAAATGTGTGGTGAATGGCAAAATGATCAGATTAAACCTAAATTAGTAGTAAACGAATTTATCGGAAAGACTCCGGAATATCCAGATGCTGCGGCTACTGCTCAGCCAACTGCCTTTTCTGCTAAAACGGTAAGTAGTTTGTCTGGTGAATCTGCCCCGATGGTCGGTGTTGCAGAGCCGGTTAACACAATGTCTAATCGGGTTGATCCTGCGCAGACAGGTGAAACGAAATCTGCTCAAATGCAACAGCAGATTGCAGAACTGATAAAAACGCTTGACAACCAGGAGCAAACAGAAGAAAAAGAAAAAAATAAAAAATTACGCATCCTGAACTATACGTTAATTATTTTACTGCTATTATCACTGCTGACTATCTTTGTTCTGTTACTCAGATAAGCAGTGCCTACGGGGACGGTTTGAGCGTCACCGTAGCGAAGCGGAGGTCCAAAGGGGGGAGAGACGATGGAACCGTCCCCTTGGCACGGCAGTTGATGCCTGAGTAGTTACTAAAGATTTACCGGAAAAAAAGTTTAAGGAGACAATTATTGATGTCTAATCATGTCTGGTTAAAAAATTATCCGGTGCGCTGGCATTTAGATTACCCGGAAATATCTTTGTACAATTATCTGAAGCAGCAAACTTCCAGCCATATGAACCTGGTAGCGCTGGTTTACCAGGGAAATAAGGTTACTTATGAAGAGATGTACGACAAGATTGACCGATTCGCCTCTGCCCTGTTAGACATGGGTATCAAAAAAGGCGACCGGGTGGCTTTAATGATGCCGAATTGTCCCGAGTATGTTTATGCTTATTATGCTTGCATGAAAATAGGAGCGGTTGAAGTACAGGTCGATCCCCTCTCCAAGCCTGATGAGCTTGAACTGGTGATCAGGGATTGCGAACCACAGGCCATAATCGTTGCCGATCTGGTTGTTGATTCAATTGTGGCTATCAAAGATAAGGTCGTAATTAAAAATCTTATTTTAGTAAGGTTCAGCGATGATCACCCTCATCTGCCGGATGTTCTCCGGTTTGAAGATCTTGTGCGGCGCTATGTTGCCGATTCTGAGGAAGCTGCTATATCTCCTAAGGAGGATGTCGCAGTTCTGCAGTACACTGGTGGAACAACCGGGATGCCCAAGGCTGCGATGCTCACTCACTATAATATCATCTGCAATATTATGCAGAAGAGGGAGTGGTTTTCAGACTGGTTAACTAAAAAATACAGCAATGGCACCAAACAGCTTTATGGTTTGGCTGTTATGCCTTTTTTCCATGCCACCGGCATGACGGCAGTGATGAATTTTGGGTTAACCGCACCGTTTGGCTTGCTGCTGACGCCGCGGTTTGATGTAGGTGAAACAATGAGTTTAATTGATCAGTACCATCCAGTCTTTTTTATGGGGGTACCGACCATCTTTATTAATATTGCCAATTACCAGGATTCTTCAAGGCATAACCTGAAATCGGTAGATATCTGGCGCACCGGTGGGGCGCCACTGCCGGTGGAAGTAATTGAGAATCTTGAGACAAGATATGGCATTAAAGTGATCGAAGGTTACGGTCTTACCGAGGCCTCGCCGACAACCCATGCCAACCCTTACCGGGGCTTGAGAAAATATGGCAGTATCGGATTGCCTTACCCTGACACAGAGTGCCGGATTGTTGATCGGGAAGATGGTATGATTGATTTACCGGTTGGCGCAGAAGGTGAATTGATAATCAGAGGTCCGCAGGTTATGAAAGGCTATTGGAGGCGCCCCGAGGAGACCGCCGCCACCATTCGTGATGGCTGGCTATACACCGGCGATATTGCAAAAATGGACAGCAGCGGTTATTTCTATATCGTGGGGCGTAAAAAAGAGATGATTATTACCGGTGGTCTTAACGTCTACCCGGGAGAAGTTGATGAAGTTCTGTTTCATCATCCCAAAATCAAAGATGTCTTAAGCATCGGGATCCCTGATCAATATTTCGGGGAAGCACTTAAAACTTACGTTGTGCTAAAGGAAGGAGTAAGCGCTAATGAAGATGAGCTAATCGATTATTGTGCTGAAAGGCTGGCCGTCTACAAGCTGCCGCGGCTGATTGAATTTAGAAACGAACTGCCCAAGAGTACTGTCGGTAAACATATGCGCCGCAATCTATCAGCTTTACCCGGCGACGAGATAGTGCAAGAGGAAAAGATTGCTGATTCGCTCCTTAACAGAGAAGATATCTTTATGGAAGATGACTTTATGGAAGAATTAGGCTAAAATAATACAAATTAAGAAAGGGTGAGATTAATGAGTAAAGTAGTTGAATCTTTTAAGGGGATCATTGAAGAACTGAAGAGCGATCTAGGTGAAGCGCTGGTATCCGCTGATATCTGGCATATCAAAGATGCCCAATCCCTGGGCGGCTATAATGTTTCGCACAAGGCAACAGCCCTTTTTAACGAAGTAACCAGGATGCTTCAAAAAACGTTATCCAGTTCCGAGTTTCCCAACCTGGGCGATTATTATATGGTCCATACCGCTAACGACTATTTAGTGGTAATCAATCTGGCGGGAGATTATCAGCTGGGTATGACCGTGGATTTATCAAAGACCACCATGGGCATCTTGATGAGCATCGTTGTGCCCAAAATAGTGGAAAACCTAAAGAACGCAACTTCCTGAGTTCCTTTCGCCACTCCTACCAGTTACACTTCTCATCCAAAGGAGAGGTTCTAAACACCCTCGTAGAGAGGGGAAGAGTACAGTATAAAGAAATAAGTTCGCACCAGTTACTCTCTCCCTCTAATCCAAAGGAGAGGTTCTAAACACCCTCCCCCTTGAGGGGGGAGGGGCAGGGTGGGGGTGAAAAGACATCTTAAAATTCGGATTAGTAATAGAAAAAAGGTGAGCTGATGACTTTTACCCTTGAAAATATTAAGAAAGCGGTCGATGGTCTTCGAGCTGATCTGGGTAAAGGTTTTATTCAAACTGATATCTGGAACACAACAACTTTAAAATCAGTCATCCATACCCACTCAGCGGGCATGCTGCCGGTTTATGGCATGGTCCCCAAGTATATAAAAAAATTCAGTGAAGTTTCAGGGTTGCTGATTAAGTCTCTGCAGGAATCAGACCTAACGGAACTGGGCGATTACTACCTGGTTAATTTAGAGGATAATAAAGTGGTTATGATCTTATGCTACCGATCGGGAGAAGAAAAGGGCGACATTACTTACCAGCAGTACATCCTGGCCGACATGGATCACACTACTATCGGGGCGCTTTTGGGAATCGCCATCCCTAATATGCTGAAAAGTATTGAATTCTGACAATATACTTATACCGCTGGTGAAAACGCAGAATCCTTTCTTCTTGACGGAAACGGATCATGGTAAGATAATTGCGAATTGCGAAAAATTCAAAATAGTACTTGACTTTAATCTCGTTCTGTGTATTACTATTGTTATAGAACCGTTTCAGGGCAAAACCGTCGAGAGGCGGTGGCGCAAAACTAAAGGGGCTTACAGTACTGAACTGAAGTCAGCCAGTTGCCGGTTCGCTGGGTTATTATGAAACCCCGCCTACTGCTACAGGTGGGGTTTTTTATATTAGGTGAGTTTATAAGCATTATCTTACGGAGAGAAACCGCAGATAAAGAAACCGATCGTAAAAGTGGAGGATCATGATAGTGGATAGGCATATTGACATTCATCAAAAGAATAGTCTGGAAGAGGCGATGAGCTGCTACCTTGAAAACAACAGCTCAGAAGCAAAAGATGTCTTGATCAGGGCTGCAGAGCCGCTGATCAGGCATTACAGCGCCTTGTACAGTGTAGGCGGATTTGATGAAGATCTTAAGCAGGCTGCTTACGAGGGTTTGCTTAAAGCAATAAAAAGCTTTGATCCTTACCGGGGCAATAAATTTGTCACCTATGCGGTACACTGCATCGTGGGTGAGATCCGCCACGAAATAAGAGATCGCGGTTTTTACAAAATCCCCGAATGGTTAAAAACCTTGCAGGGGCAGATCATTCAGGCTTCTGAAGAACTCTACCAGAAAAACAAGGCCATGCCCACAATCAGACAAATCGCCGAAAAAGTAAACGTTGCTGAAGAAGGTATCGCTGAAGCGATGCAGGCCGGTTGTATTTCTCTTGATGAACTGGATCTATCAAAAGTGCGTCACCTGCATTACGAATCATTTAAACTGCCCATTGAAGATGTTGTAACGGTTAAAATGTCACTGGAGAAGATGGATCAGCTGCAGCAGCAGGTGCTTAAGCTGATCTACTATGAGGGATTCACCCAGGAAGAAGTCGCCCAGAGACTTGGCATCAACCAGCGCAAAGTCTCCCGCCTTCTTGACAAAGGCCTCAACGAAATGCGGACCTACATCCTAGCTTAGTATCGCTTCCCTGATAAAAATATAATATGGCTGGATCTCCGACTTCTGGCTATCTTGCATCTAAAACGAGCGGTGCCTCGGGGACGGTTCGAGCGTCACCGTAGCGTAGCGGAGGTCCGAAGGGAAGACGATGGAACTGTCCCCGTGGCTTAGCGAGCACTAACCCTGTTCCTTCAGATTGCCATAAGGCAAAATGAAGGATTTTTGCTTTAAATACAGCAAATAATGTATCTTTGAGGTAAAACTACGCCGATATTGGATATTGAAAAAAATTTAATGTTTTTTTCAAAAAAGTGTCTAAAAAATATTTTTCTCGGTATAACAGTAAATAGAAGAGCAGGATGATAGGATGATAGCTCTTCAGGTAGACATAGAACCTGACGATAAGGGCTAACCTCTCGAAAGGGAGGGGCGCAAAGCAATGGGTCTAAGCCTCATCAGGGGTAAGATCGCCAGGCTGCCGAAACAGGATTTATTTTTTAGACCTGAACCGAATCGTCAAATTAACTTAAAGGGAGTTGATAGCGCAGAAACTAACTGATACCGCTTAACCGGGCCGGGAAATCAAACAACCCGGACCCACCAAAATAAAAAATTTGAGAGGAGATTTAAAATGCAAAAACTGATGAAACATCTTCACAAGAGCGAAAAAGGCTTCACCCTGGTAGAACTGATGGTGGTTGTGGTGATTATTGGAATTTTGGTGGCGATTGCGATTCCGATTTATAATACCGTTCAGACTAACGCTGAAGCAGCGGCAAGGCAAGCTAATGCAAGGACTTTAGCTAGTGCATATCAAACTTGGAATGCAGCAGGCAGTCCAGCAAACGAAGGCCCTGCAGTTTATGTTGAAGGAGCTACTGGCACAGGCTGGGATTCAGTTACAATAAATGCAGTTGTGTATACACGTGCAGGCAATACTTACACTTATCCAGCACCATAAATAAATAAGTGATCAAGTCAGGCAACCAGCCGATCAAGTCAGGCAACTAACTTATTAACTTATTGTTGATTTAAGGTAAACCTCCTGTTATGATGTAAGCATTATAGCAGGAGGTTCTTTTATGCGCAGACACAGAATTGAATATGACGGCGCTGTTTATCACGTAATCCAGCGCAGCAGCAACCGTGAAATGATTTTCGGTAAAGTTAGTGACAAAGAATATTTTATCGATCTCCTCGCCGGCTATAAAAAGAAACTTGGTTTTAGACTCTTTGGTTATGTTCTAATGGATAATCACTATCATCTGCTTCTGCAAACAGGAGCCATCCCTTTAAGCAAGACAATGCAGCGAATCAATCTCCGTTATAGTAAATTTTACAATCAGAAATATAATCGCCATGGGCATGTGTTTGGTGGCCGCTACAAGGCAGGCTTGGTGCAGGATGAAAGCTACCTTTTTGCCATCTTACGATACATTCATCAGAATCCGGTTCAAGCTGGGATATGTAAGCAAGTCTATGATTACAAATGGAGCAGCGATCCAGCTTATCGAAACAATGTCGAGAGGCTTACAGATATCAGCTTTATTCTGGATACCTTATCGGATAATCGCATGAATGCAATCGAAAAATATAAAAGGCTAATCGGTGAGGAAGTTCAAAATGATTTCGATTATGAAAAGCATAATCTGATCGGCGATGAAGATTTTAGGGAGTCAAAGAGAAAAGAAATCGCCTATGAAAACAGCAACCTCGGACGTGAAAGAAAAATCTTAGCTGATTTACTCCAGCTATCCGGTGCAAGCAAAGTCGAGCAAGAACTGATCTTATCCGGCTCTCGTAAAAGATCTCTGCAAGATTATAAGAGAAAGTTTGCCCTTGAAGCTCGAGTAGAAGGCTACACCTTTAAGGAAATCGGGGCTTATATAAATATTTCTGATGCCGCAGTGAATAAGTTAATAAGTAAGTAGTCAGACATGATCTATTCCTTTTGCCATAAAGTTGGTTTGGGACGATTCTTGGAACCTTTTTGCAAAGGTTTTTGCTTTGGGGAAAGCATTGCGAATCATTTCCAGCAATTTTATGGCTTTCTCTTTTTCCGTAATAATCCCCCGGTATCCGAAATCCCGAAAAAAGCTCTCAATGCAAATGCGGTTTAGGTTCTTTAAAAATCTCTGCCTGTAAAACTGCAGTAGCTGGTAGTAAATTTTTCGCTTGCCCTGTAAAAAAAACCACGCAGGGATTCTAAGATATAGATAAGGCAATACTGGAAGTATGGCAGTAAATAATCAGGCAGGAAAGATATCGTCTTGCCGCAGGATGAACACTTAAATCTTCTAATCGGAATCCGAAACTGCCGCTTCGAAAATAAGGCGTTGCGCCAATAAAAGCCGTGTTTTTCCAAGGCCTCCGGGTGGTGACATATAGGGCAATTCTTCATTTCCGGGAAGTGATTCTTTATGCCTCTTAATGCATAGGTCAGCGGACTTACTCCAAAGCTGTAGATTATCTGCATTACTTCTCCCCCTTAATAATTTGTATAAATATCATCAAATTAAAAAGGAGTAGAAAGCCTTTCTAAGAAATATAGTTTGATTAATACCCGTAAGAACTGTAGGGAAGAACTTGCTAATTAACAATATATTGACCATCCACTGACAGGCAACTATACCGGACATCGGGAATGTCACATAACACCCGACTGGATGCTCATATATAAAATTGAGACGAATATCTTAACTCTCACTTTAACACGAACTGGAACCCACAGCGACTTGTTTTAAACCCAAAAGCAACTTCTCTATATTGCCTCACGTCAAGTCAAATAAGTTATCAATATTTCAGGTGTTGCAGAGCGGCAAATAAGTCAATTAATAAGAGGGCAGACTTAAAATTACTCTGTGTTTTAAAAAATTTCTAAAAGTGTCTAAAAAATATTTTTCTCGGTATAACAATATGTAGAAGAAGATTTTAAAGCGGAATCGAGCTAACGTAAGCACTCTAAACGAAGAACCTGTCGATAAAGGCAAACCTTCCGAAAGGGAGGGGCGCAAAGCAATGGGTCTAAGCCTTAAGTAAGGTATGACTGCCAGGCTGCCGAAGCAGGGTTCTGTTATTTTGGCATAGATATAGACTAAATGTTGAATCAAAGACTGATGGGGAGAAAGGCTGGTTTAAGGTGTTATTTAACAGTAATTACCTGGATTTTGCACTACAAGCAGTTAAAACTTTTGATAGTGGAGGAGAGTAAGGATGCAAAGATTACTTAACTGGCTGCATTTTAATGACAAGGGGTTTACTTTGGTTGAGCTAATGGTTGTGGTAGTGATTATCGGTATTTTGGTGGCTATTGCAATTCCTGTTTATAGCAGCTTTACAATCAGGGCAGAGCAGGCCACTCTTGAAGCTAACTTGAGGATAATCGATAGCGCGATAGCAAACTATTATGCTTTTAGCAAAAAAGATTTAAAACAAGACTACCAAGTTACCTTGCTATCTCTGCCAGCAGCAGCGGGTAGTAGCCTCAAGGTTATACCAACAGCGCTTGTGATAACGGAGCCTGAAGGACCAAGTGCCCTATCCGCAGTTGAAGATTTGGTCAAGACCGGATATCTTGCTGCAGTGCCTTCGGGGCCGGAAAACGTTAGTTATGGTATAACCGGTGAGGTTCCGAATCAAAGAGCAGCTGCAACCGGAGTTATCGGTAAGGAAAAGTTTTCTGATGCAACATTGAATGAATTACCATGGAGACAGAGTAAGCCTTCTGATGTTAAACCAGAGCCTGAGGTAGGCAAAGATGATAAAGAAGATAAAAAGGAAGATCAAAAAGAAATACCGATCAAGCCTGTAGAGCCGATTAAGCCAATGCCTTTGCCGGTCCCTGATCCTGGCTCGTCCAGACCGATACCTATGCCTGTATTTCCGGAAGCACAGCCGTTTATTTAGTGAGTTGTTTTTAAATAAACTAGTCAGGCTGTAAAATAGCTTAGCTATATTAAGAAGAGTTTAAAGCGATCGGCAAATAAGTCGTAAAAGCATGATTGGAGATAAAATGATGGATAAAGCTCTAGGGAAAAGACTAAGCGAAAGTGTTAGGCAGGATAAGGCAGGGTTTTCTCTTGTCGAATTGATGGTGGTCATTACAATCATAGCGGTGCTCGTTGCGATAGCTATTCCTGTTTACGCAAACGTCAGAACAAAAGCCCTTAACAATACACTGGAGTACAACCAGACTGTTTTAATTAGAACGATAACCGTTATTAAGACTTATCTTGATTTGCCGAAGGCCCCGGGAGATCAGAGAGCTGCGCTCAGAGATGCTTTAAATGAGGAAATACCGGGAATGATTATTAACCCTTTGAGCAAATCTGATTTAATACTCAGTTCAGCGCAAACAGCACATAACAGCTCTGCGGCGGTAGTGATTGTAAGCAGGAGCACAACTAAAATGCAAAATGTCAATCTTACGTCTCATTATCCCTTTAACAGCGCCGCTAACAAAGAAAAACTAAAAGGGACTTTATTCATTACGATCTGTGAGGATGGTTATTTGCTTTTCTATCTTTTAGACGGGCAGGCCAATGCTGTCCGGGAAATAATGTATTGAAAAAAGGTTCGATCTGAACATGCTGGTTAGTTAGCTCATTATATATAGACAGGAATGAGTGAAGGTGAACAACATTAAACTTATGAAGATCATTAGAAAACGAGCTGGTTTTACGCTTGTTGAGCTTATGGTTGTAGTAGCCGTCATCGGTATTCTTGTTGCTATTGCAGTGCCGCAGTATGTCAGCAGTACAGAAGCCACTAGAATTATGACAGATATGGCAAATGTAAGAATTCTCAACGGTGTGACAATGCATTATGCAGTGGCAAATAAAATAAGCGACCAAGATATTTTTGATGGATTTAACACAGATTCTGAGAGAATAGATCAACTTGTCAATCAGGGTTTTATTGCCGGCGCACCGCAGCCTCAGCAAAAAGACTCGTCTTTTATTTGGAGCATAGAGAACCAAAGGTGACAGTATAGTGCATACATCGCGGCTGCAAACCCTCTTACCCGGTATATATTTTCGTCTATGTCTAAAAGCGATTTTATCTTTAACACATGGGGTGGCGGCGGAGGCTCAACATGGTCAGTTAATGAAAATGGATTGCAGGTAACTGGCATAAACAACAACGGTAACCTATTTTTCGGTAATAATAAAAGTGACTATACCTTAAATACAAAATTTAAACTAGGTGAAAACACAGGTGAAATTGGCGGCCTTGGGATATTCTTTGAAACTGCCCTTAATGGAGATAGTCAAAACCGAGATACAGGATATATATTACAGTTCGATAGAGGTTTTAGTGAAGTGGTTCTTCGAAAACGGGTTAATGGAAGTGAAAGTAGCACTCAAGGAGGAGAAATATTATTTAGGATCGGAAATAGAAGTACGTCGACTATTAAGAATGAAAGCATACCATATAAAACTAACAATGCCTGGTGGGAATCAGAAAAAAATGTAGTCTTGACTGTCAGTGACAGTGGTACTCCGGGAAAAAAGTTTCTCACAGTATCACTTGACGGATCAGTTCTGGTCTCTGATCTTATTATAGATAGTGCGATTGAACCAGATTACAATCACACTGGCTTCAGAGCATGGAACAATCAACCTGCTACTATTTATGAAATGTCAGTCGAATAGTAATTGTAATGAATATCAGTAATCTGGAATTGCATTACACTGCGTATATAGTTATCAAAGAGGTAAAAAGGTATGGATAAAAGAGTTGTTCACAATTATCGCCACAGGCGTAATAGCCACGGCCTGAAGTGCTCCGGGTTTACGCTGGTTGAGCTAATGGTTGTTGTTGCTGTGCTCGGTGTATTGGTTGCCATCGCTGTGACGGTTTACACCAACAATACGGAAGCGGCTAAAATTGCGACTGATCAGGCCAACCTGGCGAGTCTTAATTCAGTAACCGGCTTATACCGGTTTTCAGCTGATATTGTTGATGGTGAGGTTTTCAAAGGCATCAATAGTAATGAAGAAAGATTGCAAAGGTTAGTCGAAGCTGGTTTTATTGCTGAGGCCCTGGTGCCGGTTCAGGATAAAGTTGAGTTCAACTGGGATATTGGTGAACAAATCTGGGAACTGGATGCACAAGGTTCAGGTGTTCCTTTAAGCTCCCTTGGCAGCACTTTTAATGAGATTTCTACAAACATAATAGTTCTAATGCAAAAGAAATATGCTGATTCAGGTTCATACGGTCGAACCTGGGGTGATTATAAATATACCGATCTTGGTTTAGATCCTGAAATATGGTCTCAGCCTGTCGGGCATATAATCTATAAGCCCAGCGGAAAAGATCTTCTGATTACTCCTGAACAGGGTTACACTTTCCTGGTAAATGATTATAATGGCAATTTGCGAAATATGCCTTCAACATATAATTGGAATATAGTGTATAATGATATTACAGAAAATTGGTATTATCATTCAATTAAAGATGATAATCTGATCGATATTGAAACTCTAATGATCGAAGTATCTAATTGATTCTTTATATCGGCATGACAACCGGCATCTATGATTGATGTCTGAGGGAGTTGAAGCGAGATGATTAAGAATGAAAAAGGTTATGCTCTTGTGCTGGTTATTGTTACCATGCTCATTATGGCTATATTGGGTACAGTACTAATTTCTGTTAGTACATCCCAGGTCAGGGAAGCAGTCAGTCAGCAGGATAGAATACAGGCTCACTACCTTGCTTATTATGGGGCTAAGGCCACTGTTGATTGGATTATGGCAGGAAATACAATGCCTCAAGGTTCTTCCACTGCTGTTACACTCGATAATGGATCATTTACAGTTAATGTTGACAACAGTAATCAGGATCAAATACTCATTGCAGCGCAAGGTACAGTTAACGGTTATTCTGAAACGGTTCATGTTACTCTAACCAGGCAGGGGGGCGGATCACCCGGAGGTTTCCCCTTCCCTTCGGATATGGCTATCTTTGCGGTTGGACAGGGTAGTCAAAGTAATCCGGCAATACAGCTAACCGGTAGTTCAACAATTATTAACGGAGCTGCAGGAACGAATTCTACAGGCGCTAATTCAGTTCAATTTGCCTGGTCAACTACATTGAATGGTGGGGATCTATACATTGGCCCGGGTGGTGATCCTAATACAGTTGTCCAGCAAGGCAATAACCAAAACGGTAATATAATTGGCGGCAGTATAATGCCGCTACAAGCTGAAAGGATATACCCTACCCCAACTTTTCCGGTATTCCCAAGCGATTTGCCAATTCGGGGTAATTTTTCAACCCCCTGGGTCAGTGGAGAGTATTACCTTATCGCAGAGGATGGCCAATATGGAACGATTGAAGCTACAAGTAGTCGAACAATAACCATTGATATGGCTGGCGGAGATAGAATAATCCGGGTCGGAAACCTGAATATAAGCCAGGGGCATATTAATCTCATTAATGCTGGTGAAAATAGCAGGTTGACATTGTATGTTGAAAATTCATTTACATTGGGTGGGGATAGCACAATCAACAATGGCGGGGCGGTCAGTAATGTGATGATGTACTACAAAGGGCTTTCCGCTCCGAATATTGGCGGCAATACGAGATATGTAGGCAACTATTTTGCTGAAAGCGCTGGTATCACTATTGCTGGTAGTAATGGCATAACAGGACATATTATTACACTGGGTTCTTCAGTCAATGTTACCGGTGATGCCCGACTGCTTACCAGGGTCTTATATGCACCTAATGCTCATGTGGTAATCGGCGGTAGCGGTGCAATTACGGGTTCAATAATTGCAAATAGTTTAAGAATTGATGGCTCCGGAACTTTAGATCATGCTCAGCCGGATTTAGGCCTTTTCCCAATCGAGATCTTTCCCACGGATGGAAACGGCAGCAATGGCGGTGGTGATGGCAATGGCACCAGTACCTGGGTCAATCCGCAGTGGAGCGGAGGTAACAATTGATGAGATCATGGTTAATTAATGAAAAAGGGTTATCACTGGTTGAAGTGTTGATTGCCATCGTGATTCTCTTAATGATAGTCATTGTCTTTGCCACGCTCTTCAATAGCAGTATTAGAGGGATTGTCAGCAGCGGTGATCGAAGCAATACTTTATTTGATCTTCAGAAGGAGCTTGAAGCTGAAACCCCGGTTCCGGCGATTATTGATACCCAGCCAAAGAATATTACTTTTGGGAATGGAGTTGTGATTCCTGGAAAACAGGGAACATTTAAACAGTATATGACGGATGGAAATGAGGTGTTAATAAATGTTTTCTTCCCGGACTAAAAATAACATTTATGCTATAAATTGCAATAAACGAAATAAGATTATGAGCTTTGAATCTTTAAAAAATCAACAAGGGCTTACTGTGGTTGAGCTATTGATAGCTGCCTTAATACTGGTTATTGTATTAACCTCCGGTTATCTGTTTTTCAGTTACGGCTGGAGAGCTTTTGATACCGGTAGTGAAAGATCTATCGTTAACAACAATCTAAGAATGGCAGCTGAAGCTATATCGAATGAAATCAGGTATGCCGGTATGCTAGAAATTATTGACACAGCAGAGGTGCCGGGTAGTGTTACTGATGATAAAATATATATATACCTTAATTTAGATGGAAGGATTGAGAAAAAAGATCAGAGTGGCAGTACAATAATTCCTCACGAATTGGATGCTAATATCGCTTTTAGTTTAGTTTTTTCAGCGAATCCACCTAACACCATGATAGTAAATATTACTGAGAACACAAGCGGGATCAGCTTAGATACAGAAGTTCGACTGTTAAATGTATCTGCAGGCAACCCCATCGGAGGCTTATCCAGCGGAGAGGCCTTGGAATTCGAAATGGGAGATTTTGGTGGCAGCGGCGGGAATGCAGCTATTCCAGTTGAAATTATTACTCTTACACCGACAGATATAGCTTTAGATATAGGTGAAACAGCCAACGTTACTTACCTGGTCACCCCTGCTAATGCAACGAATCCAAGTGTTTCCTGGAGTTCCGGCAATCAAGCGGTTGTCACAGTAAGCGAGCAGGGAGTTGTTACGGGAACTGGAGTCGGCACAACTATTGTTACGGTTACCGCTAACGATGGGGGAGGGGCATCTGATACAGTTAATGTTACTGTTAATAACCCGGTGGTTAATGTAACCGGGGTAGATTTAACTCTTACAACGCTGTCAATGTTCGTAGGTGACAAAGTAAGTATTAGTGCAGTAATAGAACCGGAGAATGCAACTAACAAAGATTTAAGTTGGGCTATGGACCCGTCAGGGATCTTTAGTTATATCGTAAGTGGAGATTCCGTCGAAGTTAGCGCAATTAACCCAGGTAATGCAACCATAATTGTTACTACAGTCTCTGGAGGTTTTTCAGATAGTTGTTCTATAGAGGTTAAGGTTATTAGTATAATCGGGCCTATTGCATTAGATGTTGTTCGAAATAATGATAGGAATATAACTGTAACTTTTGATAAAGATATTCAAAGTTCTACTGTGCCACCTAATTATAGTTATACGATAATTAATAATAACTCTGTAAGATATACAAAAAGTAGTAACTTTGTGAGTAATGAACAGGTAAGTGTTTCGGTTACCGGCGTTAATGGTGGCATTTCGTTAGTTACAATAAAACGTACAGGTTCGAGTAATAACTGGAGTATCATAGCGGATGGCTCATAAATGCTAAGAACAAGTCATTAAGCTGTGAAATACTTTATGTGAAAAGAAAGGACAAATCAAATTTGAACATCAACACTTTTCTCTCAAACGCCGTTAAAAAAAAGGCCTCCGATGTTCACCTGATCACCGGTGTGGCGCCGGCGATCAGGTTAAACCAGCGGCTGATCTTTCTTGATCTTCCTCCTTTAAAGGCAGAAGGAACAACGGCGATGGCCAGGCAGGTCATGAATGGCCATGGCGACAAGTACAAGGTATTTGAACAGAAAGGTGAGATCGATCTTTCCTATTATATAGAGGGTGTTGGCTATTTCAGGGTTAATTGCTACCGGCAGCGGGGGGTTGTAGGGATTGCGGTCAGAGTGATTAACACCGAGATACCAACGATTGAGTCCCTGGAACTTCCTGATATTTTATTAGCTCTGGCCCGACAGACAAAAGGGCTGGTTTTGGTCACCGGCCCGACCGGCAGCGGCAA
>Ga0208244_101046_pt1 | contig 18152 bp, 11 predicted proteins | sample SubbioCR12Aug_5A_FD_184828 | JGI IMG/M metagenome (GOLD analysis project Ga0208244, IMG submission 184828) | Serpentinite rock and fluid subsurface biosphere microbial communities from McLaughlin Reserve, California, USA - CR12Aug_5A (SPAdes) | ecosystem: Environmental > Terrestrial > Deep... | reverse complement strand
AAATACAAGTGAAGTGTCCGATATGAAATTGCTTTTGATTACTATAATTGCAACGGTTCTGCTTGTATCAAGGTTAAATTCTAAATTGAAGGTTCCCTGCGAGTTGGATTGCACAACTTCTATATTCGTTCCGTGAATTATTCTAATAGTTGCACTGTCAATTTTTGCACCGGTTAATGCGTTTTGTACTTCGCCCGATAATTTAACTGCTTTGGAACCGGCACCTCCTCCACCGTTTTCATCAATTATGGGAGGGGTAGGTGAATCGCAGCTAACTGCAGAAATTAGAAAAGCTATAAAGAACAGAAGACTTTTTTTATTAAAACCGGACAACAACATTTTTAATCTTTCCATTGTAAACGCTCATTTTATCTTGTTAAAATTAACCTGATTTGGAACTAATGTCAAGCTTGATTTATTATTGGATTAAACAAAGTGTGAACGTTTAATCCTTTTCAGCTTAAAAAACTCACTCATCTTTTTTATATTAGCAACCGTAATTTAAGAATTTAACAATAAAATACAGTAAGGTTTGAGTAGTGGAAATAGAAAACTTGTCAATTAATACAATTCGTTTTTTATCGGTAGATGCAGTACAAAAAGCAAATTCAGGCCATCCCGGAATGCCAATGGCATGTGCACCAATCGCATTTTCATTATATACCGGGTTCATGAAACACAATCCTTCAAATCCCAAATGGCTTAACAGGGACAGATTTATACTCTCTGCCGGACACGGCAGCATGCTTTTATACAGCATTCTTCATCTTTGCGGTTACGAAATTTCTCTTGATCAACTGAAAAATTTTAGACAATGGGGGAGTATTACTCCGGGGCACCCGGAGTCTGGATTAACACCTGGAGTCGAAACTACAAGCGGTCCCTTAGGACAGGGATTTTCAACAGCAGTTGGTATGGCTATAGCTCAAGCCTATCTTTCCGCAATGTTTAATAAACCCGAATTTAAATTAATTGATCATTACATTTATGGAATTTGCAGTGACGGCGATATGATGGAGGGGATTTCCCATGAAGCCGCTTCGCTTGCAGGACATCTGAAACTCGGTAAAATAATCTTTTTTTACGACTATAATAATATAACCATAGACGGGAGTACTTCTTTAGCTTATTCCGATGATGTTCAAAAGAGATTTGAAGCTTACGGCTGGCATGTGGAAAATATTGAAGATGTAAACGATCTGAAACAAATCGAAAAAGCTTTACTATCCGCACAAAAGGATGAGAGACCATCTTTGATTATTACTAAAACACATATAGGGTACGGAAGCCCGAACAAACAGGACAAATCATCGGCTCACGGTTCTCCTCTCGGTGTTGATGAAGTAAAACTAACGAAGCAAAATTTAAACTGGAATTATGAAGAAGATTTCTTTATCCCGGAAGAAGTAAAAGAATATTTTAAGAATCTTAAAGTTCAATTTGATTCTTACGAATCGGAATGGAACAATCTTTTTGCCGAATATAAAGCTAAATACCCTGCTGAAGCCGTTCAACTGATTGATTATATCGGGGGGAAATTCGGAACAACATGGAAAGAGAAACTACCTGTATTCGATGATCCAGAAAAGAAAATTGCAACACGTCAGGCATCGGGAACCGTTTTAAATGCGATTGCTTCATCCCTGCCGACTTTAATAGGAGGCTCGGCGGATTTGCATCCTTCAAATAATACTTATCTGAAAGATTATAAACCATTTAATGCCGAAAACTATTCAGGCAGGAATTTTCATTTCGGTATTAGAGAACATGTTATGGGAGCAATCCAAAATGGAATAGCGCATTACGGAGGTATTATTACTTTCTGCGGTACTTTTCTTGTGTTTGCAGATTACATGCGTCCCGCTATTAGATTGGCAGCAATTTCACATTTAAAAGTTATTTATGTTTTTACACACGACAGCATCGGTGTGGGGGAAGATGGACCAACACATCAACCGGTAGAGCACTTTGCGGCTTTGAGGGCAATTCCTAATTTAATTAATATACGTCCTGCAGATGCAAACGAAACCGTACATGCATGGAGGTTCGCAATAGAATATAAGGATGGACCTGTCGCTTTAGCATTAACAAGACAGAATTTACCCGTGTTAACCGGCGATTTGTATCCTGCTTTTGATAATGTATCGAAAGGTGCTTATATATTATCAGAACCGGAAGAGAAGCCAGATGTCGTATTGATGGCTTCAGGCTCGGAAGTTCACTTAATAGTCAAAGCAAAATCGGAATTGGAAAAAGAGGGGATTAAAGTAAGAGTTGTTAGTTTCCCGAGTTTTGAACTTTTTGAACTGCAATCGAAAGAGTATAAAACCTCAGTGCTTGGTAATTATGATTATCCGAGACTTGCCATTGAAGCAGGGGTTTCATTCGGGTGGGATAGATATTTAGGGGCAAATGGTAAAATAATTAGTATCGACAAATTTGGAGCCTCGGGTAAGGCGGAAGTCCTTTTTGAAAAGTTCGGGTTCAGTGTTGATAATATCGTCTTAAAGGCAAAAGAACTTATAGAGAAATAACCGGGCTTCAAAAACGAATGCCGTCTAAAAAATGAGACGGCATTGAACACTCGTGTTGATTTATTTCCCGATATTTAAGCAGGCGGATTCCATGTTTCATGGATAAATTTTTCATCTGCAAGCAGATCGTTCTTAACTTCTTTAACTCTTATTGCCGTCTTATTAAGAACACTATAGATATTATCAACGTAAAGTCTGAGATCATCAATCTTATTTGAAACCGGTTTCCCTTGAATTGCTTCCAACATATCGGAATAAATTAAATCGAGCATTTTAATTTCTTTTTCGAAATTTAGTTCATTTCGAACTTTACTGTTTTTCTTATTTGGCATATTTACCTCTTCAATTTGTTTTTTGATTGTAAAGATAAATAAAAAAGGGAAAAGGATAAATCTAAAAAGAGAAGGAAAACCGGTTTTATGTATTGAAATATAATTAGCCATCCCAAATGAAATCACCAATTCAAAGTTGTAATTAATGGGTGAAAATTTTCAATCCCGAAAATTTTGTTATTTTACGTTATATTATAATTAAAAATGTTAACAAGAAAGACTAACCGGATAAATAAACCAATAAAAATAGAAACCGCTTTCCTCTGTTTCGGTATCGGAACAATCCTGCTTTATTTTGCAACACGATTTGCAATTCCTTTTTTAATTTCAACTTTCGAAATGAGGAATATCATTGCCTGGTTTTTATCTGCCGGTGTACTTCTGTTTATCCCATTATTTGTAGCTTCTATAATTGCATACAGAGCAGAAGGAGGGGAATTTTCATTAAAACCTTTTTTACAACGGATGAGATTGAACAAAATGTCATCAACAGATTGGAAATGGGCTGCTGGAGGGGTATTATTCAATTTTGTCGCAATAGGATTAGTCCAATTTCTATATAATTTTATCGGCGAACAAACAGGACTTTTCGGACAAATGAATCCTTCACCCCCGTTTTTACAATACGCTCCTTTGCAGAGTGGTGAGTACTGGATACTACTTGCATGGTTGCCAATGTTCTTTTTTAATATATTCGGCGAAGAGCTCTTCTGGCATGGTTATTTACTTCAAGGGCAGGAATTAGCTTCCGGCAACAATGCCTGGATTATAAACGCTTCGTTTTGGTTGATGTTCCATATTCCTTTCGGCTTAACAATGCTGCTGATGTTATTCCCGCTTATTTTTAGTATTACTTACATAATTCAAAAGAGACAAAACACATGGCATGGGATTATTATTCATGGAACAATAAACGGCTCTGGATTTCTTGCCATCTCACTGGGTGTGATTCACTAATTAAAATACAGGATGATTAAAAATGTCTTTCTACACTAAGTTTTCAAAATATTATGAAATGATTTTCCCTTACAGGGAGGTAACTTATCAATTTTTGAAATCGAATCTTAAAACCGGAAAGAAAGAGGTGCTTGACGTCGGCTGCGGAACAGGGCATTACTGCGGAAAGTTCGGAATTGAAGATCATAATATTACCGGTGTTGATTTAAATGAAGAGATGATCCTGTTTGCAAGAAAAGAATACCCCTCCGCCAAATTTTTTCAAATGAACATGTTCGATATTGATAAAGTCGAGGGTGGTTTTGATTTGATTTATTCTGTCGGGAATGTTGTCCCTCATCTGCCTAAAAATCTTCTCCCAGAATTTCTTAAAAAAGTCTATTCTAAACTGAACGCTGACGGCACATGGATTTTTCAAACGGTCAATTGGGATTTTCTGCTTTTACATAACGAGTATGTTTTTCCTGATAGAGTGCTCGGTGAAGAGAAGATAACTTTTCGAAGAAAGTATTCTTCAATAGATGAAGAGAGAGTTATTTTTGAAACGGCATTAGAAAAAAATGGTGATTCTATTTTCAAGGACGAAACGGTTCTGTATCCTTTAAGCAGCGAAAGTTATATTGACCTCCATTTACTAAGCGGATTCAAACTCAAAGGTCACTTCTCTTCATTTGAAAGAGGGTCATTCATTCCTAATAAAGATTCAGCGAATATTTTAGTTTTTAATAAGCCGGAAGAATAAAGTTATCCTATGTCGTTCTTATCAATCTTTTCATTAATTGCTATAACCGTAATTCTTATCGGGGTTGCAGTTGGAAGATACCCGGTGTTAAGAATGAACCGCGCCACAATTGTTCTTGTAGGAACTGCAATACTTATTTTTGCCGGGTCAATTTCTCTTGACCAGGCATTTCTTTCGATTGATCTTCATACCATAACTTTACTTTTTGCAATGATGATAATTAATGTCAATTTAAGGTTATGCGGTTTCTTCGATTTAATAACCAATAAGGTGATTTTGTATGCAAAAACACCGGGACAATTATTATCCTTTATAATTTTTTCATCGGGAGTTTTATCTGCAATTTTTCTTAATGATACGATCGTGCTTGTTTTTACACCTCTGGTTCTAGAGATCACAACAGCACTTAAACGAAACCCAATCCCTTACCTTGTCGCTACTGCAACTGCTGCGAATGTCGGCTCGACTGCAACAATAATCGGTAACCCGCAAAATATGATAATAGGGATTGCATCGGGCATTCCGTTTACCGAGTTCGCATTTTATTTAACTCCGGCGGCTTTAGGTGGATTGGTAATCGTTTGGTTTATAGTTGTTGTGATTTATAGAAAGGAATTTAAAAAAGAACGGCTATTTTATCCCGCTGAACAAAGAGTGAGATTATATCTTCCTTTATTCTATAAAAGCATTATCGCCTCAGTATTAATGATGCTTGCTTTCATACTTGGGGTTTCAGTTCCGCTTGCCGCACTAGGAGGGGCATCATTGCTTTTGATAACCAGAAGATTAAAACCGGAAAGAGTTTTCAGAGAAATCGATTGGTCGCTTCTTGTTTTCTTTGCAGGGCTTTTTGTTGTAACCGCAGCAGTTGAAACAAGCGGGTTAAGTAAACATTTATTTGCAACAGCTATTCCTTTTCTTGAAGACGGTTTGTTTTCTTTTTCAATTACTGCGGCAGTTATAAGCAATTTGGTTTCTAATGTACCGGCAGTTTTACTGTTCAAACCTGTTATTCCATTAATGGCGGATCAAAATGTGTTTTGGCTTACTCTCGGAATGGCAACAACATTTGCAGGAAATCTAACTCTTTTAGGTTCTGTTGCAAATTTGATAGTTGCAGAATCGGCTAAGTCGAGAGGTGTGCATTTATCGTTCACAGAATATTTGAAAGCCGGAATCCCGATTACAATTTTTACGTTATTGTGGGGGATACTATGGATGAGCTTTCTTTTTTGACGGAATGTTTAATATTTATCCAAGATAGAAATTAGTCTCAAGCTGCTTTTCCAAAGGATACTTGATGAATTCGTCATTGTATTCTCTTGTTTTTTCAAACCGGAGAAAAATCCCCCACGCCAGATTTGGAAAGAGATTAGCCATCGGTTTTGAAACAGCAGGGGGGAAAGGATAAAAATTGCTTCCTCCGAATTCTTTCAATGAGTATCCTTCCGGAAAAATATTATTTACAAAACTTAAAAGGTCTTTTTTTGTCCAACCCCTCACATGTGCCGACCAATTTTTTAGTTGTGTCGGCTGACTTCCGAACAACAATAATGTTCTGTTATGTAAAGCCGCAATGTTCGGAACACCGATGATAAAAGACCCGCCCGTCTTTAATATCCTTGAGACTTGATGGAATACCCAGAATATCTCTTTAAGGTGTTCAATAATCTGATTGGCAATAATTATATCAACCGAGTTATTGCTGAAAGGATAAATATCTTTTTCAATATCAATAGAATGAACAGTAAAGCCTAAACTATTAAGCTCTTCGCAATATGGTTTATAAACCTCTATTGCATGAATACCTGCTTGCGGGAAAATTTTCTTTGCAGTTTCCATATCCGTTCCGTGTCCGGCTCCCAAATCAACAATAAGATTGGGACGACTGCAATTATTCAGAAACTTCTCTATGAGATGTCTGCCATAATTTAGTTCTTTATCTATCATGTCCTTTTAATTGGCTTATGAATTATACAGTTCAAATTTAATCTTTTTATGCGGTTTAAAAAACAGCATTTCATGATTATGTTCGGCTAAGACCTACACATTTAGCATTTATAAGAATTTCCTAATTGGAATAATTATTCACCTTTTGTGTATTTAACATCAAATCTCTATTTTCACATTCAGTTTATCTACATTTTCCAGGCGTTTAAAATGAAAAGCGTAATAATTTCAATATCGGTTTTATTAATCATGGTTTTTATTGTCAACTTAAAAGGTGAGCAATTGTTTTTAGAGAAAAAAGAAAAGAGTAAAAAATTTTCAAAACAAGCGAAATATTTATCTAAACTTAAAGAGCTGGATAAATATTATTCTTCTAAAGAATTGGGGGTAATTGTTTCAGACGGAAAAACGACTTTTAGATTGTTTGCCCCGCAAGCAGCATCGGTTTTCCTTTTTACTTTTAAAGAAGTTGAAGATGAATACGGCAATAGCTATGAAATGCAAATTGATCCGGACGGCGTGTGGGAGATTACCCTTGAGGGTGAGTTATACGGTATGTATTACGGCTTCAAAGTTCTATCGAACAAGAAAGAAAAACTCCAGGATAAACCACTCTGCATAGATCCTTATTCAAAAGCTGTCGCATCATTCACCGATTATGCAAATCCCCGTAAGTCGATTATTTATAAAGATGATTACGATTGGGAAGGAGATGAATGGGTTCAAAGAGATTGGCGTGATCTAATAATTTACGAAATGCATATACGCGATATGACTGCACACTCTTCAAGCCGTTCAACAATGCCGGGGACTTATAAAGGATTAGTAGAAAAAGGTATTACCGGCGGCATAAACTATATAAAAGAACTTGGTGTAAATACAGTTGAACTTCTACCACCAATGGATTTCGGAAGAGTAGAGATTCCATACAGGAAAAATTTTATGGGAAAGTTTAATACATGGAATCCATACGAAAGAAACCATTGGGGTTATATGACCGCCGCATTTTTTGCCCCGGAACCTTACTACTCCGAAAATGCAAATCAACTTGAATGGAATAAATGGATCGGGGTAAAAGGAGAACAGGTAAAAGATTTTAAAGATATGGTAAAGGCGTTTCATAAAGAGGGAATAGCTGTTATAATGGATGTTGTTTACAATCATCTTTCTGAATACGAAATAGGCAATCTGAAAGAAATAGATAGGGAATACTATTTCCGTCTTGACGGTAAGGGACATTACATTGCACAGAGCGGCTGCGGAAATGATTTAAAGACCGAGCGACCGATGGTAAGAAAAATGATTGTGGAAAGCATTCTTTACTGGATGAAAGAATATCATATTGATGGTTTTCGATTTGACCTTGGTAAGTTAATCGACTGGGAAACAATTGAAGAAATCATTTATGAAGCAAAAAAGATTAATCCCTATGTTGTATTCGTATGTGAACCATGGGGAGGCGGTTATGACCCCGCGGGCTTTTCGCTTAGAGGATGGGGAAGCTGGAATGATCAAATCCGAAACGGAATTAAAGGCGAAAATCCTTTTCATGGACACGGCTGGATTTTCGGTAAGTGGTTCGGGAATAACGATCCGCAGCGTATTCAAAGCTATGTAAACGGTACGCTTCTCCGTGATAAGCACGGACTATTTCAAAAGAAAGAACACTCGGTAAATTATCTTGAGTCGCACGATGGATATACACTCGGTGACTTTATTCGTATCGGTTCGGGCGAAGTTGACCATCATAAAAAGATTAAAGATGTAGATTCGTTTCAATTGCTTTCCGCAGAACAATTGAAACTGAACAAACTTGCCGCTCTCTTTTTAATGACATCACAAGGAATGGTTATGATTCATTCCGGACAGGAATATGCAAGAACTAAAGTTATTCCTTACTACATTGACGTTCCCGATACCAACAAGGGGCGGATTGATCATAATACCTACGATAAAGATAATGAGGTAAACTATATCAATTATGAACATGCAAAGTCGAATAAAGAACTACTTGAATATTATAAGGGATTAATACAACTCCGAAATAGTTATGATGCGTTCAGGCGGGCTGATTATAACAATATAAAGTTCATGGATATTAAAGAGAATGAATTTGCACTCAGTTATTCCCTAAAAAATGAAAACGATGAGTTCATTCTGCTTTTCAATGCAAATCATAAAAAGAAACAAGAATTTGAATTACCTGATGGAGAATGGGATGTTCTTGTTAATTCTTACTTCGCTGGGATTATCTCACTTGAAAAAGTGAGAGGCAGCATTAAGTTAGATAAATCAACCGGGTATGTATTAAAGAGAATCCGTTAAAGAATAGCCGTAAATGAACTTATATTATGAATTTCTTTAGGGAGCTTTGAATAGCATCTTTTAATGTATTAAGATTTACCGGTTTAGTAAAGATGTATTCAACTCCTAATTCATTGTAGGCGAGAATTTCTCCCTTTCTAATATCGGCGCTTAATACTATAACAGGGGGTTTTCCTTTGATACCGGATTCAACCAATTTTTTAACGAACTCGTAACCGTTCATTTCAGGCATCAAATGATCCGTAACAACGAGTGCAGGAGCGGATTCAACAACAGCGTTGAATCCTTCTAGCCCGTTCCTTGCGGTAATTATTTCATAATCAGGAATTATGCTTTTGAGAAGTTTCGAGTAAAGAATTCTATCGGTGTTGCTATCGTCAATCAACAAAATTTTTGCCGATGCTTTTGGAAGCCAAAACTTGAAATCGGTTCCTTTGTCCAATTCACTTTCTACCCAAATCTTACCACCATGTTTTTCGACTATCTCTCTTACGAGTGATAATCCCAACCCGGTTCCTTTTTCTCCGTTCGTTCCCAATGTAGTAAACTTCGACTCTATACTGAAAATCTTTGGAATATTTTCTTCAGCAATTCCAACACCCGTATCGGAAACAGTTAATTCGATGAACCGCGGTTCTTGAGATTGCACTGCTTTTATTGCAATTGTTCCGCCGGCGGGAGTGAATTTCATCGCATTTGATATTAAGTTGTTAATAACTTGCAGGATCAATCCCGGATCAATAAAAACAAAGTACTCTGAAGACAATTCATCTATCAGATTGATTTTTTTCTTCATTGCAAATCCACGGGAAGAATTTATTGCTTTTCGGATAATCTCATTGACCATTACCTTCTCCGGCTCAAACCTTATTCTGCCTGTTTGCAGCCTAGTCCAATCTAATATTGAATTAACGAGTGCCAGCATGCTTTCCGAAGATTCTTTAATGTAAAATGCATACTGCTTCCTTTCCGAGGGGGACAAATCTTCATCGTTAAGAAGCATATCGGTAAAACCAAGTATTGAGCTGAAAGGAGTGCGTAAGTCGTGCGATATTATTGAAATAAATTTGTCTTTTGCATCATTAAGTTTTTTAAGGTCGGCTGCGGTCTTTTGTATTTCAATTTCAGCTCTTTTTTCGAGAGAAATATCACTTACCAGTCCGTACATTTTTTGAACCTGTCCATCGCTATTGCGAAGAACTTTAATTTTATTCCTTATCCAAACTATGTTGCCGGTTTTATGCACAATCCGGAGCTCAATCTCTTCCTGGGTCTTATAATAGTTTTCGTAAAGATTTTTAATTTTTTTCTTGAACATTAAAAAATCATCCGGGTAGATTATCTTAAATACTAACCTCGGACTTTTTAAAAACTCGGTTTGAAGATACCCGGTAACTTTTTGAACCGATGTTGTAAAAAACATCAATCGAAGTTTATCATCAACCCGTTCTGACATCCAGAAGAAATCATCCAGATTTTCTGTTATGCTTCTATATTTCTCTTCGGAATCTTTTATCGCCTGTTGTGTCCGCTTTCTTTCTGTTACATCACGTGATATTAAAACTGAAAATACGTTATCATCGAATTCAAACGAAGTTGCGGAAACTTCTGCAAAAAAGTTACTCCCGTCCTTTTTTACTGCTAAAAACTCACATTGCGATGATATAGAATTATTCGCAGACGCCTTTTTTGTATAATCAATGAACTTATCCGTTTCAGATTCGGATGCAATAGAAGTAATTGGTAAGTCAATCAATTCGGTTGATTTTGCATATCCAAAAATCTTTGTAAAGGAATCATTTACTAATAAAAACTTACCCTCTTTTTCAATCGCAATTCCGTCGTTGGAAGCATCAAAAATTTCTCTCATCATTGAGAGCTCTTGTTCGGCTGCTTTTTTATCTGTTATATCAGTGAAAATTCCGTTGAATATTTTTTTCGATTCATCAATATCCTTTGAAATGGAAAAAGTACCCAATACAACCACTTTTTCTCCGGTCTTCTTAAGGAAAGGGACCTCTGTATAATTCGTTTTTGATTGGTAGAGAGTTTTTACGTTGAACTTTTTTTGTTTAATGAACTCGCTGGGAATTAAGTCGATGATATTCTTGGTTAGTATCTCTTGTTCTTCATAACCAAGGGTGTCACAAAATGAGGGGTTGGTATAGGTAATAGTTCCGTCACTGTTATAGTTACATATGAGCTCTGCAGTATTTTGAACTATATTTCTAAATCTTTCTTCAGAAACCCGGAGCATTCTCTCGATGCTCTCCTTTTCTGTTATATCAGTACAAATGGCTATTACAATTTTATCATTAGGATTAAAACGGGCTAAGGAAAAAATTATTTCGCAGGTTCTTTTCTCTTTATTTTTTGTAAAAATAGGGAGTTTAACTTTAAATGTCGTTTCGCTCTCTAATCCCGAAAGGATCTTTTCAAATGAAGCATCATCATAGGAACTTGTTACTTTCCCAAAAACCTTACCGTAAACGGCACTCCGGGAGAATCCGAATAGTTTATCGGCGCTTTTATTCCAAAAAACGACTTTACCCGATAAATCAAGTCCAACAACTGCATCGGTTGCTGTTTCTGTTATGACCTGGTAATACTTCAATTCATCAATTTGAAGTTCTAATCTTTTCCTCTCTTCAATTTGAGTTGTTATATCGTTTAAATACAAATAGATGAACTTCAGCTCTTTGTTACTTCCTAAAACCGGATTAATTAATACTTTAAAAGTTTTTGTTTCTGCTTTTATAGAAAATTCAATTTCAAAAGATTCCGGACTGAGAGCTGCCTTTGTTTTGTCAAGTAAGCTTAAAATTTTATCTGAAATTTCTCTATTCAGTATCATATCAAACGGTTTATCAATTATCTTGCCCCGCTTGGTAGTGAAGTATTGAAATTCTTTACCGCCGAATAGCTTTATTTTCCTTTCACTATCAAGAACTAATATGGCACTATAAGTACTTACGATTATTTGTTCAAAGAAATCTCTTGTTAAAAATGATTCATCAAACCGCACCACCGGGATTATATTTAAATCTTCTATAACAAGAAATCCTCCTTTAAAAATATCATTTTCAAAGAATGGGGATCCTTTTAGTATAACAGAAATTTCTCTCTCTCCGGTGGTCTTTAAGTTTTTAACTTCTTTCTCAAATAAATTGCCTTCTTGCAATTTTTGTAGCTCTTCTTTTAGCTGAAGAGTTTGAAAAAACTGATTATTTAATAGGTTTTTATTAGATGAACTTTCTACCTGTGAAAATCCGGGCAATCCGAATTTATCTAAATTACCATTTACATATACAACATCGAAGTTTTCGTCGAAAACCAGGATACCGATGGGTAGGTAGTCAAAGGACTTAAAAGAGTCGGTCAATAAACTAAATTGATTATTTTTATTTATATTTGAATCCATTCAGAAAAGAAGCAATAATTAATGACAATAATACATCATTCAAGAGAAATAATCAATTTTTACTTTTCAATAATTGTTTTGGATTACGCTCGCGGTATTATTATTTGGTTAAATAAGAATAAATACTTGAACAAAAAGAAAATAATTAAGATATTAAGAACAAAAAAATAAAAGATATATTATGGCAGCAAAGCGACCCAAAATGTTTGTGCTGGACACAAACGTTATTCTTCACGACTCTTCATGTATTCACCAATTCCAGGAAAACGATATTACGATCCCTCTTGCAGTAATCGAAGAGATTGATCACTTTAAAAGAGGGAGCCAGGTAATAAATCTTAATGCAAGAGAGTTTACCAGAACACTCGATTCAATAACGGGGAATGCAATATTCAACGGGGGGGTTTCACTTGGTACAGGGAAAGGAAAAGTACGTATTGAAATTACACGAAGTCTGAGTAAAGAAATAAGCGATATTTTTCGCGATGATAATGCCGACCACCGCATCTTGAGCGTTGCTCTTGAATTAAAGAACAAATTCAAAAATAAGCGGAGTGTAATACTCGTTTCAAAAGATGTCAATTTAAGGATGAAAGCAAAAGCAATCGGGGTTCTGGCAGAAGACTATACAACCGACCGAATTTCAAGTATAGAAGAACTATACAGTGGAAAGGAGACAGTAGAGGATTTTGATATAGATATTATTTCAAGATTCTATAAAATGCCTTTTGAAATCCCTGCGAAAGAGATTGTCAGTAATGTTAATGCAGAATTTGTACCGAACAAGTATTTTATTTTTAGGAACGAAAATCATTCAGTACTTGCCTTTTATGACCAAACAAAGGAAATATTCAGAAAAGTAGATAAAGTACCGGCATACGGGATTAAACCCCGCAATGCTGAACAAACTTTTGCAATTGACGCCCTTTTAAATATGGACATTCCGCTTGTATCAATTACCGGCAAAGCGGGTACCGGGAAAACTCTTTTAGCATTGGCTGGTGGTTTGCAAATAAGAAAGTATTATAGGCAAATTTATGTAGCGAGACCGGTAATACCTCTCAGTAACAAAGATATTGGATATCTTCCCGGAGATGTTGAAAGTAAACTTGCGCCTTATATGCAGCCGTTATGGGACAATCTGAAAGTAATTCAGGATCAATATTCCGAAACTGATAAGAATCACCTATTGATAAATCAATTGATCAAAGATGATAAATTAGCAATTGAGCCGTTAAGTTATATTCGTGGTAGAAGTTTACAAAGAATTTTCTTTATCGTTGACGAAGCACAAAATCTAACTCCGCATGAGATAAAGACGATAATAACCCGTGCGGGAGAAGGCGCCAAACTGATTTTAACCGGGGATATTTACCAGATTGATCATCCCTATCTAGATTCGCAGTCCAACGGATTGTCCTATCTGATTGAGCATTTCAAGGGACAGCGGTTGTATGCTCATATTAACCTGGAAAAAGGAGAGCGCTCCGAACTTGCGGAATTGGCAAGTAATTTATTGTAGATAATCAAACAATTTCATCCCCCATTTAATGGATGATACTCATACAATTAGTGGTTGATTATCATCCATTAAAAAATAACCAAAATTAATACCAAAAGTGAAATTGCAGAACAAATGAGTTGTTGTCGATTTTTGGTTCTTCAATATTAATTCTATACTGTGGTCTTATTTCAATAAAACTATACGGAAATATTTCCGCACCTATAACAAACCGGGATAATTCGTTCTTATCGATTTTTGTATTGAGATCGAATCTGTCATATCTAACAACAGCTTCAAGACCACGCATCAACTTATAAGAGGCTTCTATCATTAAGGCTGATGCGGAACTGTCTTTTACAGGTAGATTTGCTGCAATATTGTAATCTCCCATTATTGAGAAGTTACCAAATCCGAAACCGAAAAATCCTCCATACATATTTACACCCTGTACAAAAGGAGTAAAAGTTATGTTGTCGAATCTTTCTTCTTTGTACGTTGCGAAGGATCCACCCACCATTAAATTGAAATCATCACTTATCGGGGGAACAAGTTCAATTCTTGCCGTATATGCAGGATCGGTTTTAAACAAAGACCCTCTCGGATTTGCAACACTTGCAGTAATCAATCCGAAATCGAAAATGTAATAACCAATCTCTATCCCGGTTTCAAGATAAAGCGGAGAGTAAACCAATCCTCTCTTCACACCTGATTGAGAAAGCAAAGAGAGGTCACCACCCCTTGTATAAGCTGTGTGATCATCAATGCGAATACCGTAATTTGGTGTAAATGTCCCGGCTTTTAAATATCCATTCCCGGGTAAAACGTGTGCGACAGCATATGCTTCCCATAACTGCCAGACGAAGTCATATCTCGCAAAAAGATTTATTTCGTCAGAAGCGGCGGCATTAAAATAGACCGAGCCGGTCATATTCTGAAACCCGCTTCTTTTAGTATAGGATGTTTCCGGCGGTGAATTAGCAGGAAAATCAATTATTCTATAACGTTCCGTTGTTAAATATTGAGTCCGGTAATCAAAACCGAACAATATATTTTTACCTATTAAAGGACTTAGCTCAAATTCGTCATCGCTTTTATGCACTCTAACCATTGAAAGGTTGTTTTTTCCATAAGACCATCCGCTTTCATTGCGAATGTAACCGCCTGTCGGATTTACGTGACAGTCAATACACTGTCCACCTGTTTTTAAGGAGAATCTGGGGAGTGAATAAGAAATTGATGTAATCAAAATTAGAAGTAGTGAAAAATGTAAAAAGAAACGATTCATTTTGCCCTCTCTGAAATTTTAAGTTGATGACCATTTAACATACTTCTTTCAATAAAGGTTCTTTTCTCTTGCAAAATTCTATTTTTAGAAATAATATTGAATCGTAAATTCGTATTAATTAAAGCGACTGAAATCTTACTGGAGATAATTTATGAAAAAAGTTTTTTTAGTTCTTATAACGGCTGTGTTATTCAACGGGTGCCTTCTCTTTCAAAAGGTTTCTTATGAAATAACATTGACCGATAAAACAAAAGGATATGCAGAAATCACTTTTCACGATATAAAGTCGGATGCAATCGGTAACCGGGAGTTTGAAGAAGATAAAACCGCACTTTTTGATTATATGTTTAAAAGCGATGACTTCATTCAAACACAGGCAGACGAGGGAAAAGAAATTACAGCGAGGAGCTTATTTGTAGATGATGACAAATTAATCGGCAAAGTAATATATAACTTCACCGAAATATCAACAGTTGAGGGGATTCAGTACCAGGATGGTTTTTATTTTCTTACTTTAAGTCCGAAAGACAGCATCATTTCTACCAACGGACAGATTGTAACTTCTAAAGAATATAAAAGAATTATCTGGGACAATACTTTCAAAACACTGAAGTTTGAAATGCTTCCCGATGTTACATCGTCAAACGTACGCGATCTTAAGCCGTTCTTGAAAGATAATTAATCTTAACCGACAGCGATGCAACTTTTTGTTGAAATTGTATTTCCACTACCTTTTAGAAAAGCATTCACTTATAAAGTGCCGGAAGATCTGGTTGATGCGGTTCAAATTGGAGTTAGAGCGGTTGCCCCGTTCGGTAAAAGAGTAATTACCGGATTTATTATTAATACACTTGAAAAAGTCGATTCCAATTTCGAGATTAAGGAAATTCAAGATATAATCGATTCGGTACCGATTGTAACCGGAAATGATTTTAAGTTCTACGAATGGCTCGCTGAGTATTATCTTTGCTCTACCGGGGAGGCTTTAAAACTTTCCGTTCCGCAGGGGACGGATATTCAGTCAAAGAAAAAAATAACCACGGACACAATTTTCTGTACCAGACTCTTTCATGAAGAGAAAAGAAAAGAATCGACGCGGGGGAAAATACTTCATGTTTTGATTGACCATCCGTCGATTTCTATTTCCAAACTTCAGAGAGAAGTAAATAAAAAGAATATTTATGGTTCACTAAGGACACTTGAAAGACATGGAGCAATTTCTATCCACGATGAGCCGGAGAAACCAAAAGTTCAAGCTAAAAGACTTACTTTTGTAAAACTTGCAAGAACAATCGAAGAAGTATATGATGCTATTCCGGAACTGGAACGAAGAGCCTCAAAACAGGTTGCTGTTCTACTCAAGTTGATCTCGTTAAAAGAGAAGGATGTTCCCTTAAATGAATTTTTAGAGAGTAACGGATTTAATCTTAGTTCTATTTCCTCATTGGCAAAAAGAGGATTGGTAAAAACATTTTTAAAGGAAATAGAGAGGAAACACTTTTCACTCTATTCCGAAGAACATATTGAGTTAAAACCAACTGCCGGACAGCAATCCGTTATTGATGAAGTTACCCCGGTTTTAACTACCGGCGAATTCAAAACATACTTGCTACACGGAGTTACCGGGAGCGGTAAAACACAGGTTTATATAGAACTTGTAAAAAAGACTTTAGCACTCGGGAAAACAGCTATTATTCTCGTCCCCGAAATCTCACTTACACCGCAGATAACAACAAGATTGTTTAATAACTTCGGCGAGACAGTAGCACTGATTCACAGCAAAATGTCTCCCGGTGAAAGATTCGATTCATGGCAAAAGATACTGAAAGGGGAAGCTAAAGTTGTAGTAGGCGCCCGCTCCGCTCTCTTTTCTCCGATGAGAAATGTTGGTTTAATCGTTGTTGATGAAGAACATGACTCAAGTTATAAACAGGATGAATCGCCCAAATACCAGGGGAGAGATGCTGCTATTGTTAAAGCAAAATTTTCTAATTGCCCAGTTATATTGGGCTCTGCCACACCTTCAGTTGAAAGTATGTACAATGTATATCTGAAGAAATTCTATTTGTTAAAATTACCTGAACGAATTGACGATGCAAAACTTCCACGGATTACACTTGTAAATGTCATCGAAGAAAAAAAACGGAAAAGGATGGAGAATATATTCTCGCAAACCCTGCTTGAGAAAATTGACGACCGGTTAAAGAAGAAAGAAGGAGTAATAATTCTTCAAAACAGAAGGGGATTTGCAACACAACTTTACTGCGTTGATTGCGGCGAACTTGAAACATGCAGTAACTGCTCCGTATCAATGGTTTATCATATAAATAAAAATCTACTTCAATGCCATTACTGCGGTTTTACACGCAAAGTACCGGAAGCTTGCTCAAACTGCGGCTCGAAACAATTAAAATACTTTGGCACCGGTACAGAACGGGTTGAAGATGAATTAGCTTATTACTTTCCGAATGTTAACATTAGCCGTGTTGATTCTGATTCAATCTCTAAAAAGGGAACACTAGGCGAAATACTGGCGAAATTTAAAAGTGGCGAAACAGATATTCTTGTCGGTACTCAAATGGTTGCAAAAGGATTGGATTTTTCACGAGTTACCCTGGTTGGAGTAGTTTCGGCAGAAACCAGTTTATGGCTCCCTGACTTTAGAGCAGATGAACGAACATTTCAACTTTTAACACAGGTTTCCGGTCGTGCGGGACGCAGTAAGGTGGAAGGGGAAGTATTAATTCAAACCCAAAATCATAAACATTTCGCACTTCAAAAAGTTCTTGAAAATGATTACGAGGGCTTTTATAAAAAAGAGATTGCAGACCGCGAAAGAATGGGCTATCCCCCTTTTACCAGGCTTTGTTTGATTGAGATGAAAGATAAAGACCACAGCAAAGTAAAACGGGGAATAACAGATTTTTACAATGAATTATTGATTTATAAACAGTATGTGAAAGTTTTCCCTCCGTCAACAGCAATAATTGCAAGATTAAAAGGTGAATACCGGTACCAGATTTTAGTTAAGAGTAACCGTTCGAATGACCCCGGTGGAGCCGTGTTACGAACAGCGATTACTTCAGCCGAAGCAGAGTTTAA
>Ga0208244_101045_pt1 | contig 18163 bp, 10 predicted proteins | sample SubbioCR12Aug_5A_FD_184828 | JGI IMG/M metagenome (GOLD analysis project Ga0208244, IMG submission 184828) | Serpentinite rock and fluid subsurface biosphere microbial communities from McLaughlin Reserve, California, USA - CR12Aug_5A (SPAdes) | ecosystem: Environmental > Terrestrial > Deep... | reverse complement strand
TCGCGGCCTTGACCTTTGGATTGCGGAAGATCAGGTTCTCGACTTCCTCGCAACTGATCTTCTCGCCGCCGCGGTTGATCAGGTCCTTGCGCCGCCCCTCGGTGAACACGTGGCGGCCCTGCTTGCGCACGATGTCGCCCATCCGGTAGAAACCGTCGTGGGTAAACGCATCCGCCTGCTTGTCGGGGGCCCGGTAGTAGCCATGGATGGTGTAGGGGCCGCGCGTCACCAGTTCGCCCGGTTCGCCGTCCGCCACTTCCCTGCCGTCGTCGTCGAGCACCTTGATTTCGTCGTCCTCGCAGACCGGAACGCCGGAACTGGTGAGCAGCAGCTCGTCCGGCGCGTCGAGCGGGACCATGTTGATGAGGCCTTCGGCGGTTCCGTAGATCTCCTGCGGCAGGCAGCCGAAGCGCTGCCGCAGGCGCGCGCGTAGCTCCGGTGCGAGGCGGGCGCCACCGTTCTGTACCACCCGCAGCGAGGATAGGTCGTAGCGGTCGGGCACCGGCGAATTGAGCCAGTTGGAGATCAGCGGCACCACCGCGGCGATCACGCCGACCTTCTCGCGCTGGACCAGGCTGAAGACATCGGCCGCATCGCCGGAAGGCGCCAGCACCACGGTGCCGCCGTAGTAGAAGGTGCCGAGCATGCCGGGCGAGGCCAGATTGTAATTGTGGCCCAGCGGCAGGATCGCCATGAACACGGTGCTTTCGTCGAAGCCTCCGGCGCGGCCGCACAGCCGCGCATTGAGCACATAGTCGTCGTGGGTGCGCGGGATCAGTTTCGACAGCGAGGTGGTGCCGCCGGACAGGAGCATGGTGGCGACCTCGGAGGGATTGGAACGAACCGCCGCCAGCGTGCGTTCGACCTCGGCATCCGCCATCGGCGCGGCGATCATCGCCCGCAGGTCGGTCTGCCCGGGGCCGGGTTCGCCGGCGACGAAGACCGTGCGCACGGCCGGCTGGTCCGCGCAGACTTCGCGCGCCATCGCGCGGTAGTCGAAGCTGCCGATGACATCCGGGATCACGTAGGCCGCCGCGCCCGAGGCCGAAAGGAAGTGACGAACTTCCGAATGCCGGTGCGCGCGCAGCGCCGTGACCGGGATCGCGCCGATCCGCGTCAGGGCGAAATAGGCGAAAACGAATTCCGGGCCGTTGGGCAATTGCATCACCACGCGGTCCCCCGGCTTCACCCCGGCCGCAAGGAACCGGCAGGCCAGGCGCCGATGGCCTGCGACGAGGTCGGCGTAGCTCAGGCGCTGTTCGCCGCTGACCAGCGCCGTCTTGTCCGGATGGCGCGCGGCACGGCGTTCGAGCAGTTCCGGGAGGGTGATGCCTTCCCACCAGCCGTGCCGACGGTATTGCTCCGCCATGAGCGCGGGCCAGGGCACGCAGCCTTCGAGCATGGTCTCCTCCTGGTCACCGGTCGATCCGGTCGATCCGGTCTGTCAAGTTGTGGACGTACTGTAGGGCAATTCGCCGCCCACTTGTAGCGAATAGCGTCAATACAGTACATTCACGTCATGAATATAGAGGACATCGACCTCAACCTGCTGCCGGTGTTCGAGGCCGTGCTGGCCGAGAGCTCGATCAGCCGCGCCGCCGACCGCCTGGGGCTTTCCCAACCGGCCGTCAGTAACGCGCTTTCGCGGTTGCGCCAGGCCACCGGCAACCGGCTATTCGTGCGCCAGGGCAACGCGATGGTGCCGACGCCCTACGCGCAGGAGCTGGCCGGCCCGATACGCCAGGCCCTGGCCGGTCTCCGCGCGGCGCTGGGAATCGGACGGGAGTTCGAACCGGCGACCTCGCAGCGGTGCTTCTCGGTCTGCCTGACGGACCTCGGCGAGGCCTTCTTCCTGCCGCGGCTCCTGGAGCGCCTCAATCGAATCGCTCCCCACGTGCATCTGCACACCCTGCCGATGCCGACCGGCGCCGCCGAAGAATCCTTGCGCAGCGGCGAGGTCGATCTCGCGATCGGCAACCTGCCGGAACTGGGCGCCGGTTTCTACGTGCAGCGCCTGTTCCGCGACCGCTACGTTTGCCTGGTGCGCAAGGGCCATCCGCACATCGGCGAGCGCATCACGGCGCGCCAGTTCGCGGCGGCGTCGCACGCCATCGTCACTCCCGCTGGCTGGGGCCACGGCATCATCGAGAAGACCCTGATTGCCCGCGGCCTCGAAGACCGCGTAGCGGTGCGCCTGCAGAACTTCCTCGTGCTCGCCAGCATCGTCGCCACGACCGACCTCGTGGCCATCGTGCCGCAGAGTGTCGCCAGCCATCTCTCGCGCGACCTGGATTTGCGGCTGCTGCCGCTGCCGATACCGATCCCGACCCTGGACATCCGCCAGTGCTGGCAGGAGCGCTTCCACGACGACAGCGGCAACCGCTGGCTGCGCCAGCAGTTCGTAGATCTGTTCAGTAAATAGAAATCGGTATTCGGGTTTTCTTGGTATTTCCTGCCCATTGCAGGACAATTGCAAGAAAATCAATGAATCCCGGCCAGTGATCTCCGACTACCACGCCAAGTACTACGCCAATGAGCTGACCCGTCGTTGCCCGCCGGACAGCGCGGAAAAGCTCGCCGGAGCGGTAGCCAGCGCCCAGGTGGACCTCAACCCGCATCAAGTCGACGCAGCGCTGTTCGCTTTCAAGTCGCCGCTGTCCAGAGGCGCGCTGCTGGCCGATGAAGTCGGCCTCGGCAAAACCATCGAAGCCGGCCTGGTGCTTTCGCAGAAGTGGGCAGAACGCAAGCGGCGCATTCTCGTCATTACGCCTTCCAATCTGCGCAAGCAGTGGTATCAGGAACTGACAGAAAAGTTCTTTCTGCCTTGCCGCCTGCTGGAATCCAGGTCTTACAACGCCGCCATCAAGCAGGGGCAGTTTCGTCCATTCGAGGTGCCCGAGATCGTCATCTGCTCCTACCAGTTCGCCAAGAGCAAGGCGGGCGATGTCCATGCGCAGCCGTGGGACCTGGTGGTCATCGACGAAGCGCACCGGCTGCGCAACGTCTACAAGCCGGCGAACGTCATCGCCAACACGCTCAAGCTGGCGCTGGCCGGCAAGGACAAGCTGCTGCTCACGGCAACGCCGCTGCAAAACTCGTTGCTGGAACTGTTCGGCCTGGTGAGCTTCATCGACGAGCACACCTTCGGCGATCTGAAAAGTTTCCGCGAACAATTTGCCAACCTGAATCAGGACCAGGTATTCGATACTCTCAAGGCGCGGCTCAAACCCATCTGCCACCGCACACTGCGCCGGCAGGTCACTGCGTATATCCCCTACACCAGGCGCCTGCCGCTCGTCGAGGAATTCACGCCTGAAGAAAGCGAAGACCGGCTTTACCATCTCGTCTCCGAATACCTGCAGCGGGAAAACCTGCAAGCCCTTCCCGCCAGCCAGCGCTCCCTCATGACGCTGGTGCTGCGCAAGCTGCTGGCATCGAGCACCTTCGCCATCGCGGGCGCACTGACCTCCATTTCAAACCGGCTCAAGGCCAAGCTCCGCAAACAGGAACCGGCCGAAACGCTCGAAGACGAACTGGACCAGGACTACGAAGCCCTCGACGAGACCAGTGAGGAATGGACGGAAGACGAACCGGTCGAAATGCTCACGGAGGCCGACCGCAAGGCGCTCGAACAGGAAATCGCCGATCTCGATGGCTTTGCCCGGCTCGCCGCCTCCATCGATCACAACGCCAAGGGCAAGGCCCTGCTCAAGGCGCTGGGCATCGCCTTCGGCAAGGCAAGGGAAATCGGCGCGGCGCAGAAGGCGATCATCTTTACTGAATCGCGCCGCACCCAGAGCTATCTGCTCCGCCTGCTGGCGGACAGCCCCTTTGCCGAAGGTATCGTGCTCTTCAACGGTTCCAATACCGACGACCGTTCCAGGCTGATCTACAGTCAGTGGCTGGAACGTCACCAGGGCACCGATCATGTAACCGGCTCCCGCAGCGCCGACATGCGCTCGGCCCTCGTGGATTATTTCCGCGAACAGGGCCGCATCATGATCGCCACCGAGGCCGGGGCCGAGGGCATCAACCTCCAGTTCTGCTCGCTGGTGGTGAATTACGACCTGCCCTGGAACCCGCAGCGCATCGAACAGCGCATCGGCCGCTGCCATCGCTACGGCCAGAAGCACGACGTGGTCGTGGTGAATTTCCTCAACCGCAAGAACGCCGCCGACCAGCGCGTCTTCGAACTGCTGTCGGAGAAATTCCATCTTTTCGAGGGCGTCTTCGGCGCCAGCGATGAAGTGCTGGGCGCCATCGAGTCCGGCGTGGATTTTGAAAAACGCATCGCCTCCATCTACCAGCGCTGCCGCAAGCCGGAGGAAATCAAGGTGGCCTTCGACCAGCTTCAGCTCGAACTGAGCCTGGAGATCAACGAATCCATGACCCGCACGCGCCAGCAACTGCTGGAACACTTCGACGACGAAGTACGCGAAAAGCTCAAGGTACGCGACGAAACCTCCAAGGCCTACCTCAACCGTTACGAACGCCTGCTCATGCAACTCACGCGGCACGAACTGGATGGCAACGCCGAGTTTGTCGGCGACGCCTCATTCAAGCTGAACGCACTGCCATTCGCCCAGCCGACACCGCCGATCCCGCTGGGGCTATACGAACTGCCGCGCCGTTCCGGCGAAGCGCATCTCTACCGCCTGAACCATCCGCTTGCCGAAATCCTGGTAGCTCAGGCGAAAGCACGTGACCTGCCCGCCGCCGAAATCCAGTTCGACTACGGCCGGCACGACGGCAAGGTCACGCTTCTGGAACCGCTCGTCGGCAAGACCGGCTGGCTCACCCTCTCGCTCTTCAGCGTCGAATCCCTCGACCAGTCCGAAGACCACTTGATCTTCTCGGCCCTCACTGACGACGGCCAAGAGTTGGACGAGGAAGTCGCCCAGCGGCTGATGACTTTGCCTTGTGCATCCGACCCTTGCCTTCACACGGCAGGGGTCACAGCACCCGGCGTACTCGATACCTTGACTCATAGTCGCCAAGCCGCCATCCAGCGCACCATTTCCGAGCGCAACGCCCGCTTCTTCGAGGCCGAAGCCGACAAACTCGACGGCTGGGCCGATGACCTGAAGGTCGGCCTGGAGCGCGAAATCAAGGAACTCGACCGCCAGATCAAGGAAGCCCGCCGCGGCGCAACTACCGCCCTGACGCTGGAAGACAAGCTGGCCGGGCAGAAGCAGATCAAGGCGCTCGAAGCGCAGCGCAATCAGAAGCGCCGCTCGCTGTTCGACGCGCAGGACCAGGTGGATCGGCAGCGCGACGAACTGATCGTCCGGATCGAGAGCAAGCTGGCGCAGACCACGCGGGGCGAGCGTCTGTTTGCCGTCCGGTGGCGCCTGGCATGAGGCTCGCCCGGTGAGCCTGGGAACGGGTAGACTCGCCATGCCAATGGGAAAATAACCGCCCAGACCGGCAAGGAGTCCAGACGATGAGCGACAAGCAACTGCCCAGCCTCGGAGACAACTCGTTCGAGGGTCTCAAGCAGACCAACGCCCACGGCGCCGAATACTGGAGCGCCCGCGACTTGCAGCCCCTCCTGGGCTACAGCCAGTGGCGGCGCTTCGAGCAAGCTGTCGGGCGGGCTATAACCTCCTGTAAGCAATCGGGAAACAACCCAAGCCATCACTTTGCCGGCGCCGGCAAACCGATCACAGGCGGCAAAGGCGCCGTTCAGCTCGTTGAGGACTACCAACTCTCCCGCTTCGCCTGCTATCTCATCGCCCAGAACGGCGACCCGCGCAAGCCGGAAATCGCCCAGGCGCAGAAATACTTCGCCGTCCAGGCCCGCCGCCAGGAACTCACCGATCAGTTGGCCGCCGATCGGGAACGGCTGGAACTGCGCAAGCAAACCGGCGAAGAATTCAAGGCCCTGTCCGGTGCGGCACAGCAGGCCGGTGTCCAAAACAAGATGTTCGGCGTGTTTCACGACGCCGGTTACAAGGGGTTATACGGTGGTTTGGGCCGCGACGACATCAAGGCAAGAAAGGGCATCCCCGAAAAGGAAAACCTGATGGACCGCATGAACGCCACCGAACTCGCCGCCAACCAGTTCCGCATGACCCAGGCGCGCGACAAGCTCGCCCGTGAAGGCATACGCGACCAGCAACAGGCCATCCGCACCCACGAGCAAGTCGGCAAGGAGGTGCGCGACGCCATCAAGCGCATCGGCGGCGACCTGCCGGAACGCATCCCGCCCGCCGAGCACATCAAGGCTGTAGAAAAACGGGTCAAGGGCGCCGTACCCAAACTGGAACTGGACGAACGCGATGCCGGCGGGCTGCTGGGCGATGCCGGCGACAAAGACGAGTGAGGCTGCCTCATGACCGAACCCACCATCACCTGCCCCAACTGCAAGACGGAGATCAAGCTCACCGAGTCGCTGGCTGCGCCGCTGATCGAATCCACCCGCAAGCAGTTCGAGCAGCAACTGGCGCAGAAAGACAGCGAGATCGCCAGGCGCGAGAAAGCCACGCGCGACAAAGAAAAACAACTGGCCGAAGCCAGGAGCACGCTCGATGAGCAGATCGCCGACCAGGTAGCGGAGCAACTGAAAACCGATCGCGCCAGAATTTCGGCGGAAGAGGCCAAAAAGGCCAAACAGGCGGCGTCCGCCGATCTGGAGCAGAAAGCGCGGGAACTTGCCGATCTGCAGGAAGTGCTGAAACAGCACGATGAAAAACTGGCCGAAGCGCAAAAATCACAAGCCGAACTCATCAAGAAACAGCGCGAGCTTGACGACGCCCGGCGCGAACTGGAACTGACCGTTCAGAAGCGCATCCAGGAAGGCCTTGCCGCCATCCGGCAGGAAGCCAGGAAGGAAGCGGAAGACGAGCTGCACCTCAAGGTGAAAGATAAGGAACTGACCATCGCCTCGATGCAGAAGCAAATCGAGGAACTCAAGCGCCGAGCCGAGCAGGGCTCGCAGCAATCGCAGGGCGAGGTGCAGGAACTCGAACTCGAAAACCTGCTGCGGACAAAATTCCCCTTCGATGCCATCGAGCCCGTGCCCAAGGGCGAACACGGCGGCGATGTCCTGCAGCGCGTGGCCGGCACCGGCGGCCAGCCCAGCGGCACCATCCTGTGGGAATCCAAGCGCACCAAGGCCTGGAGCGACGCATGGCTCGCCAAGCTGCGGGACGACCAGCGCGCAGCGAAAGCCGAAATCGCCGTCATCGTCAGCCAGGTGCTGCCGAAAGGCGTCGAAACCTTCGAAATGGTGGAGGGCATCTGGGTGACGCACCCCCGCGCCGCGCTGCCGGTGGCCGCGATCCTGCGTCAATCCCTGCTGGAAATCGCCGTGGCGCGCCAGGCCACCGAGGGCCAGCAAACCAAGACAGAAATGGTCTACCAGTACCTTACCGGCCCGCGCTTCCGCCACCGCGTGGAAGCCATCGTCGAAGCGTTTTCCACCATGCAGGAAGACCTCGACAAGGAACGAACAGCGATCATGAAGCAGTGGGCCAAGCGCGAAAAGCAGATCGAGCGCGTGATGGAGGCGACGGTAGGGATGTATGGAGACTTGCAGGGGATTGCGGGGAAGTCGTTGCAGGAGATTGAGGGACTTGATCTCGTCGCGTTGGCGGCCCCGGGCATACAAAGAGAGGGTGAAAGCGGTGGCTAGATGCTACGAATTTATCGGCAAGCGGACATCAGTGTAGATATGTCTATTCCGCACTGCTTCCCCTCGTTGATTGTTGCGCCAACTACCCAAGCTGTTCTCATTGCGGGTGCAGGGCTCTCATTCGGCAATTTGCCAACTGTTAAGGAGTTCAAAAGCAAGCTTGATAAGGTTGCACAAAGCTTGGGGATTGTGCTCAAGAATGATTTCTATGAGTTAGCGGACGTCGTACTGAAAAGCCTTGCCAGCAGTGGAAAGCCAGATGCTGAAAGTCGCTGGTGGCTTGCTCAAGAACTTGGCATGCTCGACGACCGACGCTGGTTTGGGGAAATCGGTTTGCCCCTTTCAGGAAATACGCCCCGGCATCGGGCAATCGCGCGCTTCGCGGTTGAGGAACGTTTGAGGGCTATTGTCAGCTTGAATTGGGATGCGTTGCTGGAAACTGCGCTGGACAGCGTAGGTCTGGCCGATCGCAACAGTTCACCGCGCCCGTGGAAAATCACAGCACACACCAGCGTAATTGACGATACGCACATGGCTCGCTTGAGTCATGCGAATGTTTTCCCTGTCATTAAACCCCATGGATGCGTACGCAATCTTGAACAGGCAAGACGTCTGTTTCGATCCACAGGTACGACCCCATCTGTCATTTTCAAATTGACCAAAACGGAGTTAAGTAGTCTTCCGGCTGAGCAGAAAACACTTATTGACAATGAAGTCCAGAGCTATATTGCCAAATGCCCTCTGATCGCCATTGGATGGAAGGCAGGAGAACATTATCTGCGCAACACGGTTGCTGACACGGCTAAGGCCGTGTCGCACATAGCGCAGGATGCCTTTACGTTGATTGATCTTTTTTGGGATCAAAACCACACTGTAATCGCTACCGCCTACGGGAAAAGCAACAATGAAGCTTTCGCCGAGGTCAAGGCGAATGCCCCCCCAACAACAGATTGCTTGCTCCAGTGGCTCCAGGCGAGGTATGCCCTCAACAAGTTAATGGCATCGTCGCCGGTCATTCAATCCACATTGCAGCCACTTCTTCAACAGATCGATCAGCCTGTTCACGGCCATTTCATCCAGCGCTGGGTTGATAGTTGGTTGCCCACATGGGTAAGGCTGTGCTGGAGGGCTGGCGTGATGGAGGGTTTCGATCCTTATACCAACAAGAAAATCGATTCTTGGGATATACCAATAATGCCACGAGACGTACATGTGCCTTTGGGCACCATGACGGGCGAGCGCCGAGAGTTGCAAGCCGCAGCAAAGCTTTTGGTCGTACTAGGCAGTAACCTGAGTCAATTCGATTTTGAGAAGTTTCCTGGAGGCTTTTGGGATGAAAAAACTCGCAGTCTATATATCCCTCTCCCAGGATGGAAAGGATCTGCGCAACCTGCCGATCTTGCAGCCCTCAAGCCGCAGATTGAAGCTATGTGCAATTGGGGATTTGTAAAGAGAATCCAATTGGTCTGGCTCGATACCGAAGACGTGCCGCCGGATCAATCGCTTCTTCACCAACTTGAAGCTCAGGTACGAAGACTGATGCCACTAGCAAAGTTTGCTGCTGGAAATGGCACCACCTGGGTCGATCTTGAAGTATTGAAGGGAGGCTCCCATGAAGCCGTGGCTTGAACATTGCGAGAGTTGGCTGACGCGCCATTACCAAAGTGTCTTGGGATTGAACCTTACGGGCGGGTCTGTGCGATTGCGTTGGCTCGCAGCGGATTCCCTGACGACTGAGAAAGCAAGAGCAGAAGCGCATGGCTTGGCCATTGAGGATGCGGATATCGGCTGGCTCTTATTTCTGCTGCCATACGAACCAGCCCGTCTGGAGCAACAGGTCAATCAGTCGCTCGGCCTGCGCTCACGCTTGCTCCGTGAATCCAACTACACTGGAAATGACAAGGCCGCGGACAAGGAAGATCAAGACAGCACATGGCGGGTGGGCCTCGTCTGGCTGGTCGAGGAAAACAAATGGAAGGACTGGCAACATGACATTCTGGAACTGCGACGCGAATCGGGGGCGGCCGAAGAGATTTCCTTCGATGCCGTCCAAGTAGCGAAGAACGACGTTCATGCCGCACTTGACGCGCACGGGTTGCCCCGACTCCTTCTGCATACTCGCGCTTTATTGGGCCAATCCGAGGCAGAGGCCGAAACATGGCTTTCCGCTGACGTACAGGTTTCCGCCGAGCTAGAGAACTTTTCGCAGCGATTCGACACCGCCCGCGCGCGCGCTTTTGCGCGCGAGCTGGAAGACAAGGCGAAGACCTTTCATCATGTGGAGCCACGTCAGCCCTCATCTGAGGCGCGACAGTTCCGCCGCTTCCGCATAAAGCATTTCCGCAATCTCGACACCATGGAGGTCGCCGCAGACCCCACCGGAGACGTCAAGGCTCAGGCAATCGTCTTGTTCGGCCCAAACGGTACGGGCAAGTCGAGCTTCGCCGAGGCGCTCTCCCTGGCCACCTTCGGGACTTCCCTCAGGTTAGAGCAGTTCTTGAGTGATAAGGACCAAGCGCGGAAGACGGCGGACACTTACCTCAAAGATTATGTAGTACCACTAGCCTCCCTCAACAGTGCCGATGGGAATCCGTCCTTTGCCTGGGACACAGGGGGCAAGTACGAGGAAACTCCATTTGCCCTGAATCCTGATGAGGAAAGCAAACGTCGGTTTGAGGGCGTAGTGCTGAACCAAGAGGATTCGCTGAAGTTCACCAAGCTATCGCGCGAGGAACTCGCGGCACGAGTGCTCAAGGGATATTCCGCTCTCGCAGATCATCTATTGGCGTGGCTGGCTCAAGAAGAGAACCGCACCAACGAAACAAAACTGGTGTTTGCCCGCAAACACGGATTGAACAGTGCGATCAAGCGCAGCGCTACAGCCTATGACCGTCTTGCCCAAACACTGCTATCGGGACAACTCCAGCGCCCATCGCCAGAATTTCTTGATTGGCTGCGCTTCATGGGGCGACTGTCAGACGAGGATGGTAGATACGCTTCCACACTTGTTTCAGCCTGGACAAGCCAACAAACTAATGTCGTTGGCCGCTTGGCGGAGACGGTGGCAAAGCTTCAGGAAAAGGGTGCTTCCCAATCACACGTCGCCCAAGCGATACGCGAGAAACTCGAAGAGTTCGACAGGCTCGCCAAGCAATCCAGTGACTTCCGCCAACGCTTAGAGGGCCGGATTGTTACGCTGCGTGAGCAACTCGATATTGCGCTAACCCAGCTGGAAAGCTGGGGCATGTGGCTGGCGTCGCACACCACTGCCCCGATAGCGCCTCGGGACGATAGTCAGGCATTGAAGGTCGAAATCGAGAATCTCGCCAAAGAGCGAACCGAGTTGGAGAGGAATGGAAAGGAGATCCGCGACCGCCTTGCGTTGTTGGACCAAGCTAAAACATTTCTTGCAAGTCATTGGACAGCCCAGCATCCAGATACCTGCCCTGTGTGCAATAGCAATGTGTCCGAGCGCCACGGAATTGAGGTGGTTGTCACGACACTACAGGAAGAAGCGAATGCAACGATCCAGGCGTTACGTATCCGCCACGTTGATATCCAGAACCGGCAGAAGGACTTGGATGCCAAACTCCAGGCAGCGGGATTGTCTACATGCCCATTGGCTGTAGAAGACCAAGCCCGTCTGAAAGACTGGCTCCAGCCATTCTTGCCTGAGGGGGTCGCCATGGAGGATTGGCTTATCAATCCGCAACGTAGGGAGCAACTAAAGGGCGACCTTTCACGGATGCGGATCCTCCCGGAGGCGCCTAAACCCTATGCGGACACTGAGCTAGAGGCTGAACGTTTGGCAGTCAATTTCATTGCCCTGACGCAAGACGCCGACAGGGCACTTGAAGACCCACAATCCATTGGAGAAGTGAAGAAGGCGTTCGAACAGCGGATGGAGAAGGTGTTGAAAGATCACTTGCCTTCAACCTTGGGGAAGGTTTGGAAGGAAATCACCATGACCCTGACCACAGCGTCCTGGCTGCTTCCGGATCAACCAAATCTCAAGCTCGAACAACGCGGAAAGTCCTTGTCGGTTCAGTCGGACAAGAGCGGTCGATATATTCGATACATCTACAATGCAGCAGAGCGCCACGTACTGGGCCTGGCTTGGCACTTCACGCATTACCTTGCAAAGAGGCGTTTCGAAGAAGCATGGATGTTGCTTGATGACCCCGCGCAGGAAATGGATCAACCAAGTTTCCGGGAACTCGTGCGGCTATGGGAAACCTTGCTGCGCCTTCATCAAAAGAAAGTGCGTCCTTTCACGATGATTGTTGCGCTACATCAGGAAGAGCGGGCGCTCGACGCCACCCGCGCGACCAATGGGCGGCTGTACATCTTGGGATGGCAAAAAGAGCAACAAGAATCTAGCAGTCAGACCAGCGTCAAGAAGGTTGTATTGCTGGCGCCGGGGTTCCATCCACTGAAACCTGAAAAGATGTTTAGCTGATGGCTAAGAAGCAAAAACTCGAACTCACCTGGATCGGCAAGGAGAACCGGCCGATGCTGGAGCCGCGGATTTTGCTGGAGGAGCCGGAGAAGTCGTATCACGCGAAACACCGTGTCACGGAGACTGACTCTTTCGACAACCGGCTGATCTTCGGCGACAACCTGCTGGCGCTGAAGGCGCTGGAGGCGGAGTTTTCCGGCAAGGTGAAATGCGTGTTCATCGACCCGCCGTACAACACCGGCAGCGCCTTCACGCATTACGACGACGGCGTGGAGCATTCCATCTGGTTGTCGCTGATGCGCGACCGGCTGGAGATTATCCGGCGGCTGTTGTCGGAGGATGGTTCGCTGTGGATCACCATCGACGACAACGAGGCGCATTATTTGAAGGTGTTGTGCGATGAGGTGTTTGGACGGGCGAATTTTGTCTCGAATGTTGTTTGGCAGAAAAGAATTTCACCCGATAGTGATGCTCAATTTCTTTCAGGAACGCATGATCATCTGATTGTTGTCTCAAAAGACATTTCAAAATGCTCTATGAATCGCTTGCCACGCACGGAAGAACAGGATGCGCGCTACCAAAATCCTGATAACGACCCGCGTGGTATTTGGACAAGTAGTGATCTAACTCGGCGCGAGTATCGGGAACACGATTTCTATCCGATCAAGTTACCTTCTGGTCGAGAGGTCTGGCCAGCGCGAGGAAGAAGCTGGTCAGTTCCGAAGGAAAGTTTCGCAAGCTTGGTTCAGGAAAATCGAATTTACTTCGGCCCTAATGGAGATGCGATGCCGAGGCGCAAACGTTTCTTAACAGAGATTCGTGGAGGGCTTGTTCCAACAACGTGGTGGGCATCTGATGTAGCGAAAAACGAAGATGGCAGGAAAGAACTAAAAGGATTGTTTCCTGAAGAAGCCGATGTATTTGCAACGCCCAAGCCCGAAGCATTGATTCATCGAGTGATTACTCTCGCCACCAACCCCAACGACCTCGTCCTCGACTCCTTCGCCGGTTCCGGCACCACCGGCGCGGTGGCGCATAAGATGGGCCGCCGCTGGATCATGGTGGAGCTGGGTGAGCACTGCCACACCCACATCGTTCCACGCCTGCAAAAAGTCATCGACGGCGAGGACCAGGGCGGCGTCAGCAAGACGGTGAACTGGCAGGGCGGCGGTGGCTTCCGCTACTACCGCCTGGCGCCTTCGCTGCTGGAAAAGGACAAGTGGGGCAACTGGGTCATCAACCACGACTACAACGCCGCCATGCTGGCCGAGGCGCTGTGCAAGCTGGAAGGTTTCAGCTACGCGCCTTCGGATGCCGTGTATTGGCAGCACGGCCATTCCACCGAGCGGGATTTCATCTACGTCACGACGGCGAACCTGACCCACGAGCAGCTTCAGCAGCTCGCCGACGAGGTGGGGCCGGAGCGCACGCTGCTGGTGCTGTGCACCGCCTTCCGCGGCCGGGGCGAGTATCCGAATCTCACCGTGAAGAAGATTCCCAAGCAGGTGCTGTCGCGCTGCGAGTGGGGGCATGACGATTATTCCTTGCAGGTGGAAAACCTGCCGCAGGCTCCACTACCAGACACTTCGACAGAATCAGGCCCTTCGACAGGCTCAGGGCGAACGGGGGCAAGGAATGCGGCGCAGGGTGGGTTGTTCGAGGAGGGGGAAGCGTGAGCCGGGGCGAGTTTTTGCTGTATCAAACCGAGGATGCCCAGACGCTCATCCAGGTGCGCTTTCAGGAGGGGGGCTTGTGGCTGACCCAGCAGCAACTGGCTGACTTGTTCCAAAGCACGCCACAGAACATTACTCAGCATATCCGCGCCATTTACCAAACCGGGGAGTTGCGGGAAGAGGCAACTTGTAAGCCGTACTTACAAGTTCGGCAGGAGATAGGGCGGCACGCGGGCAAGGTTTCCGCCGAAGCGGCATTGGCCGAGGCGCAGGCGGCGTATGCGCGATACCAGCAGCAGACGCGCAACTTGCCTTCGCGGGTGGAAAAGGACTTTGAGGACGCGATTGCCAAACCGGTGAAGCGGCTTGAAAAAGGCCGGAAGAAAGCCTTGCCGGGCAAGAACAAGGGAGGCGCGCATGGCGAAGAAGCGTGAAATTTCCCTTGTCCGTTCGTCGGCGGCGGAATACCTGACCTTCGTGGCCGCGACAGGCAGCGCAGAAGCCAGCGTGGAGATGCGCTACGAGGATGAAAACATCTGGCTGACCCAGAAGATGATGGCCACCCTCTACGATGTGTCGGTTTCGGCCATCAACCAGCACTTGAAGCGAATCGTTGCGGACAACGAGCTTGAAGAAGAGGCAGTTATTAAGCAGTACTTAACAACTGCCGCCGATGGCAAGTCCTATCGGGTCAAGCATTACAGCCTGCAGGCCATCATTGCCGTGGGCTTCAAGATCGAAAACGAGCGCGCCGTGCAATTCCGCAAGTGGGCAAATCGGATCGTCAAGGACTACACGATTCAGGGCTGGACCATGGACGTGGAACGGCTCAAACACGGCGGAAGCATCCTGGACGATGAATTCTTCGAGCGTCAACTGGAAAAGATTCGGGAGATACGGCTTTCCGAGCGCAAGTTCTATCAAAAGATCACCGACATTTACGCCACGGCCATCGACTATGACTCGACGGCAACGGCAACCAGGCGATTTTTTGCCGCAGTCCAAAACAAGCTGCATTACGCCATACACGGTCAGACTGCGGCGGAGGTGCTTGTTGATCGTGCCGATCATCGCAAGGAGTACATGGGGTTGACCAGTTGGGAGGGGGCGCCCCATGGAAAGATTCACCAATACGATGTGTCGATTGCGAAGAACTACCTGTCGGATTTCGAGCTGGCTCAGATGCAGCGGATCGTTTCCGCATACCTGGACATGGCAGAAATGCAGGCCATGCGCAAAATGCCGATGACAATGGGGGACTGGGAACAGCGTCTGAGTGGCTTCCTGACGCTCTGGGATCGGGAAATTTTGCAGGATGCCGGCAAAGTGAGTGCCGAAATCGCCAAGGCGCACGCCGAAAGCGAGTTCGAGAAATACCGCATCGTGCAGGACAGGCTGTTCGAGAGCGATTTCGACCGCGCGGTGAAGCAGTTGGAGCAGATTGGGAAAGACAAAGGGGGCTCCCGATGAACCGCCACGTCAATGCCATTGCCGGCCGCCTTTCGTTGCGCCCTCCGCAGCGCCGCTCGCTGGAGATTCTCGACCGCGTCACGGAAATCGCGCCGCCGGGCAAGGGCGCGGACGTGGCGGCCGCGCTGGAAGCCATCCGCAGCGAGTTTCCGACCGTCACGGATTTCGAGCGGGAGTTTCCGTCGCTGTGCTTCGCACTGGCCACGGGCGTGGGCAAGACGCGGCTGATGGGCGCTTTCGTCAGCTATCTGCACCTGGCGCACGGCATCAACAATTTCTTCGTGCTGGCGCCGAACCTGACGATCTACAACAAGCTGATCGGGGACTTCACGCCGAACACGCCGAAATATGTCTTCAAGGGCATCGACGCTTTCGCCACCAACGCGCCGGCCATCATCACCGGCGACAACTACGACCAGCGCGACCCGGCCAGCGGCGTGCTGTTCGACAGCGTGCGCATCAACATCTTCAATATTTCCAAGATCAACGCCGAGGTGCGCGGCGCTCATACGCAAAAACGGGCGCCCCGCACCAAGCGGCTGATCGAGATTCTGGGCGAGAGTTATTTCGATTACCTGGCCGGGCTGCCGGACCTGGTGCTGCTGATGGACGAGTCGCACCGCTACCGGGCCAGCGCCGGGGTGCGCGTGATCAACGAACTGAAGCCGATTCTCGGCCTGGAACTGACGGCGACGCCCTTCGTGGAGACGGCCAAGGGCGCGCTGGCGTTCAAGAACGTGATCGTCGATTACCCTCTGGGCCGCGCCATGGCCGACGGCTTCGTCAAGGAGCCGGCGGTGGTGACGCGCAAGAACTTCAATCCGGCGGGCATGTCGCCGGAGGAGATCGAGCGGCTCAAACTGGAAGACGGCGTAAGGCTGCACGAGAGCGTGAAGGTGGAGCTGGAAACCTATGCGCGAGAAACCGGCCAGGCCATCGTCAAGCCCTTCCTGCTGGTGATCGCGCGCGACACCACGCACGCGGCGGCGCTGATGCAGACCGTCCAGTCCTTCTTCGAAGGGCGCTACAAGGACAAGGTCATCCAGGTGGATTCCAGCAAGACGGGGGCCGAGGAAGAGGCGATGATCGAGCGCCTGCTCAAGGTGGAGCATACGGAGGAGCCGACCGAGATCGTCATCCACGTCAACATGCTGAAGGAAGGCTGGGACGTGACGAACCTCTACACCATCGTCCCGCTGCGGGCGGCGAATGCGCGCATCCTCATCGAGCAGTCCATCGGGCGCGGCCTGCGGCTGCCCTATGGAAGGCGTACGGGGGTCACGGCCGTGGACCGTCTCAACATCGTCGCCCACGACAAGTTCCAGGAGATCATCGACGAAGCCAACAAGCCGGAATCGGCCATTCACCTGCAAGCGGTCGTGCTGGATGACGACGTCCTCACGAGGAGGACGACTACCGTCGTGTCCCAGCCGCAACTGGCGACCCGGCTGGGGTTGCACCCCGCACAAGTCACCGGCAATACCACGGTGGCCGGACAGGATACCGCCCCGGTTTTTACCAAGCCGGAAGAACAGAAGCTCGGCAGGCTCGCCTACGAAGTGATTCGACAACTGGAAAACCAGCCGCAGCGCCTGCCGACGGTGGAGCACCTGAAGAAGCCGGAGATCCAGGCGGCCATCGTCAAGGTCGTGGAAGAGCAGTATCGGCCCGCCCAACTGGAACTGGAGGGTGTCGGCGAAAAACCGGATATCGCCGCGGTGGTGGCAAGGACGGTGGAACTGGTAACGCAACAGACCATCGACATCCCGCGCATCCTGGTGGCGCCCAAGGGCGAAGTGAAATCGGGCTTCAAGCCTTTCAAGCTGAAACTTGAAACGCTGAAATACCCGGCTGTATCCGATGAGCTCTGGATTCAGCACCTGCGCACCAATCAGCTCGAAGTGGTTTCGCTCGGACGTGGCGGCATCGAGGAGGCGCGGCTGGAAGACTACGTGGTGGGCGGGCTGGTGGACTTCGACGACATTTCCTACGACGACCACGCCGATCTGCTCTACGACCTGGCGGCGCAAACAGTCGCGCATTTCCGCGGCTATCTCTCCGAGGAGGACGCCCGCAAGGTGCTGCGCTGCTACCAGCGCGACATCGCGCGCTTCATCCATGTGCAGATGCAGGCGCATTACTGGGAAGATGTTTCCGGTTACGAAGTGAAGATCAACAAGGGCTTCACGGAGCTGAAGCCGAGCGCCTATACGCTCACCGCTGAGCAGCCGCTCGCGGACTACCGCGTTGCGCCCGCCGACAAGAGCAACATGGCCCGCTATCTCTTCGACGGATTCGAGCGCTGCCTTTATCCGGTGCAGAAGTTCGACTCGGATGCTGAGCGCAGACTGGCGGTGATTCTGGAACGGGACGCCCTGCGCTGGTTCAAGCCGGCACGGGGGCAATTCCAGATCTTCTACCGCAACGGTGCGGAGCACCTCGAATACCAGCCCGACTTCGTCGCCGAGGCCGGCGACACCATCTACATGCTGGAACCCAAAGCCAGCAACCAGATGACCGATCCCGTCGTTCTCGCCAAAAAAGAGGCGGCGATCAAGTGGTGCCGGAATGCGTCAGAACATGCGGCGAGCTACGGCGGGAAGCCATGGCGCTACGTACTGATTCCGCATGATGAGATTGCCGAGAACATCACGCTCGACGGGCTGGCGACGCGATTCGGCGGTTGAAATTGGGGGCTGGCAAAAGTCGCTGTGATACGGCAGGGGCGCTGCGTGGGGAGGCTGGATTGATTTTCGATTACCGGCTTGCAAGGCGGACATAATTGTCCGATACTGTGCCAATGAAAGGCAGCGAGTTCCTCAAGCGGATTCAGAAGCTGGCAAGGAAGAAGGCCATTGCCTGCTCCTGGCACCCGGACAAGGGCAAGGGTTCGCATGGCGTGCTGAAGTATGGCGACAGGCGGAC
>Ga0208244_101044_pt1 | contig 18170 bp, 19 predicted proteins | sample SubbioCR12Aug_5A_FD_184828 | JGI IMG/M metagenome (GOLD analysis project Ga0208244, IMG submission 184828) | Serpentinite rock and fluid subsurface biosphere microbial communities from McLaughlin Reserve, California, USA - CR12Aug_5A (SPAdes) | ecosystem: Environmental > Terrestrial > Deep... | reverse complement strand
GCCGCCAAACGCCTCAACGAGGCCAAGGAAAAACTCTTTCAACTTATCAACAAATCCCAACAACGCGCCGCCTGAATCAGCTCAATTCACAACACCGCCCAGGCTCATGTCCGGATTGGAAAATACTGTCTAGCCGGACTCCCGGCACTCAACTCAAGAAGGCCTGCTGCATAGCATGAGGATCTGACGCGACTGCCGGGGATCGGCGGCGACCTCGCCGAGAAAATCCGCGCCCTTGTCCGGCTGCTGCGCCCGTGGTCGGCCGACGAACAGCCGACAAGCGGCTTCGCCGACTTCGAGTCGGAACTGGTGCGCGAGGGATTGCGCTTGCGCCGCCAGCACGCTGCATAAATTACAGCGGAATGCGGCGCTGGCCCACGCTCACCCGCTTGGCCTGCGGACCCTCGGCGGCCATCTCCTCGATGAATTTCACCTCGTCGCCTGTCTTGACCTGATCGAACGTGGTATTCACCAGGTTGGCGAAGCTGAAATACAGCTCGTTGCCGTCGGCACGCCGGATGAAGCCATAACCTTCCTCGGGAAAAAGGCGCGCCACCAGGCCGGTGTATTCCTGCGGGTGGGCCTTGGTCTCGCGGCGCAGGCGCTGGCCATAGTCCTCGAGCTGGCGCCTGGCCGCATCGAAGGCATCGCGCAGGGCGACATACACGTCTTGGTGCTGGTCTCGATTCACCACGATTTCGCTTCCCGGCACGCTGATGTCGAGGCGCACGTTAAAAAGTTTGCCCTGGCTTTTGTGCTGATGCGGCAATTCCACCACCACCCGGCAGGATATGATCGGCTCGAAGAAGGTCTCCAGTTTGTCGGCCTTTTCGCGGATATGCGTCTCCAGCGCGTCGGAATGCTCAAAGCCGCGAAACGTGATTTGCAGGGGCGTTTTCATCTTGTATTCCTTTCGTGCTTTCGTTCAGGTTATTTAAAAACCGCTCGGTGACAATGGCTGTGCTTTCCAGCGGCAACACTTTCAGTGTAGTTCCCAGCACGGCGCCAGTAAGGGGCAGGCGCACTTGCCGCGCGGCCGGGGTGATTGCGTTTTCGCCTAGCGCGCCAGCACGACCGGGCATTCGATCGCGTCCAGCATTCGCTCGAAACCGGCCTGGCTGAGGAAGCGTTCGCGGCCGGCCAGCACCAGGCAGCCGGCATGTTCACGGCGCGCCGCCAGAACCAGGTTGTCCCCCTCGATGGCATTCAGGCGCACGCACCGGCCGGCCGTTCCGCGCGCCTTCAGCACGGTTTGCGCGGCGGCGCAGGCGGCCCGGTAAGCATTCTCGTCGCCGTCCTTAATCAACAATACCAGTTCGGCGCCGTTGCTGCGTGCCAGCATGGCGCCTGTCTCCAGGCTATGGGAGGACGTCGGCAGATCCTCGAACAGCACCAGCACCGGCCCTGCTTGCGGCCGGACGCCGGCCAGCCGGGCCGTGGTCTGGACAAGGGCCATGACGCCGATGCCCGTGCGCTTGCCCAGCACGATGAGGTCGAAGGCCTGGGCCAGCGTATTCACTTCCGTGGTCACCCTGCCGCGCGCCACGCGGAACGACCAGCGCAGCTGCGAGCGGCCTGCGGCTTCGGCCAGCAGGCGCTGCATGGCAGCCGCCTCGCGCCGCCAGACGCGCTCCATGTCGTCCGGCGACAAGGGGGCGCCGGCGCCGGTCAGCACGCTGAATTCACGCGCAAAGGGGAAGCCGCTCAGGCGCTGCAGGTCGATATCCTCGACGAACAGCCCGGCCAGTTCCGCATCGAGCTCAGCCGCCAGCGCGGCGGCCGCGATCAGCGCGGCGGCGCTGCGCGGCGATTCGTCCAGCGCCACCCAGATCCTGACGCGGGCCGGTAGCTCATTCATCGTCGTTCCCATGGCCGCCACTGCCGGATTCGGCCTTTTTCGCGTACTTGCGCCGCAACTCGGCCAGGTGCTTGATCCGCTGGGCCACGCGATGATCGAGGCTGCCCTCGGCGTCGGGCGTGCCGACGGCGACGCCGGTCAGCAGTTCGAGCGCCTGGTCGACCGTTTCCACCGCATAGACATGGAAGCGCCCCGCCTTCGCGGCGTCGACCACGTCCTGGCGCAGCATCAGGTGCGCCACGTTGGACGCGGGGATCAGCACGCCCTGCCGGCCGCTGAGGCCGCGCATGTTGCAGATGTCGAAATAGCCTTCGATCTTCTCGTTCACCGCGCCGATCGCCTGCACCCGGCCGAACTGGTCGACCGAGCCGGTCACCGCCAGCGACTGCCGGATCGGCGCATTCGCCAGCGAGGACAGGAGCGCGCACAGTTCCGCCACCGAGGCGCTGTCGCCTTCGACCTGGCCGTAGGTCTGCTCGAACACCAGGCTGGCGGCCAGCGACAGCGGCTGTTCGGCGGCGTAGCGCGCGGCGAGGAAGGACGACAGGATGAGCACGCCCTTGGAATGGATCGAGCCGCCCAGCTTGACCTCGCGCTGGATGTCGACCAGTTCGCCGTCGCCCAGACGGGTGTTGGCGGTGATGCGCGAAGGCTGGGCGAAGCTGAAGTCGCCGAGATGGAACACCGACAGGCCGTTGACCTGCCCCACCCGCTCGCCGTCGGTGTCGATATGCAGGATGCCGCGCAGGATGGCTTCGTGCGAGCGCTCGCGCAGGCGGTCGGAGCGCCTGATCTGCGCCTCGATCGCGCGCTCGACGTCGGCGCGCGTCACCACCTCGCGCTTCTCCTCGGTCGCCCAGTAATCCGCCTCGCGCACCAGGTCGGCCAGGCTCTGCATGTGGGTGGAGAGTTTTTCCGCATCCTCGGCCCGCCGCGCGCTGTGCTCGATCACCCGCGCCACCGCATCGCGATCGAACGGCTGCAGCTTGTCCCGACGCACCAGGGTTCCGACCAGGCGCGCGTACAGCAGGTCGTTGTCCGGCGTGCGCTCGACCTCGTCCTCGAAATCCGCCGCCACCTTGAACAGCTCGCCGAACTCCGGGTCGTATTGCGCGAGCAGGTAATACAGCAGGCGGTTGCCGGTCAGGATCACCTTGGCGTCGAGCGGAATCGGCTCCGGCTCCAGCGAAACGGTGCTGACCAGGCTATACATCTGGCCGAGCGACTCGATGCGGATTTCGTGAGTGGCCAGCGCGCGTTTGAGCCCTTCCCAGGAAAACGGCTGGGTCAGCAGCTTGATCGCATCCAGCAGCAGGTAGCCGCCGTTGGCCTGATGCAGCGCCCCCGGCTTGATCAGCAGGAAGTTGGTGACCAGCGCGCCGAACTGGGCAATGTGTTCGACCCGTCCGATCAGGTTCTGGTAGGTGGGATGATTCTCGTAGACCACCGGCGCGCCTTCGGTCCCATCCCGTGCCACAAAAAGATTGACGCGAAAGCGGTTGAAATCGGACGGTTCGCGGGTGAGCGCGGCAAGCCCGGTCTGGGCTTCCTTGGGATGGCGGAACTCGTCCATGCGCTCGATGACGTTCTGCTGCACCTCGTTCAGGTAACTGCACACCGCCGGGTAATCCGCATAGTCGCGGCGCAGATCGTCGATCAGGTGGCCGACGGCGAACAGCACCGCCTCCTCGTTGAGCTTGCGCACCCGATCGAGGCGTTCGCGCCGCCATTGATGGACCTGGTGGATGACCTTCTCCAGCTTTTCCTGCAGGCTGCCAATGTCGCGCTCGAAGCGTTCCTTCTCTTCCTGCGGCAGCTTTTCGTAGTCTTCCGGGCTCATCACCTCGTCGCCCTTGGCCGGCGCAAAGGAGAAGCCGTTCGGCGTGCGCAGCAGGGTGATGTCGAGCCTGCCGGCCTCCTCGCCCACCTCGACGAATGCCCGCGCCTGCCGCTCGCCGTATTCCTCGTCGACCTGGGCGAGGCGACGGCGGTATTCATCGCCCTCGAACACCGCAGGAATCGTGGCCTGCAGCTCGGACACCAGCTGCTGCATGTCGGCGTGGAAGCGGGTGCCCATGCCTGCAGGCAGCCGAATCGCGCGCGGCTTGTGCGGCTGGCTGAAATTGTGGACGTAGCACCAGTCGGCGGGTTTGGCCTCCGCCCCCACCCGCTGGTCGAGCAACTGGCGGACCAGGTAGCGCTTGCCGCTGCCGGGCGGGCCCATGACGTAGAGGTTGTAGCCCGCATGGCGCATGCCGATGCCGAAATGCGCCGCGTCGATGGCGCGCATTTGGCCGATGCCTTCGGAGAGGTCGTCGAGTTCGGCGGTAGTCGTGAACGTGAAATGCCCGGTATCGCAGGCGCGATACAGGCGATCGGGGGCAAGCGGGGCAATTGGGCTCATGTCTCCAATCTAGACGCTGTGGCAGACTTTGTTTCGCGGTCGACCTCGGCCGCGAGCTGGTGCAGCGATGGCGCAATCTCCACTGGGTAGTCGAATGCTTCCAGGCGACGCAAGGCTTGCGGCAGCCGCGCCAGGTTGTCCGCCGCGTGGCGCCGGACCGCATCCAGCGACGGCGCAGGCGCCAGGCGGCGGCCGCCGTGCATCACCGGCGCCAGCAGCGGCTCGCCCGGCTGCGGGTCGGTTTCCAGCGTCACGATATCCCCCGCCATGCGGCCGTCGGCATGATGGCGGCGATACACCTGCTTGCGCCCGGGCCAGGTCGCCTTGCCCTCGGAGCGCTTGCGGCGCGCGCGGCCGGCGTATTCCTGCAGCTTGTAGGCGCAATCGAGAAAGGGCAGATCGCTCGACGTGTCCATGCGGGTGCCGACGCCGAAGCCGTCCACCGGCGCGCCGGCGGCGAGCATGTCGCGCAGCGCGACTTCGTCAAGGTCGCCGCTGGCGAAGATGATGACGTGTTCGAGCCCACCGGCGTCGAGGATGGCCCGCACCCGGCGCGCATGCGCGGCAAGGTCGCCGGAATCGATGCGCACCCCTTTGATGCGGATGTCGGCGTGGGTCAGCTTCGGCGCCAGCGCGACCACTTTGTGCGCCGCCGCCTCGGTGTCCCAGGTGTCGATCAGCAGCACCACATTGCCGGGCTGGGCATGGGCGAAATGCTCGAACGCCAGCGCCTCGTCGTCGTGCGCCTGCACGAAGGAATGCGCCATGGTGCCGAACAGCGGCATGCCAAACTGCCGGCCGGCCAGCACATTCGAGGTGCCGGCAAAACCCGCGATGTAGCTCGCGCGCGCCGCCAGCAGGCCCGCCTCCGCCCCGTGCGCGCGGCGCAGCCCGAAATCGACCAGCAGCTTGCCCGGCGCCACCAGCACCGAACGCGCGGCCTTGGAAGCGATCAGGGTTTCGAGATGCAGCAGGTTGATCAGCCGTGTTTCCACCAGCTGCGCCTCGGCGATCGGCGCGGTCACGCGCAGGATCGGCTCGTCGGGAAAGAACACCGTGCCTTCGGGCATGGCATGCACGTCGCCGGAAAAGCGCAGGTCTTCCAGCGAGGCAAGGAAATCCTTGCTGAAGCGTTGGGTCGACGCCAGCCATTCCAGTTCGTCGGGGGAAAAGTGCAACTGCTGCAGATAGTCCAGCGATTGTTCGAGCCCTGCCGCCAGCAGAAAACCGCGGCCCGGGCGCAGCCGGCGCACGAAGAACTCGAACACGGCGGTCTGCGCCATGCCGGCGTCGTGATAGCCCTGCAGCATGGTGAGCTGGTAAAGATCGGTGAGCAGGACGCTGTTGGCAGGGTTCATGCATCCAGGCCATCCAGCGTGATGAACTGCGCGCCGAGGCTGGCCATCTCCGCCTCGGCACGCTGCCCGTCGCCGGGCCGGACGTCCACCGCGCGGATCGCGTCGGCCAGCACGAACACCTCGTAGCCGAGCCGCCTGGCATCCCGCACCGTGTTGAGCACGCAGTAATCCGTGGTCAGCCCGCCGATGAACAGGCGGCGGATGCCGGCCTCGCGCAGATGGCTGTCGAGGTCGGTGCCCTGAAAGCTGGAGTAGGCTTCCCGATCCCGCGAAGTCGCCTTGGAGATCACCGTGGTATCGGGCGGCAGCGTGAGCGCCAATGCGAAGTCCGCGCCGTGCGTGCCCGCCACGCAATGGACCGGCCATGGCCCGCCTTGCGCGTGGAAGGAACAATGCCGCAAGGGATGCCAGTCGCGCGTGGCATAGACCGGCAGGTTCTGCGCCTGAAATGCGTCGACGTAGCGGTTGAGCACCGGCACCACTTCGTCGCCGCCCGCCACCGCCAAGGCACCGCCCGGCAGGAAATCGTTCTGGATGTCGGTGACCAGCAACACGTCGCCGGGCCGCAGCTGCCAGCGTTCAAGTTCGGATGACCTGGTTGCAGCGTTCATGTCGGTTTTCCTCTCGCCCCGATGCGGGCGCGCGCCCGGCTTACCGGGATCAACGGCTTTAATGCAATTCTTCGTCCTGATCGTGATGGAAGACCAGTTCTCCCAGCTCGACCTTGACCGCTTCGCCCAGCGGCTGTCCGGCTACATCCACCGCCTGAAACAGCCACTGGCCATCCGCCAGCCAGCAGTAGCCGAACTGTTCCTTGTGAAAACATTCCTTGGGTTCCATGGTTCTCGCCTTGGTTGTTGGCAGACGCTCCATTTGAGTCTGGCATATTATGAAAATGCTGCCAGCCGCAATTGAGGAGAAATCCATGACTCCAGACGCGCTTTGCCTGTTTGCCCTTGATGCCAGCCGCGCCTACGGCGAACGGGTGGCCGCGGCGCTGGGGGTCGCGCTGGCCAGCCATGAGGAACGGGAATTCGAGGACGGCGAGCACAAGGCGCGGCCGCTGGAAAACGTGCGCGGCAAGGACGTGTACGTGATCCAGTCGCTCTACGGCGAGCCGGGCATGAGCGCCAACGACAAGCTGGTCCGCCTGCTGTTTTTCATCGGCGCGCTGAAGGACGCCTCGGCCGGCCGGGTCACCGCCGTCTGTCCCTATCTGGCCTATTCCCGCAAGGACCGCAAAACCAAGTCGCGCGACCCGGTCAGCAGCCGCTATGTCGCCCAGCTGTTCGAGGCCGTGGGCACCGACCGCATGGTGACCCTCGACGTTCACAACCCGGCCGCCTACCAGAATGCCTTCCGCATCCCCGCCGAGCACCTCGAAGCCCAGGGCCTGTTCGTCGCCTGGTTCACGGCGCACCTGGAGGACGAACCCATCGTGGTGGTGTCACCCGACGCCGGCGGGGTGAAGCGGGCGGAAGCCTTCCGCCAGGCCCTCAGCCAGGCGCTCGGCCGTCCCATCGCTGCCGCCTTCATGGAAAAGCGCCGCAGCGAAGGCGTGGTGTCGGGCGAAGCGGTGGTGGGCGATGTCGGCGGCATGACCGCGATCATCCTCGACGACCTGATCAGCACCGGCACCACCCTGGCGCGGGCCGCTGCCGCCTGCAAGGCACTGGGGGCAAACCGGGTTTACGTCGCGGCCAGCCACGGCATGTTCGTCGGTGCAGCGGGCGCGGTGCTGGCCGACCCGGCGCTGGACAAGGTGCTGATCACCGATTCCATTCCGCCCTTCCGCCTGCCGCCGGCACTGCTGGGCAGCCGGGTGGCGGTGCTGGCCTCCGCGCCGCTGTTCGCCGAGGCGATTTACCGCCTGCACAGCGGCGGCTCGCTGGTCGAACTGCTGCAGGTCTGAACCCGCTCAGCCTGCGGCCGAATCGGCGTGCCGCTGCGCCCATTCGAGATAGTCCCTGGCCGTGGCCACCCATTTTTCCGGTCGATGCCGCCCGTCGTCGCGCAGGTGCCAGAGGGCAAGCTTGGCGCGCAGCATAGCCCGGCAGCTCTGGTAGAAGTGCAGCAGCACCGCGGGCGGCGTATCGCCGCTTGCCTCGGCGTAGCCTTCCAGCAGCCAGCGGGCCGCTTGCGGCGCCTGCAGCCGCTCGCACTCCAGCGCCAGATAGCCCAGCTCGTCGGCCGGATCGAGGATGCGGAATTCGCGGTTGAACTCCAGGCAATCGATGACGACCGGTTCCGCCAGCAGGCACACGTGTTCCGGCCGCAGGTCGCCGTGGCCCTCGACCATGCGGCCCGCCTGCACGCGCTGATCGAACCATTCGGCGTGGCGCCGCAGGAAGCTCAGCTGAAAGCGGGCAAGCCCCGCCGGCACCTCGCGGGGCAGGCCGAATTCCGGACTGCCGAGTTCGCGCAAATTGTCCTCGATCCGCCCGGCCAGCGATTGCCGATACGCCTCGGGCGTGAGCGGTTCCGCGGGCAGCGCGGCATAGAAGCGGGCAAGCCGCTGGGCCAGCTGACTGATTTCAGGCTGCTCGATCGCGCCGTTGCGCAGCAGGTGGTCGAGCATGCGGTTCGCCGGCAGCCGCCGCATCCGCACCAGCCAGTCGACGGTCTCCCCGGCCCCGCCCAGGCGCAGGCGGCCTGCCGCGTCCAGCACCAGCGGGACCACCCCGAGGTAGACCTCGGCGGCGAGGCGACGGTTGAGCCGCACTTCCGCCTCGCAGTCCAGGCGCCGCGCCTCGACCGTGCTGAAGTCTAGGTAGTCGTAGCGCACCGGCTTTTTCAGTTTGTAGGCATGGGAATCGGTGAGAAAAACCCAGGACATGTGGGTCTCCACCGCGTCCACCCGCGAAGGCGCTTCGGGGTAGGCATCCGGCCGGCCGAGGAAGCCGAGCTTGGCTTCGAGGCTGACGGCGGCCTGCTCCGGCCGGTTCGAAACGCGTGGGGGGCGGCTTTTGTCCATCGTTTAAGCATAGGCGAGCCGCGCGCCCGCGCCTGCTCGAGAGGCCATCTGCTATACCTTCAATCAAGCAGTGGTTTTCAAAACCACGATTTCTCGATGTAACTCCAGACAAACAGGAAGCGCCATGATCCGTAATCCAATCGATGTTTCAAGCCGCGTCAGTTCACGTTTGTCGGCACTGCTCGGCAGCCGGGTCAACAATCCGGAATGCGAGCAACCCGTTTCCCTCATGGCGGTGCGCCGCTTTCTCGCCGACCTGTTGCCGGATGACTTCAACGAGGCCGAGCGACTGCACCACTTCGATGTCGACATCTCGATCCTCGACGAACTGGATGCCCTGATCGAGGAGTTCGGCGGCGCCGCGCTGGCCATCGATTTTGTGCAGGCCAGCGCCAGCGAATCCTTGTCGCGTGCGATCGAGGCGGTGGTCGGCGACGAGAACCGCGAAAATCCCCCCACGCTGTCCACCGTCAGGGACGCCATCCTGGCCGGCCTCGGCGCGCGGCTGGTGGGCGATGGCGAACTGGAGGACGACGAGGACGACACGCTGCTGTCGGAGATCGACGCGTTGATCGAACGTTTTGGCGAAGATACCCTCGCCGAAGAACTGCTGCGCTATGAGTAGCCCGTCCCTGATCGATGCGAAGGAACATTCAACATGTTGAGGTATCGACGTTCAAGGCGTGCCCTGGCGCTGTTTCTGGTGGTGCTGGGTGGCGTGATGATGTTCCTGGCGCCCGAGGTGTGGGGCGGCCTGGCGGTGCTTGCGCTGGGCGTGGTGATCGAGCTGGTCGGCATTGCGCTGGAACGTAAAGCCTGATGCCATGAAGAAAGCCCTGATCGTCAGCGCCGACCATTTCGAGGATTCCGAGCTTCTGTTTCCGTTCTACCGGCTGCAGGAGGCGGGGCTCGCGGTGGACGTCGCCTCGATTTCCCGGGGGAAGATCCACGGCAAGCACGGCTATGAGGTTGTCGCGGACAAGGCGCTGCGGGATGTCGACCCGAACGCATACGACCTGCTCGTGCTCCCCGGCGGCAAGGCACCCGCCACCCTGCGCAAGGAGGCGGCCGCCGTCGCCATCGCGCAGGATTTCATGCGCCACAACAAGCCGGTCGCCGCCATCTGCCATGGGCCGCAGATCCTGATCAGCGCCGGCGTGATGGTGGGGCGGCGCGCCACCTGCTACCACTCGGTCGCCGAGGAGCTGAAGCAGGCAGGGGCCCTGTACGAAGACCAGGACGTGGTGGTGGACGGCAAGCTGGTCACGTCACGGCAGCCCGCCGACCTGCCCGCCTTCATGCGTGAAATGCTCAAACTGCTGGCAAATCCCTCACGCTGAATCCTTCACTGCGCTTTCCGCGTCCTAAGATGAATCAACGATAAGTCTTTCCGAAAAAACAAGCCGGCCCTTGTCGGCGTCACAACATGAAAAAAACACGGCTTGCCATCATCGGTCCGGGAAATGTGGGACGCCAATGCGCCGAAGCCATCCAGGCCGACCCGGCCAGCGTTCTGGCGGGGGTGGTGCAGCGCCCGGGCAGCGCGCCGGCTTCCTGGTTGAAAGCCCCCGCCGTGACCCACATCAGCGAACTGAACGAGGTCGATGCCGCGCTCGTCTGCGTGCCGCTCGACGCGGTCTTGGGGGTGGCGAAGGACCTGCTGCAAAGCCGCATTCCGGTGGTGGAATGCGCGCGCCTCCACGGCGAGGCCTTCCTCGCACACAAGGCCGAAATCCATCGCGCCGCGCTCCATCACAAGCTGCCGGCTGTCGTCGGCGCGGGATGCGACCCCGGCGTTTTCTCCCTGTTGCGCAGCCATTTCGCGCTGCTGGCGCCCGGCGGGCATACGGAAACCAGCCGCCACACCGTGCCGAGTCTGCACCACACGCTGGCGGCGACGGACATCCGTGGGGTGCGACAGGCGCTGGCGACGGAATCCCGCTCGGTGGAAGGCCGCCCCCAGCGCTATGTCTATGTTGAGCTGGAGCCGTCGGCAGACGCGGCGGCCGTGACCGATGCCATCGTCCATGACCCCCTCTTTCTCGATGAACAGACCCTGGTCTTCCCGGTGCCCAGCATCGCCGCGCTGGAAGCCGCCAACCATGGCGTGACGCTCGAACGCCGCGCCGCGCCGGGAGACACCGGCCATGCCGCTTTTTTGCTGGAAGCCCGCTACGACGAGGCGGGGCTTGCCGCGCGGATGATGCTTGCCGCCGCGCGCGCGTTGCCTTTTCTGCAGGCGGGCGCCTATTCCCTGCTCGATCTGCCGCCGGGTGCGCTGTGGGGAGAACAGCGCGCCGCTGCGGAAGCGGAAAAGGAATGGATTTAAGTCATTTTTTTTATGTGTCAACACAGGAGCGCAAAATGAAAACCCGATTCACTGACTTCCACCCTGTCCGCCGCGACCGTCTGGTCCAGGAAAACCGGCACGACGCCTACAAGGCCAAGCACAAGCTGCCGGAACCCACGGTTTGTCCGCAATGCGGCGCCGTGTTCCACGACGGGCACTGGCAATGGCTGGCAAAACCTGCCGGGGCCCACGAGGAAATGTGCCCGGCCTGCCACCGCATTCAGGACGAATTCCCGGCCGGCTATGTGACCGTGAGCGGTGCGTTCTTCAAGGATCACCGCGAGGAACTGCTGCACCTGGCCAGAAACGAGGAAGAACGCGCCAAGGCCGAGCATCCCCTGAAGCGGATCATGAACATCAAGGATCAGGACGACGGCGTCCAGATCACCACCACCGACATCCATCTCGCCCGCGGCATTGGCGAGGCGCTGCATCATGCTTACCAGGGCGAACTGGAATATCACTACAACGAGCAGGAGAATTTGCTGCGCGTGGTGTGGGAACGCTAGCAGCCCGATGTTTTCGTGGCAGCGACGGGATGCCGTCGCCGTCCATCCCGTCGGGCAACCCGGGTAGCTTTTAGGCGAAGTCTGCTTCATGCATCTGATCACCTTGCGTTTGCCGCTCAACATGCTGCCGCAACCGGACGAGACGACCTGCGGCCCGACCTGCCTGCATGCCGTCTACACCTATTGGGGGGCGGATGTGCCCCTTGCGGAGGTTATCGCCCGCACCCACAGGATGACGCACGGCGGCACCTTCGCGATCTTTCTGGCCTGCGATGCCCTGCGCCAGGGCTACCAGGCCACCCTCTACACCTACAACCTGACGGTGTTCGACCCCACCTGGTTTGCGCCGGGGGTGGACATTACCGAGCGACTCGAGCGCCAGCGCGAGGAGAAGAAACATGACGCCAGGCTGCAGCACGTCACCGAGGCTTATCTGGAATTCCTGCGCCTGGGTGGGCGCCTGCGCCTGGCCGATCTCTCGCGTCCCTTGATCCGCGGCCTGCTGCGCCGCAATCTGCCCATCATCACCGGCCTGAGCTCCACCTACCTGTATCGCGCGGCGCGCGAATACGGGCCGGACGATGTGCCGGACGACATCCGCGGCCTGCCGGCCGGACACTTTGTCGTGATCGCGGGCTATGACCGCAAAAAACGCAGCGTGCTGGTGGCCGACCCCTACGGCTTGCACCCCTACAGTCCGTCGCACGAATACTGGGTCAGCATCGACCGCGTGATCGGCGCGGTGCTGCTCGGCATCGTCACCCATGACGCCAACCTGCTGGTCATTTATCCGCCCCAGGCGGCGCCGAAGGGGGCAGCGTGAGCATCCTCATCGTCGTCGACAATCCGCGCGACTGGCCGCTCGTCCTTCCCGGGGTGGGCCTCGTCTCGGCGCGCGCCTACCTGACCGACTCGGCCTATGGCGAGGGGCGCTCGGTCAAGGTGTTCAACCTGTGCAAATCCTACCGTTACCAGAGCCTTGGCTACTACGTCTCCCTGCTGGCCGAGGCGCGTGGCCACAAGCCGCTGCCGAAGGTGAGCACGATGGAGGACCTGAAGTCGCAGAACCTGGTGCGGCTGCTCACCGAGGATCTCGACGACCTGGTGCAAAAGTCGCTCGCGCCCATCAAGTCGGACACGTTCGAGCTCAGCATTTATTTCGGCCGCAACGTGGCCAGCCGCCACGATGCCCTGAGCCATCAACTCTTCAGCCTGCTGCAGGCGCCCCTGCTGCGCGCCCATTTCGAGCGTCGCCGCGAGCAGTGGCGCCTGCGTAGCGTGCGCGCCATCGCCGCCAGCGACATTCCGCCGTCGCACCAGAGTTTCGTGGTGGAGGCCGCCACCGCGTATTTCATGGGCCACCGACGGCACGCACACAAGCGGCCGGCACCGCGTTTCGACCTCGCCATCCTGCACGACCCCGCCAACGCGGAAGCGCCTTCCAACCCGCGTGCGCTGCAGAAATTCGAGAAGGCCGCGGGAAACGTCGGCCTCGCCGTGGAATTCATCACCCGCGCCGATCTTGCCCGGCTGCCCGAGTTCGACGCGCTGTTCATCCGCGACACCACTTTCGCCAACCACTACACCTACCGCTTTTCAAGACGGGCGAGCGCGGAAGGCCTGGTGGTGATCGACGACCCCGAGTCCATCCTCCGGTGCAACAACAAGGTCTATCTCGCCGAACTGCTTGCCCGCCACAACATTCCCGCGCCGCGCACGCTGATGGTGCACCCCGGCAATGTGGACCAGATCGTTTCCAGCCTTGGGCTGCCCTGCGTGCTAAAGCAGCCGGACAGCTCGTTTTCGCTCGGGGTGGCCAAGGTGGAATCGGAACTGGAATTACTCGTGAAGGTGAACGAACTCATTCAGAAATCGGAACTGATCGTCGCGCAGGAATGGCTGCCCACCGAGTTCGACTGGCGCGTCGGCATCCTCGACCGGCGGCCGCTGTTCGTGTGCAAGTACTTCATGGCCGCCGGGCACTGGCAGATCGTCAAGCGCGAGCCCGGCCGCACGGGCTACCAGGAAGGTCCGGTCGAGGCCGTGGCGGTGGCCGAAGCGCCGGCAGCGGTGGTGAAGATCGCCCTCAAGGCCGCCAACCTGATCGGCGACGGTCTCTACGGCGTCGACATCAAGCAGATCGGCAGCCGCTGCTACGTCATCGAGGTCAACGACAATCCCAACGTCGACGCTGGCAACGAGGACGGCGTGCTGAAAGACGCCCTCTACCGCGAGGTCATGGGCTCGTTCGTGCGCCGCATCGAGGCGCGCAAGCGGGTGAACGCCTGATGGCCCTTCCGCTGCATGCTTTTGCCGGCTACGGCATCGAACTGGAATACATGATCGTGGACCGGCACACCCTTGCGGTCATGCCGATTGCCGACGCGCTGCTGCAAGCGGCCGCAGGCGGGCAGGTCGTTTCGTCAGTCGATCGTGGACACTTCGGCTGGTCCAACGAGATCGTGCTGCATCTGGTCGAAATCAAGAACGAACGTCCCGACCCCGCGCTCGAACCGCTGGTGGCGGGTTTCCAGGCCGAGGTCAGGCAGGTCAACCGCCTGCTGGACCCGCTGGGCGCCCGGCTCATGCCCGGCGCCATGCATCCGTGGATGGACCCCGCCGCCGAAACGCGTTTGTGGCCCCACGACAACGCGCCCATCTACCAGGCCTACGACCGCATCTTCGGCTGCCGGCAGCACGGCCAGGCCAACCTGCAGAGCATGCACCTCAACCTGCCCTTCGCCAACGACGCCGAGTTCGCCCGTCTGCATGCCGCGGTGCGGCTGCTGCTGCCCATCCTGCCGGCACTCGCCGCCAGCTCGCCCTTCGCCGACGGCGCGCCTGGCGGCGCGCTTGACCGCCGCATGGAAGCCTACCGCAGCGCGGTGCAGCGGGTGCCGTCGGTGATCGGCCAGGTGATCCCGGACACGCTCAACAGCCGTGCCGAATACGCGGTGCAGGTGTTGGCCCCCATGTACCGCGATATCGCGCCGCTCGACCCGGAGGGCGTGCTGCGGCACGAATGGCTCAACGCCCGCGGCGCCATCCCGCGCTTCGAACGCAACGCAATCGAGATCCGCGTGATCGACGTGCAGGAATGCCCGCTGGCAGACCTTGCCATTGCCGCCGCCGCCACCGCCGTCATCCGGGCACTCTACGATGACAGGTGGTCGCCGCTCGTGATGCAGCAGGCCTTCGGCACCGAGGCCCTGGCGAATATCCTGCTCGCCTGCCTCCGCGACGCCGATCAGGCGGTGATCGACGATGCCGGCTATTTGCGGCTGCTGGGCTTGTCCGACCGGGAATATCGGGCGGGCGAACTGTGGCGGCACCTCATCAACCGGACAGCGCTGAACCGTTCCACCTTCTGGGTCGAGACCTTGCGCGTGATGCTGGATCAGGGGCCGCTTGCCCGCCGCATCCTGCGGGCGGTCGGTCCGGTCAGCTCGAAAGACCGCCTGCACGCGGTCTACCTCGAGCTGTGCGACTGTCTGGAAGCGGGAAAGCTGTTCGTCGACAGATAGGGCAATGGCGAGGCCAGACCACATCCTCATCACCTGCGAGCATGGCGGCAACCGCATCCCGCCCCGCTACCGCCCCCTGTTCGCAGGCTTCGAGGCCTTGCTGCAAACCCATCGCGGCTACGACCCCGGTGCGCTGGCCCTGGCCCGGCAGATGGCCGGGGCGCTGGTCGCGCCGCTGTTCGTCTCCACCACCAGCCGCCTGCTGATCGACCTCAACCGCTCCATCGGCCATCCGCGCCTCTACGCCGAGGCCACCCGGAATGCACCGGCGAGCGTCCGTCGCGAAATCCTGGAACAGCATTACCTGCCCTACCGAAACCAGGTCGAAGCCCACATCGCCACCGAAATCGCACAAGGCAGCCGGGTCATCCATCTCTCATCGCACAGCTTCACCCCCGTGCTCGACGGTGAAGTCCGCAACGCCGACATCGGCCTGCTCTACGATCCGGCGCGACCCGGCGAAGCCGAGCTGTGCCGCCGCTGGCAGGCCCGTCTCAAGACGTCGGCACCTGAATGGAGGGTGCGCCGCAATTACCCCTACACCGGCCAGTCGGACGGTTTGACCGCCTTCCTGCGCCGCCGCTTCCCGCCCGAGATGTATGTCGGCATCGAACTCGAAATCAACCAGAAGCACGTACTGCGCGGCGGGCGCCCATGGGGCGCCATGCGCAGCCAGGTGATCGAATCTTTGTGTCAGGCAATCACAGCAGGCTAGTGCGTTGCCGGATTTAAAGGGCAGCGGGACGCGCAGGTCCTGATTTGGCTTATGCTTGAAACAGGAGCTTGCTATCCGGATACAGGGAGCAGGTTCATTTACAACCCGTACATGAGCAGGAGGTTCGATGGCACCCCTTAACCAGTCCCAGCTTGACCAGCTCGCCAAAAAGTTGAACGAGGATAACCAGGCATTGTTGCGCGAAGTGCGCAGTGAACTGGAAAACTCGGGCGATCAGCATCGCATCGATCTGCTCAACAGCGAGCCGGGCGACACCGGCGACGAGTCGACGGCCAGCGCACTGGCGGACTTCAACGTGGCGATTCTGGATCGCCATATACAGGGCATGCGCGACATCGAGGCCGCGTTCCAGCGCATCAGAGACGGGGAATACGGCGTGTGCACCGACTGCGGGGATAACATCGGGTTCGCCCGTCTGCAGGCCTACCCGACCGCCAAGCGCTGCATCGTATGCCAGGAAAAACGCGAACGGGAGTATGCGCAAGAAGGTCACCCGAAAATATGACCCGGCCAGGCACGATCGATCGAAACGGAAATTGTGTGGTGCCGGAATTGAAAGGCGATCTGCCTCAACTGATCCGCAGCCTGCATGACCCGGCCTGCTACGACCACGCGGCAGGCCCGGTCCGGGTGATCGAAACCCATATTTCCTGGGTCCTGCTCACCGGCGAATTCGCCTACAAGGTCAAGAAGCCGCTCGACCTCGGCTTCCTCGATTTCAGCAGCCTCGACAAGCGCCTGCACGCCTGCTGCGACGAAGTGCAGCTCAACCGGCGGCTCGCGCCGGAAATCTATCTCGACGTGGTGCCGATCACCGGCACGCCGGCCGTCCCGCGCGTCAACGGTAGCGGCGAGACGTTCGAATATGCGGTGAAGATGCGCCAGTTTCCGCCCGACGCCACGCTCGACCGGCTCGACGCCGAAGGCGGACTGACCGCGCACCACGTCGAAGCCATCGCCGCCACCCTCGCCTGCTTCCACCGAGAAGGTTGCGCACGCGCCACGGCGGACAGTCCCTGGGGCAGCCCGGAGAAAGTCTGGCAGCCGGTGGCGCAGAACTTCGCTCAGATCGCGCCGCGCCTCGACGACCCGGCCGACCGGCAGGGCCTCGAAGCTTTGCAGCGCTGGAGCGAGGCCGAGCACGCCCGACTTGCCCCGCTGATGGCCGCGCGCAAGCGCGACGGCTTCGTGCGCGAATGCCACGGCGACCTCCACCTCGGCAACCTCGCCTGGGTCGACGACCAGTTGCTGGTGTTCGACTGCATCGAATTCAATCCTGAACTGCGCTGGATCGACATCCAGTCCGAAGTCGCGTTCTGCTATATGGACCTGCTGCAACGCGGCCACGCCGACTGGGCCTGGCTTTTCCTCAACGCCTGGCTGGAGCAGACCGGCGACTACGCAGGGATCGCGCTGCTGCGCTACTACGCGGTCTACCGCGCGCTGGTGCGCGCCAAGGTGGCGGCTATTCGCACCGCGCAGACCGCCGGCCCCGAGCGCGACGCCGCACTCGCCGGGGTGCGCGCGCTGCTGCGACTTGCCACCGCGCTGACGCGCCCCCTGCCCCTCCGGCTCGACATCACCCACGGCCTGTCGGGTTCCGGCAAGACCACCGTCACCCGGAAACTGATGCAGACGCCGGGTGCCATCCGCCTGCGCTCCGACGTCGAACGCAAGCGCCTGGCCGGGCTCGACGCCCTGACGAAAAGCGGTTCCGGCGTCGGGCAACAACTCTATGCGGCCGACGCCACCCGTCGCACCTACGACCATCTGGCGCGGCGGGCAGGACAAATCCTCGACGCCGGCTGGCCGGTGATCGTCGATGCCACCTTCACCGCGCGCTGGCAGCGCGACCTGCTGCGCGAAGCGGCGCGCACCCGCAAGGGCGAATTCCGCATCCTCGATTTCCCCGTCCCCGTCGCCACCCTGCGCGAACGCATCGTCCAGCGGTCCCATGAAGGCAAGGATGCCTCGGAAGCCGACCTCGCGGTGCTGCAGCACCAGCTCGACACCGAGGAACCGCTCGGCGCCGACGAGCGGGCCGACATCGCCGGCATCGATACATAGTTGCGGCAGGCCGCAGACGGCGGGTGCCCGATTTCCGGCATGACGAAATATTCCGGGTGGATGATCCTAAATTCCTCACCACAGAGGCACAGAGGCACGGAGAAAGACAAGAAATCAATAGGTTACCTACACTTACCCACTCACCCGATAGGTGACTGGCATCGCGACGTAAGTCTTTGCTTTTTCCTCTGTGTCTCTGTGGTTCAAATGCGGTTTTCAGGTTGATTCCCGCGCGGACGATGGCGTGCGTCCACCCGGCTGCCAGTATTTTCCAATCCGGACATGAGCCTGGGCGGTGTTGTGAATTGAGCTGATTCAGGCGGCGCGTTGTTGGGATTTGTTGATAAGTTGAAAGAGTTTTTCCTTGGCCTCGTTGAGGCGTTTGGCGGC
>Ga0208244_101043_pt1 | contig 18171 bp, 19 predicted proteins | sample SubbioCR12Aug_5A_FD_184828 | JGI IMG/M metagenome (GOLD analysis project Ga0208244, IMG submission 184828) | Serpentinite rock and fluid subsurface biosphere microbial communities from McLaughlin Reserve, California, USA - CR12Aug_5A (SPAdes) | ecosystem: Environmental > Terrestrial > Deep... | reverse complement strand
ACGACGCCGAGGTGCGCGGCGACCTTGTCAACCCGGACCCAGCGCTCTTCGAGGCCCATGCCAGCTCCTCTCGAGCAGACAGAAGAGGGCGCCGATTGGTAGCAGTATATGAAAGTAGACACGGCCTGCATCCGCATGTCAAGGGGTGTACGGGATCGATCTGAACCAGCTCAGGGGGGTGTGGCAACCTGAGACCCTGGTTGGCGGTCCCTTCGCCCTCTCCGGGATGCCCCAGATCGGCCGCCAGCAGCATCGTAACCTGCAAGTCGGTGGCAGGCGCGACGGCCTACCCACCGCCCGCTGCAGCACTGCGAGGCCCAGGCCGCGGAGCGAAGGCCACCCTGCGAGCTGCCTCGGCCCGTCCCGCCGCCGTCGTGACGACCCGGGGGCCGCCGGTCGCCACACGGACCTGCCCGCTGCCGGCAGGAGCCCCGACAGACCGGAGGTCCCGACGCCGCTCGGCCGCTTCGTCCTCGGTACCGACCCGGACCCGCGCCCTCGCCAGTTCAGCGAAGTGCACCTGCTTCCACGCTCGGATGTAGTCCAGCACCGTGAGGCAGAGGCGCCTGGCATCAAACTCTGACAGGAGCAGGCTCAGGCTGACCTCCGCCTTGACCAGCTTGACCGCGCCCTGCCCCATGACCTGGCCCGGGCCGTTCCGGATCTGCAGGACGTAGGGGTTGTCGTACTTCGGGTCCTTGCGCAGGCTCAGGACGCGGGCTTGGCACGCGCCGTCTCGGATCGACCCCTTGTGGTCCACCCATTCCTGGAACGTCCCGTGCAGGATGTCCCAGCAGACCACCTCCAGGTCGTCGGCCTCCGCGTAGTGCAGCGCACGGGTGGTCGCCTTGAAGTCCCGGCCGAACTGCAGCAGGATGAAGCGCACTTTGCTGCGCTTGGGGTCGGGGTCGAGGAGATCCCCGATGTCCAGGACCTTGTCTTTGGTGACGTAGCGGAAGATCTGCGGTCGTCGATTCTGTTCCATCGCGTGTCCCTCCCACATCGAATTTGCGTGCTCGCAAAACGGCGGGCGCCTCACCTCACCCAGTTGAGCAGGTCGCGGCGGTCCACCGCCCAGTCCACTTCGTAGCGCTGCTCCCCCGCAAACGGCTCGGGCAGTTCCGGCAGGCCCGCTGCCAGCCGCTCGTAGGTCATCGCGGCCCGACCTTCCTGCAGCAGAACCGCCAGGGCGTTGCTATGCGTCCGGCCGGTGTTCCGGAAGTCCGTCGCCGCAGCGATCAGCGCCCCGCGTATACCCTCCGGGCTGTGCTCCAGCAGGTAGTCCACCACGGCCTCGGGGTCGGTCTGCAGGTACGCCTCGACGAACCGCGCGGCCGCCCCGCCCCGCCGCCCCGCCCCGCCGCACGTACTTCTCGCGGTGAAGGTCCAAGAACGTCATCGTGTCACCTCCACTGGGAAGAGTGGAGACGAAAGGCCACGGGCGGGGAGGCGCGCAAGGCGCCTTTCCCTTGCGCGACGGGGCCCCGCCCGTGGCAGGCGGTTCTCTCTGAGCACGTGGGTAGGCTCGGAAAGGGGACCTGCGCGGCTCAGCCTCCATCCGCAGGGGCTGCGGTGCCAGTACCCCTCGCTCACGCACCAGCCGCGCCGTTAGGGAAGCCGTTCGCCGGGCCCGATTGCCAGACGCACCAGTCGCCACACCTTCCGCCACTCGTTCGCGACCCATCTGCTGGAGGACGGCTACGACATCCGGACGTCCAGGAATTCCTGGGGCACAGGGATCTCAGCACAACCATGAGCTACACAAACGTCCTGAACCGCGGCCCCGGTGCGATTCGCAGCCCGGCGGATCGCCTGGTGGCACCCTGACGTCGCGCGCGGAGGCGGGGATATGGAGGAATGATAGACTGACCAGCGAAAGCAGGCCGGCAGGAGGGGAGAGAAAGGAATGGGCTGACCTGCTTGCAGCGTTGGGGCAATTGGGCAGTTCCGTCTTCTTCAAGTTAGGGGGAAGTGAAGGTCGCTGCTCTTCAGGGTGACGAGGAATTGAATCACTACCGCAGATTTCCTGAGATAGGAGGGGTGATGGTGCGAATCGTCGCAGGCCTTTTCCTGACAATGCTATTGGGCACGATGGCAGCCGCGCAGACGGTGCCGTTTCCTGATCCTGTGGTCATCAAGCCCCCAGCCGCTGGTCTTGCTCCTGAGGTGGCCGCATTCTCCGGGGTTTGGGAAGGCAGATGGGGCGGCGTCCTCGCCAGCCGTCTGGCGGTCGAGGAGATCGATGCTGAGATCGCGGTTGTCGTCTACGGGTGGGCGGATCACCCTGGGGGCGCGTTCCGCGGAGGATGGTCCCGCATCCGTGCGAGGGTAGTGCCGCCGACTAGAATCGAGTGGGGCGACGGCGAGAGATCGGCGAGGTTCATTTTTCAGATACGATCCGACCAGAACAGCATTGAGGGCACACGGAGATTCCGGGACCAGTTTGACACGATCGTGATGACACGCAAGAAGCCCTAGCCCACCTGTCAGTGGCGCCTGTTATTGTCCTGGCCTCAGGCGCAGTATGAAGAAGCGGCTGCGAAAGAAGCTCCGGCTCGGGGAGTCCGACAATTCGGATTCGAGGTGGTCTTCCGCCTCCCGGAAAATCTCGACGAAAAGGGCGTCGATGCGTTCTTGGAAGCCTTCCTTTGGGAAGCGATCGAGGCGCCCGGGCTGATGTGCGGCGGCGGCTGCGGCCGAGTGTGGAACGTATTCGTAGTTCGCAATGGCCGGGTCTCGGCAACGGAGGAAGATGGGCGGAAGGTGGGGGAATGGCTGGAACGGCGCCCGGTTGTCTCCGATATCCGCATCGGTCTGCTTGTCGATGCATGGCATTCCGCCTAACGGCGACTGGAGCCGGCGGCCGGCCATGCGGTGTTGTTCAATAGGAATGCGGTGTCGTGGCCGTCGCGGCCCAGTCGCCGTGCCCTAGCTGCCTCGATTAGAGGAGGTGTGAGATGGCCCTGTACGGCAAGCCGGTTCGGGCGCTCATGTGGGAAATGGTCGGTGATCTCAAAACGAAAAAGGGCGACGTTATCACCCGCGAGCAAGTGCTCGAGTGGTTCGCGGAGCACTATCCCAAGGTGAAGGAGGGCACGATCGGCGCCCACCTCATCCGGCTGTCGACCAACGCTCGGAGCCGACACCATTATGAGGCGAAGCCCAAAGACGACGATCTCTTCTATCAGATCGATGGCAGCAGGTTTCGGCTCTACGACCCTGAGCAGGATCCCCAGCCGCTTTATGAGCAGACTCCACCCTTCGGCCAGTCGGCAGCAGAGGAGGCGGAGGATAGCGAACCTCCCGGGGAATTCGCGTACGAGGCCGATCTCCGCAACTACCTCGCGAAGAATCTCGCACTTCTTGAGCCAGGTCTCAAGCTCTATGGGGAGGAAGGAATCTCCGGAATCGAGTTCCCGGCCGGCGGGCGGTTCATCGACATCCTGGCCGTTGACTCGCGGACCGGTTACGTGATCATTGAGCTCAAGGTATCCCGGGGGTATGATCGCGTCGTCGGTCAGCTGCTCCGTTATATGGCCTGGGTCGAAAAGAACCATGCCGACCCGGGGCAGCCCGTTCGAGGCTTCATTGTCGCTCGCGGGATCTCCGAGGATCTGATCCTTGCGTGCTCCCGCGTTTCCACTATCACACTCTTTGAGTACGCGCTAAGCGTCCAAGTCCGTAAGGTCGATCGGTAACGGTTCGGCATCTAACCCTTATGAGGCCTCCTCGCGTCAAGAGGCAGGGAAGTCCTCCCGGCGATCCCGAGGGCGCCGCTTTGTAGGACATCCGCTGCGGTCGCGCGGTGCCACGGGTGAGCCAACAGCTTCTCTCGCCTACCCCGCCAGCGTCCTCCGCTCCCGCAGGCTCAAAAACCGCCCATCGCCGACCACCACGTGGTCCAGCACCTCGATCCCCAGGACGCGCCCGGCCTCCGCCAGTCGCGCCGTGATGCGGAGATCATCCGCGCTCGGCTCAGGGTCTCCCGACGGGTGATTGTGAATGAGAATCACCGCTGCCGCGCTCCAGCGGATCGCCGCCTTGAACACCTCGCGCGGATGGATGACCGCGCTGTTGAGCCCGCCCACGGCGACCTCCTCGACGGCAAGCACGTCGTGCCGGGTGGAGAGGAGCACGACGCGGAAGTGCTCGCGATCGAGGTACCGCATGTCGGGTCCCACGAGCGCCGCGACATCGGCCGGCGTCCGGACCGTGGGACGGCGCACGGACGGCGCCGCGTAGAGGCGTCGCCCCAGTTCGCGCGCTGCGACGACTGCCGCGGCCTGCCGCAGCGACAGGCCGCCCTCGCGGACAAGTTCGGGCAGATCGGCCTGCGCGAGCTGCGCCGTGGAGGGGAACCTCGTGACGAGCCGCGCAGAGACCGCTGCTGGATCGTATCGTGACCCACGCGCGCGAAGCAGGAGCGCGAGGAGTTCCCGGACCGACAGGGCCGCACTGCCAGTCTCGGTCAGCCGTCGAGCCGGAGTCTGGTCCGCCCAGAGCGCGGTTTGCTCAATCGCGCTCGCCCGAGCAACCGCAGAACCCTTTTGCCCTCGTTGCTCGCCATCGAGCCGCGGATCACCCGTCCCCATACGACCATCTCCTCCCGCAATGAAGTTGCGGGTGGACGACAGCGCCGGAGGCGCGGGCTGTCAAGCGGTCTTGGCTTGACGGACCGGGCCGGAGGAGCTAGGAGACTGCGGAAGAAAGAGTTGGAAGAAGAGAGCGCTGGTTGAGCAGCGGGCAGGCAAGGTGAAATCGCTCGACCAACAGCCACCAGAAGCACCGGTGGCTGGCGACCACGCTGTTGGAGCTCGAACCTCGCCTGCGTCGGCTGCGCGGGTATCGGGTGCTGCCGCAGTTGCGGGTTGCCCTCAAGCAAGCCGTCACGCAGGGAAAAGACGAGATGGTGGCGTAATGAGTGCTGGGGGTTGCCCCCAGAATGCCAACTGGTCCTGGGACACCCTCCAGGTGAGCGGGCATGGAGCGGTCCGCAGTACCGCTTGGCGCGGTCGTGCTGGTTGTCCTCGCGCTGAGTCTGCCTGGGGCACAGGGTGCTGCCTCGCAGCAGACGGCTCCTCAGTGGCTTCCAGTTCCCCTGCCCACGGTTCGGTTCCCTGATCCCTCGGCGCTTCCGGTTCAGAGGGAGTTCCCCGACCCGCTTGTGATGTTTGACGGGCGTCGTGTGGCCACCAGGGAGCAGTGGGAGAGAGAGCGCCGTCCCGAGCTCAAGACCCTCTTTCAGCACTACATGTACGGCTACATGCCACCCCCGCCGCGGAACACGACCGGGGTTGTTGGCATGACTCTTGATGACTTCTTTGGTGGAAAGGCCACCGGCAAGGAGGTAACCATCTCCTTCGGTCCGCCTGGCTGTCGCACCATCAACCTCCTGCTGATTGTTCCCAACAACCGGACCGGACCCGCGCCGGTGTTCCTAACCATGAACTACAGTGGCAACCACGCTGTTGTGGATGACAGAACCGTGGCGTTGCCGACCACGTGGGTCGATTCCAGATGGCCTGGTATCCAGACAAACCGTGCGACCCCCCTGGGGCGAGGCAGTCATCGCTTTCTCTACGCCGTAGAGCGGACTATCGAGCAAGGCTACGCTTTCGCGACCTTCTACTATGGCGATGCCTTCCCTGACAAACCTGACTTCAGAGATGGGATCTTCCCCTGTTTCCTCCGACCAAGGCAGGCTGACCCAGGTCCCCAAGACTGGGGAGCGATAGCAATGTGGGCCTGGGGACTTCATCGAGCCGTTGACTACTTGGTTAACGACAAGGATATTGACTCCAGTCGCGTCGTTGTGACAGGCAGTTCGCGGCTGGGCAAGGCGGCCTTAGTCGCCGCCGCCTATGATGAGCGGATCGCTCTTGTCATCCCACACCAATCCTGTCTGGGGGGTGTGGCGCCGAGCCGAACGAGCTCCCCTGCGGTCATGACCGTCAGTGACGTGGTGGTCAGAGATGGGCGCTCGTTTTGGTTCAACAAGACTTTCTCACAGTTTGCCGTTCAGGTTGACCGTCTGCCGTTCGACCAGGACAGCCTAGTAGCCCTGGTCGCCCCGCGGCCGGTCCTCGTCACGGCGGGCGTCGACGACCGAATTGACGACCCGCCGGGAGCGTTCGCAGTGCTCAGGGCAGCCGACCGCGTCTACCGACTCCTTGGCACTGACGGTCTTGCTGCCTCTGAGATTCCGCCATTGGCAAGGCTCATCGACAGCACCCTCGGTTACTACATCAGGGGTGGCGGCCATTCACAGGGTTGGTCGGACTGGCAGGTGTTCCTTAGGTATGCCGACATCCACTTCCGGCGCAGCCGATGAGGTTTGCGCTTGACCTGGTGGGCCCGGAGGGAATCGAACCCCCGACCATTGGACACCTGCATGTTCACCTCGGGCTCCCCGCGTCGCTTCCTCAGGGGTTTGTCACCTGAAGGCTTGGCAGCAGGCGAGGGTTGCCCTCTTCCGGCCACGGAGTATTGTTGCGCCCTGGGCTATCAGCTTAACCGGACTCCTTCTGCAAGCCGCGATGAACGACAGTCGAGATGGCGGGGGGTTCTGACTGCAGCCGTATCTCCGGCCTCTGGGTGGAGCGCTGACCACTCCGGACCATGATGGAAGTCGCGCGCGGGGGGAGCCAGTCGCTGACGGCGGCCACTTGGGACCAGCGTTGCAGCCAGTCTGGTGCCTCTGCCACGGATGCGCATGCGCCTGAGCGGCCGGGCGCCCGCTGCGCTGGGAGAGCCTGGAGGAACTCGGCCGGGAGCTGCGCGTGGAAGCCCAACGGCTGCGGCTTGGAGGGATGAAACCGTGAACAAGGTGCGACTTCTTGGGTTGGCGGTCGCGTTGTGTGGGCTCCTGCTGTCAACCCCGGCGCTGCCTGCGCAGCAGCAGGTCGTCGTCGAGGCCGGGCGCGGAGTTCCCGAGTCGGTTCGCGTGTTGTTCGAGGAGGCGGTGGCCACCGCCCTTCCCATCATGGACAGCCAGCTTGGCCTCGGGCTGAAGGAAGTGACTGTCCGACATGTGCTCGTCGCCGACAGGCCAGCCTTACTGGAGTGGTACACGTCCCAGTTGGGCTACACGCGAGAGCGCGCAGAAGCTTTCCTCTGGAGCACGGGGCGCGCCATCCGCGATCGCACAGGCAACTATGTCGTCACACGCCTGGACGGGTTCGGTCGGCAGGGTCCGGACCGCGCCGTCGCCGCTCGCCATGTCACCCACGAGCTGACGCACATCGTCCAGGGAGCCGTCAAACGCTGCCCCGCCGCAGTCCCCTCATGGATAACAGAAGGTTGGGCCGAATGGGCCGGCTTCCGGGTGGTCGACCTAGCAGGCCTGCGGCCGTACGCTCAGCAGCGCGCCGACCGGATCACGGTCATGCGCAGCGCTTTTGACCGCACCCTCTTTCCCACCCTGGTGCAGCTCGATCGAGCCGAATGGGAGCGCCTCGCGCAGGCCAGGGGTTCCCCTGCCACGTACGGCGTTGCCCTCCTCGCGGTCGAGCGCCTCATCGAGCGCGTCGGAAGCCATGAGGCGCTCGATGCCTACTGCCTGGCCGCGCGCACCGAAGGGCGCTGGGCGTCCTTCGAGCGGGTCTTCGGTATCAGTGAACCGGACTATGCGCTGGACTTCATGCGGTTCATCCGGAATCTGTTCGGCCAGTAGACGTTGCCATATGCTGAGGTACTCACTAGCCTGGGAGGACGCCTATGCGAGTGGCGATTGTTGTGGTACTTGTTGCGCTACTACCTGGAACCCTCTACAGCCAGTCCGCGCTGCCGGAGCCTGGTGAACTGCGCCCCATCTTCCGAGATCGCGACACTACCTGGCTACCCGCATGGTCGCCGGATGGCCGCTCGATAGCCTTCAACCGGCAACCGTGGGTGCGCGATCCTTCGCACACCGACATCTGGCTCGTTGCCCCAGATGGTTCGAGCCCAAGGCGACTGACCGCTCAGGTATCGGGAGAGCACAACACGCGCTCTGCATGGTCACCCGACGGTCGTCAGATCGCATACTATAGAATCGCGCGTGGCGTGGGACGAATCTGGATCATGAACGCCGATGGAACAGGCGCCCGCGCCTTGCCCGAGGTTGGTACATCCACTGCTGATCCCACCTGGTCGCCCGATGGCAGGAAGATCGCCTTTGCGGCCCAGCAAGACAGGAATTGGGACATCTACTTCATGAACGCCGATGGGTCCGGGGTCACCCGTCTGACCGACAGTCCCGACAATGAGCGTTTGCCAGTCTTTCTCCCTGACGGCACGAAGATCGTCTACGAATGGCATGGGCAGCTTCGCCTCTTGGACATCAACACGCGAGAATCACGGGGCGTCACAATCGGCCCTAACCATAATCATCACGTTGTGTCTTTCGACGGCAAGTACATAGCGTATCGGTCTCGAAGAGCCGAGGGTGTTCAGCACCTCTGGTTGATGGCTACGGCGGACGTGCTCGAGGGGATGGTCCCCGACGCAAGGGCCAGGCAACTGACGGTAGGTCCTGACGTGTTCGATTCAGGGCCAACCTTTGCTCCCGACGGTACGAGGATTGCATTCATACGACAGGTCCGAACGGCCGGGGAATGGTCGCCCGGAGAGATCTGGCTGATGACGCTTCGGTAGGCGGTGGATCCGCGGGGGGGGATGGACGTGGCTCGATGGTTGGCACTTGTCTGTGTTGTGGCGCTGATGGCGGTCCTGCCAAAGGGGGTCTCCGCTCAGCAGAGGGATACGGTTGTTGTTGGGTTGGTAGGCGATCCCGACCACATTGTGCCAGGCTTCTCGCGCCTGTTCGTCTCGGGCCAGGTCAGCGCGACGCTCTTCGTCGTGCTTGTAGAGTGGAACGCCGACTGGCAGGCCTACCCACGCGTTGCCCGGGAGGTGCCCACCCTGGAGAACGGGCAGTGGCGCCTTCTGCCGAACGACGAGATGGAGGTCACCTACAGGCTCCGGCCGGGCTTCAGGTGGCACGATGGAACTCCGGTGGCTGCAGGTGACGTAGTCTTCGCCTGGGGCGTAATGCGGGACACCCGCGCGGGCGCAGTCGCGCCTGACCCCGGCATCACTTCGATGACCGCGCCGGACGCGGGCACCGTAGTCGTCCGCTGGAGCGCGCGCAAGCATACCGCCAACCTGGGCCATCCGCTCCTGCCCCGGCATCTGTTGGAGGGCCAGTTCCGCGAGAACCCGGCCGGGATTCGAACCGGGGCCTATGCCACCCGCCCGGTGGGCAACGGCCCCTACCGGTTTGTGGAATGGGTGAGAGGCCGCCACATCCGACTCCAGGCCGTCGAGGACTACCCAGAAGGCCGCCCGAGGATTCCGACTCTGGTGTTCCGCTTCTTCGCCTCTGGCGCGGCGGTGGGGGGCGAGGAACTGCATGTGAACTTCACTGGCACCCGTTCTCCTGGAGATTTCGAGACGGTCACGCCGCCCAGCCTCTTCTTCGAGCACATCGCCATCAACCTGGACAATCCGTGGCTGCGCGACCGCCGTGTGAGGCTGGCTCTGCTATACGCCGTTGATCGTGACACCGTCCGTACGCGGACCCGGGGCGCGACTGCTGAGGTCGCGCACACATGGCTGCCGCCCAGGCACCCGGCGCATCACGGGGAGGTACGGCGGTACGGCCGGTATGTCGACCTTGCTCGCCGCCTGCTCGCCGAGGCCGGCTGGAGCCCAGGTCCCGACGGGATCGTCAGGAACGCGGCAGGGGAGCGACTTGAACTCGTTATCTCAACGACCCCTGGCAACGAACCGCGCGAGCTCACCCAGGACCTTATTATCGAGCAGTGGCGGGCCGTCGGCATCGCTGCCAGGAAGGAGAACCCGCCGAACTTCTTCGATGTCATCGGGCGGCGGGGCTTTCGTCACCTGGCAATGTTCGCCTGGGTCATGAGTCCCGCAACGGACGGGTACTGGCTCTGGCATTCCGGTCGGATCCCGGCCGATGCCAATCGCTTCCAGGGCAACAACTACTCGGGATGGCGGAATGATGAGAACGACCGGCTGTTCGATCAGATTAGCCAGGAGTTGAGCGGACATCGCAGGATAGACCTCCTGCGACGCCAGCAGGAACTCTGGGTTGAGGAACTCCCGGCCCTGCCGCTGTGGTTTCGCAGCGACCCCGTGATGGTGCACCGGAACCTGACCGGAGTGAGGCCGACCGGCATCGCGGGTGGGCTCGTCTGGAACGTCCACGAGTGGGAGTGGCGGCCGTAGAGGAGTTGGTGATTCTGCACTGTCGGATACCCCACCGATCTGACGGGCGGGGGGACTGGGGGCCGCAGTCGGTGCTGAACCCCTGAGCGACGGGCTTTGCGGCTCTGGACGCCCCGCAGTACCGAAATGTTCACTTCCCCGGGGGAATAACGATCCCATGTTTCACCATGGAACTGAAGGAGGCGCTCAGATGCGAACAGAGCGTGCTTGCTTGTCTCTCCTAAGCACGGGTCTGCTACCGAAGCTAGCACCACCTCCTCCTGGACGCGTGCGCAACATCCTGAAGGCCCAAAGCTCATTGCCTCGCCTACTACTCCCGTTCTTGCTGCTTTCCATTATGGCCCCTCCAGTTGCTCTTCATCACTCTCCGGTCACAGGCCAGACGTTGCCCGGCCCGGCGATCGAGGTCTACGTCGTCGGTAACGTTTCGGGAGAGGTGCAGGCGAAGTACCGCCAGATACTGGTGGGGGCGACTGGATTCTATCAGCAGGCGTTCGGTGAAAGCGGCCCCCCGGTCGTGCGGCTCCGGCTGTACGAAAGGCTCACTGCGTCAGATTGGGTTACCTTCTTCGGCGGGTCTGAGGAGAGGGCGGTCCGAGCGGTGCAAGTCTTCAGCGGAGGGGGATGGCGCGAGAACATCCTCGTCAATTTCAGCAGAAATCCCCTTGCTGAGCGCGTAGTCCCACACGAGCTACTCCACCTATGGCAAGATGTTTGGCTGGGGTCACGGCCCAGGGACGGGTGGTTCTTTGAGGGCATGGCGGAGTTCTACGCGGACCTGTTCGGCGAGCAACTCGGCATTCGTTCGAAAGACACTGTCATACGGATGCTATTTGAGGCGATGAAAGACAAGCGCGCCGTCGTCGGCGCCATCTTGCCCTCGGTGCTGGACGGCTCCGGTGATAGGTGGGCGACGCTGACGGGATCGCTGGGTATTGTTAGGGCGGGAGGCGTGGCTCGAAGTTTCACCTACGCTTACGCTCTACTGGCATACGACTATCTCGAACGACGGTCCTCCCGCTCGGCCGCTGTCGGCTACATCAAGAATAGAGGGACAGGGACGGCTCACGCAGACGCATTCCTGGTCGCATTCAAGATAAGCCTCGACGAGTTTGACTCAGCGTTCAAGAACTACCTCCAAGAGAGGATTGGTCCATGATTGAGGTGATGGCCAGCACGAAGAGCGCGACTTCAAGTAGAGCAGGGACTCGGCGCGCTGCGTCGACCGGTTGACGAGCAATTCAGCCCCATGCGTCTCCGATAACGGCTTGCAGGCCAATGTCGCTGAACCGTCTCACGTACATCTGCGCCCCCCTTCTCATCGAACCGGACTTGCGACGCTACCGCATCCGGCTCGTGGACTGAGTTCGCGCCAGACCGACGTTCCCATCGGTATGCACGTCACCGACACCGACCCTGCCGAACCCGACCGGAACTGCCCTGTCCCGGACTCGACCCCAGAGGCCTACCCGTCAGTGCGCCACCGCCGCAAGCACCCCCAGCGGCTCCGCCACGGTCGCATCGTGAAACCCCTCCTCCCGTGCGCTGAGCCACACCGCAATCATCCAGTCGTCCACAGCCTCGGGTGACCGGTCGAAGTCCCCGGCCACGGCCGCCAGCAGGCCTGGGGAGGCGCGGACCCGGGCGATAGCCTCGGCAGGGACCACCCAGGTCCGCACCACGCGGTAGCCAGAATCTCAGATCCGCTCCTCGCCTGCGTTAATCGGGCCGTCGGGCTCCAGGGCGTCGTTGGCCTGCTGAAGCGCCGTGTCGTCCAAGGTTGAGGGGGAGGTGGATGAGCCCGCCCAGAATACAGCGGTGGATGCGGACAGCGATAGCTGGCGGCAGCCGGAGGGGGGCTCTATGGGTGCTCTCCTGGCTCGTGTTCTGATTCTGGCGTTCATCCTCGCCTCTCCTGCTTCTGCGACCCGCGCAGGTCTCGAGATCGTCCCTCCCGAGAGGCGGATGCTCTGGCAGCCGGGCATACCCGGCGGCATCCCCGAGGTGCCCGTCGCCGCTAACGCACGGGAACTCGGCGCGAGAGGCGCCGGCCAAGCCGACGATGCGCCGGCGATCCAGCGGGCGATCGACGCGGTCACCGATTCTGGAGCCGTGGTGATCCCGGCAGGAACCTATCTCCTCCGATCACCTCTGGTCATCAGAAGAAGCGTCGTCCTGCGGGGAGAGGGCGTGGGGAGGACGCATCTCATCGTCGACCATAACATGGGCCCTGCCATTCTGATCACCGGGGGTGCCGAGGCGCCCTACGTCAGTCTCACAGGCGGCTATCGTCGAGGGTCAACGACCCTGATCGTCGCCGATACCAGCCCGTTCCGGCCCGGGAGTCTCGTCGAGATCCAGCAGGACAATGCTCCCATGACCATGTACACGCGGCCTGAATGGAATCAACCCTGGGCGCGCGGTGCTGTGGGGCAGATTGTTCGAGTTAGTGCGGTGTCCGACGACACGTTGACAATCGATGAGCCCCTTCGCCTGGACTACCACCTATCGTTCAATCCCCGGGTCAGGCCGGTGCGGGCTGTCGAGCGCGCCGGGGTGGAGCGACTTCGCATCACGCGACGTGACCGAAGCGAGACGGATATGATTGTCCTGCGCTACAGCGCCTTCAGTTGGGTCCGCGAGATCGAGAGCGAATATGCCTATCGCAGACATGTCATGGCGTCTGGCAGTTACCGATGCGAAATCCGCGACAGCTACTTCCACCGCGCGGGAGACTACGGGGATGGAGGCCGCGGCTACGGGGTGACGTTGAACGACCGGACAAGCCATTGCTTGGTCGAGAACAACATCTTCAACCACCTCCGCCACGCCATGCTGATCCAGCTTGGCGCCACCGGAAACGTGTTTGGCTACAACTACTCGCGGGAGAATGTCCAGAATCAAGGGGAACCCTTGGCGGACCTCTCGCTGCACGGCCATTATCCAAACTTCAACCTCTACGAGGGCAACGTCGTGCAGGATGTCCGCAACGCCGACTACTGGGGACCGTCGGGGCCGGGCAACACATTCTTCCGGAATCGGGTCGAGACAACCCTGGGCACCCGGGAACGTCGCGGATGGGGACCGACCACGCCTGGGATCTGGATCAATGACCATTCCCACAGACAGAACGTCGTGGGCAATGAGATCGTGTCTGGGGAGATCTCGGTGGAGCCTACCGTTCGGGACACCCTCGTGCATGGGAATCGGGTGAGGGGCGCGGTCTCGTGGGATCCGGCCATTCCGGACCGTGTGCTGCCAGCATCGTACTACGTGACGACCAAGCCGCCCTTCTACGCGGCGATGGACTGGCCTTCAACCGGGGCGGATCGCCCCAACGGAACGAATCCGGCGAAGCAACGGTACTTGTCGAGAAACTCCGTGCCCCAGCGATAGGGCCGGACGCGCCTGCGAACCGGACCCCCTACCTCGCCATCTTCCATCGCTCCTTCTCTACCTTCTGCACGATCGTTGACCGATTGGCCCCGGGAAGACCGACGCGTCCGGGTTGACGTACCGCGCCTCGTTATTGACCGCGGACCACCATGGCCGCACTGGGAACATTGCTCGTTCAGTTACGCCCGCGTGATCCTTGGCTTGATTACGTCCACCGTGAACGCAATCAGTGCGCCGCCGATACCAGCGTGGCCAATGGCTCGGCGACGGTCGTGTCGTGAAACCCCTCCTCCCTGGCACTCAGCCACACCGCGATCATCCAGTCTTCGACCGCCTCCGGCGCCCGGTCGAAGTCCCCGGCCACCTCGGCCAGGTAAGGCCGGAGGCGGGCAAGAGGCTGCCCACGAGAGGAACGGTGTGGCCTACGTCGTGCAGAGCCTGAAGTCCCCTCCCATATCGCCTCCACGGCGCGGCGGGAGAGCCGGAGGCTGCGGGCCGCATCGGCGACCACGCGGGAGAATGCCGGCAGATCGAAGCTGCCATCACCGAGGCGCCGTGCGGCCATCTCCAGCAGGTCGCAGGCCACGCGGAGGTAGGTCCCGTCCAGGTAGCGCGCGGGTGGCCCGATCACCTCCAGCGCCCGCACCGGATCAGAGAGCGCCAGGTCGGCGATCTCGCGCAGCATCCAGGCCTGCCAGTCGGTCAGCGGGGCCATCGCAAGCACCTCCTTAGGCGTCGGCGCAACCGGCCCCGGCCGTCCGGTCTTCACTGCTCATCCCCTGCTATGGCCGCGTGCAACGGCGCGGCCCAAGTCGCCGAACGCGCCGAGAAGTACAGGGCACGACGCATGGCTCTCACACCGCCGGGGCGCAGGACGGGCAAGCGGTCTTGGCTTGCCCGGACCAGCCCCGGCAGTAGGTTCCCAGCATGCCTTGCCGCGGGCCAGGTTGAGGCCCGGCGTCCCTCGGGCCCCATCCGGTGGACCGGTGGACCACCGCAGCCCCGGTGGTGGGAAGCTAGGCCCCTGGCCCACCGGCGGAAACCCGCGTCCCGCCTGGATCGGCGGCCGGTCCAGCCCCTTCGCTCGCCTCACGAAGTGGTCCAGCCTCTGTCCAGCATCTGGTCCAGGCGGTTGGGGTGACGATCGGGATAGACGCCGGCGCCGCTGCGACGCCCGAGCGCCGCTGGTGCACGTCGCCGCCCTATCCACCGGCGTGGTCCCGGCTGCTCTGCCGCTGTTGGAACGCCTTGTGCTCGGCGAGGGTGCGGCGAAGGGCCTGCTCGACGACGTACGCCCGATCCGTCGCGCCGCCCAGGAACGCGGCCAGCGCATCCACTTCCTGGAGCAGCGCCTGATCCAGGGTCACGCTCGGGTTGCGCTTCCGCACCGCCGTCTTCGGGGGAATGGGTTTCATGCTCGCTCCTCTCCGCGGTCATCCCGCCGTGGTGGTCTTGCATCGCCTGCTCCCAGGCCGCCCATGTGCGCACCAGCCAGCGCCGCCGCCAGTTCCCGACCGAGATCCGCAGGGTGAAACCGCTCTCCGGGTCTTGGCGCAGCCAGCCCCGCGCCCGCCAGGCGTCCCTGAGCGTCCCGGGGTCGATGCCGGCCGCATATCGCCTACGGAAGGGCCCGGCGAGCTGCATGGTGACCGTCACCATACCCCGGGTTGAATCAGGGCCTACAGGGACAGCGATGCGGATCGGTGCGGGTATCCCTCAGGATGCCGCCACGCTCCTGGATCCACTGGCAGAGCGCCAGGAAGACCTGGCGTGGAAGTAGTCTGCTCTGCGGAAGCACCACGCCTGTCCCATCGGGGTACCTTCGCGCGCATTTCTCACTGGAACCCGCCTGCCCGACGGGAAACAGGAATGCAGGACACACGTCTCAAGCGGCGTAGGCTATCACCCAGTCCACTCCTGGGGGGATGGCACATGCCGGGCAGGATCTTCAAGCGCGAGGGCAGCTACGTCCTCAAGATCTATGCTGGCCGCGAGGGCGGCAAGAAGAAGGACAAGTGGCTCACGTTCAGGACCCGCCAGGAAGCCGAGGCCGCGCAGCGCGAGCTGGCATCGCATACGCTGGCGCATTCGGCGGGCGCCGGGCTGTACGGCTCGCCACGCGAACGCTTCGGCCCGTACCTGACAGACTGGCTCAAACGGCAGAGGCCACGCTTGGCCCCGAGGACCTACGAACGGTACGAACAGTTCATCGCGCAGGTCCGCAGCGACGCAATCGGGGCAATCCCCCTCGCGCGGATCGCCCCGCGCGCCCTGGAGAGCTACTACGGCCGCAGGCTCGACGCCGGCCTGACGCCCACGACCGTGAATCATCACCACCGGCTGCTTCACAAGGCGCTCCGGGATGCTGTGCGGCAGGACCTCATCCTGCAGAATCCCGTGGCGTCCGCTGTCGCACCGAAGCGAACCAGGACACGGCCCGAGGTCTGGACCGAGGCCCAGACGCTCCTGTTCCTGTCCGAGGCGAAGGCATCAAGCCAGCACTATCCCGTGTTTCTCTTCATGGTCGGCACGGGCGCCCGCGTGGGAGAGGCCCTGGGCCTGCGCTGGCGGGACCTCAACCTGGATGAGGGCGTTGCGTACATCACGCAGGCCTTGCAGAGAAATCGGGGCGGCGGCTACGTCCTCAAGAACCCAAAGAGTACCCACTCCCGCCGAGCCATCAGCCTGCCGCCAGAAGTGGTGGAGGAGCTACCTCGCCTGCGAGCACTGCACGAGGAAGGCCGGCTGCGGCGCGGCCTGTGCGCGGAGCAGGCCCAGTGCACCAGGCCGGCCTGCAGCAGGTGGCATGACCTCGGCCTTGTCTTCTGCCAGCCGAACGGCAAGCCGCTGCACGACAACAACCTGCGCCAGCGGGACCTGCAGCGCATCTGCTCGAAGCTCGGCCTGCCGTGGCGCCGTGCTCTCCACAACCTGCGCCACGCGCACGGGTCCTATCTCATTCAGCGGGGCGTGAGTGTGAAGGTCGTGCAGGAGCGCCTCGGCCACGCCACCGCAGCCTTCACTCTGAACACCTACGCCCACGTCCTGGCCGGGATGCAGGAGCAGGCCGCCCAAGCGATATCCGAAATGCTCAGGGATGCCAAGAGGGTAGCAGAAGGGTAGCAGCCCAAAATCCGAACAATGGGCGACGGCTGAAACGCAGTCCTGGTAAGGGTTTTGGTGGGCCCTGAGGGACTCGAACCCCCGACGCGCGGGTTAAAAGCCCGCCGCTCTACCCGCTGAGCTAAGGGCCCAACACCTGGACGGGCTGTCTACCGGCAGAAAGTATATCACGGTCGAGATGCCCCAGCAGCGCCCAGGCAAACTCCTCGGTGCGGTCGAGCACCCCGGGGTCCACCCTGTCAAAGGTGTCCGTACGCCGGTGCCAGTCGGGCAGCACGCCCTGTGGTGTGAAGTTGATCAACGCCAGCGAGCGGCAGCCCGCGGCGGCCAGCGGCGAGTGCTCGCTGAACAACCCGCGGTAGTAGTGCTCGTAGGCGCCGAGGTCCGGGCGGGCTGCGGCCACCGCGCGCGCCGCGGCCAGCAGCGAGGGATCCGCGCGCATCGGCAGCAGCACGCGCTCCGCCGTGATCAGACACGGCCCGGCTCCGGAGCCGGCGATATTGTCGAGAATCAACCAGTCGGCGTTCCTCAGTTCGGGGTGCTCCTCCAGCAGCCGCACCGGGCCGGTCGCGCCTGTCTCCTCGGCGCCGGAGTTCAGCAGCCACACCTCTGTGCCGGCCAGCGGTGAAGCCTTGAGCCGGGCGGCCAGGGCAAGGACCGCGGCTGCGCCCGAGGCGTTGTCGTTGGCCCCGGGCACGTACCGGCTGAACTCGGGCTGCAGCGTGACCAGGAGCACTACGGCCACGATCGCCGCGGGCGGGAGCGCGAGCTGCGGCCGGTAGACGTCCGGCCACACCACGGCCAGCGCCAGCAGCCCTGCAAGCGCCACAAACGAGATCACGCCCAGCGTGGTCAGCGCCTGGAACAGGCGGAAGGCCAGGGGCGATGCCATCGCCAGCGGCGTGCGGTGCGTGTCCACGTGCCCGCTGACGACGACGGTGCGCCCGGGCCTGCCGCGCGGCCTGGCGACCGCATACACGTTCTGCGAGGTGCCCTGAGGTATGAGCCTGGCCAGATGGTTGGGGCGGAAGGCAAGCTGCTGCAGGATCGAGACAGTGGTGCCCAGGGCGAGCAGGGCTGCCAGCAACCTTCCGGCAGCCCGCACCCCGACCACGAGCGCGCCGGGTCCCGGCCCTCCTGGGGCCAGCGCCCCTGCTGCCGGCAAGAGCAGATGAAAGGCAAGCAGGCTGAAGAGCATCAGCCCCGAGCCAATCGAGAAGGGCGCCCATCCCGAGCGCGCGGCGTGGAACGGCTGCACGCGCACGTCGTAGCCCAGGTCGCGCATCACCTGCGCGCAGTAGTCCGAGGCGCGGCGCTCCTGCTCTGTGCATGACCCGCGCGGACCGATGGCAACAGAGAGGTGCTCGATGTGCCTGAGCGCGTCCCTACTCACGATTCGGTTCCTCCGATTGGGATACT
>Ga0208244_101042_pt1 | contig 18182 bp, 16 predicted proteins | sample SubbioCR12Aug_5A_FD_184828 | JGI IMG/M metagenome (GOLD analysis project Ga0208244, IMG submission 184828) | Serpentinite rock and fluid subsurface biosphere microbial communities from McLaughlin Reserve, California, USA - CR12Aug_5A (SPAdes) | ecosystem: Environmental > Terrestrial > Deep... | reverse complement strand
TTTCGAATGGAAGTTCACCAAGCTAGACCTGGTTAAGATGCTTAATAAAATAAATTATGCTGCGAACGATAAATTATTGGTCTGTGCCTGATCATAATACGTCACCGTAATTGTGTTTTAAAGCACTTAGTAAAAGGCCTGAATACTATCGCTTCAAGGGAGGGGTTTTATGGCTACGAAGGACAATCCTTTTGAAACTGCTTTAAATACTTTGCAAGAGGCGGGATCTTTAGCCGGTATTGAACCAAATGTAATCAAATTATTAAGTCAACCCAAGCGAATATTTGAATTTGCCGTTCCCATGAAGATGGATGATGGAAGGTTTGAGGTTTTTACTGCTTATAGGGTTCATTATAATGATGCACTTGGTCAAGTAAAAAACGGAACTCGCTTTGCTCCTGATTTAGATCTTGATACTGTTAAAGCGCTAGGTTTTTGGATGACGATTAAACATGCTGTTGGTGGAATACCGGCAGGCGGTGGAAAAGGTGGTGTAAAAGTAGATCCATCTCTTCTTTCCGAGAACGAGCTTGAGAGATTAACCAGAGCGTTTATTAGAAAATTACCAATGAAAGGAGCCTGGATAGACATCCCGGGTGCCGATATTGGCACTTCAGCTAAAACTCAGGCCTGGATGTTGGATGAGTACGAAGAAATAAACGGGTACCACAGCCCGGCTGCAATTAATGATAAACCGGCAGAAGTTAGCGGTACATATGGTAGTGCTGAAGCAACAGGTACCGGCGTTTTTTATGTCACAATAGAATGCGTGCGTGATAAAGGTTTAAGCAAAAACTCTACGGTGGCAATCCAGGGTTTTGGCAATGTTGGTAGTGTAGCAGCCCTTTGTCTAGAAGAAACTGGTTACAATGTGCTTGCAGTGAGTGATGTTTTCGGTGGAATATACAATAGTAAAGGTATTAACATTATTGAGTTAAAGAAGTATGTTGTTGAAAAAGGCAGTGTAGTTAACTTTCCCGGAACCACACCATTGACCAATGAGACATTATTAGAGGTCGAGTGCGATATATTAATTCCTGCCGCTGTTCAAAGTGTTATAACATCAGAAAATGCCGATAATATTAAAGCAAAATTGGTGGTTGAAGCAGCCAATGGTCCAGTTACACCCGAGGCCGAGAAAATTTTATTAAAAAAAGGAATAGAAGTGATACCTGATGTTCTTGCCAATTGCGGCGGGGCAATTGTTTGCAGTTTTGAAAGAATTCAAGGTCTTACAGACGACTACTGGGAATTGGAAGTTGTAATGAGCCGTTTAAAAGGCAGAATAGTAAGTGCGTACAGTGAAACAATTATGACGGCATCAGAAAAAAACACTTCTATGCGAAACGCTGCCTGGATCAATGCGCTTAACAAGCTAAGTAAAACTATCAAAGCAAGAGGTTGGGTGTAAGTAAGTTAAAAATTATTTGGAGGGAGGTTTTATATGAGTCCTTTGAGTAAATATTATTTTGTTACATGTTCACAGTAGTTCAAAAAATAAGGGGGATTTAAACAGTGAACAAGAAAACCTTTAAGTATTCTCTACTTTTTATTTTGGTTCTCGTTTTTCTAAGCGCGCTTTTAATGGGTTGTTCTGATGCACCAGATGCAGGTCCAGATCCAGATACTGCTGATCCTGTTGCTGATAGTGATGAACCAATGAAGATTGGTGTAGCAACATCTTTATTAAGAAATGACTTCTCTTGGGGTGAAGGGACTTACCGAGGTGTTCAGGTTTTAAGAGATAAGTACCCGGATGCAATAATTGAATTTGCCGATGCAGTGCCTATGGTTGATCAAGTTTCTTTGGCAAGGGACTGGGCTAATCAGGGTTTCGATCTTGTTGCTCTTTGGGGTTATGAATTCTTTGATACTGCCGTAGAGGTTGCTCCTGATTTTCCAAATACCTGGTTTGCAGTATCTTGTGCTCCTGAGCCTGGTAGTGCCGGAATGCCAGAAAACCTTGCCTCGGCATACTTTACAGAAGAAGAAGCCGGGTACCTTGCTGGAGTTCTAGCCGCCAGTATGACTGAAACAAACAAAGTTGCTTACATGTCAGGAACTGAATTACCCTGTGGAGCAAAAACACTAAACATGTTTAGATTAGGTGCGTATGATGTAAATCCGGATGTAGAGGTAGTGTGGGCATTTGTTGGTACATGGGCAGATTTAGCTAAAGAAAGGGAAACCGCTGAATCTCTTATAGATTTAGGCTGCGATATCATTTTCTCACAATGGGTAGGTCTTGCCGCCGCTGATGCCTGCGCTGAACGAGGCATAAAAATGATCGGCTCTCACCATTTATCAGAGTATAAGCCTGAAATAGTTCTTGCTGACCATAATATGGACATGCGGATTTCACTGGAATACCTTGTGGATATGATAGCAGCTGGTACAATGGAAGCCCGTCCGTATATGATGACCATGGAAAAAGGAATTACGGATCTGATTATCAATGAAGATTTGGTGCCTGCCGATGCTATAGCAGCGATTGAGAGCGCCAAGCAGGATATTCTCTCCGGTAAAATTAAAATGGACAAGATAGTTAGTATTTTACCTGCGATCTGGCCTCACGTGGAAGTGGCAAACTATACTGATTTTTTAGAACCGGAATATAAGTTGTTAAGATAAATGGAAACTAGGATTGTTATAGTAGATTCGTAAACATTGTTCTAAGTTGCTATTTGCCTGGGCAGTTAAGGAAGATCTGTTCTAGCGGCACAGGCAAACAATAAGTGTTTGGGTTTGAAGTAATTAGATATAGTTGATTAAGTCGAAACAACTTTGGTAGTGCTGGTATTGAATATAAACGATCGTATTACTTAAATATTCTTTTTCTTGATATAACCAATACCAGCATTACCTATCTAGGATCACATTTAGCAGGTATGGCTATTGTTACATGTTACACCAGATGCATTATTTACATCATCAAGATTATACAAAGCATTTTCTGACAGACGTGCTACGAAAAGTAAAAGAGTAAATTGTCTCATGCTCTTTGACAACCACATAGGATTCTGATTAATGATTACCACCAGGTGGTGTCCAGTTGTAATCTGGTTCAAAGGGTCGGTTATCTTTCCAGACAGAATAGAATCAAATGGATCAAGTCCTTTTTTATGTGTAAAAACGTTTTTGGTTAGAAGCATTGGCATCACATGATCCTTGTCACCTTTTTTGAATCATTTGGCCGTTCTTTTTGCCATAGGGCAAACTCGGTCATATCTAAATAGCGTCGGCCACTGGCCCATTTTTCGTCAAACTCGATTAATAGGGCCCCTAAAAGACGGGTGAGCGATTCCCGGTTGGGAAAGATCCGGATTACACGCTCCCGCCGGCGCACCTCTTCAATTAGCCGCTCCATAGCATTGGTGGTGCGCAAGCGTTTGCGGTATTTCTCAGGCAGCATTAACACTGCTGTAGCATCGTCAAAGCCGTTTTCTAAGGTTTTCATCGCTTTAGGTAATTTATCTTGATAAGTTTCAATGGTCTTTGAAAACAAAAACCTTGCTGTTTGGAGATCCGGTGCTGTGAAAATAGAGCGCAGTCTGGCATGGAGCTCTTCTTTTAATGCTTTTGGAGTAGCATCTATAATATTGCGCATAAAATGAGTCCGGCACCTTTGCCAGGTTGCACCCTGGTAGTGAGTTCTAATTGCCTTAACCAGGCCGTTATGCTGGTCTGAGACAATTAGCTCTACGTCCCTTAGACCGCGTTGTTTAAAGTTTAAGAAAAACTCACTCCAGCTGGCCCCAGATTCACTGTCACCTACCCAGAACCCTAACAGTTCACGGTAGCCCTGCATATTAACGCCGAAGGCCAACAGGAGACCTCTGGATCGCACCCTGCCATCTTCACGTACTTTGGTGACCATAGCATCCGCTTGCAGCTGTTCAGTGGCTTCCGCCTGTAAAATCTGGTTTAATACTGATTCCAGCAATGCTGACACTCCTGAGTCTTTAGATTTAGTCAAAAATAGTTGATGCAAAACTTTAGAATCTACGGAATCTGGTATTGAGCCATTTCGAATCTCCTCTCAGTTAGGTTTTGTTTGAACAACTTTATTCTAACCGATGGAGACCAGAAATGGCCCCTACGTTTTTACACAATTATATGGGCTTAACTATCAAATGGACCAACCTTCTTGCGACGGTGCCGGTAGACTCATGTCGGTGCTTGGCAATATCAATGCCGCAATAATACATTTCGCACTCTATCTCTCTTTAATTAAATTTGGCAGGGTTCCCGCTTAGTCCCACACGACACCCAACCTTGCCCGTTGCTCGGTGCATACAGCAAGCTGTATAAACAACGTGCACATTCGAGACCTCTCGTGTGGAAAAGGCTTCACTCAATCTCTCGAGCCAGCTAAGCTTCTCAAGGAGGACGATCATAGCCCCCTGCCTACGAGAATATTTATCCTCAAGGCCTCAGAATTTCCATGTGGTTGTAAAAGATCGCTTTAAGCTCAGTATAAATTTAATAGCTAAATTGTACAAGGAGGGTTTGAATAAAACAATGCCAACCTTACAGCTGCGAGGGATCACAAAACGTTTCGGATCACTGGTTGCAAACAATAATATCGATCTCGATCTTAAACCGGGAGAAGTCCATGGGCTGATTGGCGAAAATGGTGCTGGTAAATCAACTTTAATGAATATAGCATATGGTTTGCTTGAGCCTGATGAAGGGCAGATTTTGGTCGATGAAGAAGTTGTAAGGTTTAAGTCTCCGATCGATGCTCTGACTTCAGGTATCGGAATGCTTCATCAGCATTTTAAACTTGCTCAAAGCTTTACTGGGCTTGAGAATATCGCTCTATATTTACAAACAAATAGTAATATTAACTTTATTCAAGAAGCTGAAAAAAAAGCACATGAAATAAAAACTAATTATGGTTTTGATATCGACCTGAATAAAAAAGTTAGTGTAATGGGTGCCCATGAACAACAGCTTGTAGAACTTATCAAGCTGTTTTGTGCTAATTATAAGGTCTTGATTCTAGATGAACCTACTTCGGTTCTTGTTGGTGAACAAATAGATCGGCTATTAAAACAAGTAATAGAATGGGCTAAAATGGGATATGCCATTGTTTTTATCAGCCACAAGTTAGATGAGATTATTACAGTTAGCGATCGAATAACTGTTCTTCGTAAGGGATCGGTAGTGGAGCGAATGAGTAAAGAAGAAGCAAGCAAGGATAGATTAATTCGCGCTGTCGTCGGGGGAGAACTCCCTGTAGTCAAAAAAGTTGAATCAATTGGACTTTTTGAGAAAGACAGTATTATGCTTCGTGTAAATAATTTATCTGCGGTTAATAATGTAAAGACAACTGTAATTAATGATGTATCTTTTCAAGTCAGTAAGGGAGAGATATATGGTATTGCTGGTATTATGGGAAATGGCCAGGATCACCTTGTTGATTTAATAACAGGTACAAATATTTATAATAACCGAATAACAGGTGGAAAGATATATTTAAAAAACTATGATGTCACATATTTATCTGCCAGCGATATTGTTGCCAAAGGTCAGGATATGGCTTATATCCCTCCAAAAGCCATTGAAATGGGCTTGGCCAGCGGTTTATCATTTGCCGAAAATGCATTATTACGCAACATGAGATCATTCGGTAAATATTTTATAAATTGGCATAAGGTAGTTAAATACTCAGAAAGGATGATTTCGGAATATTCTATCGCCGCGAATTCACCGAAAACGAGGGTTGGAACTCTATCCGGAGGTAATAAAATTAAAACTGTTATAGCCAGAGAATTTGAGCGTAAGACAGATCTCATGGTTGTATTTGACCCCAGTGCAGGCTTAGACATCAAATCGATTAAAAAACTCGAACAAAATTTACTGGAAGCAAGAAAACATGCAGCGATCGTTTATGTTGGTGACGACCTCGATATGTTATTATCCGTAAGCGATCGGATTGGCGTTATGTTTAAAGGCACTTTAATAGAAGCTGGAAAACCGTTTTCCAAAGAAAGAATCGGACAATTGATGACTGGGGGTGCGTAAATATGAAGCAAGAAACTATTATTAACATGATCAGCTTATTTGTTGTCATTGTTGCCGTATTATTGATTAGTGCCGCAATTTTTGCCATAGCCAATGTAAATCCCATTGAAGCATTTGGTCATATGGTCCGGGGTGCCCTTGGTAGATCAGAAGGATTAAGCGAAACAGTTGCAAGGGCGATTCCACTTTTATTCGCTGCCCTTGGCATTCTTGTTGCTTTTAAAGGTGGGCTTTGGAACGTTGGTGCAGAAGGGCAGTTTTATATGGGTGCCGTTGGCGCAACTTACGTGGCTTTGAACATGTCATTGCCGCAACCTTTACATATAATTGCTATGATGCTATTTGCTTTTATTTTTGCAGCAATGTGGGGCGGATTAGCAGGTTTCTTAAAGATTAAATTTGGGGCAAACGAAATTCTTACAACTCTAATGCTCAACTATGTAGCCATATGGTTTACACATTACCTTTGTTTCGGACCGTGGAGGGATGTTTCAAGGGTTATAACAGCGACTGCGTGGTTTCCTGAGACTGCACGTTTATCTAGATTGGTTACAGGCTACCGTGTTCATACTGGTATATTTTGGGCCTTGGGAGTGACTATCCTAATCTATCTGCTATTTAAATATACCAGATTGGGTCAAACTATCAAAGTTATGGGCTGCAATCAAAATGCTGCCAGGTATTCTGGTATAAATATTGGCAAAACTATTATTATCACAATGTTAATTAGTGGAGGCATCGCCGGCTTGGCAGGTGCGGCTGAAGTATCCGGTATTTATTATTGCCTGAGAAATGGCAGCTACCCCATATCGCCTGGTTATGGCTTCTATGCTATCGGAGCAGCATTGCTTGCCAATCTCAGTGTAATCGGAACTGTATTCGCTGCTTTCCTGTTTGGTGCACTATTAACCGGAGCAGCTTATCTTAAAACCATGACCGGCCTCCATGCGCACAGTGTTAATTTCATGGTCGGACTTTTAATACTTGCAGTATTAGCTCGAAATGTATTTGTAAAAATGATAACCAAAGCAATTTACAGCAAAAAAGCAGTTACACCTGATAAAAAATTAAGCGACAATAGAATAAAGGATGATAATAAAGGATGATAGTGTAAATCTTTGAGTTTTTATATAAATAATGAGAAGTGTATTCATTCTATCCTCGGCATTCCGTAATATTTATTGTTAGCGGTGTTTATATTTTGTTACTGTATCCGCCGGTTAATCGAAATTAACCATAAACGAGGAGGTAAACAGATGGATCAAACTTTTATAGTTTTGTTGCTTATATCAGGGATAAGACTGGGTACACCTTTAGCCCTGGCTAGCATGGGCGAAACATTAAGCCAAAGATCCGGAGTTCTTAATTTAGGCATCGAAGGCTATCTTACAATAGCAACTGTAACTGCATTCGTGGGCGCTCACTATACCAATAGCCCATGGTTGGGAATGTTAATGGCTATTTTTGCCAGCACATTATTAGCTTTAATTTATGGATTGCTTGCTATAACACTGGGGCTTTCTCAAATTGTTGCCGGCCTTGGCATCATGCTTTTTGCCGGGGGGTTGTCATGTTTTCTAAATCAAATATTTTTTGAATATAACCCTCCTTCAAATGTTCCTATGTTTCAAATTCTGGACATACCTGTTTTGAATCAAATACCAATCATTGGTCAGATTCTATTTCGTCAGCATTCCCTCTTTTATATTGCAATCATTATGGTAGTTGTTTTCTGGTTTATTCTTGAACGAACAAAGTTCGGGCTGAGAGTTAAAGCAGTTGGTGAGTCGGCCGCAGCAACTGATGCCATGGGTACAAACGTTAATTTTGTTAGATTTATATGTGTGATTCTCTGTGGAATCATGGCCGGTGTTGCCGGCTCCCACCTTGTGCTTGGGATTACCGGGTCATTTATGACTGGTATGGTCGGTGGACGAGGGTTTATAGTATTGGCGGCGGTCGTATTGGGAAGGTGGCGTCCAGTACCGGTATTTCTATCCACATTTTTATTTGGTGTTCTCGATGCTTTCCAATATCGGATGCAGATAGTTCAATTATTCGATATCCCCTGGGAGTTCTGGCTTATTCTGCCTTACCTTGCAGCTATATTGGCATTAATCTTTACAAGTGGAAAAACTGAATTTATACCGAAGGAGCTTTGTGTTCCTTATTTAAGAGAAGAAAAATAAAACATAAATTGATAGTGGAAGGAGAACAAGAACAGCATGAATAAAGAAGAGTTGCTAAAGGCCATAGAAAAAGAAGACGTGTCGTTTTTACGTTTCCTCTATGTAGACAATGACGGTCTAATTAGAGGTTATGTGTCAGCTAAAAATTCGATAAGCGGTGACCTTGATTCCGGCCATGCTTATACATCTGCAATGCCATTTTTCAGTGCACTTGACACGATTGTTTCGGGTAGCCGTTTTGGTCCTGTCGGCGAATATAGGCATGTTCCTGATTTGACTTCATTTAGACTGGTTCCATATATTCCGAATACTGCTTCTGTCATATGTGATATTAAAACCATAGCACATGAACCATCCGGTATTTGTGGCCGCTCGGCTCTGAAGGACTTTTTAAATAGCTGTGGCTATGACATAAAGGCCTCATTTGAAAACGAGCTGTACTTTATCCTTGAAGATGAAAATGGTTACCTGCGTCCATTTGATAACAGCCTCTGTTTTGCCACATCTGGAATGAACTCAACCAGTGAAATCATTGCAGAGATTGTTGATGCCCTGGCCATACAAGGCATTGAAGTAGAAAAATATTATCCCGAGTACGGGCCTGGGCAACAGGAGATAGTTTGTAAATATGATACTGCTTTAAGGGCTTCCGACAACCAGGTGATGTTCCGGGAAACTGTAAGAGGTATCGCCGAAAAACACGGTGTTATAGCTTCATTTATGCCAAAACCGTTTCAGAATCTTGCAGGCAGCGGCGGGCACATACATGTAAGCATCTGGAAAAATGGAACAAATTTATTCTATGATCAGAACGATCCGCTTAATTTAAGTAAATTAGGAAGGAATTTTGTTGGCGGAGTTCTTAAGCACCTGCCGGCGATTTGTGCTTTTACTGCGGCTACGGTTACCTCATATAAACGCCTGATACCTAATAACTGGGCTTCTTGCACAAATACATGGGGTCTGGACAATCGCGAAGCTGCAGCCAGAGTATGTTCGGGGCAATATGGCCGGGAAAGCGAAACATTAAATGTTGAAATAAAAGCTGCCGATTGTGCTAATAATCCATATTTAGCCCTGCTGGCAATTCTATCTGCCGGAGTTGACGGTATCGAAAATAATTTGGATCCGGGAGAACCGGTATACCAGGATCCGTTAACTCTAAGCGCTGAAGAACAGAAGAGGCAAAATATAATCCGCTTGCCGCAAACCTTAGGTGAGGCGGTAGCAGCGCTTCAGGCAGATACTCTTTATAAAAATGTTTTAGGAGAAGTATTCTGGGAGGAATATATTAAGCTCAAGGAGTTTAACTGGAGACAATATAATGCCCAGGTTACCCCCTGGGAAATTAGCAAGTTTGCAAAAATATTTTAGTCACCGGAGGGATTAACTTAACATGAAAAGTGAAGAATTATATAGCAGGGATGAAAAAATAATAGCTGACTGTATGAAGATCAGACTTTTTCCAATTACTATGAAAAAAGCTTATGGCGCTACTATTACCGATGTGGATGATCAAGAGTATGTTGATTTTTCTGCTAACTGGGCCGTTGCCAATACCGGTTATTCTCATCCAAAAGTGCTGGATGCCGTAAACAAACAGATGTCATTGAGCAGCTTTGCATCACCCGCATCTGTAGTTACCGAACCCACCGTAGCCCTGGCTGAGAAACTGGCAGAACTTGCCCCGGGATCTTTTGAAAAAAAAGTATGGTTCGGCCTCTCCGGTTCAGATGCAAATGATTGTGTCGCAAAGCTGGTTCCGCTAGCAACCGGCAGACCGCGTTTGATCTCCTTTTTTGGCGCCTATCACGGGCAGACCATGGGTTCTCTGTCCCTATCAGGACATACAGCGCAAGCAAAGTTTATCGGCAGCGGGAATGTGGTAAAAATACCTTATCCATATTGCTACCGCTGCGTTTTTGATAAAACACCCGAAAGCTGTAACTTTACCTGCCTTGATTTTCTTGAAAACGCTGTCTTTACCTCTGTAAGCCCACCTGAAGATACCGGCGCAATTATCGTTGAAGCAATTCAGTGTGATGGTGGAGATGTTCCACCTCCGGATGATTATATGAAAAAGTTAAAACAGATTTGCGAAAAATATGGGATTTACTTTATTGTCGACGAGGTAAAAATTGGCATTGGGCGGACCGGCAAAATGTTTGGTATCGAAAATTATGATGTTGAACCAGATGCGATCATTTTTGGAAAACCGATCGCCTCTGGGTTTCCCCTGAGCGGTGTGGTCGGGCGTAAAAATATTCTTGATAGTGTTGTTGCCGGTCATCTGTTTACTACCGGCGGAAATCCCGTTTCAGCTGCTGCTGGTCTTGCTACGCTTGATATTATTGAAGAAGAAATGTTGATGAAAAAAGCCGAAGAGATGGGCAACTACATGATCGAACGCTTACTCGAAATGCAAAAGCGGGTCGCGTTGATTGGTGACGTTCGCGGTAAAGGCCTGGTTATCGGAGTCGAGCTTGTTACCGATCGGGAAAAGAGAACTCCCGGCGGCCAGGAAACTGCTATGGTATGTTATCAGGCTTATAAAAAAGGTTTGATTATCTTCTATGTTGGTTTGCATTCTAACGTTCTGGAAATTACTCCACCACTGGTTATCAGCAAAGATGAAGTTGACCACGGCCTTAATATATTGGAGGGGGCTTTGACTGACGTTCAAAACGGTAAAATCTCTAAAGAAGAAATAGCCAGATTCGCTGGTTGGTAAAATGGCATGATCAATTATTTGCGGAGGTGACTTTATGGTAGCGCCATATAAAGTATTTATGCTTATAATCATTTTTATTTTTATAGCAGGTTGTGTCTCACCGGGTGGCACAGGCATCCAGGAAGGGGATTATAAAGAAGTCCATGGTAGTTATATAGGGTTAGACGAAGATGGCTTAGCTGAAGTAGATGTAAACGGAAAAATTTATAGTTTTGTAATTCCCGATGAGTTAAAATGGGAATTCGATGATATTATACATATCGGCGATCATATGCTTGTATCATATTTTGAAAACGAAGATGGCCAGTATGTAATACAAACTGTAGACTGTGATGAATGTACAATATGCAATTGATTGGCTAAGTTTAAAGTCAATTAGCCATAGAATAATTTACACAAAATACCAAAGAATGGGTATTTTGTACTGCCTCTCTTTTCATCGTGACTTCAATACTATGCGCTCTAAAAGGTTTACTGAAAAGCTGATTTGCATCAACTATTACTGAATAGCATGTACGATTAACAATAACTTCACTTTATATCGGATATTCTCTGATATGATATCCGTCTATTTGCTTGCATTAATATAATGTTGGTGTTTTTGTTACGTTGTAATAATAAACTGACTCTCCTGTTTACTGTCTATATTAGTAAGAGAGCTAATATAAATAGTATTAATTGAAAATAAGTAATTAGGTAGAAATATTTCGTGCAACTCATATTGCAAGGGAGATTAGTAAATTTGGATGACTGCAAACAGTTTCGTCCAACTTGGGCAGAAATCGACCTAGACCATTTAGCTCACAATATAAAGCAATTTAAAAATATATTGAATAAACAAACTTCTATTATGGCTGTAGTAAAAGCTGACGGTTACGGTCATGGAGCAGTTGAAATAGCAAATGCTGCAATTAATGCAGGCGCGTCAAGTTTAGCTGTTTCACTTGCTGAAGAAGCAATTGAACTACGTGTAGCTGGAATTAAGGCGCCAATCTTAGTATTCGGTTATACCGAGCCTAGCTTGGCTCCACTATACAAAAAATACAGACTAACACCTACTATATTCGATCTCACTACAGCCAAAGCTTTTAGCGAACAAGTAAAAAATAGTCGTGATCCACTAAATGTTCATCTCAAGATTGATACTGGTATGAACAGAATTGGAATTTCACCCATAAATGCAGTTGATTTTATTATTACTGTTAGCAAGTTGACGGGTTTATTTGTGGAAGGAATTTATACTCACTTTGCGACTGCAGATGAATTAGATAGTTACTATTTTAAAAAGCAGCAGTGCGTTTTTAATAGTATCATCAGTAATTGCCTTGATAAAAAGGTTAGCATTCCTCTTATTCATGCTGCTAATAGTGCTGCGGCAATTATTGATATTGGCGCTCATTATAACATGATCCGTTTGGGCATATCTCTTTATGGTAGTTATCCTTTGCATCAGTATAGATATAAAACTTTGCATTTATTACCTGTGCTCAATCTGAAAAGTAAAATAATATATTTAAAGGAAGTTCGAGCCGGGTCTCCAATAGGATATGGCTGTACTTATATTACTAAATATAAATCTTTAATTGCTACCGTACCTATTGGTTATGCTGATGGATACTCTCGATATTTTTCTAATATAGGGAAAGTTCTTGTAAGAGGTCATCTTGTACCTTTAGTAGGGCGTGTATGTATGGATCATATTATGATAGATGTAACAAATTTAAAAAAAGTTAAGATATTTGACGAAGTAGTTATTTATGGCAAACAAGGGGATATGCAAATTACCGTAGACGAAGCAGCCAATTCTATAGGGACAATCAGTTATGAGTTATTATGTTCTATAGGTAAAAGAGTGCCTCGTGTCTACTATCAAAACGGGCGTATTGCTGGAGTAAGAGTTTTCAACTTTACTTCAAACAACTAATCGGAGGAGATATAGGTGCAGCAATTGAATATTGTTTTATGGGGATTAGGCGCCATGGGTTCGGGCATATTTAAGCTTCTCAGTGAACGTAGAGGGGTAAGAATTACCGGTGCGATCGGGCGTAACCCGGCAAAGATAGGCAAAGATCTTGGTGAAGTAGTTGGGTTGGGACAAACCGGTATTATCATTACAGATAATGCGCATTCGGCTTTAGCTGGTGGTGATGCTAAGCTCGTCATGCATTCCACGGGGTCATTTTTCAAAGATATTTATCATGAGCTACTACAGGCAGTTAGAGCAGGCTACAACGTTATTACTATTGCAGAAGAGATGGCAGAGCCATGGTCAGCTGATAAAAAAATGGCTGATGATTTAGACAGAGAAGCAAAAAAAAGAGGTGTAAGCGTTATAGGCACCGGAATTAACCCCGGTTTTGTTCTAGATGCACTGATAATTGCTCTTTCAGGAGTTTGTTTTAAAATTAATAAAATTGAAGCTAAGAGAGTTAATGACCTGTCCCCTTTTGGTCACACAGTAATGTCTACCCAGGGTGTGGGTACTACTCCAGAAGAGTTTAAACTTGGGATCAATGAAGGCACAATAGTTGGCCATATCGGATTTACTCAGTCTATCAAGCTTATTTCAAAGGCTCTAGGATGGGAATTAGATGAAATTATTGAAGAGAAGGAACCAATAATTACATCTACAGTAAGAGAAACTGCTTATATTAGAGTTGAACCGGGCATGGTAGCCGGTTGTAACCATAGTGTTTATGGCTTTATTGAAAATGAAGCGGTTATTATACTCAAACATCCGCAGCAAATTTGCCCTGATAACGAAGGGATAAGTACTGGAGATTATATTTATATTGATGGTACACCTCCATTGAATCTATCAATTGAACCAGAGATTCCTGGGGGTATTGGGACAATAGCAATGGCAGTTAACATAATCCCCATACTTATGGCAAGCAGTCCTGGTCTTAAGACTATGCTTGACTTATCATATCCATCGTCTTGGAATAAACTTGAATAGGTATGTTGCTGCAGAAAAGGAGAAAATATGCGAATACAATCTGTCAAAAAAGGAGTCTGGGTACAAATCTACAAGGTAATTCTTGAGCCTGACGAGAGAGCACCTAGTTTGCCGCCTGAAACAGCGGCAGTGCCTTTTACAATGAAACTCAAAGGGTTTTTAAAAGAAGACGCTTGTTTAAATGAAACCGCAACCATTCAAACAATAACTGGTAGAACAGTGAATGGCGAATTAATATCTGTAACCCCTTCTTATGAAATTGGATATGGCCAACCTCAGCCAGAACTTTTAACAATCGGTATTGAAGCCAGACAGCTTTTGATAGACAGGGGACGCAAAGATGAGTAATAAGAGTGATTCGAGTTATAGGGCAGTAATGGCCCGCAGGAATGAGATTATGAAGAAAGCTATTGGTTTAGATTACGACCAGTATGAATTAGAAGGGATTGCTTTTGATTACGAAAAAATGATGAACAATGCCGGTTATTCGGTTGAACAGGTAAGAGAGATTCAAAAAGAAACCGGCGTGGGGCAAACAACACTGATAGAATTAAAAAATTTAACTAATCTATCTCGTCATTTTGCCTCGACAGGAAAAGGAGCCCGAATATTCATTAAAGATGAAGCTTGCAATCCCAGTGGTAGTTTTAAAGCACGCCGCGCTGCATTATCATGCTATCAAGCAAAAAAGTTAGGTTATGATGGAGTAATCGCTGCAACGAGTGGTAATTATGGCGCTGCGGTTGCTTCACAGGCTGCTATAAGAGGACTTTCATGTATAATTGTACAGGAGCTTTATGATAGCCGAGGTTTGTGCCAACCGGAAATATTAGAAAAAGGACGGGCCTGTGAAGCTTATGGAGCCGAGGTGGTTCAGCTTTCTGTAGGACCAGAGTTATTCTACAAATTCCTTCTTTTATTAGAGGAAACAGGTTATTTTAACGCTTCACTCTATACACCTTTTGGAATAGCCGGAATTGAAACTCTTGGTTTCGAGGTTGCAGAGCAGGTAAGAGGATTAACAGGAAAGAAACCTCATTCTGTATTAATTACTCATGCCGGAGGCGGTAATGTAACCGGCACCGCAAGAGGTTTATATAAGGCAGGTTCTTCTGAAACGAGTATAATTGGAGTAAGTGTTGATTTAAGCGGTTTGCACATGGCTAGTGACCATGATTTCAACCGAAAATCATTCACTACCGGTCATACTGGCTTTGGAATACCATTCGCTACCTGGCCCGATCGGGTAGATGTACCTCGTAATGCTGCTCGTCCCTTACGCTATCTTGATCGCTATGTAACAGTTACCCAGGGTGAAGTGTTTTATATGACGGAACTTTTAGCTCAGCTTGAAGGATTAGAAAGAGGCCCAGCAGGAAACACCTCTTTGGCAGCGGCGTTTGCAATTGCCAGAGAGATAAACCGGGATGAGATCGTAGTAGTTCAGGAAACAGAATATACCGGTGCAGGAAAGCATCCCAATTCCCAGCTTACTTTTGCCCGAAGCCAGGGTATTAAAGTTCGCCGTGGAGATCCCGTGGCAAATAAACCAGGCGAAACTATAATAATACCTGAATCTCCAGATCAGGTTGCGGTAAAAACTATTGACTTGGACGGCCTTAAATGCACTTATCTAAAGAAAGCAAAATCTGAAAAGGATAATTATGTTTTCACTTCTTTAGAGCTACAGTATCTAGCCGATGAACTTAAGGTTACTAATGATTGGCTGGGTAATAATATATTATAGAAAGGTAACGGCGCATTAAGTAATGATCAGAACAACAGATGCCTGGTTGGAAATCAACCTAGATGCAGTAGAATATAACGTGAAAAAACTGGTTGAATATGCTGCACCGGCAGAAGTAATGGCAGTTATTAAAGCTGACGCCTGCGGTCATGGGGCGCTGCCATTAGCTCCGATAATTATTAGGGCCGGCGCAAAAAGGTTGGGCGTTGCCAGAGTGACCGAGGCTCTTGAACTCAGAAGAGCTGGCATATCGGTCCCTATTCATATTCTCGGGTTTTTTAATCCCGCAGCGATAGAGGAAATTGTTAAGGGTGATTTTATTGTTGATCCTAAATCAATCCGTATTGCTGAAAAATTATCTTCTATGGCTTTAAAATACAATAAGCAAATTTCTGTTCACATTGAGGTAGATACCGGTTTATGTCGCTGGGGTACTCCTCAAAAAAGTATCGACAAGTATGTTGAGCATTTACGAATGTATGGCGGCATTTCTGTTGATGGTATGTTCACCCACTTTTCTAATTTAGATGACGGTAACTATATAGATACTGAAAAAGCATATCGAGAATTTATTGATATTGCAGACCTGGTAGAAAAACTACTGGGTAAAAAATTAACCCGCCATGTATGCAATACAGTCGGAACACTAACCTTGCCACATATGCATCTTGATATGGTCAGGCCGGGTGTTGGTTTATACGGATTGCTTGCTTTGTCCCTTGATACCCCTTTTTCAATGCAACCGGCACTCTCATTAAAATCTACAATTGGCTTAATTAGAGAAGTGGAAGCCGGCTTTAGTGTTGGTTATGGATCACTGTATAAATTAAAAGATAGAACAAAAATTGCAGTTGTTCCATTGGGTTTTGGTGATGGTTTGCCACCTCAGATAGGTTTGAAAGGCGAAGCTCTGGTAAAGGAAACACGAGTACCAATAATAGGGAAGATATCAACAGATGCAGTTATTATAGATATAGGTCTTTGTTATCAGGTGCGTCTGGGAGATGAAGTCATTTTTATCGGGCGAAGTGGTAATGAACAAATTAAAGCTGAAGAGCTTGCCCGTAACCTTAATATTTTTGTCGATCCCATTCTTATTAATCTTGGGCGTGGTTTGCACAGAGAGTATTGTCGATCGGGAATAACGTGATCTTCAAGCAAAACATACGGCAGATAGAGGAGGATATCAAAGTGGAAAGAAATATCATTCATCATGCGGCAAATGAAATTGTAGATAAGCTGATAAAATGGCGCCGTGATTTTCATCATAATCCTGAAACAGGCTTGGATTGTTTTCACACATCTTCAATTATTGCTGATGAATTAAAAAAGCTAAACTATAAGGTAAAGTCCGGATTTGCTAAAACGGGCATTGTTGCCAGTGTAGGGGAAGGAAAACCGGTAGTTGCCTTTAGGGTGGATATGGACGCATTGCCAGTTAAAGAGGAAACGGGATTACCTTTTGCCTCATCAAGAGATAATGTAATGCATGCATGTGGTCATGATGGGCATTCTGCCATCGGCTTGGGAGTTGCAAATATCATGGCACTCCTTATCTCAAAGTTGTCTGGAAAATTTGTTGTTATTTTTCAGCCCGGAGAAGAATATCCTGGTGGCGCGCCTATAATGATTGAGGAAGGAGCACTTGCGGAAGATATGCCAGAAATGATTTTGGGCATGCATATTTTTCCAGACTTGCCTTCAGGAAAAATTGGTTTGCGCTACGGTGTTATGACTGCATCAAATGTTGATTTCTCTATTCATATAGAAGGTCAGGGGGCTCATGGAGCATACCCGCATAAATCGATAGATCCTTTTCCAGCGGTAGCATCGCTCATAAATTGTTTACAGACTATTGTCTCAAGAAATGTTCCACCATTGGAAGCACAAGTCATCAGTCTTGGCGAAATTAATGGCGGTTCCGGGTATAATGTTGTACCGAATTCTATAACGGTAAAAGGAACTATACGTTCACTTAGCGAAAAAAATGAGAAATTAGCACTCAAGCGTTTAAATGAAATTGTTAGTGGCATAGAAAAAAGCTTCAACGTTAATATCAGATTGAATATAATACCGGGGGTGCCAATGATGATCTGCGATGAAAATATAACCAGCATGGCTGAAAAAGCATTAATAAATTATTGGGGTCGGGAAACTGTGACCAGAATAAGTCAACCCTCAATGGGGGTAGATGATTTTTCTAATTTTACTAAAATAATCCCAAGCACTTATATGCGCTTGGGTAGTTATGATGAGGAAAAAGGGTATATTTACCCCCTGCATAACAGCCATTTTGACTTTGATGAAAAACTACTGCGTAAAGGTGTTGAAGCAGCGGTTGTTGTTTTATATCAAGCCCTGGTATCTCTTCAACAAAGTTGACACTATTATTGACAAGGTATAGATAGAATTAACACGGGACAGACCACCCACTTTGGCTGAAAATATTTCAGCTTATAGCACTGATTTGAGCTTCGAATTGTAAAGCACCTGTTTCAACTGGTATGATAAAAATGCCTTTCACCC
>Ga0208244_101041_pt1 | contig 18192 bp, 25 predicted proteins | sample SubbioCR12Aug_5A_FD_184828 | JGI IMG/M metagenome (GOLD analysis project Ga0208244, IMG submission 184828) | Serpentinite rock and fluid subsurface biosphere microbial communities from McLaughlin Reserve, California, USA - CR12Aug_5A (SPAdes) | ecosystem: Environmental > Terrestrial > Deep... | reverse complement strand
CGGCGCCGAGTCGATCCGCGACGTCATCGCCTTCCCCAAGACCCAGCGCGCCTCCTGCCTGATGACCAACGCGCCCAACGTGGTCGACGACAAGCAGCTGCGCGAACTGCATATCCGTTTGCGCAACCCGGTCGGTACCGACAAGGCGGTTTGATGCGCACATGTAGGAGCGCCGCCCCCGGCGCGATGGTCCGCACCGCGCGGCCGCCGGCATTCGGCCCGAGGGCGAGCCTTCTACAACCGCCCTCGCGCAGTGCGACAAGGAATTGAAATGAAATTCGCCGACACCCTGAAAACCCTGCCCGAATTCACGGGTGAAAAACTGGTGCTCACCGACGCCGCCGGCGTCGAGGTGGCGACCATCGCCAACGCGCCCGGCACCGCCGGTTCGTTCCGCGTCTATGCCCACCTCGCGAAGCAATACGGCGCGATCAGCGCCGAGGCCGCCGCCGAAGGCCTGGCGATCTTCGCCGAGCATACCGAGGACGCCACCCTGCATCCCGGCAAGCATCCCAATATCGACCGCTTGATCGGCCTCATGGTCAGCGGCGACAGCCTCAGCGCGCGCATCATTTGACTGCACACAAGATCCCCGTCTCGGTTCTGGTCGTCATCCACACGGCGGATGGCGAGGTGCTGTTGATGGAGCGCGCCGACGCGCCCGGCTTCTGGCAGTCGGTCACCGGCTCGCAGGATGCTGGCGAAACCCTGGTTGAGACCGCGATCCGCGAAGTGCGTGAGGAAACAGGCCTCGACGCCACGGCGTTCGAACTGACGCCGTGGGACATCGAAAACCGCTACGAAATCTATGAACGCTGGCGCCACCGCTACGCGCCCGGCGTGACGCACAATGCCGAGCACGTTTTCGGACTGAAACTCCCCGCGCCGCAGCCGGTCCTACTCGCGCCACGTGAACACCTGGGCTATGTGTGGCTGCCCTGGGAAGAAGCCGCCGAGCGCTGCTTTTCCCCCAGCAACGCGGCGGCGATTCGCCTGCTGCCCTCACGCATATAATGAGCATTATGGAATTCCCGCTGCACATCGCCAGCTACAACATCCACAAGGGCCTGTCGCAATTCAACCGGCGCCTGACCGTGCACGAACTGCGCGACCGCCTCGGCACCCTCGGCACCGACATCGTCTTCCTGCAGGAAGTGCAGGGCGGCCACGGCCTGCGCGCCAGCCGTTTCCAGCACTGGCCGAACCGGCCGCAGACCGAATTTCTCGCCGGCCATGTCTATACCGATTTCGCCTACGGCAAAAATTGCGTCTACGACACTGGCCACCACGGCAACGCCATCCTGTCGCGCTACAAGATTCTCAACTGGGAAAACGAGGACATTTCCTCCCACGCCTACGAAAGCCGCGGCATGCTGCACTGTGAAATCGAGGTGCCGGGCATGGCCACGCCGGTGCACTGCATCAACGTGCACCTGGCGCTGAACGAGAGTGGACGCCGCCGCCAACTGGCGCAGATCGCCGCGCGCGTGCACAAAATGGTGCCGGACAACGCGCCGCTGATCCTGGCCGGCGATTTCAACGACTGGCGGGTGCGCGTCGGCCGCTATTTCGAGGAGGAGCTGGGCCTGTCCGAAGTGTTCGAGACCCATCACGGCAAGGCGGCGCGCAGCTATCCGTCCTTCCTCCCCATGTTCCAGCTCGACCGCATCTACGTGCGCCGCTTCAACATCGAAGCCGCGCACGTCCACACCGGCAACGCCTGGCACCGCATATCCGACCACGCCGCCCTCACCGCCAAACTCAGCCCGGCCTGATGACCCATGCGAACTGTAGGCGGCTCGCCCCCGGGCCGATAGCCGGCGGCCGCACCGCGCAGGCTTGCGCAATGCCGGAGCCAACGCTGAGGCAGCGCCGGTTTCAAGCCCTATGCCCGGACCAATGAAAAACCGTCTGCGCCCCTTGTTCTTTCGCGGCGCCGAGCTGGTTCCCGGCAACCATGTGCGCCTGCTGCAAAACGGCGCCGAGTTTTTCCCCGCGCTCATCGCGGCGATCGAGTCCGCACATACCGAAGTCAACCTCGAAACCTACATCTTTAATGTTGACCCCACCGCCGAAGCCGTGCGCGACGCCCTAGTCCGTGCCGCCCAGCGCGGCGTGGCGGTGAGGCTGTTGATCGACGGCGTCGGTTCGCGCGAACTGCCTGCCGACTGGCGGGATGAACTGGAAACAGCCGGTGTCATCGTGATGGTCTACCGGCCGCTGGCCGGCCGCGGCTGGCGCTCCAATCCCAAGAGCCTGCGGCGCCTGCACCGCAAGCTGGCCGTGATCGACGCGCGCATCGCCATTCTCGGCGGCATGAACCTGATCGACGACTTCGAGCCGGTGCGCTTTGCCGTGCCACGGCTCGATTACAGCGTCGAAGTGCAGGGCCCGCTGCTGGCCAGCATTCATCAAAGCGTGCGCAGCCTGTGGCGGCTGGTGGCCCTGACCCAGCTGCAACCGGACCGGCGCAAGACGCTGATCGAACCCGCCTGGCCCACCGATGGCCGCATGCGCGCGGCCTTCGTGGTGCGCGACAACTTCGCCCATCGCCGCGACATCGAGCGCAGCTACCTCACCGCGCTGGCGCTGGCGCGCGATGAAATCGTCATCGCCAACGCCTACTTCCTGCCCGGCTACCGCTTCACCCGCCTGCTGAAAAAGGCCGCCGCCCGCGGCGTGCGCGTGCGCCTGCTGGTGCAGGGCCACACCGACCACCCCTTCTTCCAGCTTGCCGCACGTGCTCTGTATCGCGACCTGCTCGCCGCCGGCGTCGAAATCGCCGAATACCACGCCAGCGAACTGCACGCCAAAGTCGCCGTCGTCGACAGCCACTGGGCCACCGTCGGCTCCAGCAACATCGACCCCTTCAGCCTGCTGCTCGCGCGCGAAGCCAACCTCGTCGTCGACGACGTCGCTTTTGCCGAAGACCTGAGGCAGCGCCTGCAGCAGGCCATCAGCCAGTCCGCCGCCCTCGACCCCGCCGACTGGCAGCGCCGCTCCTGGCTGCAGCGCATCCTGTCGAGTGCGGCCTACAGCGGCGTGCGGGTGATGGTGGGGCTGGCCGGCGGCGGGCGCTGGGCGTAAGCCGCGCTATGCTGCGAGTGTATACATCGTCACACAGGAGCAAGGCATGGCCACAGCAATCCTAACCTTGCGCATCCCCGAAGAAACCAAGGCCCGGCTCGACAAGCTGACTCAGGCTACACGCCGGTCCAAATCCTATCTGGCGGAAAAGGCCATCGCACGTTACCTCGATCTGGAAGCCTGGCAGGTGGGTGAAATCGAGCAGGCAATCCAGGAGGCCGACCAGGGTGATTTTGCGAGCCCATCAGACCTGACCGACCTGCTCAAGCAATATACGGGTTGAACGACTGCGGTGAACCCTGAGTAAAACCCTGAACAAGCCCATATCTGTCATTCCGGCGAAATCAAGCACCCGGACCCGGGCTTTCACCCGCATGGTGGCTGGAGTTACCCCGTAATCTCAACCAGGCTACTTCCGGCGCTGAGGGCAGCGATCACAGTGGGTATTTCCTTCTCAAACCACGCCAGCAATCTTGCGTTCGGGCAATTCCCGATCCTGATCCAAACAATCGATGGGGAAGCCTTGCTGACAGACGCACGAATGGCGAAATCCTCGTCCTTGGTGATAATGACAGCGCCACACGACAGCGCATAGTCCCAAATCTGGCTATCGCTGGATTCGAGCAGCCCCAGGTCAAGCAGATGTTCCGCCTCATGGCCCATGGCCGCAATCTTTCTGGCCAGAGCCGGCGGCAATTGCGCATCGACCAGAAAGCGATGCACGTCAGGCCGCTTTTAATACTGGGTGATCGAATTGCCGCGCTGCATACAACAGGGTTGCGGTGATGTCTTCCGCCTCCAGGTAGGGGTAATCGGCCAAAATCTGCTCACGGCTCTCGCCCGCTGCCAGCAATTCGAGAATATCGCTTACACGAATACGCATACCGCGGATGCAGGGCCGTCCACCGCACTGAGCGGGGTCAACGGTGATTCTTTCCAATGCCAGAGATTCCATTTCGCGCGCGCCTGTTTTTGCCGACAATTCATTGTATAGCCTTACCCGGCATCCCGACATGGGGCGCCCGGGCGCGTGCCGGGTACACGCGAGCTCATCCTGTCACGTTTTCGCTACATCATTCCCTATCGGGTCAAAGCGCAGCGGGTCGAAATCCTGCGCGTGTTCCACACCGCGCAGAAATGGCCGCCGGGATTCAGTGGCGCCTGAAAACGTTGATGCGACTTGACTGCAGCGCCGCGCGTGGGGAATTTGAACGGCGCGCCGATTTGACAGAAACCGCTTAACCCACCAAAATCAGACCAGATAATCTGACCAGCAGGAGAAACTCATGTCAGCAAGCGAGTGGCGGCTGCAAGACGCCAAAACCCAATTCAGCCAGGTCGTCGAAGCGGCTTTGCGTGGCGAACCGCAGCACATTACCCGGCGTGGCCGTCAAGTTGTAGTGGTGCTGTCGGAACAGGCGTTTGAGTCGTTGCGGCAGGACGCGCGTGCCGCCGCGCCTGGGTTCGTTGCCCACCTGCTGGCCATGCCAAAAGACGACAAGCCGGTGGAGCGCATCCCCGTGGCGTTGCGTGACGTGGACTTGTCGTGATTCTGCTGGACACGGTGGTCATTTCGGAGTTGCGCAAACGCCGGCCATCGCCGACCTTGCTGAACTGGCTTGCGGGTGTTCGGGATGACGATCTGTTCCTGAGCGTGGTGAGCGTCGGCGAGATCGAACGGGGCATCGAAAAAAAGCGCAAGGCAGAGCCCGCATTCGCCGACGCGCTGACCCGCTGGCTGGAGCGTTTGCTGCATCTTTACGGAGACAGGGTATTGCCCGTCACGCCAGTCGTAGCGCGTCGATGGGGGGTGTTATCCGCCCGGCTTGGGCACGATGGCGCCGATATTTTGATTGCCGCCACCGCGCTAACGCACGACCTCAAGGTGGCCACCCGCAATGTGCGCCATTTTGCGCCAAGCGGCGTTGAAGTGATCAACCCATTCAGCGATGCTGACGAACCCGGGTGAGGGGCTGCCCTCGCGCTTCAATGCCTCATGCAGCGAGAAGCTGTTGCGCCTGTGCAACAAAACAACACTTTTCCTTCCGTGTGGCTAAAAAACCAACAACTTTGCTTGTCCGGTCACGGTCAGTCTGGATAATCGACTGCGTCCATCAAGCACATATCCGTGCCGGACAGCTCTGCAGAGCTTGAACGAGCTTTTATTCCAATCCAAGGAGATCTACAGATGATGAAAAAGATTCTTGCAGTGGCACTGGCTTCGGCCTTCGCCGCCCCGGCCTTCGCTGCCACCGCCAACGTTGACGTCTACGGCGCGTTCCGTGGTTCGGTCGACTTCGTCGACGCCGACGGCTTCGAGGACCGCATGCGCGTGACCAGCAACAACTCCCGTCTTGGCTTCAAGGGTTCCGAAGATCTGGGTGGCGGCCTGTCCGCGATCTGGCAGTGGGAATATTCCTTCCAGCTGGACCAGCAGGGTTCCGGCCCCCAGTCCAACACCAACCTCCAGGGTTCCAACTCCCACCGTCACACCTTCGTCGGCCTCGCCAGCAAGTCGCTGGGTTCGCTGACCCTGGGTACGCAGGAATCCCCCCTGAAGACCTCCACCGGCCCGCTGGCTGTGTTCGGCGACACCCTGGCTGACTACCGTTCGGTCTTCACCAAGCTGTCCACCCGTTCCGACAACTCCGTCATGTACACCTCGCCCAGCATGTCGGGCCTGACCCTGCGCGCCATGTACGGTGCGCGCAACGAAGGCGGCAACGCCAGCGCCGACGATTCGAAGATGTACGCAGCGTCCCTGGTCTACAGCAACGGTCCGCTGTACGCCACTCTGGCGTATGAGTCCAACAAGGACCCGGCTACCTTTACTGTCGCAGCAAACGGCGGTGTTACCGGTTCCAACGTCACCGCCAGCCAGAACAATGCCTGGCGCGCTGGCGTGGGCTACACCTTCGGCAACACCAAGCTGGGTCTGGCGTACGAGGACAACGACGCTGAAGCTACGACTGGTGTGTCGACCAATGACGGTTCCGCTTGGTACGTGTCGGTTGCTCACAAAATGGGCAACATTACCCTGGCAGCGTCTTACACCGATCGCGACGAGACCACCAGCAGCGCTAACGACGGTGCCAAGCAGTACGCGGTCGGCGCGACCTATAGCCTGTCCAAGCGCACCGAAGTGTATGGTCTGTATACCGAGGTCAGCAACGACACCGCCGGAACCAATAACATCGGCGCTGCAACGGGTATCGCTAGCGTCAACACCATTGCAGGTGGCGATGCTAAGGGCTTCTCGATCGGCGTGAACCACAGCTTCTAATTCAACGCCGGGCTTGCCCGGTTAGGATGGAAGTGCAGTATCTGACGGGCTCCTTCGGGAGCCCGTTTTTTATGCCACGACAAATGGCGTGTGGCATGAGTTCACACATAACGCCATCGCATATTCAAATCGCCAGGGATGTTTTGCGGAGCGACTGAGGCATAATTCAATTATTTTTTAAGCCGTGTCCAATATTTCTCCCTTGTTCGCTCAAGCCATTCAGTTTTTCAGCCAGGGTGCCTATCCACAGGCAATCGACCTGCTGCAGAAGGTGGTGGCCGCCCAGCCCGCGCAACTGGAACCCCGGCTGAACCTTGCCAAGGCCTGCCTGGACTGGGTGCTGATTCGAGCGCAGACCCCGCTGACCGAACTTGATCCAGATACGCTGGACGCCGAGGGATCGCATCACCTTCACTTGGCGGAAGCCCAGCTGGAGGCGCTGGCCAAAAGTCATCCCGCCTCGCCTCATGTTCAGGGCCTGCTGGCCATGGTTCACCTGATTCGTAGCCGCCCCGAAGACGCTGCGCGCTGCCTGAAAAAGGCGCTGGTGAAGGATCCGTCGAATCCGGATCTGCTTTATAACCTGGGTTATGCCCTCATGGATCTGGAACGGTTCGAAGAGGCGGCAGCGCAGTTCAGGCGCCTGACAGCGCTCCACCCGAGCCACGGAATGGGTTGGCAAATGCTGGGTGAGGCGACCCGTCACAGCGGCAGCCCGGAGGCTGCGCTGCCGGCCTACCATCAGGCCATGGCCTTGCTGCCGGACTGGTATCAGACCTACGGCGCGCTGGGCAGCACTTTGCGCGATCTTGGGCGTTTTGACGAAGCCATGGCGGTGCTGCAGAAAGGGCTGTCGATTCACCCTGAAAATCAGGATTTGAATTTCTCGCTTGCCAACTGCTCGTTGTTGAGCGAGTCATGGACTGTTGGGTGGTGCCACTATGTATGCCGCCTAGGGATTAGCCGCAAACTGCCTTTTCCGGAGGGCTACGTCATCCCATTGCAGTCGGGCCGGCCGGTATGGGTCCAATATGATCAAGGCTTGGGCGATGAGTTGTTTTTCCTGCGTTTCGCGTCGGTCTTGACGGCCAAGGGTATTACGATTCATTACGCAACTCAGTCCAAACTGTTGCCCCTGCTGCGGGGGCAGCCCGACATTGCAGAACTCCATGCACTGGCGCCCGGTGAAAATGAGCCCTGCGATGTGCTGGTGGGCGAACTTCCCTACCTGGCCGGTATGCGCGAGACCGCTGACATTCCGCCCCCGCTGGCCTTGCCGCTCGACCCTGCGCGCGTAGATTCTCTGCGCGAAGCGCTGACGGCCTTCGGTTCGCCGCCTTATCTGGGCATAACTTGGCAGGGAGGAAAATTGAAAGAGGCTGGGCATAAAGGCGTATGGCGCAATCTGCTCAAGGAAATACCGCCTGCCATGCTCGGTAAACTAGCCCGCAACTGGCCCGGTACGGTCGTGGTGTTGCAGAGGCTGCCCAAACCCGAGGATTTGACTGCTTTTTCCAAGGCTTTGGGGCGGCCATACCTGGACTGGAGCGGGCTTAACAATGATTTGCAAGACGCACTAGCTGGCTTGTCGTTGCTGGATGAGTATGTGGGCGTTTCCAACACCAACATGCACCTGCTGCAAGGCATCGGTAAGACGGCGCGGGTGCTGGTGCCGAATCCGGCCGAGTGGCGCTGGATGGCAAAAGGCGACGAAAGCCCCTGGTTCCCGGGGTTTAAGGTGTATCGACAGTTGCAGAACAAAACCTGGAATGAGGCGGTGAAAATGCTGGCACAGGACCTGGCAGAAAAATATCCACCCAAAGGAACCCAACAATGATCCGAGTGTTCATCGGTTACGACACCAAGCTGCCTGTACTGTTCAATGTGTTGCAGCACAGCATCGTGACGCGCGCTAGCGAGCCGGTGGCGATCACGCCCATCGTACTGCCGCAAGTACGCGCGATCCACGATCGCGAGAAGCATCCGCTGGCTTCGACCGAGTTTTCGTTCACCCGCTTTCTGGCGCCGTATCTGTGCGATTTCGAGGGGTGGTCGATTTTCATGGACAACGACATGGTCATGCTCGACGACATCGCCAAGCTCTGGGCCTTGCGCGACGAACGCTACGCCGCCATGGTGGTGAAGCACGACCATCAGCCGAAGGAAGAGGTGAAGTTCCTCGACAAGGTTCAGACCAAGTATGAAAAGAAGAATTGGTCGAGTGTGATCCTGTTCAACAACGCCCGCTGCAAGGCGCTGACGCCGGAATACGTGAATACCGCGAGTGGCCTGGAGCTGCATCAGTTCAAGTGGCTGGGCAACGACGACCTGATCGGTAGTTTGCCGCACCGCTGGAATCATCTGGTCGGTTACGATGCGCCGACGGATGACGTATCGCTGGTGCATTACACGCTGGGCGGCCCGTACTTCAAGGAAAACGAGGATTGTGAGCACGCCGATGTCTGGCGCAAGGAGCGTGACCACATGCTGTATTGCGCGCAACGCGGCGAGCTGGATTGATTATGCAAATCAGGATTAGAGAGGAACGAGGATGAGCGAAGTCATCTCGGAGGAATATCGCAAGCAGCAGATGGAACTGCACAAGAACCCCAACTACGGGGTGGCTTCGCTGATGTATGCGCCCATTGTTGCGGACCTGATCCGGATGTTCAACTTCCGTTCCGTCAGCGACTACGGCGCCGGGAAGCAGAATCTGCTGAAGGGATTAACCGAGGCTGGGATTAGCGGCATCGAGTATTTTCCCTATGACCCGGCCTTCCCGGAATACGGCGTGCCCAGAAGCGCCGACATCGTCTGTTGCATCGATGTGCTGGAACATATCGAGCCGCCACTCCTGAACAATGTTCTGGCCGAGTTGCAGGGGATCATTTCCAAGATCGGTTTTTTAACCGTCCACACCGGTCCGGCCGTCAAAGTGCTGCCCGATGGCAGAAACGCCCACCTCATCCAGGAGCCGAGCTCCTGGTGGCTGAAGCGGCTGACCGACTACTTCGAGATCAGGCACCTGCAGACGCTGCCGAACGCCACGGGTTTCTGGCTGGTGGTCGAGAAGAAATAGTTGTAATCCACCGTTTCAACCGGGCGGAGCCTCGCGGCTGACTGAAGTGTGATCAGCCCTCTACCACCTCGAAATCATGCGTGATCTCGGTCGTCTTGCCGAGCATGATGCTGGCTGAGCAGTATTTCTCGGCGGAGAGCTTGACCGCCTGTTCGACCCGTTGTACCAAAATATGAAATTCGCGCCACCCGCCGAGCTTGTTATACTTGTATAGCATTTTGACCCGTTGGAGCGTGAGCATGTTGGCTATCCGTTTGCCCGAATCGATCGAAGCCCGTCTGAACGCGCTTGCGCAGGAGACGGGCCGCGCCAAATCCACGCTTGCCCGCGAGGCCATCCTCGAGTACATCGACGATCTCGAGGATTACTACCTGGCGGAAGCGCGGGCTCGCCAAAACCGTAATACGATTCCTCTCGCGGACGTGGAGCGCGAGCTTGGCCTTTGAGATCGAGTTCGACCCGGATGCCGTCAAGGACCTGAAAAAGCTGGACCGCCCCGTTCAGCAACGCTTGGTCGGCTTTTTGAAGACGCGGGTCGCGACGCTGGACAACCCAAGGGAGATCGGCGAAGCGCTATCGGGAGCGAAGCTGGGAAATTACTGGAAATACCGCGCGGGCGATTGGCGCATCATTTGCGACATCCAGGATCGCCGCATCGTCGTCCGGGTGCTACGAATCGGCAATCGCCGCGAGGTGTACCGGTAAGGCCTGCGCAAGCACGCGGCTGACAGCAAGCAAGCGGGCGCCTCGGGCGCCCTTTTTCAGCCTTCCACCACCTCGAAATCATGCGTGATCTCGGCTGTCTTGCCGAGCATGATGCTGGCCGAGCAGTATTTCTCGGCGGAGAGCTTGACCGCCTGTTCGACCCGCTTGGGATCGAGTCCCTTGCCGGTGACGGTGAAGTGGACGTGAATCCGGGTGAAGACCTTGGGGTCGCTGTCGGCGCGGGTGGCGTCAAGGTCGGCGACGCAGTCGCTGACCTGCTGGCGGCTCTTGCGCAGAATCATGACGACGTCGAAGGCGGAGCAGCCGCCCAGTCCCATCAGCAGCATTTCCATCGGGCGCACGCCGAGGTTTTGGCCGCCGGCTTCGGGGGCGCCGTCCATGACGACGCTGTGGCCGGATTCGCTCTGGCCGACGAAACTGACGCCTTCGATGAGTTTGACGCGGGCTTTCATGGGGTTCCTTCAGCAAAAAACGTGCGGAGTTTGTACCACAAAATGCCCAGCCATTCGTGCAGGGCCAGGCTGCTGTCGCGCAGGCCGTTGGGGGTGGGCAACACATCGAACGGGTGATCCATACGGGTGCTGGCAAACTGGATGCCGGCGGGGACGACGCTGAGCCCCTGGGCTTCGAACAGCGGCGCGGCGCGGCGCAGGTGCCAGGCGTGGCTGACCAGCGCGATGCGCTCGACGCCGGCTTGCCTGAGCAGTGGCGCGGACAGGCGGGCATTGTCCCAGGTGGTGAGCGAGGCATCTTCGACCCAGCCGGGGGAAATGCCGTATTCGCTTTGCAGGACCCGCTGCATGATGCGGCCTTCGGCATGCGTGCCGTCGTCGGGTTTTCCGCCGGTGACCAGGATGGGCAGGCCGCTGGCGCGGTGGAGGAAGGCGGCGTAGCGCAGGCGTTCCAGGCTGAAGCTGTTGAGGGTGTCGCCGCCGTATTCGGCTTGGTCGATGCGCCGCCCGCCGCCGAGGACGACGATGGCGTCGACGGTTTTCAGTTTAGCCGGGCTGACCGGGGCGCTGATGGTCAGACTTGCCTGCAGCAGGCCGCTGACCAGCGGGGTGGACAGGGCATACAAGGCGACGGCGACCAGCAGGATCAGCGACTTTCCCAGGCGGGGGCTGCGGCGCAGCAGGACCAGGCCGAAGAGCAGCAGAATCACCAGCAGCAGGGGCGGCAACAGGGCGGCGGCGATGAGGTTGGTGACAAGCCAGGCGGTCATGGCGGGGATTGTATGCGAGGGCGATGCGGAAATCTAAAGCAGTGTTTGACTTTGTTCGGGGGGCGCAGTTAAAATGCTCGGCTTTCCGAGATTGTCCTCTGTGTAGAGGTGGGTCATGAAAACCTTTTCCGCAAAAACGCATGAAGTTCAACGCGACTGGTTCGTCGTTGATGCTGATAACAAAATTCTGGGCCGCCTGGCTTCCGAGATTGCCTACCGCCTGCGCGGCAAGCATAAGCCGGAGTTCACGCCTCACGTCGATACGGGCGATTACATCGTGGTGGTCAACGCCAGCAAGATGGTCGTGACCGGCAACAAGGGCCTGGACAAGAAATATTATCGTCACTCCGGCTATCCCGGCGGCCTCTACGAAACGAACTTCGACAAGATGCAGGAGCGTTTCCCCGGCCGTGCGCTGGAAAAAGCGGTCAAGGGCATGCTGCCCAAAGGCCCGCTTGGCTACGCCATGATCAAGAAAATGAAAATCTACGCGGGCGCGGACCATCCGCACGAGGCTCAACAGCCCAAGCCCCTCGAAATTAACGTTAAGGCTTCGTCATGATCGGTAACTACAACTACGGTACGGGTCGTCGCAAGGAATCGGTTGCGCGCGTGTTCATCAAGGCCGGCAGCGGCAAGATTGTCGTCAACGACAAGCCGGTCGACGAGTATTTCTCGCGCGAAACCGGCCGCATGATCGTGCGCCAGCCGCTGGTGCTGACCGACAACCTGAACACGTTCGACATCATGGTCAACGTGGCAGGCGGCGGTGAATCCGGCCAGGCCGGTGCGGTGCGTCACGGCATCACCCGCGCGCTGATCGAGTTTTCGCCCGAGATGAAGCCGACGCTGAAGGCGGCCGGTCTGGTCACCCGCGATGCACGTGAAGTCGAACGGAAAAAAGTCGGCTTCCACAAGGCACGTCGCCGCAAGCAGTTCTCCAAGCGCTAATCGCTTGTTGCAGAAAAAGGCCGTCCGATTCAGGGCGGCTTTTTTTATGTCTGACATCGGGTGTGTCTTACAATGACGCCCATTATTTGCATCGGAATGACACCATGATCAAAGTCGGAATTGTCGGCGGCACGGGTTACACCGGGGTCGAATTGCTGCGCCTGCTGGCGCGTCACCCGCAGGTGGAGTTGAAGGCCATTACCTCGCGCAAGGAAGCCGGCATGCCGGTGGCCGAGATGTTTCCCAACCTGCGCGGGCGGGTGAAGCTGGCATTTTCCACCCCGGAAGAAGCCGGGCTGGAACACTGCGATGTGGTGTTTTTCGCTACCCCCAACGGCGTGGCGATGCAGCAGACGCGCGCGCTGCTCGATGCCGGCGTCAAGGTGATCGACCTGGCGGCCGACTTCCGCATCAAGGACATTGCGGTGTGGGAGAAGTGGTACAAGATGGAGCACGCCTGCCCCGATCTGGTGGCCGAGGCGGTGTACGGCCTGCCTGAGATCAACCGTGCTGCCATCAAGGGTGCGCGCCTGATCGCCAACCCGGGTTGCTATCCGACGGCGGTGCAGTTGGGCTTTCTTCCGCTGCTGGAGTCCGGCGCAGTCGAGACCCGCTTTCTGGTGGCGGACGCCAAGTCGGGGGTTTCGGGCGCCGGCCGCAAGCCCGAAACCCACATTTTGTTTGCCGAGGCGGCCGACAACTTCAAGGCCTACGCCGTCGGCGGCCATCGCCACTGGCCGGAAATCAAGCAGGGGCTGGACAGCTTCGCCGGCAGGCCGGTGGACTTCACTTTCGTGCCGCATTTGACGCCGCTGATCCGCGGCATCCACGCCACCCTGTACGCGAAAGTGAGCGCCGACATCGACCTGCAGGCGCTGTTCGAAAAGCGCTACGCGGGCGAAGCCTTTGTCGACGTGATGCCCGCAGGCAGTCATCCGGAAACGCGCTCGGTGCGCGGCGCCAACGTTTGCCGCATTGCGGTGCACCGGCCGCAGGGCGGCGACACAGTGGTGGTGTTGTCGGTGATCGACAACCTGGTGAAGGGCGCAGCCGGGCAAGCGGTGCAGAACATGAATATCCTGTTCGATCTGCCGGAAGACACCGCGTTGAACGACGTGGGTATGCTGCCCTGAACGGGCGGAACTCCGTAGACCCAATAGGGTCAATGCTTGACGCCAGACGGGTGATGCGGATAATCACCTCACACTTTCTTAAGGAGTCTCACCATGAATGCAGCAACCGAAATGGAGTCGCCGCTGATTTTTACCGACAGCGCCGCCAGCAAAGTTAAAAACCTGATCGACGAAGAAGGCAACCCCGATCTGAAACTGCGCGTGTTCGTGTCCGGCGGCGGCTGCTCCGGCTTCCAGTACGGTTTCACTTTCGATGAAGCGCAGAATGCCGATGACACCGTGCTGGTGAAAAACGGCGTGACCCTGTTGGTCGATTCGATGAGCTTCCAGTATCTGGTCGGCGCCGAGATCGATTACTCGGAAGGCTTGGAAGGCGCACAGTTCGTGATCAAGAACCCGAACGCCACCACTACCTGCGGTTGCGGCTCGTCGTTCTCGGCGTAAGCGCTTCCTTGCCCCAACAAAAAAGCGGCTTCGGCCGCTTTTTCAATTGAGACATCGCGGCTTCGGCCGCTTTGTTTTGTCATTCTGGCGAACGCCGGAATCCCGCCCATTTGACTGGACACCGGCGTTCGCCGATGTGACGTACGCTGTTTTTTGTCGATTCACGCCGGGTAAATCGCCCCCAGGATGCGCCCGCCCCGTGCGCCGGTCACGCCCGGAATATTCCCCGGCTGGTGATGCAGCGTCTGCCGAGCCAGCCAGGCAAAGGCCAGTGCCTCCACCCAGTCCGGATCGATGCCCAGCGCAGCGGTGGTCGCCACCCGCATGCCGGGCAGGTGGGTATGCAGGCGTTGCATCAGCGCGGCGTTATGGGCACCGCCTCCGCAGACATAGAGCTCCTGAGCATCACTGCAGTCGCGCTTGACCGCATCGGCGAGACTGAGGGCGGTGAACTCCAGCAAGCTGGCCTGCACATTGGCTGGAGCAATCGTCTCGTTCAGGCTGCTCAGGAGGGCGTCCAGCCAGTCCAGATTGAATTGTTCGCGCCCCGCGCTCTTGGGGGGAGGGTGTTGCAGGTAGGCGTGCTGGGTGAGCGCGGCCAGCAGGCCAGAATGGACGGCCCCGCTGGCCGCCCAGGCGCCGTCACGATCAAAGCGGGCGTCGAGATGCCGCGTGATCCATGCATCCAGCAGCATGTTGCCCGGGCCGGTGTCCCAGCCGCGCACGGCGCCATTTACCGGCAGATCGGTGATGTTGGCGATGCCGCCGATGTTGGCGATGACGCGGTGAATGCTTGGATGCCCGAGCGCCTGGGCATGAAAGGCGGGGACCAGCGGCGCACCCTGGCCGCCCGCCGCGATGTCGCGGCTGCGGAAGTCGGCGACGACGGTGAGGCCGGTGAGTTCGGCCAACAGCGCGGCGTTGCCGATTTGCAGGGTGTAGCCGTCGGCGGGCCGGTGGCGCAGGGTCTGGCCGTGGCAGCCGATGGCCCGCACGCTGGCGGCGGGGATGTCTTTCAGCAGCGCCCTGACCGCATCGCCGTACAGGCGCGCCAATTCATTGGCGGCAAGCGCTGCGAGATGGAGTTCGTCGGGCTGTGGCGAGTGCAGCGCCAGCAGTTGCGCGCGCAGGCTGTCGGGGTAGGGCAGGTAATGGGTACAGAGGAGCCGGGTCTGGCCGGCGGCGCCTAGTTCGGCGAGGACGGCGTCGACACCGTCTAGGCTGGTGCCTGACATGAGGCCGACGTAGTGCTCGGCCTCATGCTGCGGGGCTGGACTCAATCGAGCGCGGCGAGGTTGGTGCCGCGCAGCAGTGCCAGCCGGCTCGACCAGTCTGCGGTCTGTTCCAGGAAGCGCGCACGTTGGGCTGCAGCCAGCGGCGGCGAGCCAGGCAGTTTGATGGCCATGGGGTTTTGCGGCTTGCCGGCGATGCGCACTTCATAGTGCAGGTGTGGGCCGGTCGATGCGCCGGTCGAGCCGACGTAGGCGATGACCTGCCCCTGCGTGACGCTGCGCCCCGCACGGATGCCCGAAGCAAAGCCACTCAGATGCGCGTAGTAGGTTTCATAGCCATTCTGATGCTGCAGGATGACCAGGTTGCCGTAACCGCCACGCCATCCCGCGAACTTGACCGTGGCGTCGCCGGTAGCCTTGACCCGGGTGCCGGTGGGCGCACCGAAGTCGACGCCGGTATGGGCGCGGTGGAAACCGTAAACGGGATGCTTGCGCGAGTTGCTGAAGCTGGAGGTGACGCGGGAGAATTCGAGCGGCGAACGCAGGAAGCCTTTTTTCAGCGATTCGCCCTCGGGGGTGTAATAGTCTTCACGCCCGAACGCGTCGCGGAACAGTACCGCGCGATAGGGTTTCCCGGCGTTGACATACTCGGCCGCCAGCATTTTTCCGGCGCCAACGGGTTCCCCGTTGCGGTAGTGGACCGTGTAGATGACCGAGAAGGTATCGCCACGGCGCAGGTCCTCGCGGAAGTCCAGGCTGGTCGAGAAGGTTTCGGCCATCTTGTCGGCGATCTTGTCGGGAATGCCTGCGCTATCCGTAGCGCCATACAAAGACGACAGGATGCGGCCCGAGCGCATCACCACGCGGGACTCCAGCACCTCATCGATCTCTTCGGCGACAAATCCGTCGCCTAGCTTGCGCACCATCAGGGCGGGGGCGTCGTTGCGTTCGAACTGGATGGAAACCAGTTGGCCATCCTGGGTGGTGGTGGCTTGAATACGCTTGCCCGCACGAATGCCGGACGACAGCTGACGCACGGCATCCGTGGCCAGCAGACGCTGGATTTCCAGGTCGTCGATGGTGAGCCGTGACAGGATTTTGTTCAGCGTGTCTCCGGACTGGACCACGCCTTCGCGCTCGAACGTGCCGCCGCCATCAAGGCTGGCAGTCATCGGCAGGGCGATCGCCTCGGTAATGATTTCCGGGGTGATGTCGAGCGTGTTGGTGTCAGGCGCCAGGCCGAAAGCGGCCACAACGCCGAAAAGCGGCAGGCTTGAAATGGCAACCAGAGTGCGCAGACGGAAGCGGCGTTCCGCTCCAGTCATGCGATCGGTTAAGATTCTCAGTTTGGTGAGCGGCATGGACCGTTTCCCTTTCTTAACGACGGGGGAGTGTACCACACTTGCCCCGTGAGACTTTTCCCAGTCCAAACAGCAGCTTGTGTGTTGTTGGACGAAGCCGTATCCATGTTTAACGGTCAGGTCCGAGCAAACTTGACCGGTTAGTTGAGAGGAATTTGATGCAGGACGCCTTGCAGGAAATCAAGCGTGGGGCCGACGAACTGTTGGTCGAGGCCGAGCTGGTGGAGAAGCTTAAAACGGGTCGGCCGTTGCGGATCAAGGCGGGATTCGACCCGACGGCGCCGGATCTGCACTTGGGACACACGGTACTGCTGAACAAGCTGCGTCAGTTCCAGGTGCTGGGACATCAGGTTATTTTCCTGGTGGGCGACTTCACCGGCATGATCGGTGACCCCACCGGAAAGAACACGACCCGTCCGCCGCTGACCCCCGAGGCAGTGGCTGAAAACGCCAAGACCTATCAGGAACAGGTGTTCAAGATCCTCGACCCGGCCTTGACCGAGGTGCGCTTCAACTCGGAATGGATGGAAAAACTAGGTTCGGCCGGCATGATTCGCCTGGCGGCCACTCACACCGTGGCCCGCATGCTGGAGCGCGACGACTTCCACAAGCGCTACAGCAGCCAGCAGCCGATCGCAATTCACGAGTTTTTGTATCCGCTAATCCAGGGCTACGACTCGGTCGAGCTGAAAGCCGACGTCGAGCTGGGCGGCACCGACCAGAAGTTCAACCTCTTGATGGGGCGCGAGCTGCAAAAGCATCATGGCCAGCCGCCGCAGTGCATCCTGACCATGCCGCTGCTGGAGGGCACGGACGGCATCAACAAGATGTCGAAGTCGCTCGGCAACTACATCGGCATCAATGAGCCGCCGCAGGAAATCTTTGGCAAGCTAATGTCGATTTCCGATGAGTTGATGTGGCGCTACATCCAGTTGCTGTCGTTCGAGCCGCTCGCAACCATCGAAGGCTGGAAACGGCAGGTGGCCGAAGGCGCCAACCCACGCAACATCAAGGTCGGCTTCGCGCAGGAGATCGTCACGCGCTTTCATAGCCGGGCAGCGGCCGAGCAGGCGCTGGCCGAATTCGAGGCGCGTTTTCAGAAGGGCGCGCTGCCAGACGACATGCCGGAAATCAGCCTGCCAGGTGTAGAGGGCGCGCTGCTGGTGCCGCAGTTGTTGAAGCAGGCCGGACTGGTGCCGAGCACCTCGGATGCGATCCGCCAGATTGCCGGCGGCGGTGTTCGGCTCGATGGCGAACGCGTGGCTGATAAAGGCGTGAGCGTGCCCGTCGGCGCGACTGTGGTTGCCCAGGTCGGCAAGCGAAAATTCGCCCGCGTCACAATTATTTAAAAATAATTTCGTCGAAAGTGTTGACGGAATATTTCTGCTCTGTAGAATGCGCACCTTCTCGAACGGCACGGAAGCAAACGCTGAAGTGCTAATCGATTGATCTTTAACAATTTACAGCCGATAGGTGTGGGTGTTGTTGCGGTAGCTGGTCTGACTTTGGTTGGGCTGGCAACTAGCATAAATGCTCACACTTGAATGAAGCGTCGTTATTAATTTAGCGTCGTGAGTTTGAGTTGAGCGACTGAAGTATTTGAAGTAATAGCAGTGATTGAACTGAAGAGTTTGATCCTGGCTCAGATTGAACGCTGGCGGAATGCTTTACACA
>Ga0208244_101040_pt1 | contig 18197 bp, 11 predicted proteins | sample SubbioCR12Aug_5A_FD_184828 | JGI IMG/M metagenome (GOLD analysis project Ga0208244, IMG submission 184828) | Serpentinite rock and fluid subsurface biosphere microbial communities from McLaughlin Reserve, California, USA - CR12Aug_5A (SPAdes) | ecosystem: Environmental > Terrestrial > Deep... | reverse complement strand
GAAAGGCCACCCTCGCTCAAATCATGACAAGATTTAACCAGCCCTTGATTTATAGCTTGGTGCAGGGCGCGGTAGAGGGCCGGGGCATGGGCGGGGACATCCGGGACCGTGGACGATGGGCCGTTGACCGTCCACTGTCCACCGTCTACGGTCTGCCCCACCAGGTAAAGGGCGTTGCCGGGGGCTTTCAAGTCCATCGTAACGGCTTTGCTGACATCGTCGATGATGCCGATGGCGGAAATCAGCAGGGTGGGTGGGATGGCGTGGCGCTGGCCGTCGGCGCCCAGGTATTCGTTGTTGAGCGAGTCTTTGCCACTGATGAAGGGCGTACCAAACAGCAGTGCGCCGTCGTGACAGCCGCGACAGGCCTCGACCAGCGTGCCCATTGTTTCGGGGCGTTTGGGGTCGCCCCAGCAGAAATTGTCGAGGATGGCGATGCGCCCGGGGTCGGCGCCGACTGCGACAGCGTTGCGGATGGCTTCGTCGATGACCGCCAGGGCCATTTTGTAGGCATCTCGCTTGCCGTATTCGGGGTTGATGCCGTTGGACAGGACGATGCCCTTCGTGCCTTTTGTGCCAATCGGTTTGAGCACCGCCGCGTCGGAGGGGGCGTCGGCTTCGACGCCGGTAAGCGGCTTGACGACCGTTCCGCCCTGCACTTCGTGGTCATAGATGCGGATGGTAGCGGCTTTGGAGGCGACGTTGGGGTGGGAAAGTAACGCCAGCAATTTGTCCCTGACAGGAAGCAGTGACCAGTGTTCAGTATCCAGTCCGCTGACTGCCGGATGCTGGTTACTGTTGACTGGTAACTGGTTACTGATGACTGCGCTCAACTGTCGCTGCGGAATGCCTTCGTGCAAGAATTCATTTTCGAGTTCGAGAACCGTTTTGCCACCGTAGCGGACAATCAGTTTGCCATCGCCGGTGAACACGCCGATGTCGGTCAGTTCGGTGTTGAAGATGTCGCACAGTTCCTGCAGGGCAGCGAGTTTTTCAGGGGCAACCGCCAGCACCATGCGCTCCTGTGCTTCGGAGAGCCAGATTTCCCAGGGGGCCAGGCCGGGATATTTCAGGCGCACGTCTTGCAGTTCGATATCCGCGCCGATAACAGAAGCCATTTCACCCGCCGCCGAAGACAGCCCGCCCGCGCCGCAGTCGGTGATGTCGTTGTACAGGTCGGCGTCACGGGCGCGGGTGATGACGTCGATTAAGCCCTTTTCGGTAATCGGGTCGCCAATCTGGACCGACGCGCCGGAGACTTCGCCGGTTTGGGCGTCCATCGTCATCGAGGAGAAGGTCGCGCCGCGCAGGCCGTCGCGCCCGGTGCGTCCGCCGAGGACAATCACGCGGTCGCCGGGTTGCGGGTCTTTGTGGTGCTTGCCCTTGGGCGCAATCCCGACACAGCCGCAAAAAACAAGCGGATTGGCGGTATAGCCTTCATCGTACAGGATTGCCCCGTTGACGGTCGGAATGCCGATTTTGTTGCCATAATCCTGCACTCCGGCCACAACCCCGCTCTGGATGCGGCGCGGATGCAGGACTCCTTCGGGCAGGTCATCGGGATTCATATCCTGTGGGCCAAAGCACAGGATGTCAGTGGCGGCGATAGGCTTGGCGCTGACGCCGAGCACATCCCTAATCACGCCGCCGACACCGGTATTCGCCCCGCCGAACGGCTCAATCGCAGACGGGTGGTTGTGCGTCTCGGCCTTGAAGGAAATCTCGAATTCGTCGTCGAAGTCGATGATTCCGGCGTTATCGACAAAAGCGGAGATAACCCAGGGGGCGTTGATTTTGTCGGTGGCGGATTTGAGATAAGTTTTTATCAGACTGTTGACCGTAGACGGCGGATGGTGGACGATTTGACCGTCCTCGGTCAACTGTCTTTCGTCCACCGTCACCAGAGCCTTAAACGTTTTATGCACACAATGCTCGCTCCAGGTTTGGGCGATGGTTTCGAGCTCAACATCAGTCGGGTCGCGGTTGATTTTGCGGTAGTAAGCCTGGATGGCCTGCATTTCGGCCAGGTCGAGGGCAGCGCGGCGGTCGGTGGATAAATCCAATAATTGGTGATTGGTAAGTTGGCGAATTGGCAAAATTTCCACCTCCCCACTCGCCTGGGCCTCTTCGGGAAAAGACGGCGCAATCTCGCCAATTGTCCAATGTTGGATGACGTTGTTGGCAAGCAACTGCTTCGCAAGTTTTTCAACTTGCCCCACGCTTAGGCCTTCCACCTGAAACCTTGACCCCGTCGCCGCGCGCTGGACACCCTTGAAGCCGAGTTCCTGCGCTGCGCGGACGATTTCTTGCGCCACCGGGTCGGTCACGCCGGGGCGCAGGGCGACTTCGATAATCGAGTATTCGATGTTCGATAATCGATTGTTCGAATATTCGAGTACCGCGTATTCGGCTTTTTGCACCACCGGGTCGCTTAAAAGTTCAAGAGCCAACCGCCGAGCTTCATCCTCAGACAATTGGCCTTCGATGAAATATAAATCGTGGCAGGCGATTCGCTGCAAATCGTGAAAGCCCAGGGCGTGAGCATCCGATAAAAATCCCGCAGAGCGCGGGTCGGTGGTATTGAATCGAACTACAAAGCGATAGATTGGCATGAAAACACCTCAAAAAAGATTGACTAATTTTACACCCAAAACTTGTATAGGCAAGCAAAACATTATCGCGCGGCTTGTGACATTTATAACAATAGAAGGTGATTTTTCGTACTTTAGGAAAAACACCAAATTCAGGTATCGTTTAGCAGCGATTATTCCATAATTTGGAATCAACCAAAAAAGTACAAGGAGAATAATTACATGAGTGAACTTTCGTTCGACTCCTTTCTGCCCCCCGCAATGGCCGCCAAAGCAGAGGACTTAGGTGTAAAAAAGGTTAACCTGAGAGCGGACAATATGTTCATGCTGGCCGTCCTGGCTGGCGCATTCATCGGGATAGGCGCCATTTTTGCCACCACCGTTTCGGCTGGCAGTATGCCTATTAAAGACGCGGCCGGGGCAGCAGCATTTTCAACGGGACTGCCTTACGGTGTCACCAGATTACTAACCGGCCTTGCCTTTTCCCTTGGACTCACCTTGGTAATTGTTGGCGGCGCAGAGCTGTTCACCGGGAACGCCCTGATTACGATGGCTTTTGCCAGTAAAAAGGTGACCCTGGCGCAATTGTTGCGCAACTGGACAATTGTATTTGTCGGAAACTTCGTCGGCTCAATTCTGACAGCCTTTATCATGTTCCTTGGGAAGCAATATACCTTCGGAGGCGGCGCAGTTGGCTTGAATGCCCTGAATATTGGCGAAGCAAAATCCTCGCTCGAATTTCTACAGGCTATTGCCTTGGGAATCATGTGTAACGCTATTGTCTGTATGGCCGTCTGGATGTGTTACAGTGCCCGCACAACTACGGATAAAATTTTGTCCATCGTCCCGGCCATTTCCTGCTTTGTCGCCGCAGGCACAGAGCATAATGTAGCCAATATGTACTTTATTCCCCTGGCGTTATTCATCAAAGGCTCCGGCGATACAAAGTTTTTTGAAATGATTGGCAAAACTGCCGCAGATTTCCCGAACCTGACCTGGGGCAATTTCTTCGTCGCCAACCTGCTGCCGGTGACCATCGGCAACATCATCGGCGGCGCCATCATGGTCGGCTTGGTGTACTGGTTTATTTACAGCCGCAAGACCACCTGATAAACCGTTTTCCAAAACCATACCGAAACAGATGGGCAAAACCAGCCCATCTGTTTCTTTTTTGGCTATAATCACAGGCGGAGAAAAATCCATGACCGTCGTCAACAATGTCACCCGTTACCTGGACGCGCACAAAGTCCGATATACTGTCTTCGAGACGCCGCCCGAAAAAATCGGTGCGGAGGGCACAGCCGCCTTCCTGGGCGTCGCGCTGGAACTCATCTACAAGACAATTGTGGTCAAACGCGAGCGCGGCAAGCCCATCCTGGCGGTCATCCCCGGCAACAGCGAGTTGGACCTGAAAGCCCTGGCAACAGCCTTGGGTGAGAAAAAGGTCCACCTGCCGACAGAGAAAGAAGCCGAAGGGCTGACCGGCCTGCAAGCCGGGGGAATCTCGCCGCTGGCACTCATCAACAAAGGTTTCCAGGTCGTCGTGGACGCCTCGGCCCAGGCGCAGGCTGAAATCCACATTTCGGGCGGACAGCGCGGGCTGAACATCCGCCTCGCGCCGGGTGACCTGTCGCGCCTGACCTCGGCCCGCTTTGCGCCGATTGGGCGAAAAAATAACCCTGAATCCTGAAACATCCCCATCTTTTAAACCCGGGAGCATACTATGAAGCGAATACTTGCCTTGTTGGTGGTTGCGGTCCTGGCTGGCTATGGGCTGGTGACCCTGACCCAGCCCGAAAAAGCCCAATTACGCGGCAAACTAAGCGTGGTCGAGCCTTTTGCCCCGACCGGAATCTCGCAAATCGGCGAGTACCAGGTCGAGTGGAACAATGAAGACGGCGGCAAATTGACCCTGAGCAACCGGGGCCGTAAAGTGCTCTGGGAAACCCTGCCCGGGCAGGCATTTGTCGGCGCGGCCCGCGCCACCGAGACGGTCGAGGAGCATCGCGGCATGTTCTTTTTTGAAGAAGACCTGCACATTGCCTGTCCCGACCAGCGCGTGGAAATGATTACAGACAACCTGGAAGAACAGTCGATGACCCTCAGCGGGCGGCTGTTCTGCAACAACGGTGAGAGCGTTTTATACAACCTGTATTTTGCGCCCGGAAAAACACCCGGAACCATCGACATGCGCTTGTGGCTGCAAGACCCGGTTAATTTTGCCCCCTCCGGCAGGTTCAACCGCATCTTTCTAACCTACGCCAGCAACGCCGGGGAGCATTTCTTCGGTTTCGGCGAGCAGTTCACTTATTTCGACATGAAGGGCAAGCGCGTGCCCATCTGGGTCAGCGAGCAGGGAGTCGGACGCGGCGAGGAACCCATTACTACCGGGGCCAACCTGACCAACGGCGGCGCGGGCGGCAACGCTTTCACCACCTACCTGCCCATCCCCTTTTACATGACCAACCAGATGCGCGCCCTGATGCTGCAAAACGAAGGTTATAGCCAGTTCGACCTGCGCAGCCCCAGCCGCGCCCAAATCATGGCCTTTGGCGGAACCCTGCTGGCCACCGTTTTCGACGGCGAAAACCCGGCTGAAATCATCGGCCAGTACACCGAATTGACCGGGCGCATGAAACCCCTGCCCGACTGGGTGCTTAGCGGCACAATCGTCGGGATGCAGGGCGGTACCGAAAAAGTACGCCAGGTCTGGGCCGAACTCGACCAACGCGGCGCGCCCATCAGCGCTTTCTGGCTGCAAGATTGGGTCGGCCAGCGCACGACCTCCTTTGGCAAACAACTGTGGTGGAACTGGGAAGTGGATTATGACCGCTACCCTGGCTGGGACGAGATGGTGGCCGAGTTGCGCGCCGACGACATTCGCGTGATGGTCTATCTCAACCCGTATGTGGTCGATGTGTCCGAAAAGCCGAACGCGCGCCGCAACCTGTTCCAGGAAGCCCTCGAAAACAACTACCTGGTCAAAAACAAGCAGGGCGAACCCTACCTGGTACTGAACACCAGTTTTGAGTATGGCATGGTCGACCTGACCAACCCGCAGGCCGTTTACTGGTTGTTAAGCATCATCCAGCAAAACGTCATCGGCGCGGGCGCATCGGGTTGGATGGCCGACTTTGGCGAATCGTTGCCCTACGATGCGGTTGTCTCCGGCTCGAATACACCCGCCAGTCTGCTGCACAACCGCTGGCCGGTTGGCTGGGCGGCCATCAACCGCGCCGTGGTCGAAAACTATCCTGCCGAAGAACTGATTTTCTTCAGCCGTGCCGGGTACACCAATTCCACACGCTTCACCACCCTGTTCTGGGCCGGCGACCAGATGGTTTCATGGAGCGCCGAAGACGGCATCAAAAGCGCCGTCACCGGACTGAACAGCGGCGGGCTTTCAGGACTGGCCTACAACCACAGCGACATCGGCGGCTATACCACCATCACCAACCCGCTCAAGAATTATCACCGCTCGAAAGAGCTGCTACTGCGCTGGATGGAACTGAACGCCTTCACCACCATCTTCCGTACCCACGAAGGCAACCAGCCCGAAAACAACGTCCAGTTCTACAGCGACGACGAGACCCTGGATGCCTTCGCTCGCTGGTCGAAAATCTACGCCGCCCTGTTCGAGTACCGAAAGACCCTGGTCGCCGAGGCCGCTGAAACCGGGCTGTCCGTCGTCCGCCATCCTTTCATCCACTACCCCGCCGACCCGCAGACCTGGAAAATCAGCCACCAGCAATTCATGCTCGGCCCCGATTTTATGATTGCCCCGGTCACCGACCCCGGCGCAGACAAGGTCACGCTCTACCTGCCCGCCGGCGAATGGGTTCACGTCTGGAGCGGGCAAACCTACAGCGGCGGCCAGACCGTCACCGTCGCGGCCCCCATCGGCCAGCCGGGCGTCTTCTATATTAAAGGCTCAACCTGGGGCGAAGATTTTGTCAGTAAACTGCAAGCCGAAAGACTCATGCCATAATTCGCAAAACCGAACCCTGCTACGGAGGAAACCATGTCCAATCTCGGAGAACTGCTCACCTTTCCTTTCACGACAGCCGAAGCGCGCAAAAATTTCCTTTTCGGCTGCCTGGCAATGTTTATAGGTTTTTTTATCCCGCTGCTTCCATACATCATTGTGTACGGATACGTTGCAAAAATTGTCAGGAAAGTCGCCGAGGGCGAAAGCCCATCCATGCCCGCCTGGGATGACTTCAACGAAATGTTCACAGACGGCCTGCGCCTGTATGGGGTAAAACTGGTCTTCAGCCTGCCGGTCATCCTCATCATGTTCGCCGGCCTGGGAACCTATATCGCCGGAACAATGGTCATGGTTTTTCAGGAAGACCCCGATATCATCAATATTCTTTTGCCCATCCTTCTGCTCGTGCTAGGGGCAACCATGTGCGTGACCGTCATCTTGGGAATGGCAATTTCCTTCATGGCCTACCCGGCCTCCATTCATGCGGTGGTCAAACGTAATTTTGCCGCCGGTTTTCGCTTCCGCGAATGGTGGCCCATCCTGCGCGTCAACGTTGGCGGGTTTCTTTTCGCCATCCTGGTAGCCTTCGCCATCTCGTTCCTGTACAGCATCGGGGTACAAATCCTGATGTTCACGATCATCCTGCTCTGCCTGCTGCCCGTGCTGATGGCTTTCATCATGTTTTACATCATCCTGGTTCCCGAACTGCTCGCCGCCCAGGCCTACCGCGACGGACTGCTGAAACTCTCCGCCGAAACTACGCAAGAGTAATCATGCGCACTGTCAGAATTTTTTATGAACGCCCGGGCAAAGATATTGCCATATACACAGACGAACTCATCAGCCTGGACGCAAACTGCCTGGTCACCATCAAAAACCTGCCAGCTGAAGATAGCGCCCGTCTCGAACTTGCACTATTAAATCAAGGACTCATCCAACCCGGGCAACATATCGCGAGCATTCGCAAGGTCTACCATTTTCACGAAAATTTCGACCTGCTCGAATTTCGCGGCCCGAACGGCGAACTCGTCGGTCACTACTCCGACATAGGCTTGCCCCTTGTGACATTTGGCGAAGACTATGCCATGCTCGACCTCTTTCTGGATATTTGGCGTTCCCCCGACGGAAAGCTCGTCGAACTGGACTGGGACGAACTCGAAGACGCCCGGGCCAAAAATCTGGTAACGCCAGAACAGGTCGAAATCGCCAGCCAAACCATGCAGCGGCTTGTCAATGAAGCCGCCGAAGGCACCTACCCATCTCGATACCTGAAATAATCATGCGCTTCCTCGAAATCCTCATACCCGTCTTTCTCGCCATCTACTTCTTCTGGCCGCTTATCCGGCGCAGGCGCGTTCCGGCAGTTAACATCCTGCCCACCTTCACCATCGTCCTGCTCATCAACCACATCAGCATCGAAGGCTGGCGCTGGCAGATGGTTCCGCTCTACACCATCACCATCTTCACCTTTCTGGTCACCCTGCCCAATTTTCTTAAAAAGAAGGGGGAAGAAGATGACTCGCCGCCGCGCCTCAGCATTCTCCGGCACCTCGGCCTGGCGCTCCTTTTGGCCGCTTCCGTGGCGCTGCCAACCCTTTTGCCTGTCCCCGCCATCCCCAGGCCCTCCGGCCCCTTTGAGGTGGGAACAACCTCCTTTGAACTGGTCGACGCCTCCCGCAGCGACCCCTACGCTGAGGACCCATCACTTCGCAGGCTGATAGTTCAGGCCTGGTATCCCGCCTCCCCCGGCTTGGACGACAAACCCGCGCCCTGGATGGACAACGCCGCCGCCTTCGCCCCCTACCTGGCCGACTTCATCAACATGCCGCCCTGGTTCCTCGACCACCTGGCCTACGCCAAAACCAGTTCATACCAAAACGCCGCCCCCGACCCCGCAAGCGGCCCCTACCCGCTGATTCTGTTCTCACACGGCTGGCGCGGATTCCGCGAACAAAACACCTTCCAGATGCAAGAACTGGCCTCCTACGGCTACGTTGTGGTTTCGATTCAACATACCTACGGCGCAATCCTGACCGTCTTCCCCGATGGTACAATAGCGCCGAACAACCCGTCGGCCCTGCCAAGTGGTGTATCTGACGCCGAGTACGATCTCGCCGCCCGAAAACTGGCCGCCCAATGGGCCGCAGATATTGGCTACACGCTAGACACCCTGACCGAATGGAACACCGCCGACCCAGCCGGTCGATTCACCAACCTGCTCGATCTTGAGCGCATCGGTGCATTGGGGCACTCCACAGGCGGCGGGGCCATCCTCCAGTTCTGCGCCAGCGACCCGCGCTGCAAGGCCGGCCTGGCCATGGACGCCTTCATGACACCGGTCTCCGAATCCGCGCTGGATGGCGGCGTTCCGCAGCCCTTCCTGTTCCTGTTCAGCCAATCCTGGGCCGACAATGCCGAGAGCAAAAACAACCGCCTCTTCAATTATTTTTACGCCAACCTGCCCCGGCCCGCGCCAGTAATTACCATCCTGGGCACCAATCACTACGACTTTAGCGACCTGCCCGCGCTCTCGCCCCTGGCCCCGCAACTCGGCCTGAAAGGTCCGCTCGACGGCGCGCGCGTGCAGGAAATTCTGAATACCTACACCCTGGCTTTCTTCAACCAACAATTCAAAGATATGCCCACCCCGCTGTTCGATGGCCCCCACCCGGACTTTCCCGAAATGCGTTACGAGCAACGCTGATGCCGAACCAAACAACCCGCTGGTATCTTCCCGTTTATCTGCTCTTAAACAGCCTGGCGCTGACCATCACCGGGATGTTTGCGGCTGCCGCCAATGCGGAATTTCAGTCTACAGCACGCACAGCGCTGGTCATGGCTGTCTTTGCCCTGGCCGCGCTCATGCTTGCAGGCAGCATCTGGTTCTTCAAAAACCCAACCAGGGGCGAGCAATTTTGCCTGAAAATCGCATCCATAAAACAACCTGCTTTCCTGACCACTGGTATCGGTCTGCTGTTTTCCCTTTCCTGGGCGCTGGCCTGGCTGCCCGCCGAAAAAAGCGGCAGCCTGTATTACTATTTTATCGGCATCCAGCCCCTGTTTGGCTGGCTGGCCTTCGCCAGCGGACTGGCCCTGCTGCTCTGCCTGGCCCTGCGCCCCGATTTTTCTGCTGAAAGCGGCCTGGCCTATTGGAAAAGCCAGACAACCGCCCTGCAAACAGCCCTGTTCTCCCTGCTGGTTTTTGGCATGATTACAGCCGCCATCCTGCTGCTCAAAATATGGGCCAGTCAGGAACCATTTTATTATGGGGCAGGCGTCCCCCTGCTGGCCTGGCAGGTCTATGCGCTGGTGCTGGCAACCGTTTTGTTGCGTCAGTTTCGCTTCAAGTGGCCCCGGCGCGCCGACACCATCATCTTCCTTGCTGTCTGGGCAATCTCGGCTGTGTTGTGGGCCAACCTGCCTCTGGAGAGCAGTTTTTTCCTGACCCCGCCTTATTCACCCAACTATGAGTTTTATCCGTTTTCAGACGCGGAATTGTTCGACCGCGCCAGCCAGTATGCGCTCATCGGCCAGGGAATTAATAACAGCCAATTTTTTGACCGCACACTTTACATTGCCTTGCTTGTCTACCTGCACAGCCTGTTTGGGCAAAATTACGAATTAATCATCAATACCCAGGCCGCCTTATTCGCCATCTTCCCGGCCGTGGTCTACCTGATCGGCAAAAATCTGCACAGCCGGCCAGCGGGGTTGTTGGCGGCAGCAATAGCCTCCTGGCGCGGGCTGAATGCCCTGGTTGTCATGCCGATAATTAATACCTCAGCCGCCAAACAGATGATGACCGACTTCCCAACCGGGCTGGGGCTGGCGTTTTTCTGCCTGTTTGCCATCGAATGGCTCAAAGACCCGCAAAGAAACTGGCACAAAGCCGCCTGGGCCGCCGGGGCACTCGGCCTGACGTCTCTGCTTCGCCCGCATGTCCTGCTCATCCTCCTGGCCTTCCTGGTTGTTACCACAATCGTCTACCTGCCCAATTGGCGACGCGGATTTTGGATGGCAACCCTGGGCCTATTTGCCTTTGTCGCCGCAATTGCGCCCTGGACATTTTTCAGTGGGAACCATACATCAATCACTGAACTGTATGCTACCCGCATCAGGAGCGTGATTTTCGAACGCTATCAATCGGTCGAACCGCCGCAACTTGCAAGCCAACCTGCTGAGACTGTCGACCCGGTTAACGCCGAGGAGCCGGGTACGCAACCCGTTGCGCCCACCCAGGATACGCAACCGCCGCCAGCGCTGCCGCAAGAAGAGCAGCCAATCGAAGCGCCCTTCCCAATCAATCACTTCTTGAACAATTTGCAAACCTCGGCCTTTGGGTTGCCCGTCGCGCCCCAATTTATCAGCCTGCGCGAAACGGTCAAGGGTAACGAAACAATCTGGAAGATTCTCTGGCAAGGCGAGTTGAGTTCCCAGGCTGCGGCCATGATGGCGATTGGGCTTGTCGTGGTGGCTCTCGGGATTGGGGCTGTCGCGCAAAAATCGATGCGGCTCGGGCTGTTGCTGCCTGCGGTTTTCTTAATTTATACAAGCGCAAACAGCCTGGCCCGCACTTCAGGCGGGCGTTACGTTGTACCCGTAGACTGGATATTGTTCCTCTTTTTCGGCATCGGTCTGTGGTTTTTGGTCGAGGCAGCCTCGATGTTTTTTAAACGGCAGGCAAGCGCAGGGGGATCCGCCTTAGAAGAGAGCCAGCCCGCCGCCGGGGTGTGGCACAACAGCCACTGGGCCGCCAGGGCTGCGGGAACAGTCGCTTTCTTCGTCCTGGCAGGCGGGCTGATTCCGCTCTCGCAGCACATTCACCCAAAGCGCTACCAGTCCGAAACGCAGGAAGCACTGCTGAACCGGATGGAGGTTCTCTTGCCGCAGGTCGGGCTGGAAAAACAGACTGTCGCGGACTTCCTGCAACAGGACAATGCCGTGATTGTGCAGGGCGCCGCGCTTTACCCGCGTCATTTGGGTTACAGGGTCGGGTTCCCTAGCTGGTATCCTTACAGCAGCGCAGACTACCCGCGCACAATATTCACCCTGATTGGCCCGCAGGAAAGACATGCCACAACATCCTTGTTTGGTCCCCCGCCAGAATTCCTGCCGCACAACAGCGATGTTATCGTGCTGGCTTGCAAATGGGAACTTGGAGACTTGTACACTTTTGGGGCAGAGATTTTCGACGCGCTCCTGGTAGCCTTGCCCGACGAACAAATCATTTACCGGGTGGAACCTGAACGGCTCTTTGAATGCCCGGTAGCCCCGCCTGTTTGCGACGATAAGGCATCCTGCCACTAAAAGCAGTAAAATAAATAGGGAAGCGACCCATTGATTAATGGAACAATATTTCACCGATGAATTTCCTGAAAAACCTGTTTTCCCTGCCAGAATTCCAGAGTGATACCCAGGCCTATACTGCGCGAATGCTTCGGGTAGTTTTAGTATTCATTGCAAGTCTTTCTGTGATCTATGTGCTTGTCAACATTTTCAACGACCAGGCCAATACCCCTCGATACGCGCTCCAATTCGCATTCATACTGCTAACCCTGTATTCGATGCTGCTCCTGATACGCAAGGGCCAACCACGGGCGGCATCTATCATCCTGGTGATTTCAACCTGGTTTATTTTTACAGCCGCAGCCTACACTGGCGGAGGGGTTGTCAGTTCGGCCTATATGGGCTACCTGGTTGTGCTGGCAATGGCCGGGCTGGTGATTGCCCAACCCCGCTGGATACTGGCAACCGCCGTCCTGTGCGCCGTTTCGGGGTACGGGTTGCTATACGCAGAACAGAACGGTATGCTCCCGCCAGCCTCAGTGGCAAACGCCAGCCGCGATATCTGGTTCGACAGCCTGATATATTTTGCGCTGGTTGCAGCATTGCAAATTTTGGCGTCCAGGCTGGTGACCGATTCGTTGAAACTCGCCCGCGAAGAAAGTGAACAAAAGCAGGAAGCCAGGGAGCGCGAAGTAAGGCGCGGCCAATTGCTCAAACGGGTCATCGAGTTGGGCAAGGAAGTTACACAGGCCAGCGAGTTGGATTGGTGCATGAAAAAGATTCACCAAAGCATCAAAAAAGGGCTTGGATTCGACCGCGTGGGGCTTTTTTTATATGACAATGAAAAGAGAACCATCCAAGGTGTGTATGGCACAGACCGGCATGGAAACATGGAAGACACCAGCTGGTTTTTGCAAAATGCCGACGAATACGAAGCCTGGCAAGTCGCCCTGAAAGACCCCGACGGCATGAACCTGATTGAGAGTTACACAGACTCGCACAAAGACCTGCCGCCCGAAAATGAAATGTATGGGGTCAAAGAACATATCACCCTGGCAGCCTGGTCGGGGAAACAACCCGTTGCCCTGATTACAGTAGACAATGTCATTTCAGGCGAACCACTCGGCAGGGAAAAAATCGAAGCCCTGCAGTTATTTGCCGGTTATGCCGGGCTGGCCATCACCAACGCTCACAATCTCGAATCAATCCACAAGGAACTGGAAAGTTTTTCCTATTCGGTGTCTCACGACCTGCGCTCCCCCCTGCGGGCAGTGGTTGGTTTTTCCAAAATCCTGCTGACAGATTCCGGCGAAAATATCAGGGAAAACAGGCGCCAGTACCTGGAAAAAATTCACGAAAACGGCCGCCAGATGGGGCTGCTGATTGACGACCTGCTCAGTTTTTCGCGGGTTGGGAGGCAGACCATCCGCCTGACAAACATCGAACTGAACCCGATTATCGAAAGGATAATTGCCAACTTCAAAATCACCCAGCCCGACCGGCAAGTGGACTGGCAAGTTGCCGACCTGCCAACCTGCAAAGCCGACTACACACTCGTCCAGGTCGTCATCACCAACCTGCTTGAAAATGCCTATACCTACACCGCCAGCCAACCCAAACCAAAAATCGAAATCGGCAGCGTAACAGAAGACGGGCAAACAAACTATTATGTGCGCGACAACGGGATTGGCTTCGACATGGAATATGCCGATAAAATTTTCAAGGTCTTCCACCGCCTGCACCATGAAAGCGAATTCGAAGGCACGGGGGTCGGGCTGGCCATCGTGCAGCGCATCATCGAGCGGCACGGCGGAAAAATTTGGGCCGAATCGACCCCCGGCCAGGGGGCCACGTTCTATTTTTCGCTGCCATGACCAACGACCCGCGCAGCCTGCCCAAACTGCTTTATATCGAGGACAACCCCGAATCGCGCGCTTTAATCCGGCGAATGCTGGCGCGCGATTTTGTTGTTCTCGAAGCCGCCGACCCGCTCGACGGGCTGGAACTGGCCGTCGACACCCAGCCCGACCTGGTGCTGCTCGACATCAACCTGCCGCAAATGAGCGGGCGCGAAGTCGCCGCCCGCCTGCGGACACTTTTACCCAACACCCCGCTGGTGGCCTACAGCGCCGACGACTCACCCCAGGCGCGTGAACGCACCCTGGCCGCCGGGTTTGCCGGGTATCTCGACAAATCAACCGACATCGAGACCATGGCCGAATCGCTGCTCGAATTCCTGGGCGGCAAACGCGAAATCGTCGAGGATGCCAGTAATTACCAGCAGGATTTTGCCTCCGAATTGGTGGCCCGGCTTGAAGGCAAACTCCGCGAGTTGACCCGCTCCGCCGAGCGCAACGAATTTCTCAACGAACAGAACCGGCGCATGATCATCCTGCTCCAGCGCCGCCAGCGCCTGCTCGAAGCGGGCGCGCGGGTCGGGCAGGTCATCACCTCCATCCTCGACCTCGACGAATTGCTTAACGTCAGTGTGCGGGCGGTTTGCGAAGAATACGGGTTTGCCAGCGCCGCAGTTTTTTTGCTCGATGCCACGGGTGAGTGGGCCGAACTCAAGGCCGGACACAATGTCGAATTTGAAGAAAACAGGCTCAGGGTCGCAAGCGACCCGCTGGTCGGCGCAGCCATCCGCGAGGCAAAAATCCACATCACCTCCAACGAGATGACCCTGCCGCTGGTCGTCAAAGGGCAGGCGCTGGGCGCGCTTTCCATCCGCAGCAACCCCGACGAGCCGCTGACCGAAGATGATCAGGCCGCCTTCCAAACCCTGGCAAACCAGGCCGCCATTGCCATCAACAACGCCCGCCTGCTGCGCGACCTGAACGAAGCCAACCAGGAAATTTTGCGCAACAAAACCCTGCAAGCGATTGCCACCGCCACCGGCGAGGCCATTCACTGGGTCGGCAACAAAGCCGCGCCCATCCCGGCCAGCGCCAGTCGGGTGCGGGATGACCTGCTCGAAATGACCGCCCTGTTCAGGGCGCTGCTGGCTTCGGCGGATGAAAAGACGCGCACGCACCCCGGCTGGGCCGCCGCGCAGGAAGCCTTCGCCACGCTGGAAGCCGCCCGCGCCGACCTGCAACTGCCAGATAATCCCCTGCCGCTGGGGCTGGAATCGATCCTGGAAGATTTGGACATCATCGAACAGAGCGCCCAGACCATCCTCGACATCAAGGAAGACCTGATCGGCCCGGCGCGCCTGAAAAGCGAAGCCGAAATCGACCTGGCACAACTGGTGCGCGACACCATCTTCGAGATGGGACTGCCCGACGGCGCGGTCAGCCTGGAACTGGCCGAGGGCCTGCCGCCGGTCTTTGGCGACGCCCGCCAACTGGGACAGGTCTTCAACAATCTGGTCAAAAACGCCTGGGAAGCCATGAGCGGGCGGGCAGACGCCCACATCCGGGTGCGGATGCGCCTTGCCAGGGACGGGAAAAACATTCTCAGCGAAGTGCAGGACAACGGCCCCGGCATCCCGCCCGATTTGCTCGAAAAAATCTGGGTCTCTTTCTTCACCACCAAGGGCAGCCGGGGCGGCACCGGGCTGGGACTTTCAGCCTGTATGGAGATTGTAAACCAGGCGCAGGGTAAAATATCGGTAGAATCATTCATGGGCAAAGGCGCAACGTTTACCGTCATTTTGCCTGTCAGCGAACAAACACACTCATCATCGGCTTGAACTGCGTTCATCCGTCCACCCGCTCACCCATCCGCTCCCAAGGAGACGATATGCCAAAAATCCTGATTGTTGACGACGAAGCCATTGTTGCGCGCAGTATGCAAAAAACGCTCCTGCGCGCTGGCTACGCCGTCGAAACCGCCCCCGGCTGCGACCAGGGCTGGCAAGTGCTCAGCGACAGCCAGGATTTCGACCTGGTACTGCTCGACCTGAACATGCCCGGTTTTGGCGGCACGCCCGCCGAAGATGCCGGGCTGGATATGCTGGAGCGCATCCACGAAACCTGGCCCGACCTGCCTGTGTTAATTTTGAGCGCCTACGACGACCCAACCCGCGCCAGCGAAGCCGCCAACCGCGGCGCGCGCGGGTTCAATGTGAAAGGACGCGAGCAAAACGTCCTTGAGCAAATTCAATCCATTCTGAGTGGAGGCCAATAACCATGACCCCGCAAAACCAAACCGAACTGGAAAAAGCCGAACGCCGGGCGCGCCTGCTCGAAGCCGCCAGCCTGGTTGGCAAACAGGTCACGTCCATTCTCGACCTGGGCGAACTGCTCCCCAAAACCGTTGACATCATTTGCGATTCTTACGGTTTCTATTACGCCGGTGTCTTCCTGATGGACGAGAGCGGACAGTTCGCCGTCCTGCGCGCCGGGCGCGGCGACCCCGGAAAAGCCATGCTCGCAGCCGGTCATAAACTGGAAGTCGGCAGCCACTCGATGATTGGATGGGCCACCGGCCAGCGCCAGGCGCGCATCGCCCTGGACGTGGACGCCGACGCCGAACATTTCAAAAATCCGCACCTGCCGCTGACCCGCTCCGAAATGGCCCTGCCGCTGGTGGTCGGCGAAAAAGTCCTCGGCGCGGTCACCGTGCAAAGCACCGAAGAACGCGCCTTTAGCGACGACGACATCCTGACCCTGCAAACCATGGCCGACCAGCTGGCCGTCGCCATCAACAATGCCCGCCTGCTCCAGGAATTGCAGCGCGCCAACGCCCAACTGCTGCGCGCCAAAACCTACGAAGCCCTGACCGCCGCCACATCCCAGGCCATTCACTGGATTGGCAACAAAGCCCTGCCGATGACCACCGCTGTCGAGCGCATCCGCGCCGACGCCGCCAGCGGTAAAGTGGACGAAGAAGACCTCGACCTGATTGCCGAAAGCGCGCGCCTGATTATCGAAGTAAAGGAAAACCTGCTCGGCCCAATCCGCGAGCCGCAAACCCGCCCGGTGATGGCCTCCGACCTGGTGCGCGCCGCCGCCTTCCAGGTTGGCCTGCCCGAAGCCCTGGTGACGATTGACGTGGCCCCCGGCACGCCCCATATCCAGGCCGACAGCGCCCAGATGGTGCGCGCCCTGCGCAATATCCTGAAAAACTCCATCGAGGCCCACGCCAAACGCATCTATGTCCACATCTCGCCCGCCGCCGATGGCCAGGTGGCGATTTCGATTGCCGACGACGGCGACGGCATGTTGGCCGAGATGAAGTCCAAGGTCTGGGCAGCCTTCGTCAGCACCAAGGAGCACCATACCGGCCTAGGACTGCCCGCCGCGCTGCTGGTCGTCAACCAGCATCATGGCAGCATTGTCCTCGAGAGCGTTCCCTACAAAGGCACCACCGTCGAAATCTGGATTCCGGCGGCCCACGCGCCCGAAAGCCCCCTGCTGACCAGCGGTCCGCGCGACATCCTGCTGGTCGACGACGAGGACCCCTGGGCGGCCTTCGCCCTCGAAACCCTGGCCGCCGCCGGGCATCGCGTCACCCGCGCCACCGCCATCCAGCCCGCCGACCTGGTGCTGGTGGACGAGGCCCAATTCCACGCCGAGATGCCCAACCTTATCGAGCAACTCAAAGCCAACAACCTTTTGGGCAAGACGGTCATCCTGTCTGCCGCGCCGAGCGTGGACGCGGTCAACTATTTCAGCAAGCACGGCATTACCCATGTCGCACTCAAGCCCTACACCGCCGCCGAGCTGACCGCCCTGGCCTGATATAAACGCCTGACCCGCACAGCCCTTGCCGCCCAGCAAGGGCTGTTTTTTTGCCTGTAAATTCTCGCCAAATCCGGTAGAATGGGGGCAAGCGCAGCCCAATAGGAGAAACACCGATGAACGCCAGAAACGCCGTCCTGCCCACCCTGCTTGCCCTGGTTTTGACCCTCAGCGCCTGCAACCTGCCCCGCTCCATGCCAGCCCCAACCGGGGCGGACGAAACCGCCCTGGCCGCCACCGTCGCCGCCCAGGTTACGCAAGCCTTGTTCAAGACCGCCACGCCCAGCCCAAGCGCAACCCCAATCCCGCCGACTGCAACCGCCACGGCCAGCCCAACCGTCACCCCGACCTATTCGCCGCCGGTGTTGAAAATCAACGAAAACACCAATTGCCGCAGCGGGCCGGGAGAATCGTACAACATCGTCGTGGTTCTTAAAGCCGGCCAAACGGTCGATATTACCGGGCGCGGGCCGCAGGGGAATTACTGGGTGGTGAAAGTTCCGGACAAAAACGAGACCTGCTGGGTCTGGGGCGAGTTTTCGACGGCCAGCGGCAGCACCCACGCCCTCGAAGAAATCCCCCCGCCGCCGACCGCCACCGCCGCGCCACCAACTGCCCCGCGCGGGTTGAACTTTGACTTCGTCT
>Ga0208244_101039_pt1 | contig 18249 bp, 13 predicted proteins | sample SubbioCR12Aug_5A_FD_184828 | JGI IMG/M metagenome (GOLD analysis project Ga0208244, IMG submission 184828) | Serpentinite rock and fluid subsurface biosphere microbial communities from McLaughlin Reserve, California, USA - CR12Aug_5A (SPAdes) | ecosystem: Environmental > Terrestrial > Deep... | reverse complement strand
CAAACTAAAAAAGCGTTTTCGGTGGTAGCTTCCTTAGTAAGGATACATCTGATAAGCTTGTTGGATGTGTTTGAATTACTAAGAAGCACGAACCGATATTATTTAAAACGAACAGGCTCTCCTCCAATAAATTTGCAGTATAACCTGCAATTTATATAGGGGGTGGCTTTTAAAAATAAAATCATAATGCCTGTTTATCTGGTAGTTACGTTTGAAAAAGAGTAAAATTACTTTTTAGTCGGATAATAGTGATAATTTTTATTTAAAGATAAGCATTTTCTCTTCATGCCTATTCACAAGTCTCTCGGCGTTGGCATCGTACAAGTTAACCCTGAGGATGTAAACACCGCCATTTATTAATTGGGCAGCGTTGAAATCAACCTGATGCTCGCCCTGTGTAAGAAGAGTGCGGGGTGACTGCGAAACAACTCTACCGATTAGATCGATGAGCTGTATCTCAACTTTGTACTCAGCAGTTAGATTAATGCGAGCAGTAAACTTACCAGAGTTGGGGTTGGGGTAAACCGACACTCCAAATCCATTGTTTAAGCCAGCAACAGATGTGGCTGAAAACTTGGCGGCGATTATGTCAACATCCTTATGACTCACGTTAGCTGCCTTAACAGCACCCCAGTTTAGAAGGTTCAGGTTTGCTTTCTCAATCTGCATCAGCAGATGCTCACCCGCCGGGATTTGGTTGTTGTTCATGCTGTAGATAACGCCTCTGCCCGTTGAGCTGTTGAAAGACACCATGTGGTCGGTATCTAGCATGAGTTTAACCTCCATTTCGGGGTTGGCTGAGGTGAAGGCAAACTGCATAGCAGTGAGCGTTCCATCACTATTGAAAAGCACTTTGCCATCGCTATCTAAGTAGATCTCGCCAACTTCAGAGTTTACATCGTTTTTGCTTGCACCGCCTAAAATTAAATCGATAAGCGCAGTGAGGTCAGCAACGGTAATACCTCCGCCGGTGATATCGGCTGCTACCAAGTTAAAGCCCGCGGGGGTGTCGCCAGTGAGGTGGCGAACCATCCAAACCACGTCGAGTACGTTGATGTGTCCATCATTGTTCACGTCGCCAAGGGTAGCACCAGCAAGTGTTCCTGTTACAGCAATATCATCAACGCTCCAGTTCTTCTGGCGAGCACCTCCAGTGTGAACTGGATAAACTACTCTCCACCTGAACTTAACATTGTGTTTACCTGCAAGAGCTGGGATTATGCCCGACGAGTATGCTGCACCAGCACCCATTGATGTTGTCCATGTTGCTATCTGTGTCCATGTACCGCCATTTATGCTATACTCTAGGAACGCTGAATTGCCAGTATTTGCAGTATAGAACCGATGGAACATGGAAATGGAAATATCGGTGTAGGATCTAAAATCGAAGCAGTCCGATACCATTTGGCCAGCTTGTGCCGCAGTTCCACTATAGTTAGCATACGCATAAGGTGCTTGTCCTGCTGCTAGCGCATTGGTTGAGGTACCTACTGCCCAAGTTGGCGTTCCGGTTTGAGTGAAACCTGCGGGTAGTGAAGAGAGTCCGGCAAAGTTCATAGCATAATTTGGACTAATACAAGTCGGTTCATAATTGGCATCTATATAGCTGTTTAGATTGTCATAGAAATATGTATGACCGGTAAGTGTATTCGAGTTAAATAGAAGAACTATTGTGCTCTGCAAGTATGGGTTTGCATTGGGATCAGGCCTGTCAAGAAACTCAAAAGGCAGTCTTTGCCATACCCCTTGCTGAGTAATAGTAGCAACATACCTACTATGACGACCTGCGGGGTAGTTGGATGGTGTTGCTACAGCTGGATTTTCCAACTGTAAAATGATTTGCGTGCCAATAGGTGCTTGGCTAGTGTAAACATCGATGTAAAACTTTTTAAACGCGAGGCCTGATGAATAATCTTGGGCATCAGTAATAGCATTAGTAGTGTAAAAAATGCAATCATACCGAACCCCTGATGCTCTTACATATCTTCCGCTTTGTGAGCTGCTGTTTACAGCATTAGGTGCAAGATTAGCAACAGCAGTTAAGACTCCATCAGACTTTACATAATCAGCAAGACCTGTACCTATACCCTGTTCGAAACTTTCTAAAATAAAATCAACCTCAAAATTTGGCTGTACATGCACAAAAATTGGGAGCGATTGATTGCCGTTTCCTACGTTAAAAGTTGCTGTTACATTACCACTGGTAGAGCCGAAATTTACTGTAACAGCGTTTGTTCCCTGTCCGCTAACAATTGTAGCACCAGTAGGAACAGTCCATGTAATGGATGCGCCACCTGCGTTGTGAACTGTATATACTTCACCCGTTGCACTGTAGTTCACCAGGCGATTACCACTAATGGTAGGCTTTGGACCATCATAAACGCGCACGTATTGCACCCTCATATAATCCGTCCATGCACCGCCTTGAACTGTTCCTCCAAGATTACCTCCAACAGCCACATTAAGCAGTAAATGGTGAAGTTTATTAAAACGCCATACCTCGTCAGCTTCAAAATCCTCATTCTTGTTTACTTTAAAGAATAATATGTCATTAACATAATATCTAACCTCATTTTCCTCCCATTCTAATACAAATAAATGATAGTCGTTATAAAATTTAGAGCCATCAATAGAAGGAAAATGGTCGTATCTAAACCTATGATTGCCCGTTTGATTGTTATAATGCAGCGCAGCACTAGTAAATTCAGGTGTATTAGTAACATATTCCATAATGTCTATTTCGCCACAGCTTGGCCATCCAACAACGTCCTGGTCTGCTCCAAGTGTCCAGAAAGCAGGTCATGAGCCTCCTGCAGCAGGCAGTTTTATTTTTGCCTCTATTCTGCCGTATTGAAATTCTTTTAACTTATGTGTTCTGATTCGACCCGAGTAATAGCTAAATCCTGGCTGTGGAGCATTGCTTACAGCTTCAAGCTTTATTACAAGTTCTCCATTTTCTAAATATACATTTTGTGCGCGGTAATTTTGTAGCTCATTGTTTCCCCATCCACAAACACCATAATTACATCCATTTCCCTCTTGGATATGCCAATCAAAGCCTTGGCCTGGAATCGGGTTTGTACCACCGAATGTTGATCCGTTGAACGTAGCCTGCTCAAACTCATCGCTCCAAACTAAGTTTGGGTTTTGTCCAAAGCTATGCATAAACCATAAGCATAATATGCTCGATAAGAAAGTTTTAAAAAGTAAAGTTGTGGTTTTCATAATTTTAAAATATTAAATGGTTGATAATTTATTATCATTACTCGTCATTGCTAAATTAGCTCTTAAATCAAAGATTATTTAAATGCGATTGTCAAGCATTTGTCTTCATTCATAAGCTGTATTTTTCATTTAATTGAATACTTAAATTTAGCAATAACAATAATAAATAAATTAAAATCTAGCCGCAAATAACCAAGCACATCTAGAGCACAACAAACAGATATTGCACTACATCATAAATACATCAGAGCAAAGCATAACACATTAAGCTGCAGAGTTATAGCAAGTATTGTCTAGCATATTTCTTTTCATCATATGGACAATATAGTTTTAAACAATTTTTGGGGATTGCATTTTCTTTCCTTGTTGTATTAAAACAAAACCTCATTTATATACCTATCAAAAATTCCCCGTTACATGAAGGCAAATGCATTTGATTTCGGTTCCAGCAAATATAACGTCAACACGGTGTAAGCTATCATTAACAAGGCCGTCGCGTAATAACAGCCATTCTCCCATAAGTAGCAATTGTCAACCTGAAACCCACAGTCCAACCGAGAGAACAATCAAGCCTTAGGCGATAAAGAGAATGTAGTCGAGTGTATGAAAATTCAATAGCAAAGTTTTTTTTGCTATTGACGTTTCAACAAAGTTTGCTATTTTAACTTCTCTATCTAATAATCAGTAGCCGCTTAGTTGTTGTCCCACTCTCAGTGTAAATCTGCACAAAATAAACACCTGTGTTAATATTCTGTACATTTAATATAGCAATCTGATCATTAACACTAGCATTTTTAACTACCAGCCCATTTATATTTATGACTTTTATGCTTTTTATCATCTCATTTGATACAACATTAAATTCATTTCTTGCAGGATTTGGGAATATCTTTATATCGAGAATTTCCTGATTGTTAACAAAACCAACCCAATCAAAATTAGCTGTAAGTATAACATCTTTAGCGGGCATTGTAAATGTGTAAGTTTCATTTACGCTAACAACACCTTGGCTGGATGTCCAGTTTACAAACTCATAGCCAGCTGAAGGAGATGCTACAAGAGTAACCACATCGCCTATATGATAATATTCTTTATTAGGTTCTATGCTGTAACTACCAGCATCATGGGGATTAATATTGATAGTTATTTCATAATCAATAGCCGAGAATTTTGCCGTAAGCGTTACATTTTTAGCAGGCATGGTATAATTAAACGCGATATTATTGCTTAAAATGCCATTGCTATCGCCCCAGCTAATGAAATTCCAACCTGCATTGGCATAAGCTGTAACTTTTATAATATCACCCTCTCCATAATCGCCATCACCAGTAAGGGTTCCACTGCCAGCGGGTTCTGCTGCTAGGGTAAGTTGAAAAACAGGGAGAACCTTAACAATAGCTGTAACTTCAAGGTTAGTTTCGGGATTGGATTGCACAACTCCATTGGGAAGATTAAATACTCCAGTGGCATTATAATCGGCTGCTGTAGAACCATTATACCCCTGTATAGACCAGCTGAGGTTAACCATAAAAGAATTATTATGACTATCAGAAATAGTAGTTGTAGATGAAAGTTTTGCTAAAGCATCCGCTTCTACTGTACCAAAAGCCACTTCTATATTATCAACATCTTCAATTGAAACAATATGAGGTAAGTCTACCCCATCTTCTAAAACAGTAACTATAGCCGTAACTTTAAGGTCAGTTTCAGGATCGGATTGTATAACACCATCTGGTAAATCAAAAATACCCGTGGCATGATATTGACCAGCCGTAGAGCCATCATATCCTACAATTGTCCAATTCAGGTTAACAGTATATTTATTATTAAACTGATCTTTGATAGTAGTTGTTTCTGAAAGTTGAGATAAGGCTTCCGATTCAATTGTATTATAAACTACTGTAAGATTATTTACAGATGTAATACTTGCTATATATGGTAATTCAATATTGAGGATAACAGGAATCTTTACTTGTGGAGTTGTAGGATCGTTAGAATTGACTATAATAGCAACATGATATACACCAGCTGCCAAATTTTCTGAGCCGAAGGTTACCTCAACCACATGCCAGTCGGTCGCTACAACACTGCCAGATTCGATACTGTATTGTAACCATTCCTCCTCTACTATACCATCATCTATTTGATAAATAGGGCCGTTCCAGTCGCTACACCACAGGTCTGTTCCATCGTGCGCTATAGCAGTGGCGTAATCGTCTGATGGTATATAAAATTCCTGGATTACTGAAACACTGCCTCCCTCCAATTTTAGCTGCATTACTATGTCTTCATTATTTGACAAAATATGCCCTTCAGTATGTCGAGGAACATATACAATAAAACGTTGCAGATTAATTTCAGATTCAAACGATTCAATAATGGAGCCTGTTTCGTCTAATCTGTAAAAAGTAGGAAAGTCTACAAATGCTGGTGCAACAATAAAATACTGATTATCCCAAGCTATGCCAGACCAAGAAGAGAAGGGTGTACTGAAAGAATACCCGGCACTTGTTCCATCTAAATTGTATGCATAGATATTTCCTAAGGGATCACCTATCCAAAGGTACTCTCCATCCCATGTAATGCCGTATGGATTTTCGTGTATATTATGTGTTTCAACAGTAGTTTCAGTCTTAATGTCGTACTTAAAAAATTGATTACTAGTAAGATTAAGAATATAAAGAAACCCATTTGCCCAAACCATACCAGAGTTGGCATCAGAGACATTTCCATAAGTTGCAATAATATCACCAGCATCTTTCCCCGTTTTACCAGGATTATTTAAAGCATATGCAAATGGTATAGATTCGTTTCTCTTTCTGTTTTGGTCAGCATAATCTCCAAGACTTCAGGATTTATTGCCAACAACATATTCTGTGTATAAGCTCCAATTCAAGTAACCTAAAGCTTCATTGCTTATAGACATTTTTTTAGACGAAGTCTTGCCTACTTGGATGGTTTCTTGAAATTGATCGGGGCTCACTGCAATTTTCGGAATTTGATCGGTGAAGTTAGCTGTTAAAGAAACATCTGTAAAAGGCATAATAAAGATATCGGTACTTCGATTAGATATCACTTCATCATCTTCGTTTGTCCAGTTTAAAAAGATATACCCTTCGGATGGAGTTGCGGTTATAATTACCTACTCGTTTCCGGCGAACCGCCCTTCACCTGCAACTGTACCCCAATTCTCAGGATTGACCATAAGTTTAAGTTCAAAAAGACCTGCCCCTAAAACACTCATAGATTGATTAAGAAGAGTGCCGTTAGCACCAAGGGCTTGAACTGTAAAAATATAGTTGTCGTAGGTTTCAATGTAATAATTTGCTGTAAATGTTTCATTATTAACATTTATAGTATTGCCTGGAGTTAGAATTCTATAAGAATGAGCACCCTCAACCGCAGTCCATTGAATAGTAACATTGCCACCGGATTCAGTAAGGGTAACATTTGGAGGAAGCGGTCTTTGAGTTAAGTAATCAATTAATCCATTCTCTGCAAGTCTTATTACGCCGTAAACAGATGGGTTATCCCAACCAGTATCAGTTAAATCATACCATGCAAGTTGCTTACGTCCTTTACCATCATGGTCGTTAAGTTTAACGTCAAAACCAAGAATACGACCAACTTCAGGAACAAAATTTTGATCAATGCTTGACCAGGCTACCGATAAATTCAGCGTGTAACCTGTGTCTTCATCTATTTCTGTTTTAATTAAACCAAGGGGAAGTCCCCAGTTTGGACCAATTCTCCCAAAATGGTTCTGAGGATTGTTCTCATACCAGTATATTTCCCAGTAACGCTGAGTTGCATCAACATAAGATGTTGTTTTTTTATTATGTAAATCAACAAAAACGATAATATTATCATTTTCATAAGCATTAACTTCCTCGCCCCAAAGAATATCATCTTGAACTTGTGCCCAAACATAGAGGCTGTCGGCATCCCAACTTACAGAAAACCAACCCGATAAATCATCTTCATCTTTAATTAGCGCATTGTTAATTACAGCGTGAATGCTTTCTTGAGTACGCTCACTGCTTGACCATCCTTTAGGAGAAGCAGGAAAGTCTTCATTAATAATAATTTTCTTCTGTGCATTCAAATTAACCAAAAGAAATAACATCGAAAATAAAACTGTAATTTTTCTCATAGTGCTAAAATTTTTAAGTTAAGCCCATTTTTATAATTTAGAAATTTACCTGTTGCAAATAATTTATGTCAACTTATGCTAAGACCAAAAATACTGAATTATAATTAAAAAACATTAGCAATTAAGTATTTCTAATTCATTTATTCTTAATTTTTTTGATTCCTGTTTTACACTTCTTTAAAAGCATTTACAATCTTTCGTCTTTATTTTTATATCTCTTGTCTTATTTGTACTGTTTTTTGTAAATGTTTTATATCTTTGCCGAACACTTGAAAGAATCCTATGCTGAAATTTCATATTATTAAGAATATCAAATCGTAATTTTACATCATAATGATACAAAATCAAGAAGACATAAAGGCAGCAAAAATGGCAGCCAGCTATATTAACAGCACACAAAGGCATGTTTTTCTTACGGGAAAAGCAGGCACCGGCAAAACAACATTTCTGAAACAAATTGTGCTTGAAACTCACAAAAATGCTATAGTTGCCGCTCCAACAGGTATTGCCGCGATTAATGCCGGAGGAGTTACTCTGCATAGCCTCTTTCAGTTGCCTCTGGGAATTTTCTTGCCATCAAATCGTAATCTTAATTTTAATGAAAGAGAGATAGAAACAGAAATTCAAACTCCTGCATCTATAATGAAAACTCTGCGACTCAACAAAACAAAGCGTCGCATGCTGCAGGAACTGGAACTGCTGATTATTGATGAAGTTAGTATGCTGCGTGCAGATATGGCTGATGCTATAGACACTGTGCTCAGGTCTGTTCGTAGAAAAAGAAACACTCCTTTTGGGGGTGTGCAGCTTCTACTTATTGGTGATATGCAGCAACTCCCGCCTGTAGTAAGGCAACACGAATGGAGTTTCCTTAGTCCATTCTATAAAAGCATGTATTTTTTTGATGCTGCAGCATTTGCAGACCATAAGCCTGTTTATATCGAACTTGAAAAAATATACCGCCAACACGACCCGAAATTTATCAGTATTTTAAATAATCTGCGTGATGATGTGCTTACCGATGAAGACAAAAAACTACTCAACAGTCATTATAATCCATCGCTCACAGAAGAACAAAAAGAGGGTGCTGTATTTCTTACAACTCATAATCGCCAGGCAGATGAGTTAAATGAAAGGAAATTATCTGCCCTTCCGGGAAAAAGTAGTTTCTATGAAGCTGAAATAATTGGAGATTTTCCGGATCGAAACTATCCTGTTGAATTTAGAATGGAACTTAAGGAAGGTGCACAAATAATGTTTGTAAAAAACGACTATTCCGGAGAGCAAAGATATTTTAATGGAAAAATAGGCAAAATTGCAAGCCTCAGCGATGATGGAATATTTGTTGAGTTTGCTGATGACAATGACTTTGTGGAGCTTGCGCCATATATTTGGGAAAACAAGCGTTATACATTAAATCAGGAAACTCAGGAAATTGAAGAGAAAATCATTGGCAGTTTTCAGCAATATCCCATTAAACTTGCATGGGCAATAACAGTACACAAGAGTCAAGGGCTGACTTTCGACAAAGCTATAATTGATGTGTCGCAGGCTTTTGCGCCAGGACAGGCTTATGTAGCACTTTCACGACTCAGAAGTCTTGATGGATTGATGCTTTCTAAGCCAATGCCTGAAAGCAACCTAAAAGCCGACAAAGCATTATCGGATTTTTCAGGCCAAAAAAGCGACACAATAATGCTAGAGCAAACTCTTAGGGATGAAGCTTTTCATTACACAAAAAGCTACTTACTCTCTGCGTATAATTTTGAAGAAATGGCATATCACTTCAAAGATCATCTGGAATCATACGATAAGGACGAAAATCGCTCTAAAAAACAGCAACACAAAGACTGGGCAAGCTCAATTCTACAGGAAATTATTCCACTAAGAGATACGGCTAAAAACTTTCAAAAGCAAATTACTACAATTATGCTTAATAAGGATTTAGCTGATTTGCAACATTTGCAGCAAAGAGTGTCTGCTGCAAACAAATACTTTGATGCAGCCTTGAAAAGTGTTATAGAGAAGGTTAGGGAAAAACGTAATGAAGTTGCAAGTGTTAAAGGAGCAAAGCAATTTAGAAGTGAGCTTGAAGAAATGGAAGGCTGGGTTATGAGCAAACTTAAACAGTTTTTGAAATGCGATATGCTTATCAACTCACTAATCGGCAATCTTAATCCTAACATTTCAGCTCTAATTGCAAGCCAAAATCTTCTTTATATTGAACAGAAATTCTCAATTAAAAAGCTCTCAAAGGCCAAAGCTAACGGCCATCTAAAGGAGAAAAAGCAAAAAGATAAAACACCATCTTACGAAATTAGCTTTAAACTATACAAAGAAGGCAAAAGTCCGAAAGAAATTGCCTCCGAAAGAGGATTTTCTATTACCACAATAGAAGGCCATTTAAGCCAATGTATTGCAAAATCATTGATTCCTGTTGATGATTTGGTCAGCAAAAAGTGTTTTGATGAAGTTGTAAATGCTTATCGCGAAATCGGAAGTACAAAACTATCGGAAATAAGAGAAAGGCTTGATAGGAAGTATACTTACAGCGAGATACGATTTGCTCTCTCTGGGTATTTTGCAGGATTGGCAGAGAATAATTAAATAAGAATATGTGGTGTTAGATGATTTTATTCAGGCTTTTCTGAAATATAATTAGTAATTTAATGGCCTAAATATCAGACAAATAAAAACACTGCATTTTCTTGATGCATAATATGTTAAACTCATGAGAGAAAGAAATGATTTAAAGCTGGCTGTGCTTATAGATGCCGACAACATCCCGTACTCGAATATAAAAGGAATGCTCGATGAAATCGCCAAACTAGGAACCCCAACAATTAAGCGAATTTATGGCGATTGGACAAAGCCCACAGTTTCAGGCTGGAAAACATCATTGCTTGAACACGCAATTACTCCTATTCAACAATACAGCTACACATCCGGCAAAAACTCTTCAGATTCTGCTATGATTATTGATGCTATGGATATTTTGCATAGCCAGAAAGTTGATGGATTTTGCCTGGTATCCAGTGATAGCGATTTTACAAGATTAGCTATTCGACTAAGAGAATCGGGCATGTTGGTAATTGGGATTGGTGAAAAGAAAACCCCAAACCCGTTTATAGTTGCATGCGATAAGTTTATTTATATAGAAATAATCGGAAAAATTGGAAAAACTAAAGCAGTTGGAACTAAAATAGCAAAAAGCACTCAGACTCAGGAGTCAGAGTTTGATTCTATAAATAGCGAATTACTTCAATTAATAAAAACTTCTGTTGAAGATTTGGCAGATGACAATGGGTGGGCATTTCTTGCAGAGGTAGGCAATTTAATTATTAAGAAGAAGCCGGATTTTGACCCAAGAAATTTTGGATTTACTAAGCTTACTCCACTAATTAAATCACTTGACGAACACTTTCAGGTTGATGAAAGAGAAGTTGAAAAAACCCATATTAAGCATATTTATGTTAAAATAAAAAGGTAGTTATTGTAAGATTACCATAGGAAACAATAAAAAATATTATTAGAAAATACAGAGGGATATTAAACACCTAAAACAACAACAATGAAACGAAATATAATCATCATAAGCTTATCAGCTATCATTTCCTTAGTGTCTTGCAATACTATTCCTAAAGGCATAACGGCAGTAAAGCCATTCGAAAAAGCTGATTATCTGGGCAAATGGTACGAAATAGCTCGTTTTGATTTTCGTTTTGAGCGTAACTTAAACAATGTTACTGCTCACTATTCTCTCAACAAAGATGGTAAAACCATCAAAGTTGTAAACAGAGGTTACGATTATACTACAAACAAATGGAAGGAAGTAACGGGTAAAGCCAAATTTGTTAAAGATGACACCACAGCAATGCTAAAAGTCTCATTTTTCGGTCCTTTCTACGCTGGCTATAATGTGCTGGCAATTGACAGCAAATATCGTTACGCTCTTGTTTCTGGAAGTAGTCTCGAATATCTATGGATATTTTCTCGCGAAACTTCCATTCCAGAAAATATCAAACAAGATTATCTCGCTTACGCAGAAAAACTAGGATTTAATACTGCTAATTTGATTTGGGTTGAACATAATAATCAGGATTAACTGAGGGGGCAAATTTATATCTCCCTGAAGCGTAGCATTGAGGCAAAACATAAAAAATGAATACAGAATGTTTAAAACTTTCAAAAGGAGGTCATAGTATGGCAGTAAAACATAAGAGACTTGGAAAGCACGGAGTTATAGTTAGTAATATTTGCCTCGGTACAATGAACTTTGGGTGGCATACCAGCGAAGAAGATAGCTTCAAAATAATGGATCGGGCTTTAGAATTGGGTATCAATTTTTTTGACACTGCTGATGTCTATGGCTGGTCGGTAGAACATGGTTATACAGAAGAAATTATCGGAAGATGGCTTGCTCAGGGTGGAGGACGAAGAGACGCTATTGTTTTGGCAACAAAAGTCTACAACCCTGTGGATCGCAAAGCAAATTTACCTGAGGTAAATAGCGATGGGCGAAGCCTGAGTGCCTATAAAATCCGGAAACATTGCGAAGGTAGCTTAAAACGATTGCAAACCGAATGCATTGACTTATACCAGATGCATCATATTGACCATGATTGTAGCTGGGATGAGACATGGCAAAGTTTCGATGCACTAATAAAGCAAGGGAAAGTAGTATATGTGGGTTCAAGTAATTTCGCGGGTTGGGACATTGCCACAGCATGCCAGGAAGCCTCCAAACGAGGAATACTTGGATTGGTTAGTGAGCAGAGTGTTTACAACCTCGACAACCGCATGGTGGAGCTGGAAGTAATTCCGGCATGCCGGCATTATGGATTAGGGTTTATTCCCTGGAGTCCATTAGCAGGAGGATTTTTAGGTGGTTCCCGTGAAGAAAATAATGGAGTAAGGCGTAACGATAAGAGCCAGATTGAGAAGTTAGAGAAAAAACGCCACCAGCTTGGGCAATACGAGGCGCTTTGTAAAGAAATTGGTCACCCACCGGCAGAAGTTGCACTTGCATGGTTGCTTCATAATCCGGTTGTGACAGCGCCTATTGTTGGACCACGAACTCTTGAACAATTGGAAAGTGCTATTCGGGCAGCAAATATTCAACTGGATGAAGAAGTTCTAAAAAAACTGGATGAGATATTTCCCGGACCTGGTGGCGAAGCGCCTATGGCATACGCTTGGTAGTTAGTATATTTCAACCATAGATAGTCTGAAGGATTATCAAATGATATAAAGAGTTTTCTTACAAAATTGAATTTCGGTATTGAATACTATAATCAGTATTAAAAGTTAATGATATGAAAACGTTTATATGTATAGCGATTATTTGCCTGATGCAATATTCTCAGGTGTATTCTCAATCGGCAAGATTGTTTTCTAAAGAGGATATTGTTAGAGATATTGATTTCTTAATTGAAGATATTGAAAGCATTCATCCTGAACCATTTCACTCTATCAAAAAAGAAGATTTCCAAAAAAAAGTTGAGGACATAAAGAATCAATTAAATGATTCCTTATGCATTATAGAAGCATGGAAAAACTCATATGCCATTTTAGCATTGCTTAAAGAAGGTCATTCATATTTCTTTCCTCCTATGAAAGAAATAGGTGACTTCCTGAGATTTCCTTATACAATTAAAATCGACAAAAAATCTAACAACTTTATAATTAGCGGTTCGCTTATAGATATCACAAACACACCTATTGGTGCAAGAATTTTGTCAATAAATGGCATTTCAACAGACTCTATTATAGATATTTTTAAGAAAAGTATTTCAGCAGAAAATGAGGCTTTTTTTATCTATAATAGTGAAAAACACTTTGACCTGTCGTTGTATGCTGTTTTTGGCTCTCCGGATTACTTTGATATAGAATTATTGGTTGAAGATAATATTGAAGTGCATAAGGTAAAAAGTTTAAACAATATACCACACAAAAATACTCCCGAGTTCACTTTCAGATTGTTAAATGACAGCGTTGGAATATTAGACATTAATAGCATGTACTCTTTGAGAGATTTTAAAAAGTTCTGTAAATCAACCTTCAAATATCTTAATAAAAAGAGAATCCCGCATTTAATAATAGATTTTCGCGGCAACAATGGAGGCGATTCAAGAATTGGCGATGAATTAATTAAATATCTTTCCAATGTTCCATTTATCCAATATCAAAGAGCAGTGACCAAAGTGAGTTCGGCATCTAAACACCGCTACACTAATCTTTCAACAAACGACACAATAATTGAAATCGAATTAGCTGGATTTGAAAAATATATGACAAAACCATACCCTGAAAAGAAAAGGTTTCTGGGAAATGTTTATGTTTTGATAGACGGAGGAACATACTCCAGCGCAGGTTCTACAGTGTGGTGCATCAATCATTATAACCTGGCAAAAATTATCGGAAATGAAACAGGAGGAGCGGGAGTACATTATGGCTATCCTATGAAACGTAATCTCCCAAATACAGGCTTAACATATTATATTTCACACATGAAATGGTATCAAATAGGAGCAGATGATAACTCAACCCACGGATTAATCCCTGAATATGAAATTGATTTCTCAATTGACAATGTTAAGAATAAAAAGGATGCTGATCTTGAATTTGCAATCGAACTAATAAAGCAAGTGAGATAAATAAAACCCTCAAATACTTTCATTTCTAAATAAGAATTGTTATTTTTACTGTAGTTTCGAAGTTTACACAAAAGCCCTATTAAGGAAAAATAATTAACCATATCAAAGAAAAGCATTCCGTTGTTTCATTAATAAGATGCAGTATTCTGGGCTAGAAAAAATCTTTTGAAAAATCACAAAAAATATTCTATTATAAACATCAAAAATTATTCTCATGGAAAACTCTAAAAAAGGCAAATGCCCGGTGATGCACGGGGCAAATACTGATACAAAAAGCTCTGTTATGAGCTGGTGGCCGCAAGCTCTTAACTTAGATATTTTGCATCAACACGATAATAAAACAAACCCTCTTGGAGCCGACTTCAACTATAGGGAAGAGTTTAAAAAACTTGATTATGAGGGATTAAAAGAAGACCTTAAAAAACTTATGACCGACAGTCAGGATTGGTGGCCGGCAGATTGGGGTCATTATGGCGGACTGATGATTAGAATGGCTTGGCATAGCGCCGGAACCTACCGCACAGCCGATGGTCGCGGAGGAAGCAACACCGGAAATCAGCGTTTTGCCCCTCTTAACAGCTGGCCTGATAATGTAAACCTTGACAAGGCAAGGAGACTGCTTTGGCCGGTGAAGAAAAAATACGGAAACAAAATTTCATGGGCTGATTTGTTTATACTTGCCGGTAATATGGCATATGAGTCAATGGGCTTTAAAACATTCGGTTTTGGCGGTGGACGAGAAGATATATGGCATCCAGAAAAAGATATATATTGGGGCGCAGAAAAAGAATGGTTAGGAAAAGACCGCTACTCCAACAAAGAAGATGAAGAGTCTCTTGAAAATCCGTTAGCTGCAGTGCAAATGGGATTAATCTATGTAAATCCCGAAGGCGTTGACGGAAAACCCGACCCTCTGAAAACAGCACAAGCAATGCGGGTTACATTTAAACGTATGGCTATGGACGATGAAGAAACTGTTGCCCTGACTGCAGGCGGACATACCGTTGGAAAAACCCACGGAAATGGTGATGCGTCCATTCTGGGTCCAAAGCCGGAAGAAGCTGAACTTGAGGAACAAGGATTCGGTTGGAAAAATCCAAAAGGTAAAGGAAATGCCGAACATACAGTTTCAAGTGGCCTGGAAGGAGCTTGGACAACTCACCCTGATAAGTGGAATAATACTTATTTCTACCTGCTTTTTACTTACGACTGGGAACTTAAAAAGAGTCCCGCCGGAGCATGGCAGTGGGAACCCATCAACATCAAAGAAGAAGACAAACCATTTGACGCACATGTACAGGGCGTTCGTAGAAATCCTATGATGACAGATGCCGACATGGCTTTAAAGATTGACCCTGAGTATAGAAAGATATCCGAACGTTTTTATAAAGACCCTGAGCATTTTGCAAAAGTATTTGCAAAAGCATGGTATAAATTGACTCACCGCGATTTAGGTCCAATAAGCCGTTATTTAGGCCCCGATGTTCCAAAAGAGGAGCTGATATGGCAAGACCCCATTCCTGCGGTTAATTACTCTTTAACCGAGCAGGAAATTGAAGAATTGAAGGCTAAACTTCTTAGCTGTGGATTAACCATGTCGGAACTTATTAATACTGCATGGGACAGTGCAAGAACTTTTAGATGTTCCGATTACCGAGGTGGAGCCAATGGCGCAAGAATTCGCCTTGCTCCTCAAAAAGATTGGGAAGGCAACGAGCCTAAGCGACTAGAGAAAGTTCTTAAGAAGCTTACTGAAATTCAGTCAGGCTTGAGTAAAAAAGTTAGTATTGCTGATTTGATAGTTTTAGGTGGAAGTGCTGCAGTGGAAAAAGCTGCAAACGAAACCGGAGTAAAAATAAAAGTTCCTTTCAATCCGGGTAGAGGTGATGCAACAGCAGAAATGACTGATGTAGAATCATTCGAAGTTCTCGAACCATTACACGATGGCTACAGAAATTGGCTTAAAAAAGACTATGCCGTAAAGCCAGAAGAAATGCTTCTCGACAGAACTCAACTTATGGGTCTTACCGCACCGGAAATGACTGCCTTAATTGGCGGCATGAGAGTTTTGGGAACAAACCACGGAGGAACAAAACATGGTGTTCTCACAGAAAGAGAAGGATTGCTTACAAATGATATTTTTGTAAATCTTACCGACATGAAATACAATTGGAAGCCTGTTTCTGACAATCTTTATAACATAGTAGACAGAAAGACCGGACAAACAAAATATACAGCAACCAGAGTGGATTTGGTTTTTGGATCCAATTCAGTGCTGCGCGCTTATGCAGAGTTTTACGCCCAAGACGATAACAAGGAGAAATTTGTGAAAGACTTTGTCAACGCCTGGGTAAAAGTTATGAATGCCGATCGTTTTGATTTGAAGAAATAGCCTTCATTGATGCATAATGTAATTGCCTGGAAATTGATTTGCGGAGAAAAACAATTCTATTCTCATTAAATATGCGGAGATTATTTCGTATATTTGCCGCAACCAAATAATTATAGCATGGCAAGATATATTTATCAATCTGACAAGTGGCCAAATTTCGAATGGGACGATAAAGAAATACAAATGATTCTGGGTAAAGTCCGACATTTGCAAGGAAAGATATTCGGACAAATGGGAGCTCTTGGTTTTTCCATACAGCAAGAATCTATTCTTTCTAATCTTACACTTGATGTTTTGAAATCTTCTGAGATTGAAGGTGAAATGCTGAACTATGAACAAGTGCGTTCTTCTATTGCAAGGAGACTAGGTCTGGAATATTCCGGAATGGTAAGCGTTGATAAAAACGTTGAAGGTGTTGTAGAAATGATGTTAGATGCAACGCAAAAATACAAAGATCCTATAGACCATGACCGCTTGTACGGTTGGCATGCTGCACTATTTCCAACAGGTTGGAGTGGTATGCGAAGGATTGACACCGGCTGCTATCGCAAAGGAGAAATGCAAGTAGTATCAGGCCCTATGGGTAGAGAGAAAATACATTTTCAGGCGCCATCGCACGATATTGTTGAAAAAGAAATGCACACTTTTTTGGATTGGTTAAATAAAGAATCTGAGATTGATGGAGTGCTAAAAGCCGCAATTGCTCATTTTTGGTTTATTATAATTCATCCCTTTGATGATGGCAACGGCCGAATTGCAAGAGCTATGTCAGATCTTTTGCTAGCTCGATCAGAGGGAAGTTCTCAAAGATTTTATAGCCTTTCTAATCAAATATTAACAGAAAAAAAACACTATTACCAGATTTTGCAAAAAGTTCAGCACAGTGAAGGTGATATTACAGAATGGCTTAATTGGTTTTTAAATTGCTTGTATCGTGCACTGATAAATACTGAAGAAACCTTAAAAAGAGTTTTGGAAAAAGCAGAATTTTGGAACACTCACAAGGAAACAGTTTTAAACAGCAGGCAAAGATTAATGCTGAATAAACTCTTGGATGGTTTCGACGGAAAGCTAAAAACATCCAAATGGGCTAAAATCACAAAGTGTTCCTCCGACACCGCTTTAAGAGATATCAAGGATTTAATTGAAAAAGGTATTCTTAGACAAGATGATTCCGGTGGCCGTAGCACAAATTACGAATTGACAGACGAGTGGAGAATGCAATAGTTCAACACATGGTGATTATATAGAAACATAACCAGCCAGCTTGACTGAAGGCGAAGCAATTTAAAATAAACTGTTTCAACATGAACAAAAGACCAATCATCTTAGCAATGATGCTAGTTTTTATCATCATCGTTAAAGCACGTGTGTCATTTTCAAGCGAAAACATCACAAGTAATTATTCCGCTATTCAACAACAATCAGATACAATTTTTGATGTATCCATGCCGGATATAAAGCTACGCGTTGCTTTAGGACCGGGTCATTGGGTAAGTGACAGATTTAGAACCACTGCCACTTTTGGAAAAAACTGGGGGCTGGGTGTTGGCTTTCATCCGGGACCTGATTATCTCCAAATTTTGATTCTTTCATGGGTTAAGTAAAGAATATCGAGTATTTGAATTTAACATGTTCAATTATTCAGATTTCCAGCATTGTTTCTAAGTCAGATATCGATGCGATTAGCAAAAATGGCTAAGTTCTAATATTAACAGCATTATCTTTAAATTGCAAAAACAGCTCATATGCGTATGGCGTAGCAAGAATTGCGTAGAACCATTGTTTAATGGTTGACTTCGTTCCATATAGTTTATCTTTAT
>Ga0208244_101038_pt1 | contig 18262 bp, 14 predicted proteins | sample SubbioCR12Aug_5A_FD_184828 | JGI IMG/M metagenome (GOLD analysis project Ga0208244, IMG submission 184828) | Serpentinite rock and fluid subsurface biosphere microbial communities from McLaughlin Reserve, California, USA - CR12Aug_5A (SPAdes) | ecosystem: Environmental > Terrestrial > Deep... | reverse complement strand
GGATGTCGCGGCGGCGCATAAACAAATCCGCCACTGGATAACGACAAATTATTACCGCCTCCACCGCGAATGGGCTTACAAAGACATTCCGCCGGCAATCATGGTCGAAAAATTTTTACACGACAACGGCCAAACCCACGGGGTGCCAACCGATTACAAGATTTTGTGCTTTGATGGCCAGCCGCGCATACTCAACGGCATGACTGGACGGCACAGTGGCGGGGGAATGTACTCACTGCGCTATGAGATTCACAATGGAAAACTTTTGCCACTCGAGTATGACACCCTGGTTGGCTCAAAACCGTTCCTGCTAAATAACCTGCCGCCAGAACAGGCCTTTGACCCGCACAGCCTCGACGAGATTCTGGCAGTTTGCCGGCGACTTTCTGCCGGGCTGGACGCTCTGCGCGTCGACTTGTACCGCAGCAATAATCACCTGTACTTCAGCGAGATGACCATCTACCACGGCTCCGGCTTCTTCCGCTACCGCCCCGACCATTTCGACGCTTACGTTGGCAGATTTTGGAAACAACCCTATTGATGAAGTAGACAATGGATATCTTAGCCAATTTGCAACCAAACCCTATATAACAGGGGGCGGAAAATAGGTAAAAACAGATGGATACTTTAAAAACAGCCGATTCTAGCCTCCCTGCCTGGCTCGATGACCAAATAATGACCTTTTGTCCAGGCGAACCGGTTGATTTTGTCTACACCTGGGTAAATAACCCCCCGGAGTTTCAGAAAGCTCGTGCGCGCTGGTTGAGTGAGAATAAAGCGAAAAACTTCGTTCCTGAGGCAACCAACCTCCAGCGTTTTAGAGACTTGGATGAGATTCGCCATTCCCTGCGTTCTGTGGAAAAGTTCGCTACCTGGGTTCGTAAAATTTTTATCGTGACTAACGGGCAAGTTCCGGAAGGGATCAATTTTACGAACCCCGCCATTCAGTTAGTCACCCATGCGGAGATATTTCCAGAAGGTGAATACCTCCCTGTTTTTAGTAATGTGCCGATAGAAGCCTGTCTGCACCGTATTCCCGGGCTTTCACGCTGGTTTATTTATTTCAACAATGACTTTTTTCTGGGCGCTCCAGTCCAAATTGGAGATTTTTTAGATGAGTACCAGCGGCCAAAGGTGATCCTGTCTCACCCCCTGGCTCCAAAATGGCAAAACGCCAATATATTTGTGCTTTCAACCCGTCGAACGATTGATTTTGTGAACACTTATTTTGGGAGCAAAAATCCTTTTTACACGGTTCTGCATGTTCCGTCTTTGTTAAACACCCAGGTTTTATTTTGCCTGGAAAAGATATTTACAGAACAATTTGAACAAATGCGCCGCAGCCCTTTTCGTTCGGCAACAGATTTTCATTTACAAACCCTTTACGCGCATGTTTTAGTTGCAAGTGAAAAATTCCGCACTGAGTTATGGGCCTATCGAGATGATAACTGTGAGTATATTAGCCTGCGCGACGAGAATTTCGGGCTTGGATTGGTTCGCTTAATCAGGACCATCGTTAACCTTGTACGCCACAGACCGAAGTTTTTATGCTTGAATGACGAGTTAGGCCAGGAAGAAACCTGGCGCACGCATTTTCAACTCAGCCTCGTGCGCTGGTTTTATCGGGTTTATTATCACAAGCCATCCGCTTTTGAAAAAAATCGCTGAACGCCTTCATATCTCCCTGTATTTGCAACTAACTTGAAACGATTGAGATTACAGGGCATTTTTGATCATCATCTTGGACGCGCGTCCTTACCCGGAAGAATATGACGATGACAGATGTTTCCATTATCCTGACCACATATAATTCAGCGCGTTTTTTAAGCCCTGCGGTTGAGAGCATCTTACAGCAATCGTGGGTCGATTTTGAGTTGCTGGCCGTGGACGACGGCTCAAGCGATGAGAGCGCGCTGATTTTGGATGAGTATGCTCGCGCGGATGCTCGCGTGCGTGTCATCCGGCAGTCTCGCTTGGGGCCGGGCGCGGCCATCAACCCGGCGGCGCGAGCGGCACACGGTACGTTTTTGCTGATTTGCGATTCGGATGATGTTCTTTTGCCCGACTGCCTGCGTGCACAGGTTAATTTTTTGCAGACCAACCCCGACCTGGTCGGGGCCGGATGCCTGGCACGTTTTGTCAATCAGCAGGATAAACGCTTCTGGCGCGAATCGAATCCATTTTTAACACGCTCCGATTACCATCGCATGATGCAAACTGGGGAGGTCCTGTTTTTCAGACATACCGGGTTTATAATGCGCAAGGCGGCTTATTTGCAGACAGAGGGCTATCGCCCGGTGCCGCAAGCCAATGACATATATTTTTTTAATCGTCTAGCAGATGTTGGGCCTATTTTGACCAACCCAAATGAGTTGGTGTTGTACCGGATGCGGGCGGGCCAGGTAACGACCAGTTATCGCGACCGCCTTGCGCCGCGCTTGGAATGGGCTTGGATTGCGGCTTGCAACCGGGCGCGCCGCGCCGGCCAACCCGAACCGGAGCGCGATACCTTTCGGGCCGCATTTGAGCGCCGCCCCTGGCGAGAGCGAGTGGCATTCAGCCTGCCTGCACTGGCAACCAGTTTTTGGTATGAAGCCAAGGTAGATTTCATTTGCCAACGCTGGCAATTTGCCTGGAAAGCAGCGCTCGCGGTGGCGCTGAAAGTCGCAGCATGGATTTTGCCAAGGGATCATTGATCATGATTATTTCAGAGCGGTATCAATTTATTTTCATTCACTTACCGAAAAATGCTGGTACCAGCGTAGCAGCCGCGCTGATTGAGTATGCCGCGCCAGAACAGCAGGTGCGCCTGAATCGCATACTGAAAAAGGCAGGGGTATCTTTTCTCGAACCGGTGCCATTCAAACCGACCTATACCGCCCGCGAATGGGTATCCAAAGCCCTAAACATGGCATTGCGGAAAACCTGCAACCAGTTTCGACTTGCGCCCTATGCCTACTGGGATCACATCAGCGCCCGCGACCTGATTGAAAACATAGGCGAAGATGGGTATCAGGCTTATTTTTCCTTTGCTATTATCCGCAATCCGTGGGCGCGTCATCTCTCACACTATAACTACCTTCTGCAAAATCACCGCCACCCCAGGCACAAGGAAATTCTGGCATTGGGCAGTTTTGACGCCTATCTCCTGCAATGGCTACCTGCGCATGCCGGCAAAGGCCAGTGGGCAGCCATTTACAACGATGACATGCAACCGCTGGTCAGCTATGTGGCGCGCTACGAAAACTTGCAAAGCGATTTTACTGAACTTTGCCGCCAAATCGGCATTCCGTCCAACCTGCCGCATATCAACCGCACCTGGCACAAAGGCTACCAGCAATATTATTCACCCGCTAGCAGAGACATTGTGGCAGAGATCTCGGCAAAAGACATTGAAATTTTTGGTTATACCTTTGAATAAACTCATCCATCGTTACTTCTCATCCCAAAACCCACTGACCAGGCGCCTGCTCAAAGGTCTGGGCGCGCAAGGAATGGGCAAAGGTCTGGTCACCCTGCAAAGGTTGGCCGAAGTGCCGCTCTTCCTTTCAGCGTGGGGCGTCAACCTTTATGGCGAGTGGTTGATGTTGACCGCCCTGCTGCGCTATTTTGAGATTGGCGATGGCGGCTTTACAACCGCGGCGGTGCGCGAGATGAGCATGCGCAGCGCCGCTGGTGACCGGGTCGGGGCGCTGCGCGTTTTCCAGAGTATCCAAGCTCTGTTGGGGTTGGTTTCGCTGGGGATGCTGACGCTTTCCTTCTTCATCGCGCCGTTTATCCCGTTGGCAAGTTGGCTTGCATTGACCCAAATCCCTGCCGAAAGCGCTGTAATCATTTTGCAGGTGTTTTTTATCGTTGTCATGCTCGGGTTTTATGCCGAACTGCAAAGCGGCGCGTTCTGGTGCGAGGGTCATTACCCGCGCGGTATGTTCATCGCCAACCTGAATCATGCCATAAGCCTGGGGATCTTCATTACCGCCATCCTGCTGGGGGCGGGACCGGTACAATTGGCGCTGGCTGCTTTGGGGGCGCGCGTTTTAGGCATTTTAATCCAGCACTTTTTCCTGCGGCAAACCCTGCCCTGGCTGGAATTGGGCTTTGGCGCGGCCAGTTGGCAGGAGATGAAATCCCTGACCAAACCCGCGTTGGCTTCGCTGGCAATCCCGGTTGGCGATGCACTTAATATACAAGGCTTGCGGCTTGTAATCGGTATTCTGCTTGGGCCAGCGATTCTTGTACTGTTCACAACTTTACGCACCCTAACACGCCTCACGGTGCAATTAAGATTGATTATTCACAACTTGATGATGCCAGAAATGTCGCAAGCTTTTGGTAAACAAGATACTGCGTTAATTGGAAAATTGCTCATTCGCGCCAATCAGGTTGGCATCTGGGGAATCGGATTGGTTTCGCTTTTGATGGGAATAGGCGGCGAGATGATTCTGGCAGTATGGACAAACGGAAACATTGCCATGGATTGGGTAATGTACATTTCGATGCTGATTGCAGGATTGATTAACGTACTATGGGGAACGACAATAGCGATTATCGTTGTCACTAATCGTCACTTGCGCCTCGCAATAATGTATAACATCATCTATGGCGGTCTGACTGTTGGGCTGGCATACTTGGTCACACCCGTATTTGGAGCAGTGGGCATCGCAATCGTGCTGGTGCTTTCTGAACTTCTGATGGCAATTTATGTTATCCCGCGCGCCTTACACATGGCGAACATAACATTTTCAGACTGGATGACAAAAGTCTTTCAGCCGCCTTTGTTTCTGTTACGTTTTTTTAACAAGACCCAAATATGACCAAAACGTTCTTCATCTTTTTCATGCTGACATTGTCCTTTACCGGCATAAATTTTTTCGGTATGCCATTAGGCTTGGCAACTTCTATTCCGTTTATCGCCATGTTTTCGCTTGTGATCATTGTTAAGCATCGCAATTGGCAAAAAATGAAAATTAATCACACACTTATTTTCATTTTGCCTTTCTTTATTTTGGGCGGAATCCTTAGCGCTTTTAATGCGGCCAATATCGCGCGTCACATCCTTGAAATATTTCAGACCATTTGGGTACTGGTTGCAATTACGATTTTCATGCCAAGTGCCATTCGTCTGTGGCCAAAAACTACGCTCCGGGCATTATTTTTTGGGGCGACAATCAATTTTTTAATTGCCAATTACGACTACTTTTTCAACAAAAACCTGAGTAGCGTTCTCAACAACACCACAATTACCGCATCAGGCATTAATTTCCCCATCGAATTACTGGAACGGGCAAACTTTAATCAACGATATAGCGGGTTGGCAGACCATGTAAATACGTTAGGCCAGTTTAGCGTAGCCATTTTTACATTAAGCTTAGGAATGTTAATCCACGGTTTGACTCAAAGAAAATGGAAAGTATCACTATTCGCCAGCATAATGATAGTTATCAGCCTGGCGGCAAATATCGCATCGGGTTCTTTTTCCGGCCATCTCGCGCTTGTGCTGGCTACATTTATCCTGTTTTTCGGTCTTATCCTGCCAAACATCTCCAATACAGGGGCAAAATTCCTGACAATTCTTGCAGCGACATCGCTTCTCTTTTTCTTATTTTTTTATAGCGAGAGTGGCAACGCGCTTTCGTTAAACAATCGTGTATTGGATGCTTACAACCGGGTCACGAACACCACGGGGCCAATCCGCCAACAACTTACCAATGAAGCCCTCAGTCTCATTAGCAAAAATCCAATCATGGGCTACGGAATGGACCCCTTAAGTCAAAATCAGATTTTTATAAAGCACTCAGTACATAATATATTCTTGCTGGCATGGGTTTCAGGAGGTATTTTCTCTTTATTAGGCATGGTTCTTGTGTACGGATTCTATAGTTATTTCGCAATAAAAACATTGCTGGTGTTTCGAGACAAAGCGCAGGGCTGGTTGTTGATATCATTTTCCACCATGTTAATTGCCCAGATGGCCATTAACATGGTGCAACCAATATCTTTCACGTTTATATCCTGGTTCCCAATTGCTCTTCTGATAGGGTACTGGCCTTCGCCTGTATCTGAAAGCCGCGACGGACAATAAGCCCAAATGCATCTTTTACAGGCACCAGCTCGACAATGGCAGCGCGGAGCGCGCCTTGCTTAACCTGCTTAAACACTTCAATCCTCAAGACCATACGTCTGTATTGGTTCTGCTTGCTAAGGCACAGAACGACTTTGCCAACCTGCTTACCCCAGCGAAAAATTAACGACCAGATAAAGGCAACCTCGATGAGCCGCATTCAATACCCAATCCAAGACCTGGTGCCAGGAATCTGGCTGACCGAATTTGGCAAAAGCGATTTTTTCACCTACAATCCATCTATTTTGCGCTACAACGGCCAAAATATTATGGCCTACCGGGTAAGCACTCGCCATTATGGACTGAACCAAAGCGCTACTTGCCTGCTGGATGATCAGTGGCGGCTGATTCCAGATAGTCCGCGTCCGTTGTTTGATCCCCAGTCACCAGAGTGCCCGGAACATGCCGAAGATGTGCGGCTGTTTGAACATGAGGGCAGTCTGTGGGCAATTTTTAACGATAGCAAAAGACCCAACCTGCTTTACCTGGCGCAAATTGACCCGGTTAGCCGCCAGGCAGCTGGCCACCCGCGTCCACTGATTTTGAATGAGCGCAACATTTTAGAAAAGAACTGGATGCCATTTTCACACGCCGGGCAATTGTGGGTTTTGTATTCCATTTGCCCACATACCATTTTAAGCCTGGACTTAAACCACCCACACGCAGTGCGATGCGAACGAGTTTCCGCAATCGATTGGGATGACGAGGGCATAGGCCAACACTTTGGCCCGTGGCACGGAGGCAATGCGCCCACCCTGCACGATGGGCTTTTCTGGGTTTTCCCGCACATGGTCGCCCAAACCAGCTTCCTGGGAGACCTGACAGCACCGCTACGCAAATGGGTTAAACGACATAAAAAATCTGCGCCGGTCACGTTTGAAAATGGCGACGTGCGCCCACAGCAGCAACCCTTTGCCGAGTGGTTTCCATATCAAACACACCTTCCCGCTCACAAAATATGGCTGGCCCGCCTGAAACGCCATTTTTTATTTCGGCATTATGTCTTAGGCGTCTATGCTTTCGAATCCAGTCCGCCATTCACCCCGCGCGTGTTCAGTTATCGTCCCATTTTGCGGGCCAGCCAGGAGCAAGCCCAACACAGGGAACCGCTGGTATTGGACCGCCCTCAAGTAGTGTTTGCCGCCGGGGCTATAATACAGGCCGATGGAGCCTGGCAAGTTTCGTATGGATTACACGATGATTTTTGCATCATACGCACCTTTTCGCCTGAAGATTTGTTGCGCCATTGCCGCCCAATAAAAGTTCTCAAATCGAATGACTTTCACAACTCAAAGACGCCATCAGCCAGTCTATGAAAACCCTGCACATCATCAGCACACTCAACCCCGCCTACGGCGGCCCCGTCGAGGGCCTGCGTCAGATGTCTGCCTCAATTCTAGCACTTGGGCATGGTAGCGAAATCGTCACGCTCGATTCCCCCAGCAAGCCCTGGTCAGCGAATGCCCCCGTAAAAGTACATGCGCTCGGGCCATCCTATCTTGGGGTTTACAGCTTCGCCCCGCGCCTGTTGCCCTGGCTCAAACAAAATGCCCGCCATTACGACGCAATCATTGTCCACGGCATCTGGCAGTATCACAGCCTGGCGACCTGGCTATCAGGGATTCCGTATCACATTTTTGTACATGGCGCACTTGACCCCTGGTTCCGCCGGGCTTATCCGCTCAAACATCTCAAAAAATGGCCGTACTGGTTGCCGGTTGAATACCACGTGCTCAAAAATGCCCGCTCGGTGCTTTTCACCAGCGAGGAAGAAAAAATTCTGGCGCGACAATCCTTTGAGATTTACCGCGCCAACGAAAAAGTAATCGGTTACGGCATCGCCGCCCCACCGCCTGAAGCCGAAACCCAGCGCGCGGCCTTCCTGGCGGCTTTTCCAGAACTAAAAAGCCGCAAAATCCTGCTGTACCTTGGGCGAATAGACCGTAAAAAAGGCTGCGACCTGCTCATCCAGGCCTTTTCGCGCCTGTCTTCCCAGAATCCTGAGTGGACGCTGGTTATGGCCGGGCCAGACGCCACCAATCTACGCGCTGAGTTAGAACAACTGACGGAGGTCAAAAACATCATCTGGCCCGGTATGCTAACCGGCCAGGTAAAATGGGGGGCGCTACGGGCGGCCTCAGTCTTTGCCCTGCCCTCCCATTCTGAAAACTTTGGCATTGCAGTCGTCGAATCCCTGGCCTGTGGCATTCCCGTCCTGATTAGCGACAAAATTAATATCTGGCGCGAAATCAAGCAGGCAGGAGCCGGGCTGGTCGCCACAGATACCCTGGCAGGAACAACCAACATGCTTCAGCGCTGGTTCGATTTGGGGACTCAGGGTCAGTCTCAAATCGCCAAAAACGCGCGTCCCTGCTTCGAGCAATTTTTCGACATTAATCAAACCACGCAGGATCTCATCCAACACTTACAAAATTCGCAAAATGAACATTGATTCCCTGCCAATCCTGTCAGACCCGCAGGCCATGCGGCTTGACCCAGCTGAACCAGTAGATATTGTCTACTGTTGGGTGACAGACAACACAGACTTTCAACGCGAACGGTTGCGTTGGCTTCCGCCGGAATTTAAAAACGATGATGCGGCTGGCAACCAGCGCTATCGCGAGATGGACGAACTACGCCATTCGTTGCGCTCCGTTGAAAAATATGCGCCCTGGGTGCGAAAGATTTTTATTGTCACCAACGGGCAAATTCCTCAAGGTCTCAATTTCGCTCACCCCAGGCTGCAACTGGTCTCTCATAGTGAAATATTCCCCACCAAGCAATATTTACCAACTTTTAGCAACCGGCCTGTCACATCCTGCCTTCACCGAATTCCAGGCCTGGCGCGCTGGTTTCTATTCTTCAATGACGATGTCTTTCTCGGTGCACCACTGAAACTATCCAACCTTTATTTTGACGACTCGGGAAAACAGAAAGTCATGCTCTCGTCAATACCAACCGGCAAGTTCAATAATCTACACATTCAGGCTGCAAAAAACACAGTCAGGCTGGTTAATTTTTGTTTCAATAGTTCCAATCCCGTATACCCTATCCTTCATATTCCTTTCCTGCTTAATCGTGATGTATTGTTTGCACTCGAAGATATGTTCAAAGATGAGTATGACAAACTTCGCAACCGCCGATTTCGAACGGAACAGGATATACTGATTGAGTTGTTATACGCGCATATTTTGTTAGCCAGGAAAAGTTTTTCGGTTTCGCTCTGGTCATACCGCGATAAACACAATGAATACATCAGCCTGCGTAACGATTATTTGCCCCTGGGTATGATTCGTATGATGCGCGCGGTGTTTAACCTTGCCCGCCACCGACCAGAATTTATTTGCGTCAACGATGAAATGAGCGACAACACCAACCTGTGGGCACGCCTGCAAATGTTTTTTTTGAGATTGTTCTATCGCTTGTATTACCCCCAACCGAGTTCATGGGAACTCACAAATGAATGATTACCATCATCTTGACCAGTTTCGTCTTCCGCCCCATTTTCGAGGACGCTCCGCCTTCATCGTCCAACTCTGGTGGCTGGTGCAGTCCACGCTCTTTGCATGGTCACCGCAATTTATGTTTGGCTGGCGTCGTTTTCTATTGCGTCTTTTCGGGGCAAAAATTGGGAAAAACGTGCTCATTCGGCCAAGCGTACGAATCACTTACCCTTGGAAATTGAGCATTGGTAATTACTCCTGGATTGGGGATGACGTGGACCTCTACACGCTCGGCGAAATTCTGATTGAATCGAATGTGGTCGTTTCACAGCGTTCCTATCTGTGTACCGGCTCGCACGATATTGCTTCACCTGCATTTGAAATTTATGCCAAAACAATTCTCATTCAAGAACAAGCCTGGGTAGCCAGCGATGTTTTTATCGCCCCCGGCGTGACAATTGGGCGTGGGGCCGTCGTCGGGGCACGCAGCACCGTCCTGCACGATATGCCCGAAGGCATGATCTGCTACGGCAACCCGGCAAAAGCGGTCAGGCAACGCGAGATGAAATCCTGAAATGAAACTCCTCCTGCACGATTACGGCGGCTATGCCTTCAGCCTGCAACTGGCAGAACAACTGGCTAGCCTGGGGCATCGTGTGCACTACCTGCACGGCGGGGCCATGCAGGCCGTCCAACGCTCGCGCCGCCAGAGCGCCCACCCCAACCTGTGCATCGATAGCGCCCAAATTAAAGCGCCCTTCGCCAAATACAACTTCGCCAAACGCTGGGCCCAAGAACGCCAATACGGCGTGCACCTGGTCCATAAAGCCGCCCAAATTGGGCCAGACGTGATCATCTCCTCCACTAGTCCACTCGATTCGCAGCAATACCTGATAGATTACGCTCAAAAAAACGGGGCAAAATTCGTCTTCTGGTGGCAGGATATCACCGGCCTGGCCACCCAACAAATCTTGACGCGCAAAAACCGTCTGTTCGGCTGGCTGGTTGGTGAGTATTACCTGGCAATGGAACGCTCCCAACTGCGCCACAGCGCAGCGGTTATCGCCATTGCTGAAGAGTTTCGCAACGTATACAGAGCCTGGAAACTGGACGAAAACAAATTCCATGTCCTTCCCAACTGGGCCCCGATTGATGAAATTCCACAACTACCAAAAGATAATTCATGGAGTCGACAACATGGCCTGCAAGATAAATTTGTCTTTCTTTATAGCGGCATACTGGCTTTAAAGCACAACCCCAATATCTTCATCCTGCTCGCCGAGCACTTCAGCTATAACCCGCATATACAGGTAGTCGTCATCAGCCAGGGGCCCGGCGCAGACTGGCTCAATGCTCACGCTTGTCCCAACCTGCTTGTCCTGCCCTTCCAACCCTATAACGAATTACCGCAATTGCTTGCCTGTGCAGACGTGTTAATAGCCGCCATTGAAGAGCATGCCGGTGAATATTCCGTGCCGTCCAAAATCCTATCCTACTTGTGCGCCGGACGTCCAATATTACTATCAGCGCCGCCCCAAAACCAGGCAAGCCTCCTGCTTCAAGAACACCAGACCGGCCTGGTGTCTGCTCCCTCCCAAATGAAACAATTCCTTCAACAGGCAACCAATCTTTATCAAGACTCTCTCCTGCGCCGCCATTTTGGTCATAATGCGCGCCAATATGCGCTAAAGTCTTTTAACATTGAAAAAATATGCGATAAAATCAATCTTATTCTAAACAGCCTTGGTAACTAGAAAGTCAGGTTAGTGGCGGTGAAATGACTATCAAAGCAAACACAATGGCTATTCAAAGTGAAAAAGATTCATCCTGGTTAATACACGCCAAAAGAGCCGTTGACCTGCTGGCGGCAATAACCGCAGGTTTTCTTCTTCTGCCAGTGTTTTTTCTGCTTGTTTTGCTAATTCGATTTGGTTCTCCCGGGCCAGCCTTATACAGCCAGATGCGCGTTGGCCGCCACGGACGTTTGTTTCGCATATGGAAATTCCGCACCATGTATATCGACGCAGACGAGCGACTAGATTCCATTCTTAAAGAAAACCCTGCCATGCATGAAGAATGGCAGACCAACCAAAAACTCAAACGCGATCCGCGCCTAACCCCTGTCGGTGTCTTCTTGAGAAAGTTCAGCATCGATGAAACCCCTCAACTATGGAATATCATCATTGGCGATATGAGCATCGTTGGGCCGCGCCCCTGTACTGAAGAACAAATTCCCCTGTATGGTGAAGTCTTTTACCTGTATACACGAGTCCGCCCCGGGCTAACAGGTCTATGGCAAGTTTCAGGGCGAAACAATACCACCTATGCTGAACGGGTACGGCTGGATGCTGATTACATCCAAAACTGGTCAATCTTACTGGATACTTTTATCTTATTCAAAACAATTTGGGTCGTTCTTAAGCAAGACGGTGCATATTAAGGCAATTCATATAGCCAGGCTCTTGGGGAATTCTCGTGATAAGCTCCGGCAACTATCAAAGAACCTATTGCCACATGATAATTGGCATGAACAAGACTGATATAATCAACTATCTCACATTTCAGGAAAACAGATGAAGCAAAGCTATGAGAACGAAAGCACCGATTTTGATTTAATTGATGCTGAAAGTCTGCGGCGCATGGGCAGGTTGTTGTGGCGCAATGCCTGGATAATAATCCTGGTCGGTCTATTTGCCGGCCTGGCTGCTTTCCTCTTCAGCCACACGCAGGCCCCGGTCTACGAAGCCCGCGCCCAAATCCTTGTCTCGCGTCCGGCCACCCAGGGGCAGGCGGTTGATATCACCCAGGCCATGACCAGCCAGCAAATCACGCAAACCTATGTCGAAATGTTCCGCCTGCCAAGCGTACGCGAAGCCGCCGCCGAACGCCTCCAAGTCGACATCCAGGCCAATCAAATTTTCATCAGCGCCCTGACCAATACCCAACTTATTGAAATCCGGGTCGAAGATACCATCCCCAGCCGCGCCAGCGCTGCCGCCGATACAATGGTGGACGTGCTGATTGCGAAGAACGAAGAAATCCAATCGGCGCGCTTCATTGCCAGCGAACAGAGCCTGAACGCCCAAATCATCGAAACCGAACGCCAAATCGCCGAAATTCAGGAAGAAATCAAAACCCGCAGCGCAATTGTGGTGGAAGAGCAGAAAACCCGGTTCGAAAACCAGATTAGCAGCGTAAAAGCCGAAATTGCCGGACTGGAACGCGAACTTCTCATGATGGCTCCCGAAAATAGCCAGGCTGACGACAAACGCGCCCAAATCGAACAACTGCGCTCTTTGCAGCGCGGCTATGAAAACACTTACAACACCCTGCGCACCCAAAACCGGGCTTCCAGCAGCGACGACGAAGAACTGGCCCAACTCGAACGTACCTTCAACCTGTACCAGCAAATTTACCTCAACCTGCTTAATAACCGAGAAGCCCTGCGCCTGGCGCGCCTGCAAAGTACCCTGGGCGTCGCACCCATTGACGCAGCCCAGATCAACCCGATTCCCATCCGCCCGCGCACCAATTTGAATACAATGCTGGGTGGGCTGGCAGGCGTTATCCTGGCAATTAGCGTGGTTTTCCTGCGCGATTTCATGGATGACACCATCAAGAGCCGTGAGGATGTCAAACGCCTGTTCGGGCTGTCCACTCTCGGACAGATTCCCGAACATGAAACACCTGCTGAAGTCGGCCTGTTCATCGCCAGCCAACCGCGTTCGCCGGTCAGCGAAACTTATCGCGCCCTGCGCACCAACCTCGAATTTTCGGCGGTCGACCTGCCGCTCAAAACAATACTGGTCACCAGCGCCGGGCCGAGCGAGGGCAAGAGTACTGTCGCGGCCAACCTGGCCGGCGCCCTGGCCCAGGCAGGTAAAAAAGTGCTGCTGCTCGATACCGACCTGCGCCGCCCGCGCATACACCAATATCTTGGCCTGGGCAATCGCTTCGGCCTGAGTGACCTTTTCATCAAACCAGGCAAACTCAGCGAAATAATCCAACCCTACGAAGGGCCGAATAATACGACCTTCGAGGTGGTCACTACCGGGGGCATTCCGCCTAACCCGGGCGAACTGCTAGGTTCCGATCGAATGAAAGCCATCCTGGAAGAGGCCACAGCCAGGGCTGAAATCGTAATTATCGACTCCGCCCCATCGCTGGTGGCCGACTCGCAAGCCATCTCCGCCAATGTGGACGGCGTCCTTATTGTTATCGAGGCGGGTGAAACTCATGTCGAACCGGTTCGCAGCTTGCTCGAATCCTTGCACCGTACCAAAGCCCGCATCCTGGGATTAGTCCTCAATCGCCTGAAAGCCCATCACGGGAATTACAACGGGTACTACAGCGGTTATTACCATACCGACGAGGAAGAACTCAGCCATGGCAAAAAACTCCACCTAAAAATGCCATGGAAGAAATAAGTGGGCCACATTTAACATTTGCCGTGAAAACTCTCTCGTTTTGGGACGCGGAAATCTATCACAGAAATTCTCGAGCCGGAAATAAAAATGGAACGCCAGAGTAAAAAAAATAGCGTCGCCACTTGCAAATATTTAGGATTAAAAACCGACCCGTGCAGCCTGGCTTCGTATCCATCAGGTGCAAATTGTTGTCATGGATGTATCCCGGAATCGGTGCCAAACCTGGCGCACCAGCGCGAATTTTGCCTTTCAGATAACCACAAAAATTGCCCCGTTTTCTCCGCAGATAGCCTGATCCACATGCCCGAGGAATATGGGCACAGAAGCGATGGCAAAACAAAGGATAGGCCCGGTTTTTGGCCTGCAATTATTGTGATAGGCATTCTTCTCGGCCTGATTGCTTCAGTGGTACTGGTGTTTCCCAACCTGCTACCTCAGCAGGCGGATTCAGCATGGAGTACGCCAACCCAGCCTTTGCCTTCGCCTATCGTAAGCACGAACAGCGCCCGAGCAACGAATGCTGCTATCGAACCAATCCCAACATCCACCGTCGAACCAAGCCCAATTCCGGAAATCATCCTGCTGCCCCTGCTAACCGAATTGGGCACAGAATACAAAGTAGTTATTCACCGGACTGCGAGAGGAGATAACCTGTCATCGCTGGCACAGATGCACAGGTCGTGGGATCAGGCTATACTGGATGCAACCTATAACCTTGTCCCCCCGCTTACCATTGGAAAACTAATTGTTATCCCGATTAACAACCGTAACTGGCAAGACCAGCCCCCCCTGGAACCTTATCAGATAACACAACCCGCCATCAGCATCGATGACCTGGCCCAGATATTGGGCATTGACGCTGCCCTGCTCAATTACTACAACGGCTATGAAGGGTATCTCATCCAACAGGGCAGTTGGGTTGTCATCCCCCGCGCGCCATAACGCTCATGCTACTCAAAAAAAATACTGAAACAACAAAATATCTTCTTGAAAACCTGCACGACCCAGAGCGGTTGGAAAACCATCCCTGGGTCATGAGTGCATTCACCAAGGAATATTTATCCACTCATCCCGAAGCCAGGGAACTTAGCCCGGGGCGTCAATTGGCCGCGGCTTTTGCAAATCTGTTCGTGGAATCCATGCCTGCCAGCCCGCCTCGCCAGGGCAAACGGCTGGATACCCGCTGGGGCGAGTATGGGTTGCTGGCCGCGCAATATATCGTTCCCTTTTTGAACGGGACCACAAAACCGCGCTCACTCAAAGAATCCTGGACACAAATCGACCAGGCCATCGCTGCGCTGGCCGCCCATCAGCTCAAACCGGATGATGAAACCATTGCGCGTGATTACAAGCTAATTGGCAATGAACCCGAAGCGGCCAACAGCACCCTCAGCGACTGGAATCGCAAGGGCATCGAGCGTTTTGCTGAATTTATCGAATTGCGAGAAAAGCACATCGAGGTCGAAACAGTCAAAAATGCCCGACAAAATACTTCCGTACCCCCAAAACCGCGTCGCAACTACCGCCCAATTTTATGGGGGTTTCTCGGCATTTTCATTCTGTCCCTGCTCGCGCTCAGCGTCTGGGGATACCTGAAAGCCCAACGCATGATGGTGCTGGCCGACGCGCTGCGCCAGGAAATGCAAACCGTTCAGAGCATCGAACTCTCGCTTGATGCTCTGAACGAACGGGAAACCATTGCCCAATCGCTCAACACGCTGGACACCAACCTGCGCCTGCTCGACGAAGAAGCCCGCCCCTATCTCTGGTTGACTCCGTACCTGGGCTGGGTTCCCACCTATGGCGGAAATATTCAAAACAGTCCGGCCCTTTTAGACCTGGCTCTGGCCCTAAACACCTCCCTGCAAGAGAGTTATCAATCCCTTTCACCGCTGGCCGATTTAATCAACCAGGAACAATCCCCCACGCTCGATGCGCTCATAGCCCAAATCAAACAAAGCCAACCCGGATTGCTGCGCGCCCAACAAGCCCTCGAACAGGCCAAAGCACAGCGCGCAAACATCAAAAGCCAGCAACTTTCACCCCAAATTCGTACCATCATCGAGAGCCGGATTGACCCGGCCATGACCCAACTTGACCAGGGCCTTTCCGTTGCCCTGGCAGCCCCCGGCTTGCTTGGCGCGGGGAATGAGGGCCTGAGAACCTATATGCTTGTCCTGCAAAACGAGGACGAAATACGCGCCACCGGCGGCTTCCTGACCTCGGTTGGCACCATCGTCGTCCGGGACGGCAAGATTGTCACCATGCTTTTCGAGGACTCCTACGACTTCGACGACTTGAGCAAACCCTACCCCGCCCCACCCTGGCAGTTGGATGAATACATGATGGCCCCCATCTGGTTGCTACGCGACTCGAACTGGTCACCCGACTTCCCCACCGCTGCCAGTTGGATTGAATTTTTGTACGCCTACACACGCGGCCATTCAGTAGATGGCATCATCAGCATCACCCAGCACACCCTGGTTCGCCTGCTCGAAACCACCGGCCCGATGCAAGTTGATGGATACGAAATGCCCATCAACGCCGAAAACGTTCTGGAAATCATGCGTGAATCGAAAATCCCGCCCGAAGATACCAACCGGGCCGAATGGGACCGCAAAGAGTTTATCAGCGTGCTAGCCCCGCTACTGATGGACGACATTATGGCCGGGCAGCGATTTTCCTGGCAAGATATGCTCCAAACCATGACGGCCCTGCTGGACGAAAGACACATCCTGCTGCAATTCGACGACCCGGTCATTGCCCGCCTGCTGGCCGAACAAGGCTGGGATGGGCAGGTGAAACCGTCCCAAGGCGATTTTCTCATGGTGATCGATTCCAATATTGGCTTTTCAAAAAGCAGCCAGCTTGTAGAACGCAAATTTGACATCGAAATCGACCTGCGCGACCTGGACAAACCGTATAAGCACATCAACATCGAATACTACAATCCCATCAAAAGTGAGCAGGATTGTGGTGAAGCCAGGGTGCCAGAAGAGGAACGCTGGTATCCTGTCTCGCGCTGCTACGGCAATTACCTGCGCGTCTACACCCCGGTCGGCAGCCTGCTGACCGACGCCACACCGCATCCTGTCCCGGCAAAATGGACTCTTAGGAATCGGCTTGTCCCAGCCCGGGTCGATGCACTCGACAACGACCTGGATAATTTCAGCGTTTTTGGCACTTACTTTGTTGTTCCTTTTGAAACCCGGCTTTCGACCACGTTCAGCTTTGAGACTCCCGCCAGCGTACTTGAACAAAAAAGTGACGGGTCATTCAGATATAGCTTGAAAATTCAAAAACAACCCGGCACGTTCGCCATTCCCATTAGCCTGCGTTTACTTTTCCCGGAAGGCGCAGACATTGTAAAATCATCGAGACAATTAACAGACGAAAACAATACGCTTTTTGGGGAATTCAGATTGCGTGAAGATATCATCATCGAAGTCATCTGGCTGCTGCCTGATAGTTAGAGGCTGGAGGCCGCGCCATGCTGTCTACATCGCAAATTCAATTCTTACAGGCAGCCGTGCTTTCGGGGGACCCTGTTGCCGATGCATGGAAGGACTGGCAAAGCACTGGCGATATCGAGAACCTTGAGCCAGGCTTGTTTGCTCTTATTCCTCTGTTGGTTCAAAATCTTAAGCAGCATCAACTGGCATACCCCGAACGGTTTAACGGCGTATATAAGCGTGCCTGGGCGCGCAACAGCCTATCCCTTGCCGCCTGCAATGAGTTAGTTTCTGCCGGGCTTGCACCTCTCTGGCTAGGCGGTTTGCAGGCACGCGTGGCGTATCCCGAGGGGGTCTTGCGTCCTTTGGATGAATTGGAATGCTTCCTTTTACCCCAGCAGGTGGAAACCGCCTTCCACTTGCTCCCAGCCCTGGGCTGGCGCACTTCGCAAAAATTCCTTCTTCGGAGCAATGATGCTCACCGACCCGCGATATATTCTGCGCGCTTCACCCGCTCACATTTGCAGATTTGGCTTCACTGGCATAAGCTTCCCTGGGGAGCATCCCTCAATCAGGACGAACTGCCCCCGCATCGCCAGGCGCTTTACCTGCTCTGGTCTTATGCCCATCGCCCCGATCGCATTCTGCTTACCCTGGCCGACCTCTACTATATCGTGCAGCAGCCCTTTGACTGGGACGCGCTTCTTTCCGAAGCCAGAGCTTGCCACCTGCAAGCCTGGTTGGCAGACCAGTTTTCCCTCTTGCAATCTGTTTTGAGGGTCACACTGCCTCCTGAAATCTTGGTGGAGCTTCGCCGCC